>Ga0137379_10003170_pt1 | contig 15338 bp, 5 predicted proteins | sample SagtaG_18_FD_104812 | JGI IMG/M metagenome (GOLD analysis project Ga0137379, IMG submission 104812) | Vadose zone soil microbial communities from Sagehorn Ranch, Mendocino, California, USA - Sage2_L_80_16 metaG | ecosystem: Environmental > Terrestrial > Soil > Vadose zone | place: USA...
AATTTCTCCTCAATGAATCAGCAAGACCTCAACCATCTCGCAACCCGGGGCGAGCAACTCGTGCGGTCGCTGCTGCCGGTGTATTGCCCGGGCCTCACATGAATGCCCCCCAGCCTCCCGGGTCCCGCAGCTCTGGCAGCCAGGGGCCGACCCCGGCGCGCAAGCGCCTGCTTACACACCTTGGTCCACGAGGTCCGGGTCCGGGCCGGGACGCGATCCTCTCGGTGTTCCGGCTGCGCGGGGCCACACCGGGCCCTGGCAGGGGTGTTCGGACAATGTACGGGTCGCGCACCCAACGTTCCACAATCCGAACACCCTGCCACCGGCAACGCCCCTGATCAGCGGCCCTGTGATCCATCTGCCCGGTCAGCACGGCAAGGTCCGCCGCGACGGCTATCACGTAGACCGGCCGTGACGGGCGGCGGCGGGCATTGGCCGGTTCGGATCGTGGGCAGGGCACCGACCAGATCCTCGCAACCCGGCAGGTACAGCTAGCAGCGGGAATGCCGATCAGGCTGGCGCCACAGCGCCGTGTAAGACGCGGAAGACGATGGACGCCACCGCTTCCAGGTGCGCCGGTTGGCCTGTATCGCTGCGTGCGCCGTGATCCGCTTACAGGCGTCGCTACAAGCGACGCCTGAGGTGTGACGGTAGGCGTCGACAGTCGGGGCTTGCTAAAGCAGTCGCTGTCGACGAGGAGGCGGGTCGCACCGTTGCGGTGGTGTGCATGGTCCGTCCGGGCGGACAGCTGCCGTAAGATCGGCTGCTCGAAGTCGACGATTCGGATCAGGCGTAATGTCCAGATCGGTCTAGCGATGGAGCAGCGGCAGATACAAGGAGCACTCGTGAAGGGTCCGCTTGAACAGGCGCTTGAGGAGTTTGACCGGTCAGCTGTCCAGGATGCTGTTGCCGCTGCCGAACGACAGCGCTTGGAGGTCGTGCGGGAGTTCCCTCGCGACGCGTGGCCGACCATGCCGATCGAACGCTACGCGGTTGGCTTGCCTGGGGGGGAGCATACCTTCTGTCGGATGCTGGAATTCCAGACCCCCGACCTTGGCAGCATCAAGGGTGGCAGCTCTCGCAAGCTGGTCATCTACAAGCATAAGAACAGTCCGGGCTGGTACTTCGATCCGTCCTATGGCGATGTCGAAGCGGCATGGAACGCCGTTCGTGGTGCCTTTGTGGAAGCGTTCGCCCTCGCCGAGGCTGGAGATTGGGCTGGCGTCGATGCCCTCCAACCGCTCCGACCTGGGGCAGCGCTTCGGACCAAGGCGGTTTTCTGCTATGTGCCAGCGGGTCTGCTCCCGATCTACTCACGTGAGCATCTGGCGCACTTCCGAGAGCTGTTTGGCGACACGACGCCAGGTCTGGATGCCGTCCAGGATAATCACCGCCTGTACCAGCTGATCACCGAACGGCCCGAGTTCGACGGCTGGTCGGCGCATGAGATCGCGCAGTTCCTCTACCGATGGGCAGACCCGCGCCCGACCCACCGGACGGTCAAGATCGCGCCTGGCCCTGACGGCAAGTACTGGGACGAGTGCCGTGATGGGGGCTACATCTGCGTCGGCTGGGACGACACCGGAGACCTTCGGGACTATCCCAGCTTCGACGACTTCCGTGCCGCCTTTGCCTCCGGCCATTCCTACGGCGGGAACCAGAGCCAGGTCACCCGGAAGGCCAAAGAGGTCTGGATGCTCAACGAGCTGGAACCCGGCGATGTTGTAGTGGCGAACCGCGGCACCTCGACCGTGCTGGGCATCGGCGTCGTACGCCAACCGGGCTATCAGTGGCGCGCTGAGCGGCCGGAGTACAAGCACACCGTGGCCGTGGACTGGAGCAACCCCGTCGAGCGGACGATCGAACCGGTGAAGCGCTGGGCGCTCACCACCGTCCAGCAGGTTCCCCAGACCCTCTACCAGCGGATTCTCGCAAGTCCAACAACACAGGGCGGGCCAGGCGAAACCTCCATCACCATTGAGGACGTGCCCCCTGAGCCGGTCCTGCTCGACATTCAAGACGCCCTACAACGCAAAGGGCAGGTGGTCCTCTACGGGCCGCCGGGCACGGGCAAGACCTATACCGCACGCCGGTTCGCGGCATGGTGGCTGCTTCGCCGCAATCGCGACCCGGAAGCTGGCGCCGTCCTGGGCGATCCCGGCCGGTTGCGCGCGGCTGAGGCACGGCTGGCAGCGGCGGGAACGGACGGGGCCACCCAGCTGACCCGGGTGACGTTTCACCCCTCCTATACCTACGAGGACTTCGTGGAGGGCTACAAGCCTCGACCGACCGGTGCGGGCGGGCTTGAGCTGGACCTGCGTGACGGGACCTTCAAGCGGGCCTGTCTGACCGCCGCGGCCAATCCGGACCGCACCTACCTGGTGATGATCGACGAGATCAACCGGGCCAACGTGGCGAAGGTCCTCGGCGAGCTGATCACCCTGCTTGAGCTGGACAAGCGAGGATTGGAGGTGGAGCTACCACAGAGCGGGCACCGCTTCAGCGTCCCCGCCAACCTCTACATCGTGGCCACCATGAACACGGCCGATCGCAGTATCCGCCAGCTGGATGCCGCCCTGCGCCGCCGGTTCGCCTTTGTCGAGCTGCTGCCCGACCCTGGGGTGCTGGAGGGCGAACAGATCGGGCCGCTGGCGCTCGACGACTTCCTGATCGGACTCAACCGCCGGATCGCCCGCTACGCCGGCCGCGAACAGCAGGTCGGCCACTCGTTCCTGCTCGATGCAGCCGGCATACCGCTCACCACGCCGGCGCAGTTCGCCGCGGCCTTCCGATACGAGCTGTTCCCACTGCTCCAAGAGTTCGCCTACGAGGATTTCAGCGAGCTGGCCCACTACCTTGGCGCAGACGTGATTGACACCGAGAAACAGGTGCTTGCCATCGACCCTACCGGCGACCCGGATGGGCTGCTGGCAGCACTCGCCGTCGAGTTCAAAGGCAACGACGCCTCGTGATCGACCGGCCGGTACACCGCCTGCCCGAGTGGACCCGCGCCGAGCTGCCATACGGCCAACCCACTGACGCCGACCTCGCCCTCGCAGCGCGGATCGGCCGGGACGGCACCAACCGCGTCCAGCTGGACTGGCTCCATGACGGCAGGCTGCGCGTGTCCTGCCGAGCGTGGATCGGTGTCATCGCGCTTGAGCGGGCGGAGCTGCATGTGGTTCCGAAGCTGGCTGGAGGAAACCTTGGCGTGCTCCAGATGGTCGACTATGCAAGCGGCCTTGGCGCTCTGGACCGGATCGGGGGCATGCGGGAGCTGGACGCGAGCGGTGCCAGCCTGGTCGACCTCGTCTGCCTGCTCCTCGTCGAAGAGTCGGACGCGGTGCTGCGGCGAGGGCTGCTGCGCGACTACGTCACCCGCGAGGACACGCTGGCTGCACTGCGTGGTCGGTTGCTTGTTGAGGCGCAGGTCCGCCGCCGCTACGGCCGGGTCGATCTGTTGGAATGTCGGTTCGATGAGCACGAGAGCGATGTGCTGGAAAACCAGCTGCTGCTCACCGCGCTCACCATGGCCCGCCGCGTGACCAGCGTCGACCGGGTGCGAGCATCCGCCGCCCGCTTGGCCACCGCCTTCACCGAGGTGTGTCGCCCGATGAGCACCAGCGGCGATGCGGCTCGCCGGCTCGTCTACCACCGGGGCCGCGCACACTCTCGAATCGCCCACACCTGGGCGCTGCTGCTGCTGGAACGGCTGGGGTTCGACGACCTGTATGCCCGTGGATCGACCCGCAGCATTGTGTTCCTGCTCGACATGAACCAGCTCTTTGAGCGCTTCGCCACCAAGCTGCTGGCCGAGCACCTCCGACCCGCTGGCTGGCAGGTCCTCAGCCAGCATCGGACCCGGTCGATCATCCTGGACGAAGACCACCACACCAGCTACGCGACCATTAGGCCAGACGCTGTCCTCATCACCCCAGATGGCGCGCGCGTGCCGATCGACGCCAAGTACAAACGCTACGACGAGCACCGGGTCAACATCGAGGATGTCTATCAGGCGTTCCTCTACGCCTTCGCCTACGCCGCCCCCACCAGGCCGCCGTCATCCTTCCTCATCTACCCGGGCGCCTTGAGCACGCCTGGCTTCCGGCTGATCATCCAGAACGCCACCGGCCACGCCCCCGATGCCAGGCCAACAAGGATCGAGGGCCTGCCCCTTGACATCGGTCATGCGCTCGGCTCGCCGGATGACCATAGATGCGCCATCGATCGAATCTGCCAACCGCTGTTCCGGAGCCTGGAGGGGGATAGCATCACAGAAGGCTCGGTCCGTTGAGCTACCGTTCCTGGCCCAGCGGAGGCCGCGGCAGGAAAGCGGGCTGCAGCTCCGCTCCGGACGCTGCTTCACAAATCGCCATAAGCCCGTCACTTGACCACGCACTTATCATCGGCGCGATGTTGTCGGTTACGAGTCTTGTTACCTACGGTGCCCCCGCCGCTCTTGCTGAGGTGTGGGCAAAGCACGTCCGCGACCTGACCGAAGTCCAAGAGCGGGCAGTCCACGCCGGCGCGCTCGACGGTGCGACCAACCTGCTTGTTGTGGCACCGACCAGCTCCGGCAAGACGTTCGTCGGCGAGCTGGCGGCAACGGCCTCAGCGTTCACGCGGCGGCGGCATGCGATCTTCATCGTGCCGTTCAAAGCCCTGGCCGAGGAGCACTTCCTGCTGTTTCGCGAGCGCTATGGCGAACTGCTCTCGGTGGTGATCTCAACCTCGGACTGGTCGGAGTATGACGCCGACATCCGCGCGGGCAACTTCAACCTGGCGGTCATGACCTACGAAAAGCTGATGGGCCTCCTTGTATACCAGCCTGGTCTGCTGACGAATACTACGGCGCTGGTGGTTGATGAGGTGCAGTCCCTCAGCGACGGCGAGCGCGGGGCCAGGCTGGAGATGCTGCTGACCCAGGTGCTGGTCGGCGTCCAACCCCCACAGGTGATTGCGCTGTCGGCATCACTGGATGGGCTGAACGAGCTTGACCGCTGGCTGCAGGCGCGGCTGGTGATGTCGACCGAGCGGCCCGTCCCGCTCAGCCAAGCCGTGTGCGACCCTTCCGGAATCGCAACGGTGATCGGCCAGGACGGGCAGCCGTTAACCCGACGGCTGGTCCCACCCCAAGGCGATCGTGAGAGCCTCCTTCTTGCGCTCTGCGAGCAGCTGGTGGCCAACGGCTCGCAGATCCTGGTCTTTCGGGCAACGATCAGGGACGTCGTCAACACCGCCCGCCAGCTTCGGGAGCGATTTCGCGCTGGTGGTCTTCCTCATCACCTCGCCGAGCGTCTCAATGAGCTGGACGACTCGGATGCGGTCACCGACCTTCGACTCGGCCTGGCCTGCGGCGTCGCGTTCCATAACGGTGATCTGACCCATCCGGAGCGGCAGCTTGTCGAGGCGGCGTTTCGCACTGGCGACGCGCGGGTGCTCGTGGCCACCACGACCCTTGCGATGGGCGTGAACCTGCCCAGCGATGTCGTGATCGTCGCCGATTCTCGGCGGCCCGTTCCGGTCCGCGGGGGCTGGGCGCAGGAGCAGATCAGTGTCGCCGAGTACCGCAACGCGGCCGGGCGTGCGGGACGGCTCGGCCGGGGCACCGCCGGACTGGCGGTCCTGCTCGCCGACACGCCCTTGGAGCACCGCCAGCTCGTCAACGCCTACCTCCTGGGGCAGGTCGAGCCGGTCCGGTCGCAGATCCCGCGGCGGCCGTTTGCCGATGTCGTCTTCAGCGTGCTGTGTGCGCAGCTCGCGGAGGACGAGCCTGGTGTGGTGGAGTTCATTACCGCGACGTTGGCCTACCGGACCTTCTACGAGCGGGAAGATGGCGGCCTGTCGGCGGTCCGCCAGGGCATCGCTCGGGCGGTTGCCCAATGTGTCGAGACCGGCCTGATCGTTCATGAGGAGGGGCGGCTGCATCCCACGCAGGTCGGGAAAGTGTTCGCCGGTGCGAGTGTGCCGCTGGCGACCTCAACCCGCCTCGCCGGGCTGCTGGAGTCAGCCCAGCGGTCGCCGCCGTCCAGGCAGGACCTGGTCTTCGAGGTGGCCTGGAGCGATGAGACCGGCGACCGCCCGTGGCCGCGACGACAGCGTGGCGTCGAGCTTGATCCCCGCCCCGCGCTCGCGCCAGACGGCAGCGGATGTGCCCCCGGGTCCCGCTTGGCGGCCACGCTGGTCAAGCCGACGCTGACTTCAACCGAGGCGAAAGCCCTGCTGAAGGCCAGGTGCTTGCTGGAGTGGATGAGCGGCGCACCCCTGCGTGCCATCTCCCGGCAGTTCAGCGGCACCGGCGCGGCATCGGCGCGGATTCAGGCGCTTGGCAAGAACGCCGCCTGGCTGCTGGAGGTGCTCGCGATGACCGCCGAGGTGCGCGGTCTGAACGCGGAGCTTGCGGGAGCAATCCGCGAACTCTCCGTTGAGGCCCGCTACGGCCTGCCCGCCCCTCTGGCTCCGCTTGCCCGCCTTCATGCGCCGGGTATCTCCCGCGAGGCCCTCTTGCGCCTGTACCGCAACGACCGCGGCATCCAACTGTACGACCCAGAGGTGATCATTGACACCGCGGCTGAGGCGTTTGATGGGCTGCTCACGCCACTGCAAGTCGCCCGCCTCAAGCAGGCGATTCTCAACGAGGTTGAGGAGTCGCTGCGCCGCCGTCGCGCTGGGCAGGTAGCGCGAGCCGAGCAGACCGAGCTTCCAGTCCGGCTTATCGAGAATCTCTACACGGCAGTGGGCGGCGGCCTTGAGCAGGCGGTCACCGATGCACTCATTCATGTTGGGCTGTCAGCGACACGGCTGGTCCGTCAGCCCTCCGGGGAGGAGGACATCCAGCTCAATCACCCCAGCGGCACCGTCGTCATCTCGGTCACCGCCTCGCAAGGGGACGCGCGGCCCATCAAGTGGAGCAAGGCGCGGGAGGTCCTTGGCACCGGCGCTGGTCTCAACCCGATCAACTACGTCTGTCTGGGGCGGCCCGGCTTTGAGTCCCTGGCCGAGCGAAGAGCGAACGAGATTGCACGCGAGTCGGGTCCGCGGCGGTTGTTGCTCGTCCCGATCGCCGTCCTCGGAGAGGCCCTGGTGCGTTGTGGTGAGAGGCGCATGAACGCCGCGGAGCTTGGCAACGTCCTCGCCCAGACGAGGGGTGTGCTCAAGGAGGAGGATCTGCCCGGTGCAGATCCAAAGACGATCGACTCCCACATCACTTGACGGAAGTTCCGAAGAGTGCGAGCCCGCAGCGCACACGCTGAGATCGTCACCAGGCGGTGGGAATCCGATAGCCCACACCCACCAACCGGAGCCTGGACGAGGATCGGAGCCTTGGATCAGGCGCTGGGACGCGGCGGCCGTCTTGGTGCCTACCAGAAACCTACCGCTGCCGACTGAGGACGCCGACCTCCCAGCCCCTATCGGGGCTTTGGAAGTCTCGCGACCCATTGAGCTGCTCGAACGCAACTCGATAGGAATCCGGTAAGCGCCCTCGGCAGGGCACGTCCCAGACCTATGCACTGCCGTGCGCCTCAACGCCCGGGTTAGGCTATTCGCATCGCCACGACGCGCGGTCAAGCAGAGAGCCTGAGCGGTGCGGTTCAAGCCAGCGCGGTTGCCGCAGCCGCATCTGGCTGTCCTTCAGGTCCCGCGCGTGCACGATCCTGCCGTCGCGGAATTGGAAGCTGTAGATTTCCTCGATCCGCTCGAAGCGGCGGCCGGTCGGGGGCGTACCCACGCCAGGCCCCTGGTGGACGATCGGACCAGGGTTGGCGAGGTCGCGGACGAGGCAGTCGGTGTCGGAGCAACTGAGGACCACCAGGCTTCAAGGACTGGGGATCAGGTAGGCATGGAGGACAGCGGGGTGGTCCGGCTCCGCCGATTCGTGTGCCCGCGGACCGGCTCCGTCTCTTTCACTGACGGTGGCTACCTTGCTGACCCAGAAGGTCCGTACGGTCGCTTCCGCAACCCGGATCTGTGCTCCCTCGAAGAAACTATGGCTTCTCGCTGCGTGGTGCTGCTCGGCGAACCGGGGTTAGGGAAGTCCACTGCGTTCGGGGCTTATGGACGCGAGCTTGAGCAATCCCTGGATCCCGATGACGCCTTGGTGCGGGTTGATCTGGCCGAGTATGGCTCGGAGGACCGGCTGATCCGGGACGTCTTCGAGAGCGAGGAGCTGGATCGTTGGCGTCGCGGCAGCCATCAGCTCCACCTGCTGCTGGATAGTCTGGACGAGTGCCGTCTTTACCTACGCCAAGTGGCCACCCTCCTCGCCCGCCGGATCGAGAGGTCTCCGGCCGACCGCCTGTGGCTTCGAGTCGTCTGCCGGACGGCAGACTGGCCGGCGGGCCTGGAAGCGGCGATGCGGGCCAAGTTCGGCGAGGACCAGGTCGGCGTTTTCGAGCTCGTACCCCTTCGGCGCGACGACGTCCGAGCGGTGGCGCGCAGTTGGAGCGTCGATGTCGACGCATTCCTCACCGCTGTGGATCACAGCCAAGCAGTGCCACTGGCGAACCGGCCGCTAACACTCAAGCTGCTGTTGCGCAGGTTCCAACAATCCGCTGGCAGCCTACCGGCTGATCAGGTCGAGCTGTATGCGGAGGGCATGCTGTCGCTCTGCGACGAGCAGAGCCCCTCACGCCGTGACGCCGGCCTGCTCGGCGAACTGAGCCCAGAACAGCGAGTCGCCGTGGCCGAACGGCTCGCCGCGTTGACGATATTCTGCGGCGTCACGGCTTTCTGGACTGGGCCGCTGAGCGGTGAGATGCCGGATACGGACCTGCCGGTCGACCGGTGTGCAGGCGGCTTCGAGCGGATCCAGAGCGGTAGGTTTGACGTCACTGCGTCCGCGGTCCGGGAAACTGTTGGCACCGGGTTGTTCTCGTCTCGCGGCGAGCATCGACTCGGGTGGGTCCATCAAAGCTATGCTGAGTTCCTGGCCGCCCGCTATCTGGATCGCCGCCAACTGGCCGATGTGCAGCTGCGTAGCCTGCTGAGCCCGACAGTCGACATCGTGGTGCCCCAACTGCGGGCCGTCGCCGCTTGGCTCCTGGCGATTGCCCCTACTGCCGTCCGGCCCTTGATCACCTCCGATCCCACGACCTTTCTGGACACCGGCGTTCGCGTCCTGGACCCGACGCTGCGCGCCGAGCTGGTGGGTGCGCTGCTGGAAATGGCCGGCGAGGGCCGGTTACGCCGTCGCTTGGGTCGAGATCTTCGCGGGCTTGCGCACGATGGGCTGCCCGACCAGCTCCGACCTATCCTGACCGATCGGTCAGCATCCGAGTCAGCTCGTTCGTTGGCGATCGATATCGCCGAGGCCTGTCAAGCGTCCGCACTGGGCCCATGGCTGCTCGCCATCGCTCTGGACGGGACCGAGCCTCTGCGGCTCCGCCTCGACGCCGGGTACGCGATCACGCGGATCGGTGACGATGAGTTGAAGCGGTCGCTTCGACCCTTGGCACTCGGGGAAGCTGGCCCCGACCTAGATAACGAGCTGAAGGGCATCGGCCTGCGGGCCGCATGGCCCCTCGCCCTCACCATTGCCGAGGTGCTGACGATCCTGACACCGCCGAAGGCGTCGCTGATCGGCGCCTACTACATGTTTTTGGTGCAGGACTTCCCAGATGGTTTTCGTGCAGGGCACCTGAGCGAGGTGCTGCCGTGGGCAGCCCGCCAAGAACAGGCTGGTGCTGCGGCTGAGCTGGGAGCCTTTGGCCAGCTAATCGATCGAGTCGTTCTACTGGCCTGGCAGCACCTTGACATGCCAGACGTGGCGTCCCAGCTCGCAGAGCTTGTGCTGGAGCGGCTCCACCGTCATTACAAGATTCTGGTGGGAGCTCGCATGCGGGAGGTGAGCTTCCTCGCAAGCGACGCGAGGAAGCGTCGGCTGCTCCTAACGGCGATCCTGGAACGACTCCAAAACCCCCAGGACGTCTACCTGCTGGATACCGGCCCGGACGGTGTTGCCACCCCAGAAGACTTCCAATGGCTTATCGAGCGGCATGATCAGACCCAAGACCCGACGGTGCGGTCTGCCCTCAAGAACCTGGTAATGCAGACGTTCGACGTCGGCAACGAAGCGCACCGCGAGGCCGTCGTCTCGCTTGACCGAGGCAGCGACCTCTACCAGGAGGCGTTTCGGTTCTGGGTTGAGCCGATCGACTTGACCTCTGAGCATGCCGCCCGGTTGCGGGCTGCCTACCGCAAAACGCGGCGGATAAGGTCTAATGATGAGCCACCCGGGCCCAGTATTGAGGAGTTGCGGGCCCGCATCCTCGGACTCCTCGATGCGCTTGAGGCAGGTGATACCGCGGCCTGGTGGCAGTGCAACCGGATCCTGACTGTGGAGCCTGGCTCAAACGTCATCCGTGAACCGCCTGAAGATGATCTGACCCGGTTTCCCGGCTGGCAGCTGCTCGCTGCAGACGAGCAAGCTCGGCTTGTGGCTGGGGCCGAACGCTTCCTCGTTGAGGCTACAGCCGACACCGAGCAGTGGCTGGGCACCAACACGCTCCCCAGCCCTCAGCTCGCTGGCTATCGCGCGGCCGCGCTGCTGGCGCGAAAGGCACCGAGTCGGCTTGAAGCGCTGCCAGACCCAGCCTGGGCCGAGTGGGCCGCCTTGCTCCTGCGCTACCCGGTCATGAGCTACGAAGACGGCGCGGAGACCAAGACCACGCTTGTCCGACTCGCCTATCGGCATGCCCCCAACGAAGTCATCGCCGCCGCCCGCAGGCTCATCTTGAAGGCGAGCCAAGAGGGCAATGGCTGGTTTGAGCGCGACTTCGTCGCTGCCTGCTGGGATGAGCGGCTCGCGGACGCCTTCGCCGACTTGCTGGCAGAAGAGCAGCTCGGCGACGCCGTCTTCGGCGACGTGCTCGGCCTGCTTATCGAGCGCTCGTCGGCCGCCGGGCTTCGCATTGCCACCGAGCTTCTTGCCGATGATGCCCGCCGCACCCACCCGAACCGAGCGCTACAGGCTTCGGCTAGTCTGCTTCACCACCACCTCGCCAATGCCTGGCCGGAGATCTGGCAGACCGTTCAGAACGACCAGGAATACGGACGCAACCTGTTCCTGCATCTGGCCTACACCGATCGCGTTCAGCGTTTCGTGCCCGATGCGGAGAGCTTGGCCGACCTGTACATCTGGCTCATGGAGCAGTTCCCGCCCGAGGAAGACCCGGTCCATGAGGCTTTCGAGGCTCATGCTGTCGATGCCAGGGAGAGCCTGGGCCGATGGCGCGATGAGCAGCTGACAGCCCTCGCTCAGCTGGGCACACCTGCTGCGGTGGCGGCTGTTGAGCGGATCGTGGCGCAGTTCCCGGAGCGGCCGGGGCTTCGGCAGGTGCTTCTGGATGCCGAGGAGCGGATGCGGCAGAACACCTGGATACCGCTGCAGCCGGCGCAGCTCCTGGCACTGCTCGCCAGCCAGGACGCCCGCCTGGTCCAAAGCGGCCAAGAGCTCGTGCAGGTTCTGCTTGAGTCTCTGGGTCGGTTCCAGCAGCGGCTCCAGGGACAGACGCCACAAGCGCCCTACCTTTGGGAGGAGGTCCCTTCACCTCGGCCGAAGAGCGAGAACCGGCTTTCGGACTATGTGACCGGATTCCTTCGGGATGACCTGCGTGACCGCGGGATCATAATCAACCGAGAGGTTGAGATCGTCCAGCGGCACCGACAGGGCACCGGCGAACGCGTCGACATCCAGGTCGAAGCCTTCCAACTCGACCAGTCTGGCGAGCGCTACGACATCTTGAAGGTGATGGTCGAGGTCAAGGGTTGCTGGAACCCTGACCTCTTCCAGGCGATGGAGAGCCAACTCTACGAGCAATACATGCTGCCAGCCAGCACGCAATACGGCATCTACCTCGTTGGCTGGTACGACCCGGCCGACTGGGACGAGGCAGACCGCAACCGCCGCCAGCGTGTCGTTGGGATGAGTCCCGCGATGCTTAGAGCACAGCTCGACCAGCAAGCTGCTCAGCTGCATGCCCGAGGAGGTGTCATTGAACCGGCGATACTCGATGCCTCGCTCCACCTGAGGGCCGGTCCATGAGCGCCATGTCATCCGCCAAGGCCGATCGCTGCTGGTCCTCCTCGTCGACGCCACGGCCGCATAGCCGGCACGGCCGCGGACCTCCTATTGCAGGCGCACCAGGTCCCGCAGCGGCGCGGCATCCGCTCGAACGTCAGGGCCTGCGGCACTGGCAGCCGGAGGCGCCACTGACCTCGACGCGGACACGCCCGGTGCCTGGACAGCCGCTCTGCAGACCGACGTGGCGGCTAGCGTCGCACGAACTGGTCCACAGCATTAGCAGACGGCCGGGCGGAGCCGGTAAATTCTGTCATTCATGCCTCGCACGGTACGCCTCGGCGGCGCTGCACTAATGTGGGAGTGGACATTGTCCGGCACTTGCGCTACCGCCTCTGCGTAGAGTTGTCTCCTCTGCGTCCGCGTGGTGTCGTTACGGAGCCAAGGCTGTGAGCGGAGAGCCTCCACCGGCATGCGTCGAGTTGGTCGCCGATGGCCTTGGGGGTATACGTACGTGCGCACGCACGGGACTCGGCTCCGCAGTCGTTGACAACGCGCCCGCATCCCTCTGTACGAGTCGTCGGAGATCGCTCTACGGTAGTGGGCCGGCCGTGGGAATGGGAGGTGGGGGTGTCAATACCGGCTGCCGAGCACCTTTTGGAGGACTACGACGGGCGCAGCCTGCCTTGGGCCAGGCCAGCCGGCGCGCCCGCGGCGTTCGAAACCGACCGTGTCTTATTCGGCAACGGCGACAACGCGCTGGAAGTCGCGATTGCATGGGCCACGCGGCCCGGCCAGCCGAGGGCCGAAGATCTGCGCGCCCTGTTCAAGAAGAGACAGGCGAACCGGCCCGCCCCTGTGCTTCTCGTGGTTACATACACCCGCCCCGACCATCAGTCGGTCGCCGCGGCCATCGGCACGATCGGAGACCCCGCCCCGGTCACCGGCCTGAGCGTGGACAGGGTCGCCCGCATCTGCGCTGCCGCGCTCGCCGAACCTGACCGGCATGCCGCGGCCCGGACCACAGAACGGCTGCTCGCTGGCCTCAAAGACGGGCTTTCGCCGGGGCTGGTCAACTCCGGGCTGTTCGCCTCCCACGAATTGCGGGCCGGGGTTCCGGCGCGCCCGGACTGGGAGACCGCCCGCAAGACTGCGCTCCCGTTGCTTGGCCTGCATGGGCTGCCGCTGATCCACGCCCTCGGCTACGAGACAGCCCCACGCGGGTCGGCGGCCCTGCTCCTCATTCATGACGGACGCTCGCGTGCGGTAGCGGTCTTGCTGGATGAGACCGAGGTGTTCGACCGGCCATCGGCCCGGTTCGGGGCGGTCAGCCCGATCGCGCATGGGCTCACCGTCGCCACCCGAGAGGAATTGCCTTGGCTGGTCGTGCTGCGTGGCACGCAGATCCGGCTTTACCCGGCGAGGCCAGACGTCGGCGTCGGCCGCAAGGGCCAGGCCGAGACGTACACCGAGCTTGACCTGGCGCTCCTCTCCGAGGAAGAGGCGGCTTACCTGACGCTGCTGTTCGCCCCGTCCGCGCTTGACCCGGACGGCACCGCGGGGCAGATCCTCGTCGCCAGCGAGAACTTCGCCGTGGGTCTTGGTGAGCGGCTACGGGAACGCATCTACGACGACGTCGTGCCGGGACTTGCCCTTGCGGTCGCCGCGCGGATGCGCCCGCACTCCGACGCAGACCTGACTGAGGCCTACCATCGGACCCTCCTCATTCTGTTCCGGCTGCTGTTCCTCGCCTACGCGGAAGACCGCGGACTGCTCCCCTATGGCCGCAACCCCCGGTACGACAGGCACGCCGTCAAAACGCTCGCTCGGGACTTCGCCGCCGACCCGGACTTGGTCTTCGACCTGCACGCAACCAGCTTGTGGGACGACATGGTCACTGTCTGGGCCGCTGTCGATGAGGGCAACAGCGGCTGGGGCGTGCCGGCCTACGACGGCGGCTTGTTCGCACGCGACCCGGCCAGCAGCCCATCGGGGGCGGCACTCGCCGATCTCGGGCTTACTGACGCCGAGTTCGGCCCCGTGCTGGGGGCGCTGCTCGTGGACATGGGCGAGGACGGCACCCAAGGCCCGGTGGACTTCCGCAGCCTGTCCGTCCGCGAGTTCGGCACCATCTACGAGGGGCTACTGGAATCCAGCCTGTCCATCGCCCAGAGCGATCTGGCCGTGGACCAGAACGGGTCGTACCTCCCCGCTCGCCCCGGCGCCCAAGTCAGCGTCCCTGCAGGACAGCTCTACATTCACGACCAGTCCGGGCGGCGCAAGGCAACCGGCTCCTACTTCACCAAGCAGTTCGCGGTCGAGCACCTGCTCGACACCGCCCTGGAACCGGCCATCGACGCGCACCTGGTGGAGGTCGCCGCGTTGCTCGGACAAGGCGACGACGCTGGCGCCTCGCAAGCGTTCTTCGACTTCCGGGTCGCAGACCTGGCGATGGGCTCGGCGCACTTCCTGGTCGCCGCTGTCGACCGGATCGAAGCGAAGCTCACCGCCTTTCTTACCGAACACCCGGTCCCCGCGGTCAGCGATGAACTGACCCGGCTCGGCCAGGCAGCCCGGGCCGCGCTTGGCGAATATGCGGGCACCGTCGAGATCGAAACGGGGGCACTGCTGCGCAGGCAGATCGCCCGCCGCTGCATATACGGTCTCGACCTCAACCTGATGGCCGTCGAACTTGCCCGGCTTGGTATCTGGATCCACACATTCGTCCCGGGTCTCCCGATGAGCACGCTCGACCACAATTTGGTTGTGGGCAACAGCCTTACCGGCATCGGCACGGTTGATGAGGTTCTGGACGTGCTCGAACCGCAGCGCAAACCGGGCCAGGACAGCTTCTTCGCAGGCGAGATAAGGGCTGCACTAGAGGCTGCCAGGATCCGGCTGATGCGCGCTGCACAAACCGCCGAGGCAACCAAAGCCGAGGTCCGGGAAGCCGCCAAGGCGCACGCCAAGGCGATGGAGGACGCAGCGGACGCCAGAGCGCTCTTCGACGCGACTATAGGTGTCCGTCTGGGTGTCGTCCCACTGCCCACCGGCCCAGAACCCGCCATTCGGGCTGGGAACAGCGCCGACGTCCAAGCGAAGGTCACCGAACTCCAGGCCGCACACATGCCATACCTGTTCCCCGAAGTATTCCTCCGCGACAACCCCGGCTTCGATGTGCTCATCGGCAACCCTCCATGGGAGAAGGTCAAGGTCGAAGAGCACCAATGGTGGGGGCTGAGATTCCCCGGCCTCCGTTCGTTGCCGCAGAAGGACAAGAACGCCGCTATTGCCTGCTACAAGAGGGAACGCCCGGATC
>Ga0137379_10003182_pt1 | contig 15307 bp, 16 predicted proteins | sample SagtaG_18_FD_104812 | JGI IMG/M metagenome (GOLD analysis project Ga0137379, IMG submission 104812) | Vadose zone soil microbial communities from Sagehorn Ranch, Mendocino, California, USA - Sage2_L_80_16 metaG | ecosystem: Environmental > Terrestrial > Soil > Vadose zone | place: USA...
ATGGGCCAAGAGGTGTGGGGCATGCTGGGCAGTGGCCCAGGTGCGGCGTGCCAGAGCTGAGATGCCATGACGGAGCGTCAGATTCACCTGGCTGCTTGAAATGAGAAAAAGAGAGAGCTTCCTGATCATAAGGAGCGTCGGAAGGGACTGTCAAGCGGATAGGAGAGAAGGGTGAATTATCCCCCACCGAGTGAGGCTGTACCCATCTCAGGGCAAACATCTGGTAGCAGGTGGCCGGGCATCCACTTTGTGGGGTATGATGGAGGCGAGAGGAAATGACCTCTCAAAAAACATTTGTAGGACAGAGATAGGTCTCTGTCCTCTTCGGGCAAGGGATCAGACAACAGGAGGTGCTCATTGACTCCCTGGTTAGCGGACGTACAAGCGGTCCTCTCTACCACTCCAGAGCGTTGGCAGCGGCTGGTCAGCACGCTTCCTATAGAGCTGCTGACTCGTCCACCAGCCGCAGGAGAGTGGTCAGCGCTCCACTGCTTGCAGCATTTACTGGACGCTGAGCACCTGGTTTTTCCTGTCCGCTTCCACGCTTTTTTGGCAGGACAGGAGTTCGTCGATTTCGATCCGAACGAACCGCACGTGGGCACGGCGTTACTGACTCCAGAGCAGCTGGTGGTGGCGTTCGCACGCGCTCGGCAAGAAAGCCTTGTCTTGTTCAAACAGGTGACGGATGACGATCTGAGTCGGACGAAACAGCATCCCACGCTGGGTTCTGTCACACTGGCGGAGATGTTGCACACTTGGGCCGCTCACGATTTGAACCACACCGTCCAAGCCGAACGAGCGCTCATGCAACCCTTCCTGCTCGGCTGTGGCCCCTGGCGTACATTTTTTCGGGACCACGAGATTGGCGGTCAGAAGGAATAAAGCGCGTCTGCTCCGGCTCGATGTCGAATGCTTGGACCAGTTGGGTCGCAAGTTCCTCTGCTTCGTTGGTAAGGCTTTTCCCTGGATTTCCTTTGATGTCGGTTGCAATAGCATCGCTTGCAGCAGCGGAGGCTGCTTGTGCGTGAAGGAGATATCGGCATGCCTATCATCCGAGTGAATGGGGCGGCGCTCTATTACGAGGAGCATGGCGCGGGCCCCGAGACCATCGTCTGTGCGCATGGCTTGTTATGGAGTTGTCGCATGTTCGATGCCCAGGTCGCGCTGCTCAAGGAGCGCTACCGCTGCGTGGCCTTCGACTTCCGCGGCCAGGGGCAGAGCGAGGTGACACGCAGCGGCTACGACATGGAGACCCTCTACGAGGATGCGCTCGCGCTCATCGAGCAACTCGGCTGCGCGCCCTGCCATTTTCTCGGCCTTTCGATGGGGGGCTTTATTGGCCTGCGTCTCGCTGCCAGGCACCCCGAGCTTCTACGGTCATTGATCCTGCTGGAGACTTCCGCTGATCCCGAACCGGGCGAGCATGTTGCGAAGTACAGGCAACTCACGTTTGTGGCTCGTTGGTTTGGACTGGGCCCGGTGGTCGACCGGGTGATGCCTGTCATGTTCGGGCGCACCTTTCTCACCGACCCGGTGCGCGCTCTTGAGCGCCGCGAGTGGCGAGCTCGTATGAGCGGGAACCATCGACTCGGCATTACATGGGCCACCACTGGCGTCATCACCCGCAACGGCATAGCGAGCGAGCTCGACAGGATCCGAGTTCCGACTCTGATCCTCGTCGGAGACGAGGATGTCGCCGTTCCGCCGGTCCACTCCCAGCGCCTGCACGAGCGTATCGCTGATTCGCGCCTGGAGATCATCCCTCGCGCTGGTCATACTTCGACCGTCGAGGAGCCGACGGCCCTGAACGCCGCAATCACCAACTTTCTTGGCAGTCCCTCCTAGGACCATGGGATTGAAGAACCGAAGATCATCATTTTCACAGTTGAAGACCGCCCTGATCTTCCCTGGAAGCCGGGGAAAGACGACAAAAGGCGCCCTGGTGCGGGCCTACAAGGACTCGACTATTCTTTCCTGCACGACCAGCGGTGGGTACCAGGTTGGACTCCTGTTGGGCGCGGGTCAGCCATCCGCTCTACAACCCTCCCCTCCCGTACCTGGGATGTGGTACCTGGTGTACTTTTACGGCAACGGCATGTGCCTGGAGACCTGCAGCTACCCACCGGATGCGCAACGAGACGGAACCATCAAAGGAAGTGCCTCTAGGCCTTCCTTCGTGACATGCGTGTGTGCTGCACTGAAGCGAAATGCTCCTCACATTAGCAGTTGGCGATCGCAAAGGTGGCCTGATTGGAGGTGATGCCATTGGGAGTGGTGACAGCAAGCTCTTCCCAGTAGGTCCCTGTCGTGATCGGGGCCGTGAGGTTCCAACTGTCTGAGAGAGTGACCGTGGTGGTGCTCTGGGGAACGATGCCAGTCGTCGTGGTTCCGCTCGTGCCGTCGGAGCGCTTCCACGCATAGGTCAACATCGCGTTGCTCGGTCCAGGCGAGACGTTGACGGTCGCGCTAAACGTGAAGGTCTGCGTGACCGCATGGCAGCCGAGGGTTGGCGACACCGTGACGCTGATGCTCTGCACCAGGCGCTGACAGGTATGGTGATAGGTGATGCGAGGAGTGCTGAGCACCTCGGGCGACAGGGTTTTGAAGGCGACCCAGTACGCGCTGCCAGTGCCCTGATTCGCGCTCAGAGACCAGATCGAGGTCACCATCTGGGAGGTCGTGCCAGCGGCGAAGGTCACGCTCCCAGGGGCGATCTGGCTCGTCTCGCTTCTCAGCCAGGTAAACGTCACGATGCCGCCGGGGTTATGCGTCGGCGCGGAGATCAGCACACTGGCGGTAAAGAACGTGTTGGTTCGACAAGTTCCCTGGTGGTCGCCGGGCCACGCTCCGAACGCCACACCTGTCACCTTGAACGGGGCAGGCGCGGAGGTCGCCGTTGGAGCAGTTGCGCCATGCGTTGGCGCAGCAGTAGGCGTGGAGGTCTCGCTGGCCGTGGCTGTCTGATCAGCGGGGGTCGGACTCGTGTTTGCAGTCGTGCTGGCGGTTGGCGTCCTGGGAGGTGTGCTTGAGCTGGAAGCAAGGAAGCTGCAGCCTGCCAGCACCAGGGGGAGCAGGAGGGAGCTCGCAGCCACCAGCAGGCGCGGGTACGATCCAGAGGACCGGGTGAGGCGAGCAGGCATGACGATCCCTTTCTGCCATGGGCACGAGCGGTTTCGAGACGGAACCTCTGCCTGTTTCGTGGTCCCACTTTCACAAAGGTTCAGGGCGCTCTGCTGGTAACTCCCACAACCGTTTTCTCGTCGCGCTCTGGAGTGGAAGACCAGAACTGCATCCACTGATACGAACGAAACCAGCAAAGCATTCGTTTCTTTTCTCGCCAGCACGGGCAAAAGTCCTGGGAGGGTCCTCCCATTTTTACGTCCCTGTACTGCGATAAGCCGGGACTTGCTCTTACGAAGGTCGGTGAGGGTGCCAGCTGCAAGGAGGTCTCGGCGGTTTGGACCAACGAGCAAAGCGAGAGGTGAGCGCATCCAAGCGGCCATCCTTCAGCCTCTGGAGAGTGGCGAAAACACGACCCATAGCAGAAGCTTCCCCATTGCGTGAAAATATCGTTGTTTGAGCATGAGTAGGCTGGTGACGACTGCGGATTGCACATAGACCCGCCTATATTTGCAAGCAGGAGAGGGAGATCTTTCTCCTTCTCGACGTGCCTGTTTTTGAACGAATGACCCAGGTAGCCATTACAGGGAGAGATGTCCGAATTCTCCTCCACTATGAGAGGGAGTACCCTCATCTTGTTTTTTTGTTTTATGCTAGAATGGAAGGAGTGGTCATAGCTACGCAGGAGAAAGCTCAATGATACTGAAGACACTTGTTGTCGATGCGAAGGAACTTGAGCGGCGCACGGGCTGGGGTATAAAGCCAGAGGGCGCGTGCAAGGGCGAAGTGTGTGTGCCCTTGCCCACGATGACCGGCACTTCACAGGTGGATGCGCGTGTGCTGGCCGAGCGACTCAGCATGCCGCTGCTGCACGATGAGGTGTATGATGTGTGGTGCCTCGGGCCGGAAGCGGGCGGGCGCGTACTCAGTGGCGCGGTGCTCCCCGACATCGTCTTGCCTGATCTGGAGGGCAACCCTTTTGCTCTGCGCGAGCTGCGCGGACAGAAAGTGCTCCTGGTCGCCTGGGCTTCGTGGTGAGGGTGTCGTTTTGACCTGCCCGTGTGGCAGACCTTACGCAGCGAATGGCATCCTCAGGGCCTGGAAATCGTCACCATTGCTCTGGACACTGCCGGAGCTGAGGCCGTACGCCCCTGGATGGAAGCCGCCCATCCCGACCATCCCTCACTGATTGATCAAGCGCATCTGCTGGATGAGCTGCTGGGTGTCGTGAACGTGCCCAATGGCGTCTGGATTGACGAACAGGGCATGATCGTGCGCCCGCCAGAGCCAGCCTATCCACGCCGTCCCACCTCCTTGCGCCGCCTCGACCCCGCACGCCAGGACCTGGTTGAAGGGGAATTGTCTCCTCAGCAGCGACGGGCCAGGGAGGTCAGGGCTGAGGTGAGAAAGATCCGCATCGAGCCGGAGGCCTACATCGCCGCATTGCGCGATTGGGTGGCCAATGGCGCTGCCAGCCGCTACGCGCTCGTTCCCGACGAAGTCACGCGCCGTTCGCACGCCAGGCCGCCCGAAGTGGCAGAGGCCGCAGCAAGCTTCGAGCTGGGACAATACCTGCAGCGCGAGGGCCATACCGATGCCGCTGTACCCTGGTTCCGCGCGGCACATCGCCTGCAACCCGACAACTGGACTTATAAGCGCCAGGCCTGGACCTTTGTCGATCCAGAGCAGGGTCCCAACGAGGTCTATGACGGCGATTGGCTCTCCGATGTCCGCACGATTGGAGCCGAGAACTATTACCCGCCGCTGGACCTGTGAGAGTCCATCTGCACAGGGTGTGCAGTGTTCTATGGACCTTGCAATCCGCTTCATCAACGCGTTTGACGAGCAGCGCAAAGAACACGGCGAACCGCTTCATAGGAGACGCCATACTCTCCCGCAACTTTTCTGAGTGGTTCACCCAGGTCAACGCGATGAAGAGCGGTAGGCTACTGTGCAATGGGTATTTTCCTGTGTGGGTCTCTGCCCTGGGCGGCGTTGCTCATAGGCGAGGTCATCGGTTGGGTGCTTGTAGACAAGCATATCGTTTCTGCCTGGGAAAAGCTTTGCAAGAGGAATGAGGTACAGGTGCGACCGATGGCTCGATGCCCGTCGGTTCCGCTCGATTATTTATGTATCTTTCTAGTATTATTAGAACATCTGTTCTCTCATCTCGATCTCTCCTTATGCGCTCTCTTGTCTCTAAGTCTACACACATCCTCTACAGTAATACCTGACTGATACGTCCTCTATTTCCAAGTCCCTCTTCGCCGGGCAACCTCAGCCCAGTTGCTTCTGCACAAGTGATGGGGTAGCCCGAATGTTTCGGGCTTCCACACAAGCGGGTGAATCTCCTGCTGCATCATTCGGATCGGGGCAGTCAGAATACGGCAGCCGACTACCGCGAGCTGCTGTCGAAGTCAGGCATCGTCGTGAGTATGAAGGGCACCGTGAGTTGATCCTCTGGGACCTCCTCTTTGCAGAAAAGTCTTGGAAGTCAATACTGCTGTTTTGGTTTTTCCAGCTCGTGTTGCTCAAGTTCTGCTTGGAGCAGTTCCAGCATATGCTTTTTTGCCTGCAAGACTCCTGCTTTGCCAATCGCCTCGGTTTGACCTGCTTCTTCAAAAAACTTTTCTACAATGTTTCTGGCATCGCCCATCGTATCGTAGGGCCTTCTGCATCCACAGGTGTAACACATAGTTCTGATCTCCCTAAACTATACTCCTCGACTCGTGAGGATGACTCAGTTTTCCTACTCGATTTCGTAGCGTGTGGCGACTTCCGCCACTTTGCCGAGCAAACCGATCACCGGACAATAGCGGGTGGTGGAAAGCTCAATGGCACGTGCGACCGCTTGAGGATCGATGTTGGCGCCTCTCACCTGGTAGAGTACGTCGAAGCGCGTGTAGACCCTCGGATGTTGATTTGCCCGGCTCCCCTGGACTTCGACACTGAGGCCTTTCACCTGCTGGCGTTTTTTGCGCAGGATCGAGAGGACATCCATGGCCGTGCAGCCGGCCATCGCCAACAGGAGCAAGCGATGCGGCTGGGGGCCAGCGCCCACTCCACCTACATTTTCCTCGGCATCGAGATCAATGCGCACGCCGCCGATGTCCCCGGCAAAGTGCAGGCCATCCACGAGGGTCACGGAAGCCGATTCCAGTTCCTGATCGTTGTTCGCTGTATTCATACGAGCCATCTCCTTATGCGCATTGTTGAGCGCAGTCGCTTATGCGACTCGGGTTTCCTCAAAGATGCGGATCCATGCTTCAAAATTGTGTGCAATGTGTGTGGCTGCCTCCTCTTTAGTGAGGTGTTTGGCCTCAACATCGACAAGGGGCTGCCAGAAACTCGTTCGCCCGACCGCAAAACCGATGAACCCGGCAACGCTCGCCGCTGTCTTCAGCCAACGCACGACCCGGTCTCGCTCCGCACCACGTCCCAGCACAATGAGGCCCACGGTATTCCGTCCACCACGCCGGGCCATCTCCACCACCTTGACACACTCTTCCTGGCGATCAAGCCCTTCGATCTTCCAAGACATCTGGTTCAACCCCGGCGTCCTGCAGGGCCTGTATGGCTTGCAGCATCAGGTGTGGGCGCAGCTGCAGGTCATAGGCGTTCTTGTCCCCCTCAACCTGTTCCAGTTGCAAGGCGGAGGCTGGCACCAGCAGTTCGAACATGAATAGCGTCTCTGTCCGGTGCAGATAGTCAGATAAGCGTTTAAGCCGACCGACCTGGCGTTGGTTGAGAGCCACCTCTCCTTCAGGATTATAGCGCACGAGCACTTTGGCAAAGGTGGAATGAAACGCCTCAATGTGCTGCGCAAAGTCCTCACCATAGGCGAACTCGAACTCTTCCTGGCCACTCTTCTCGACGGATACCACCGTAATATATCCCTTGCTCACAGCATCGCGGAGAATAGCAGCACCAAATTCCTCGTCAACCAGAATACCAACGCGATCCTTCGGCACATGGTCCGCAATGGCCCGTTGAAAGCCTTCATAGATGACGTGCTTACTGTTGGCAACGGTGACCATCTGCTCCACATTGAGCGGCCCTTTCCAGCCGAAGAGCCCCGAGATGTAGGACGCGCGATGGTCGAACGGGAGGAGATAGAGCGGTCTCGTATATCCCGTGATCATGAGCATAGCTCCTTGCTTAACACGCCTCGTTACCGCTGAAGCGCCTTCCGCTTGCTTTCAATACACTGAAACAGCTGGCGGAAGGAATCGATAAACTTTTGCACGCCCTCTTCCTGCAGTTGGTTGGTAACCTGCTCGTAGTCGATCCCGGCGGCCTCGAGCGCAGCAAGGACTGCCTGGGCCTGTGGGATGTCCTCTTCAACGGAGAGGCGCACTCTGCCGTGATCGCGGAAGCTTTCCAGTGTTGTGAGTGGCATGGTATTCACCGTGCTGGGGCCGATCAGTTCCTCGACGTACAAGACATCGCGGTAGGCCAGATTCTTTGTGCCGGTGCTGGCCCACAAGGGGCGTTGTACCCCTGCCCCGTGTTGTCTGAGCGCCTCAAAGCGCGGAGTGCCGAACAGCCGTTTGAACTCCTGGTAGGCCAGGCGTGCATTGGCAATCGCTGCTTTCCCCTGGAGTGCTTTAAGCTTCTGCTGCTCGGCGCTCGCGCTGGTGGCTTTGATCTTGTCCTGGAGCAGTTTGTCGACCAGCACATCCACACGACTGACGAAGAAGCTGGCCACCGAGGCGATGCGGCTGATGTCTTTACCTGCAGCAAGACGCTCTTCCAGGGCGCCGAGATAGGCCTCAGCCACCTGGCGATAGTTGTCCAGGGAGAACATCAGCGTAATGTTGATATTGATGCCCTCGGCGAGGGCCTGGCGAATGGCGGGAATGCCCGCTGGTGTCGAGGGGATCTTTACCATCAGGTTGGGTCGATCAATCGTGTGCCAGAAGCGCCGTACCTCTGCAAGGGTCTTCTCGGTATCATGGGCCAGGTAGGGCCGACACTTCGATACTCACGAAGCCGTCCTGGCCGCCCGTGCGTTCATAGGCAGGACTCAGCAAATCGGCCACGGTTTGCTCGTCGGTGATCGCCAGCGCTTCGTAGATCTCTTGAGCACTCTTTTCCTCAGGGATCAACTGCTGTATCTGCTCATCGTACGTGGTGTCATGCGTAATCGAGTGCTCAAAAATGGTGGGATTGCCCGTGGCGCCACTGAGGCCATCTTCATCGATAAGGCGTCCAAAGCGACCCGAGAGCAGGTCCCCCCGGTCGATGTCATCGAGCCAGATACTTTGCCCTAGTGTCTTGAGTTCCAGTAATGGATTGGTCATGTTGATCCCTCCTTTGGATCTCTCATGCGGGGGACCGCAAGAGTCCCCACGCCTCACCGCTCCTCTGCTGCCTCCATGGATGGATAAAAAGCGCTACCGAATGCTCAGGTCAACGACATCTCGGTCGAACAACACATCACTCCTTCGTCGTTAGTGACCACCGACGCGCTTGACCTCCACCTGACCATTGCGCACACGGACATCATAGCGCGGTGCGTTGACGGTGGCAGGACCGGTGAGCACGCGCCCATCGCGCATGCAGAAGCGCGAGCCGTGCCAGGGGCACTGCACAATATCTCCGGTGAGTGTTCCCTCATCCAGCGGTCCGCCCGCATGAGGGCATGTCGCCGAGATGGCGTAGAACTGCAAGCCCTGGCGCAGCAAGACCACCGGCACGCCGGCAGCCGTCACCCGGTAGAGTGTGTTTTCCTCAACGCTCGCCAAAGGCAGCACAGCTTCGTAGTCCTCGCCGCTCGCCTCCCAGGCGGTATGGTTGACGCCAGTGCCCTTGGCGAAGACCATGTCACCGCCCAGGTAGGCGGCGTAGAAGACACTTGCTAGCCCCACGAAGCCAAGAATGACGGCCGCGATGCCATCCCCCGGACCAGCGAGGAGGCGCAAGATAAAGGAGACGAGGTAGAGGATCGTGGCGCACGCATTGAAGAGGGCATGATTGAGGCCAATGCGTCGTTCAGCACCGTAGGTATCGCTCCAATCGGTTAGGCCGGTCACAATCGCACCAAAGGCTCCGAAGAGGCCTACGATCACCGTAACAAAGGCTCCATACGCTGCCCAGGTGGGGTGAGCGATCAGCCAGATGATGTCAAAGACGGCGGCGAGCATCCAGGCCGTAATGGGCACATCGGTCATGACCGGGTGCAGCGGATGACCGAGCCAGGTCCCATTGAGCAGGCTCTTGAGGCGACGCGGCGGTTTCCGCTGAGAGCCAACAATGATCCCGATCCAATGCTGCAAGCTGTTGCTCAGCCGCTCCGTGAAAGACTGAGGCGCGGGTGGAGGGGCAGGAGCCATTTCGGGCCCGGGAACCTGTACAGGCGTTTCGGACATAGCAACTTCTCCTTGTATGAAAGAGGCGATGAGCCTGAGTTCTTCGTTATCTACGCTGGCCCATCGCCAATGAGCAGGTCAGCTCTACGTAAGTATTCCTCCCTCTTTCTATAACACAATACCGTAAGAAAGTCAAATAATCTCTTGAGTTTCTTGACGATGGAAGCGACCCGGTGGTAGACTAAGGAACACAATTGGAGGAGATGCATGTCACAAAGGAATCTACGCTTTTTTACGAGCACGCGTGGTAAAATTGTCACCCTGTTACGCCGTGCCAGCCGAACGGTAGACGAGCTGGCCCAGGCGCTTGACCTCACGGACAATGCCGTTCGCGCGCAACTGGCGGCCTTGGAGCGGGACGGGTTGGTTCAACAGAGCGGGAGCCGCCGGAGCAGCAGTAAGCCTGCCTCCGTCTACACCCTGACGGAAGCCTCCGAGGAACTCTTTGCGAAAGCTTACGGCCCGGTATTGCGTCAGCTCCTGGAAGAACTAACCGGGCGTATGCCCGCCGAGGAAGTGGAAGCGCTCCTGCGTTCAACTGGCCGTCGTCTCGCGGCGCAGTGGCCTCTCCCGCGTGGAGAGCTGCATACGCAGGTCGAAGCGGCGGTCTCGGTCCTCAATGCACTCGGTGGCCTGATAGAACTCGAACGGCGGAACGGCACCTACCTCATCCGGGGGTATAGCTGTCCACTAGCGGCGGTGGTGCCAGGCCATCCGGAGATCTGCCGGATGGCCGCGTCCCTGCTCACAGAACTGGTGGGTGTGCCGGTCCAGGAATGCTGTAACGGGAGCGAGGCTACCCAGTGTTGCTTTGTTGTGGCGAGTACTTAGCTCTTCCCAAAGGCAGACAGCGTATGGCCGAACGTGTTTGCCCTGGAGCGTTTTTTCTGCTACAACTACGAGAGAATGACAGATGTTTGTTTTCACTCACCCAACACGGCGGGGATTTGAGGAGGCTTCGCTCGCTCATAGGGCAGGGGAGAGAAACGCTGGAGCGACATGACGGGATCAAAGCCGCGTGAAACGAAAGGGAAAGCAGATGCACGAACAGGTGAAGCAGCAACATATTCCTGTAAAGGTCTACCGCACCGACGAGCGCGTGATGGTCGCAGCCCCGATGGCAGGGCTGGAACCCGAGAACATTGTGGTCGAAGTCACTGACGAGGGTCGCCTGCTCCTCCACGGGGACCTGCGCGGCATGCTCAAGGAGGTCAAGGAACTCTTGCTGGATGAATGGAGCGTTGGGGTCTATCACCGCGAGTTGACGCTTCCAGTCCCGGTCAATGCTACGTGCGCCAACGTCACCTACGGCAATGGCGTGCTGATGGTAACCTTGCCGATCAGCCAGCAGACGCTGCCGGCGCGCCTCGTGCTCGAACGCATCACCCCAACCCACGGGAAGCGCAAAGGCAATGCCGGGCGCCCTCCCGCATGCGTTCAGCCATGACGGCACGAACGCTTTCCGTCCCCGACGGCGCAGAAAAATCGGGAGGCAGCGCCCTGAAAGCGGGAAAAGCGCACCTGGAAGCGGAGCCATCCCGAGCGGGGCGGTGAGTTCCAGCTAACTAAAGGAGGGAGATGCCGCAGGAAAAACCCTCCTATCCTGCTCTGTTGTTGCGAGAAGTCCGAAGGAGACGTCTTATGGTCTCGTGGGACACCCCGTACTCAGCCACAACCCGGCGAAGGGGTTCGTGGTGCTCAAGGAAACTGTGCACCCCCTGCGGCCATTCCTGAGAGGGAATGCCCCGGTTCGTTTGCTTTGGACCTGGACGCTCTTGTGTGGTGAGGAGAGGGGGCATACTGCCAAGCAATTGTTCGTGGGCGAGGAGTCTTTGATGGAGCTTGCCGTGAGGGTCGAGAAAGTGGATCAGCACTGGTGAGAGCGAGGCCGATGCCCGTCGGTTCCGGTCGGTTCCGCGATCATGCCCAAGACTCCTCTGGGGTCTTGGGCAGGTCTTTTTCCTCTTCTCTTGCTCTCAATCAAGAGGGCTGTATGGCACACACACGGGGACCATGCTGGGTATGAAGTCGCGCTTCTTGCGCAGCTAGGTTGCCACTGGAAAAAAGCTCCATTAGCATCCAACCTAAAGAGATTTCTCTTCCCTGCTACTAATTCACTCCCCTATTCTTCCGTTCGAGAAACGGATATCCCAAGTAGCCAGTACAAGTATATCCTAAGATTTCACTACTCTACGAAAGTGGGGCAAGCTCATCTTTTGCTTCACCCTCCAGCAGAAAGCCACAGGGCTTGCGAAGACAACGGGTGAGCTTGGGCCGGCCACAGGACTGCCACGCGACCCCGCTGCACCGGCAGACTTCCCTTTACCCGCCACCGCTCGGCACCTCGAACGCCCCTAAGGCGTGCAGCGACACCTTTTGTGCGTCAGAGAGGCCTCTGATGCCCGTGATATTGAGTCGCTCATAGGGCCGGTCACGACGCAGCGTGCGCAGCAGCTCGCCGCTCTGGAGGTTCCAGAGCCGGATGGCCCCGTCATCGCCGCAACTGGCCAGAGTGCTCCCATCAGGACTCACCTTGAGGGCCTGCACCGTCCCCAGATGGGCCTCGCGCACCCGCACGCACTCTCCGCTTTGGAGCTGCCACCAGCGTAGCCTGCCGTCACTGCCACCACTGATCAATTGCTCTCCACTCGGGCTCCAGGTCACTGCAGTAGCCACTGCCGGATGCCCTCCCACGTCTCGCACGCGCGTCCCACTGGAGGCATCCCACACCACCACTTCCCCGCTGTCGCCCAGGCCCGAGCACGTGGCCAGCCCGGAGCCATCGGGGCTGAAGGCGACGCTCATGACGGCCTCCTGATGCTCCGCCAACTGCAGGAGCAGCCTCCCATCAGCCGCGTCCCACACATAGATGTGGCCATCATCGCCCCCACCAACCAGGCGCGTGCCATCGGGACTGAAGGCCACCCGGCGGATCCAGAGCGGCAGCTCCCGCCCGATCCAGCGAAGAGCGTCTGCTCCCCCCTCCCACAGCAGCACGCCACGTCGAAAGGTTCCGCTGGCCAGCCGCGTGCCATCGGGACTCCAGGCCAGGCCCCAGAAGGGGGTGTCGGGGTGGTCGCGGTCGCGGATGATCTCGAGAGGGCGCCCGGTGGCCCCGTCCCAGAGCCGGATGGCATTATCCCAGCCGGCACTGGCCAGCACGCCGCCATCGGGACGCCACCCCACGCCACACACGCTCCACGCATGGCCGCGCAACAACTCTGGCGGCCTTCCCCCTCCGAGGTCTTCCACCTGCCAGAGACTGACTTCGCTATCGGAGCCGGCACTGGCAATGGCGGTGCCATCGGGACGCCAGTCCAGGTCGTAGAGGGCGGCCGTGTAGCCCTGCAGCACGCGCAGCGGCTCGCCCCGCTGCACGTCCCACAGCCGCAGTGTGCCATCCTCACCGCCACTGAGCAGGCTGCCGCCGTCGGGGGTGAAGGCCAGGCCTTCCACCACGCCGCTATGGCCCGAGAGCACCAGCCGCGTGCGGCCCTCCTGGGCCTCCCACAGGCGGATGGTGTGGTCATTGCTCCCACTGGCCAGCGTGGCTCCATCCGGACCCCACGCCACGCAATTCACTTGCCCGGTATGCCCCGAAAGCCGCTGGCGCAGGCGCAGGCGGCCTGCCTCTCCCCACTCCCAGAGCTTGACGCTGCTATCCCAGCTGGCGCTGGCCAGGAGGCGGCCGTCGGGGGCAAAGGCCAGCCCGCGTACCCAGTTGCGATGGGCCTCAAGCGGCTGCCAGAGCCGAGCGGGCCCACTCGGCTGCCGCTGCCACAGCCGGATCGTGCCCATTGTGTCGCCACTGGCGAGCCAGCGTCCATCCGGGCTCCAGGCCAGCGCGAAGACCGCACCGGGATGCGGCAGCTCCTGCAAGAGGGTGCCCAGCTGCGCCTCCCAGCACCGCACGGTGCCATCGGCCCCCCCACTGGCGAGCTGATGGCCATCGGGGGCAAGGGCCAGGCAGAGGGTGCTCTTCGGATGACGGCCCGACCAGAGCAAGGCTCCACTCACGACGTCCCAGAGCTTGACGCTGCCATCGAAGCTCCCACTGGCAAGCCGCCGTTCGTCCGGGCTGAAGGCGAGAGACATTACGATGTCGGTATGCGCCTGCCAGGTCAGGTGCAAGGTCTGGCCGAACTCTCGCCACAGCCGCACTTCCCCACGCCGACCAGCGGCGGCCCAGTACTGCCCGCTCCGACTGACGGTGACCGCCCAGATGGCATCGAGGGTCTCCGTAAAGACGCTCTGCTGGATCAGCGACCCGGAGAGACTCGCATCTTGCAGCTCGACGCCTTGCAGATGCACGCCGCGCAACACGAGCCGCGATAGATCCAGCCCACGCAGGTGTCCGCGCAGCACGCGCAGCAGCGCCACCAGATTGGCTGGTGCATACCCCTGCGTGTCCTCGGCCCAACTGCGCACCTCAGAGAGCAGGGAGCGCAAGCGTCCCTCCACCTCGGCTCGCCCCCGGTGTACGCTCTCGAGGCGCGAGAGCAGGGGAGCCACGAGCAAGCGCTCCTGGCTCTGGCGCACATAGTCCTTGGCTTGCGCTTGAGAGAGGCCATGCTCACGTAAAAGCGCGAGCTGCCCCTGCCTGATCTCCTGGCTAGCCGTGGTGATCAGTCGGTCGGTCACGAACTCCAGCACGACCGACTGCAAGGTGAAGCTGCCTCCTCGTTGTCCCCGCTCCACCAGCGAGCGCCGGCGCAGCCCATCCACGGCTTCCAGGACCTGTGCGTGCGCGAGCGGAGCTACCAGCACCGCTTGCAACTCCTCCAGCGTCACCGGCTCGCGCAGGATGGCCAGCCACCAGAGCAGCGTCTGCTCCAGCGCCGAGAGCCGCACCCATTGCTCCGAGAGCAGGGCAGTGATGCTGCCAAAGAGGATCGTGCCTGCGGAGAGGAACGGGGAGATGGCCCCGCCAAAGAGGTCGGCGATGGTCTCGGCCACGATGGAGAGCGCCAGCGGGTTGCCCGCGTAGCGCTCTGCCAGGCGGGCGTACTCCTCGGGCGAGCCGCGCAGCTCGTGCTCGCCCAACAACTGCGTGCCGGCAGAGGCCTCCAGCCCGGAGAGGCGCAAGGAGCGCACGAGTGCGCGCCGGCCCTCCAGGGCGCGCAGGGCGGCCGGGTGCTCGCGGCTGGTCAGCAGCAGGCAGCTCTGGTGGGCCGTGTGGCCGACCTGCCCCAACAATTGCCCATAGCCCTCGTACCCAGGACGCAACTGCCCCAGCGCCTCGCCTTCGGCGAGCAGCACTTCCAGGTTATCGAGCACCAGCAGCACGCGAAGGCTTCGCAGTTCCTCCAGCAGCCGGCTCAGGCGCCGCTCCAGGCTCTCGTGCAAGAGATCCTGCGGCTCGGGCGCCAGCACCGCCAGGCAGGACGAGAGCAACGCTTCACAGGAGGGAGCGTCGCGCAGGACGCCTGCCGCCGAGCAAGCTGGCGAGCCAGGCCTCATCCAGCAGGACCTTCTGGTGCGCCGCCAGCCACAAGGCCCGGATCTCCTCGGCCTCCTGCCCGGCGGGAAAGATGCGCTGCTGGACCCCCAGCGCGATGAGCTGTTGGAGATGTTCATTGTCCGGATAATTGAGGCCTGCCTCCCAGTGGGCCACCGCTCGCCGCGACACCCCAAGCCGCTCGCCCAGGCCCTCCTGGGTCAAGCCGATGCGGGTGCGCAGCGTGAGAATCAGATGCCCGAAGGCATAGTCGCGCTCGCGATACGAATAGCTCTTCACGGGCGATCTCCCTTCCGCGTGACCCGGCCGAGCGCACCACTGTGAAGCGATGTGAAGCGTCATGGAAGCTCATGGGCCG
>Ga0137379_10003184_pt1 | contig 15304 bp, 15 predicted proteins | sample SagtaG_18_FD_104812 | JGI IMG/M metagenome (GOLD analysis project Ga0137379, IMG submission 104812) | Vadose zone soil microbial communities from Sagehorn Ranch, Mendocino, California, USA - Sage2_L_80_16 metaG | ecosystem: Environmental > Terrestrial > Soil > Vadose zone | place: USA...
CCAGAGCCACAACAAAGATCGACATGTTGTGTTCGTAGGCGAGCGCCAGAATCGCATCCTTGCTAAAAAATCCGCTGAACGGCGGACAACCCATGAGCGCGAGGGCGCCGATCAGAAACGTGACGAACGTGATGTTAAGATTGCGGCTTAGACCGCCCATTTCCCAAATGTCCTGTTCGTGGTGAAGCGCGACGATGACGGAGCCGGCTGCGAGAAAGAGGAGCGCTTTGAAAAACGCATGCGTGAACAGGTGATAGATCGCCGCAGTGTTCGATGAGAGTCCGATCGCCATCACCATGTAGCCAAGTTGCGAAAGCGTGGAATAAGCGAGGATGCGTTTGATGTCGTTCTGCTGGGTGGCGATCAACGCAGACATGAGCGCGGTGATCGTGCCGATCCAGGCGATGACCAGGAGTGCGGTGTGCGAAGCTTGAATGATGAATCCGACTCGGACCAGCATGTAAACTCCGGCTGCGACCATCGTCGCGGCATGAATCAGCGCCGAGATCGGCGTCGGACCTTCCATTGCATCCGGCAGCCAGACGTGGAGCGGGAACTGCGCCGATTTCCCGACAGCGCCGCAAAAAATCAAAAGCACGGTGATTGTCAGAAATGCCGGATGACTCGCTAGGATTGACAATCGCGGGGCGATGTCGGCAAAAACGACCGATCCCGTCGACATCCAGACCATGAGAATGCCGAGCATAAAACCAAAATCGCCGATGCGATTGGTGATGAATGCCTTGTTCGCCGCATCGGCCGCGGCATTGCGCTCGAACCAATGGCCGATCAGCACGTAGGAGGTAAAGCCCACCAGCTCCCAGAAGATGAACAACATCACGAAATTGTTGGCGAGGACGATGCCGAACATGGCGAACATAAAAAGCGAGAGCGCGGCGAAATAGCGGGACTTGCCTTCATCGTCCCGCATGTAGCCTAACGAGTAGATGTGAATCAACGCGCCGATTCCGGAAACGAGGACGAGCATCATTCGAGTCAGGTTATCGAGGACGAAGCCAAACGGCACCGTGAAGGTTCCCGGAAAGTCGATCCAATTTAGGGCGACTGCCGACGCATCCTTGCGTGCGAAAATCAGGCAAGCGCCGGTAAAGCTTACGAGCACCGCTGCGCAGGACAAAAAACTGCTCAGCTTTTTCGAGCGTCGCGTGAAAAGCGTGATGAGCGTTGCGCTAAGCAACGGCGCGGTGAGAACGAGCCATGGGGCTACCGTCATAAGAGTTTCGGCCCACTAAACACGCGAAGAAACACGAAAATCTCAGAGATAAACATCGGCAGGTTCTAGCTTTTTGGTGATGAGGCGCTCGTATTCCATTTTTGATAATGACCGAAGTTCACGAGGAGGCCGAGATCGCAGCGAGTTGCACTGAGATAGTTCAGGAGCTGCGCGCGATGTTCATCGGCCACGGCAGAAACGGCTTTGATTTCGACGATGATTTTGCCGTAACAAATGAAATCGGGCGTGAATGTTTGAACAAGCGTACGGCCGCGATATTGCAGCGCGTCTGCGGTGGTTTCGAGAAAAAGGGAATCTTTTGCAACTCAAATTCGATTTCCAAGCACTCGTGACAGACCGGCTCGGGAAAGCTGCATCCCTTCTCTGTGTAAACGGCAAAGCACGCGCCGATGATGGCGTAGCTTTCGTCTTTGTAAATTAATTCCGACGTTGCTTCCTTTCGTGTCATTTGTGTGTTTCGTGGGTTAAACTGGTGGAAAGTTTTCTGGCCCACTAAACACGCGAAACGGCACGGAAAATCTTAAAGACATAATCGACCGCTTCCTTTGTTTCGCGTGCGCTTTTTTCGTGGTTTGTGTCATTCGCGTATTTCGCGGGCTTAAAATTTCAAGCTCGTGATGTCTTCAACGTTCGTTGTCTGGCGAGCGCGGAACAGGGCTACGATGATGGCAAGCCCAACCGCGACTTCGGCGGCGGCGACCGTGATGATAAAAAAGACGAAGACCTGTGCGTTGTAATTGGGCAGACCATTCGGTTGCACGTGAAATCGCGAGAAAGCGACGAGCGATAAGTTCGCGGCGTTCAACATCAACTCGAGCGACATGAAAATGATGATGAGATTGCGCCGCAACATCACGCCGGCAAAACCGATCGCGAACAAGATGCCGCTTACGATGAGATAATCGCCAAGCGTCACCATGTTATCGAAGCTCGCGTTTACTCAGAAGAACGACGCCGATCGTCGCCACGAGGACAAGAATGCCGATGATTTGAAACGGCAGATTGTAATTCCCGAATAACACCAAGCCGACGTTACGAACGTCGTCGATTGTCGATCTTGTCAGGGGCGGGAAAGTTTGTTTCGCGGCTTTGAGGTTGCCAATGACATAAAAAATCTGGGCGAGCAAAGCGAGCGCGACGGCGATTCCGCCCGCTGAAGCCAGCCAGTTGATCTTACGCAATTTCTCCGCGCGCAGATCGAGCAGCATGATGATGAAAAGGAAAAGCACCATGATCGCGCCGGCATAGACCAGCACTTGAATGATGCCAACGAAGAAGGCGTCGAGCGACATGAAGAGCGCCGCCAAACCGAGAAAGGAGACGACGAGATTGAGCGCGCTGGCGATGGGGTTGCGATTGATCACGACCGCTGCGCCGAAAATGAGCATGAGCAACGCGAAAATCCAGAAGAGGAAAGGTGGCATTATAAAATTGCAGATTGGAGATTGCAGATTGGAGATTGAAATGGAAGTGCACGCAGGCTGAAAAAACTGAAATCTGGTTTCATTTTTTCTCGTTCCATTTTAGGACGACCCCGTGCATGACGCCGCCGATCTCGAGCAGTTTCTCTTTGTGATGCACCATCTCGTCGCGCGTGAACCCGGTGATGGCGTAATCTTTGCGCAGAAAAATTGCCTGCTCGGGACAAACTTCCTCACACATGCCGCAGAAAATGCAGCGGACCATGTCGATGTCGAATTCCTCGGGATATTTCTCAACTTTGGCGAAGCGATCGGTTGATGGAATTTCGCCGGCCACGATTTTGATCGCGCGGGGAGGACAAATGAATTCACAGAGCTGACAGGCGACACAGCGCACCCGCCCATCGGTATCGCGTACAAGCGCAGGCGCGCCGCGGTAATGCTCCGGCATGCTGCTGTCCCATTTTTCTTCGGGATACTGCATCGTTACTTTCGTCCGGCCGAGAATCATGTTCTTAAAATGCTTGATCGTGATCGCCATGCCGGCGGCGATAGCTGGCAGATACATTCGCTCGTGCCAGTTGAGCTTTGGACGTGCTACGGTGATGGCCATTTAAAAACGGGAGTACGCGACGATGATGGCAACGAGGAAAATATTGACGAGCGCAATTTCAAAAAAGAACAGCCAACCAAGCCGCATGAGTTGATCGTAGCGGAAACGCGGCAGCGTCCAGCGCACCCACATGAAGACGAAAATTAGCGCGGCGACCTTCGCAAAAAAGACCGCGATGTTAATCAAGCCGAAGATCCATCCGTGCGAGCCGTCAGGAATTCCGGGAAAATGCCAGCCGCCAAGAAACAATGTTACGATGACCGCCGAGCCACTGATCATTGCCGCGTATTCGCCAAGAAAAAAGAGCGCAAATTTCATCGACGAATATTCAATGTGATAACCGCCGGCCAGTTCCTGCTCAGCTTCGGGCAAATCGAATGGCAGTCGGTTGGTCTCGGCAAAGACCGCAATCGTAAAGACGACAAACGAGATGATCATCGGGATGGCCAGCAGCCATTTCCCGAGGTTCATCCAATCGCCGATGAAGGGCGCGATCATCCAGCCGTGTTCGATTTGATAGCGAACGACACTCGTTAGGCGCAAATTTCCGACGAGCAGAAAAACCGGAATGACCGCGAGTCCGAGGGAAAGCTCGTAGGAAATCATCTGCGAACTGGAGCGCACGCCGCCGAGAAACGGATATTTGGAATTTGAGGCCCAGCCGGCCAGAACAATGCCGTACACGCCTAACGAGGCGATGGCGAAGACATAGAGTATCCCGACATTGATGTCCGCAATCACCATCGGCACGCCGAACAAGGTGCTGCCGAAGGGAACGACCGCGATGGTGATGATCGCTGGTACGAGCGCCAGGCACGGTGCGAGCCAGTAGTAAAAAGTGTTTACGTGGCGCGGACTGAAATCTTCTTTCAGCAGCAGTTTGAAAATATCAGCGATCGGTTGGAAAAGACCTGCCGGTCCGACGCGATTCGGACCAAGCCGGTCCTGCATGAATGCGCTCACTCGCCGCTCCGCATAAACGCTGTAGGAAACCATCGGCAGGATCACGACAACAAGCATCCCGACGATTTTGAGCAGCGAAGTAGTAATGAGAAAATAATCCATGTTGATCTTTTAGCGCGAACGGCCCGAAGGTTTTTTCGCTTCCGCCTTCTCGATGTCGCTGGCCGCGGGATCAACGGGCGGAGAAGGGGACTCGCGCACATGCATAACTTGCACGCCAGGGTCGCCGATTTTGCTCAAACTTAATCCGGCGAATTGCGGAACGGCTTCACTCATTTGCCGGAAAACATCCTCGATCGAATAAATTCCATTGCTGCCGGTGAGCGCTTGGAGCAGGTCGCGCAGAATTTCCCAGTCGTCGCGCGCGTTTCCCGGCCCGCGCACTGCGCGATTAAGCCGCTGTAAACGGCCTTTGCCATTGATCATCGAACCGCGCTTTTCGGCGAAGCCAAGCGATGGTAGCACGACCGTGGCATGCTCCGTCGCCGTGTTCGCCAAAATATCCATTACGATGCATGCACGAAGATTTGACAGCTGCTCGACAGAAATTCCGGTGTCGATTGGATTTTCTCCGAGGGCCATAAGTGCTTTGACGCGGCCGGATTTCACTGCTTCGGCGATAACCGGCAATTTCGCTCCCGGTTCCGACGTGATCCCGAGCAATCGCGCGCCGTTTGTGTTTGGATTGCGATCTGTGCTCAACAGGATGTCGTCGCCGGGGCCGGTGCGCGCCACGATGTCGATCAACTGAACATCGAGAGCGCGGGCAAGTTGCGCCATCAGCCACAACTCTTCGTTCGTCATTCGCCCCGAGGCGACGACGGCGATTTCCCGACCGGAAAATGGTTTCAACTGCAGCGCGGCATGTGCAATCGCGGTCGGCCAGTCCACCGCGGCAAACTTGTCGCCGAGAAAAATGCGCGGTTCAAGCAATCGTCTTTCGGATTGCAGATAATCGAAGTTGAGCCGGCCATAGTCGCACATCCAGCAGGAGTTGACCGCATCATTCTCGCGCGGTGTCTGTCGGTAGATCATATCTTCGCGCGTAGCGATGACCGTGTTGCAACCGGTCGCGCAACTGGTACAAATGCTTTTCGTTTCCTTCAAAAACCACACGCGCATCTTGAATCGGAAGTCGGATGAAGTCAGCGCGCCCACTGGACAAATGTCTACCGTGTTGAGCGAGTAATTGTTTTCGAGCCGCTTGCCCGGATGCGCGGTGAGCACGGTATTGCTGCCGCGATCGACAAAGCCAAGCACATCATCCTTTGCGATTTCCTGGCAGAACCGAATGCAGCGCGAGCAGAGAATGCAACGCTCGTCGTCGAGCGTGACGCGCGGCCCGATCTCGACGTTTTTCGGTTTCTTCACCTTGTTTTCGAGGAAACGCGACTCGCTCGTGCCGTACTCGACGCTGAATTCCTGCAATCGGCATTCGCCGGCTTGATCGCAAATGGGACAATCGAGCGGATGGTTGATGAGCAGGAATTCCATCACGCCGCGCTGACATTCTTTCACGAAGGGTGAGTTCGTACGCACGCCCATTCCTTCGGCTACGTCTTGCGCGCAGGAAATTTGTGGTCGCGGCATCCAATTGATGACCGGTTTGCCGTCGGCGCCGAGTTCCGGTTTGCGATCAGGCCCAAGCTTTGGCAGGCCCATCTCGATCAAACACATCCGGCAATTGCCGGGCGAGCTGAGCTTTTTGTGATAGCAATATCGCGGCACATAACTACCGGCCTGCTCGCACGCCTCGATCACGCGCGTGCCTTTGGGAAACTGACGCCACACGCCGTCGACTTGGACGTTGAACATTTGCGGCGCGTTGGCTGTTTGGTTCGACACGTCGATCTTGCGTTAAATCGTTCCGGCCGAACCGGCTTTTTCCCAGCCCGGGTCATGAGCGAGAGCAGTGGTTGGAATCGTCTCCCGCTCGGTCAATTCTTCCGAAATGTATTCTGGCGGGAGCGGTGGTGGCACTGGCTTCGCGGCGCGTGATGCAAATTCATCTGGAAATTTCTCGACAAAACTTTGGGTTGGCCAGGCGCACGCTTCCCCAAAAGCGCAGATGGTTCGACCGGCGATATTGTCGCCGATCATTTTCAACGTGCGCGGATCTTCCACTACGCCGCCGCCGCGCAGCATCCGCTCCGTGATTTTTTTCATCCAGAGTGCGCCTTCCCGGCACGGCGTGCATTGGCCGCAGCTCTCGTGCGCATAAAACTCGTTGATATTGTTGAGCGTCCAAACCATGTCGCGCGAATCGTCCAGAACGATCACGCCGCCCGATCCGGCCATCGAACCGGCGGCGGTGAGCGAATCGAAATCCATCGGAATTTCGTCGATCGACATCTCGCGTTCGATTGTCGATCCATCAGATTGCCGATCTTTTATTTTGAATCGCTCGTCTGCGCGCAACACTTTCGCCGAGCTCCCGCCGGGAATCACCGCTTTGAGCATGCGCCCCGGCTTTAATCCGCCCGCCATCTCGTAAATCAATTGCCCCATCGTCACCGCACCGACTTCAATTTCGAAATAACCGGGGCGCTCTACGTCGCCGCTCACGCAAACGATGCGGGTGCCAGTATTGTTCGGACGGCCGAGCTGCGCGTATTTCGCGCCGCCCATCGCGATGATGTGCTTCACGTGGCACAGTGTCTCGACGTTGTTCACGATCGTCGGGCACATGTAGAGCCCGAGCACCGCCGGGAAATAGGGGGGCTTGATCCGCGGATAAGCACGTTTGCCTTCGAGCGATTCGATTAGGCCGGTTTCCTCGCCGCAGATGTAGGCGCCGGCCCCGCGATGAATGTAAACTTCGACATCGAACCCTGACCCGAGGGCGTTTTTGCCCAGGAAATTGTGCTTGCGCGCCTCCTCGATTGCGCGCTCCAAGATTTTCGCCCCTTCCGGGAACTCGCCTCTTATATATATGTACGCCGTCCGCGCGTTGAGGGCGAGGCAGGAAATCAGGATTCCTTCGAGCAGTTGATGTGGATCTTCGTGAATGATGTAACGGTCTTTGAACGTGCCCGGCTCCGATTCGTCGGCGTTGCAGATCAAATAGATGGGCTTTTTCTCATCCGGCTTGATGAAGCTCCACTTCACGCCGCACGGAAATCCGGCGCCGCCGCGACCGCGCAAGCCGGATGTTTTTAGTTCGTTCAGAATGTCGACACGCGACATCGTCACGGCTTTTTTTAGTTGCTCGTAGCCGCCATTATCGATGTAGGTATCGATGTCGATCTTCCAACCGGCGCGGCCGATATTTTTGAAAACCAAGCGATGCTCGAGCGGATGAGCAGATTGCGGATTACGGATTGCGGATTGTGGATTTGAGATAAGATCGACAACCGAGTTTGGATCGACATTCTCGTGCAACGTTTCGCCGATCATGCAAACCGGCGCGGTGCCGCAACTGGCCAGGCATTCGACAAACTCGATGCTGCAATTGCCGTCCGGGCTCACGGAAATCGGATTGTGCGTTCCGTGATTATCGATCTTTGGTTCGACCCCGATTGCTTCGCGCAAATTTTCCATCAGGCGATAACTTCCTGCCATCGCGCAACTGAGCGTGCGACAAACGCGGACGTGCGTTTTGCCGGCGCTCTGCTGGCGAAACATCGGATAAAAGGTGACCAGCTCGAGAATATTGATAGGCTGCAAGTCGAGCTTGGCCGCGATCCACTTCACGCCTTCATCGCTGATGAATCCAAAATGCTCCTGCCAAAAGTGCAGCAGGGGCAGCGCAGCGCTGCGTTTGTGCTCCGGCGGGTAACGCCCGATCGCCTCATCCATTTTCCGCTCCAACTCGGCGGGAACGCATGTGCTCGTCGAGTCCACGGAAAAGGAAATCAATCCGACAGTGTGCTCTGCTTGTCCGTGACCTTATCGTCTTTAAACACGATCGTCACCGTGTCCTGGCCCTGACGGTAAACGTAAGTTGTCTTTTTCATGATGACGAAATCTTTGTTATCGATGTCCGTGGGCGGGCCAAGAATCGATTCCACCTGTTTCTTCGACATTCCTTCCGCCACTGATTCGACATTCGCTTTTGTGATGCGTTTGCCGACACAAGAAATGGTGATTACGAGCACAAGCACGAGCCCAAGCTTTCTCGCGAGCCGGGTCATTGATTGCAGGATCGACATGTTCATCTGTCGCATTCGCCCATGACAAAGTCCAGACTGCCGAGCACAGCCGGCACGTCGCTCACCATGCAACCCGGCAAAAGCTCTGGCAGAATGCTAAGATTGACAAACGACGGCGCGCGGATTTTCAGCCGGTGTGGTACGCCGCCGCCTTTGCTGTTGATGTAAAAACCAAGCTCGCCCTTTGGATTTTCCGCCGCGAAATAAACTTCGCCCGGCGGTGCGTCGAGTCCTTCCGTCACGACGATGAAATGATGAATCAGTTCTTCCATTTTGGTCATGACGCGCGATTTCGGCGGCATCATGTTTTTCCAATCGACGACATTAATCGGGCCGCTCGGCAATTTGTCGATCACCTGGCGCAAAATGCGCACGCTCTGTCGCATCTCTTCGATGCGGACGAGATAACGATCGTAGCAATCGCCGGCGCTGCCGATGACCACGTCGAAATCGTAATTGTCGTAGTCGAGGTATGGGTTTTTGCGTCGCAAATCATGCTCGATGCCGCTCCCGCGCAGATTCGGGCCGGATAACGCATAGGCAATCGCGCGATCTTTCGGAATGACGCCGATGTTGCGCGTTCGATCCATAAAAATTCGATTGCGCGTGAGCAGCTTGTCGATCTCATCGAGTTGCGGAATGAAACCGTCGAGAAATTTCTCGAGCCGCGAAATGAAATTTTCGGGCAAATCGCGGATCTGCCCGCCGACCCGCGTGTAGGAAGTGGTGAAGCGCGCGCCGGTCAGTAGTTCAAAGAGGTCGTAAAGCTTCTCGCGCTCGGTGAATGTGTAAAGAAAGGCGGTCATCGCGCCAAGATCGAGCGCCATCGCGCCAAGTCCGAGCAAATGCGACGAGATGCGCGATGTCTCGCAGCAAATGGTGCGAATCGCCTGGCCGCGCGGCGGAATCTCCCAGCCCATTAATTTCTCCACCGCGAGCGCGTAAGCGACGTTGTTCGAGAGCGGCGCGAGATAATCGAGCCGGTCGGTGTACGGAACGAATTGGTTGTACTGCATGTTCTCGGCGATTTTTTCATCACCGCGATGGAGGAAACCGATGTCCGGCGCTGCTTTGGTAATGATCTCACCGTCGAGCTCGAGCACGAGTCGCAAAACACCGTGCGTCGCCGGATGCGACGGCCCCATGTTCAGCACCATCTTCTCGCCAATATCGTCGTCCGCGTGACGCAATTTTGCGTCCGCGGCAACCACTCGCGTCACCGGATCAGGCGATTCAATCTCGCGGGTGGTGAAAGGCATAAGATCGAGAAGTGGAATTACGCTCGCGAGTCAACCACACTGTGCAAGTGCAAATTGGGTTAGCGCAAGCGACTCGCGTGCTGGTTTTGGCGTCCCGCCAAAACGGACGTTTCGTAACCGTTCGCTACTCCTCAAAGTTCGCGACGGCGAGGACGCCGTCGCCAGCACGCGAGAAGCGTGCGCTACCCAGAATCCACTCGCCGCGCGCAACGAAGCGAGTTAACTACAACGGCCATGAAAAAAATCGCGCTGCTTTTTGCCGGGCAAGGTGCACAAGTCGTTGGGATGGGGCGCGATCTTGCGCAAAGATTTCCCGTCGCGGCGGATTTGTTTCGGCAAGCCGATCAGATTCTCGGTCGACGGCTAAGTTAAGTTGCGTGGAATGGCCCGATCGAAGAATTGACCAAGACATCGAATTGTCAGCCGGCGCTGTATGCTCATGGGCTCGCGTGTCTGGCGGTGTTGCGCGAAGTCGCCGGCGATTTTCCGATTGAAGGCGCGGCCGGTCTGTCGTTAGGCGAAATGACGGCGCACGCCGCGGCCGGCACGTTTGATTTCGCGACCGGGCTGAAGCTTGTGCAGAAACGCGGCGAATTTATGGACGAAGCGTGTGCTGCAACCACCGGCGCGATGGCGGCAATGATCGGCGCAGACGAAAACGCAGTGCGCGCGCTAGCCGCAGATGCGGACGTCGATGTTGCCAACATCAATGCTCCCGGCCAAATCGTGATTTCAGGCGAGAAAGCGAAAGTGGAAATTGCGGTAGGTCTGGCAAAAGAGCACGGCATTCGTCGCGCAACATTGTTGAATGTCGCCGGCGCGTATCATTCGCGTCTGATGGAAAGCGCCTACGAAAAACTGGGTGCTGCGCTTGTCCACGTCCCGGTGCAACCGCCGCGCTTCCCGGTAATCAGCAATGTGACCGGCGAAGAAGTGAAGACGCCGGTCGAAATACGGCGCACATTGCAGGATCAAGTCACGAGTACCGTGCGCTGGGTCGATTGCATGGAACGACTTGTCGCTCTTGGCTGCAATTTGTTCATCGAGCTCGGACCGGGCGGCGTACTCGCCGGTTTACTCAAACGGACGTGCAAAGATGCCGATGTGGTTTCGGTGAACGACGCAGAATCGGTGCGCAAATGCGCGGGGCGCATTGGTGGGTAGGCCCGCCGCGCTGCGCCCTCCGCGGCAGCGCGGCGCGCTGTCCCTACCTCGACAATCGCATTTGGACACCGTAGCCTGAGCGAATGGCACTGGCAGAGCGGGTAGATACAGACCTAAAAGACGCGATGCGCGCCAAGGACGCCACGAAGCTCGGTGTCCTGCGCATGCTTAAATCCGCGTTGGAATATGCGGCGATTGAAAAGTCGGGCGCGGAGGCCGAACTGAACGACGCGGAAGCAGCGCAAGTCGTGCGCAAACAAGCCAAACAGCGGCAGGATTCGATAGAAAGTTTCGAGAAAGGCGGACGCGCGGAACTCGCGGCTAAGGAAAAAGAGGAGTTGTCGATCTTACAGGCGTATTTGCCGCAAGGAATGAGCGCCGATGAACTCGCCAAAGTTGTGCGCGATACGATTGCGGAAGTTGGCGCGACTTCCAAAGCGCAAATGGGCGCGGTGATGAAGGCGTTGCAGGAGAAAGCTGCGGGCCGCGCCGATGGCAAGACGTTGAGCCAGGAAGTGCAAAAGCAGTTGGGCAATTGAGGATTGCGCGTTGAGAGTAAAAGGCTGCAACCATTCAACGTTTTAAAATTCAACCATGCTGACAGCGATCATCGTTGCCGCGGGTAGCAGCCGGCGCGTTGGCTTCGATAAGTTATTTGAAATAATCGCGGGCAAACCGGTGATCGTCCATGCCATAGGCGCTTTTGAAAATTCAAAATCTGTTTCGGACATCGTCGTCATCGCCCGAGAAGACCGACATGGCGAGATCAGAAAATTGGTCCGCAATCAAAACTGGAAAAAGGTTCGGGCCATCGAGAGCGGCGGCGAACACCGGCAGGATTCAGTTCGCGCTGGCCTGAGTCGTCTTGGCGAAAACGTACAGTATGTGGCGGTGCATGACGCGGCCAGACCGCTCGTCACGCCGGAAGTAATCGAGCGCGTCTTCCAACAATCACGCACCCACGGGGCGGCCGCTCTGGCCGATCCAATCACAGACACGCTCAAGCGCGCCAATGTCGATCTTGGCGTCTCCGGCGCGGTGGATCGAGATCGACTTTACGCCGTGCAGACGCCGCAAATTTTTGAACGGAAACTTCTCGAGCAAGCTTATCGCGCCGTGACCGAGAAAAAACTTTCGGTTACAGACGAAGTTTCCGCGCTCGAGCTGATCGGCGCCAAAGTCATGCTCGTGCCGAACGACGATTTTAATTTCAAAATCACTTACCCGCGCGACTTGAAACTAGCGGAAATGGTCCTGCAGGGAAGAGGACCGCGTGGCTAGGCTCACCCATGTTCACATAAATAGAAAACTCCATGTGCCTGCCATGCTATACGTGATTCACGTATGGCACGACGACCAGCCAACCGGACGGCAGAATTGAAAGCGAAAGGCAGCAGTAGCGGCGGAGAAGATGTTGCAACAAGGCGAGCCCATGCTCGCGTTCGACGTTGTCACCGAGGGATTGTCGCTCACGCACGCGACCGCGCGGTTATATGATCGACATCAAGCAAGCATTGGATCGATCGGCACGAGCGGGCGAACGAGTTCGACGACGCCGGGCACATCTTTGGATTTGAATTTTCGGACCCGGCGCAGACGGCAAACGGTTCCCAATTCGCTCACGCGAAGGAGCTGGCCGTTTTTCCAAACCCAGGCGTCGGGATTATAGGGGCCGACGCGGCGCGGATCGGTCCACGTGTGGATCGACAAGAGCCGATCGGTCACCGCGGCGGCGATGTGCATCGGGCCGCTGTCTACACTGATGATGAAACGCGCGACGCGAATTAGTCGAATCAATTGCAGCAGCGAGGTTTGATTCGTCAGATCGATGCAATTTCCCGGCGTGTCGATCTTGCGGTCGGACTGGCCGACGACCACGACGCGCGTAGGCGCGAAGGCGCGACAAAATTCCTCGATCACCCCGTTCGAGAGTGATTTGCCGTGGCCGCGGGCGAATGGATGCAACAAAATGAATGGCGGATGTTCATCGAAGCGCGGGAGCATATCACCGGTGGGAAACGGGCAACGAAGCGCCGCACCGACAGTGGCGCCGGCGCATTCCGCCAGTTTGAGATAACGCTCGACCGCGTGATCGCGGCGATTGACCTTCGCGACGCGATCGTAAAACCAGCGCGCGCCTTCGCGCGCATCGCTCATTCCATAAATTTCCTTCGCACCGCTAATTTTCCCGATCAACGCGCTGCGCAGCAGTCCCTGAAAATCAAGAGCAAGATCGGGCTGAAGTTGTCTCGTTATCTTCAACCACGGCCGCAAGCTGCGCGGCGCACCGAGGCCGCGAAATTCGCCGCGCGGAAAAACGTGGACATGCTCGACATCGGGATTTCCGCGGAGCAACGGGGTGAATTCCGGATTGATCACCCAGGTGATTTCTGTATCGGGGTGCGCATCGCGAACCAATGCGACCGCGGGCAAAGCATGCACGACGTCGCCGAGCGAGCTCGGTTTAATGATCAATATCTTTTTCAGAGGTCAGATTGTCGATCTTATCGGCCAATCGCAAGTCGTTCCGCGAGCAGCGGCGGCAGACCGGCCTTGATGATTTTCTTTTGCGCAGTGGCGACCTTGTATTTTACTCGCCGTTGCTCGACGATGTTGTTCTCAACGTCATAAATGCAGTAGGCGGCGTGCCAATTGCCGTCGCGCGGTTGACCGACGCTGCCGGTATTAATGAAATACTTTTTGCCCATCTCGATGCGGAGCAGTTCGGTACTGACGCGTCTGACGCCGTCGTCGCGGATAAAGGCCATGGGCAGATGGGTGTGGCCGAAGAAACAAACGGTCGTGTGTTGATAGGTGAAACTCGCGGCCGCGTCGAGATTATTAAAGACATAACCCCATTGCGCCGGTGTATCGAGCGTGGCGTGCACGATGGTAAAATCGCGCACTTGCCGCTGCAAGCGCAGGTCGCGCAACCACATTTTGTCCTCCGCCGTGAGGTGATCGCGCGTCCATTGGATAGCGCGCTCGGCCAGTTCATTGAAGTCGCGCGAGGATTCGACTAACGAGGCCTGTTCGTCATGGTTGCCTTTGACGATGGGGCAGTCCATGTCGCGGACGCGTTTGACGCACTCGTGAGGATTGGCGTTGTAACCGACGACGTCGCCCAGACAAACAAAGTGCGTGCAGTGGTGCTCATGCGCGTCCTCCAGGACGGCCTCGAGGGCCTCGAGATTGGCATGAACGTCACTGAAAATCGCGAAACGCATTTGTTGTAGCTTCCGACCGTCACTGGCGGCAGAAACCTTTTAATTGGAACTGCCGCTGAGGACAGCGGCCTTTACAGGCTTCAGTGCGCACCTTCAGGAATCCGTTGCTCGTTCGGAATGTTCAATTTCTGTTCGAGAAACTTCAGTCTGGTGATCAAAGTTGGCAGCCGCTCGTTTTTGCCCGCGTCATAAAGCCGGCGCAGGCGTTCGTATGCTTCGCGCTCGCGTCCCTCGCAATACGAAAGCTCGTAGGCCGCGAACCGTTTTTCATAAGCCCGCGCTTCGGGCAACGCCGCTGCCTTCGCAAAATATTCGGAAGCGCTCGCGTGATCTTTGTATTTTTCCTTGTAAAGCTGCGCCAGCGTTTCATAAAGCTGCGGTTTCTCGGGATTATTTTTTATCCCGCGCTCGAGAAAATCCTTGCCGAGGGCGAAATATTCCCGCTGCGCCTTGACGCGCAGGGCCAGGCGCGGCTGGGTCTGATCGTTCATGGCCGCCACGCTCGCGTTCCAAGCCATGTGCCATGCAGCCATGTCCCAAAACAAAATCGCGCGCGGCTGCAACGTTGTCACCTGGCGGAACAACAAAAGCACGCGGCCCCATTCCGTCCGCTCCCACGCCACGTGTGCTTGAATGAAAAGAACGTCGGCAACGATCGCGCGAAATCCACTGAGCGCGGCGATGAAACCGAGCTGGCCAATCTTTTCTCGCAGATCGAGATTAAATTCAACGTCGTGAAAATGTAATTGTCGATGTTGCACGAAGAGCGCTCGCTCGCTGGGAAGTTTCATGACGCCGAAGGCCAGCGCCATCGCGAGCACGAGGACCAACCTTCGCAGAGCTGCGGCGCGGCAGGCGAAGCGCATCATAATTCCTTCCCGTAAAAAACGAACGCGGCCAGCAATGTGTAGATCGTCGTATAAAAAATGCCGAGCACGGCAGTTTTTGCGAACAGTCCCAGCGGAATGGCTGCGCCGACGACGATATCATCGACCAGATTGAATGTTTGCAAATCTGGAAAGATCAGCGCGACGAGCGCGAGGAATACGTGCGTTATCCAGCCGGTGCTGTGCTCCTGCAGCCAATATTCCCGCGCGGTCGCTTGCAAATGCCCAATGAAGTAAATGACAACCATCACGACGATTGTGAAGATGTTCGTGGTCGCAAATGTGGAAACAAAAAGCGTCAGGGCCGCGAGCAAACATGCTTTCAGGTAAATGATGATGATGCCGGGGAAGATGTCGATGTTGA
>Ga0137379_10003217_pt1 | contig 15230 bp, 17 predicted proteins | sample SagtaG_18_FD_104812 | JGI IMG/M metagenome (GOLD analysis project Ga0137379, IMG submission 104812) | Vadose zone soil microbial communities from Sagehorn Ranch, Mendocino, California, USA - Sage2_L_80_16 metaG | ecosystem: Environmental > Terrestrial > Soil > Vadose zone | place: USA...
AAAGACGAGGACCTGCAAGCAGCCCGCGCCGCCAACCGCGAGCTGATGACCCAGCTCAACGTCAGCCTCCCCGCCCAGCGCCGATAGCAACGTCCACGACAACTGCCGCGCACGACCAGCCCGAGAACCCCGACACCGCAAGGCCAAAGCAACATGTGTCCGATTTGCACCCCAGGAGAACCGGCCGCACTCGGCGCTGGGAATGCACAGCCCGGTGGATCACGAGCGGTCCCTGGCGGGAAAGGACGCCGCGTGAGCGCGGCGGGCCCGCCGCGCTGGCCGGGAAAAGGAGGCGGCGCAAGAAGGCCAGCCATGCTAGCCATGATCACCACAACCGAAGTCTCCACGGTTTGAGGGGAACCCCGGACCGCCGATTCCGGGCGGCAGCAATGTGCGTCTTATCGGCGCGGCCCGTCGCTCAGCTATGAACGGCGACCGCGACGACGTAGCCGGTGTCTCAGTTAACGACCCTTTCGGTGCCGTCATGCGGCTGCTGGCGCGCTGCCGGTGATCTGGATAGACGGCGGCAGAAGCTCTAGTGTCTAGCAATGTGGCAACGAAGTCCCCGAATTGGGACAGGATCAAAGCGCTCACGTGGTTGCTGGCAGGCCTGGTTGTGGCTGTGGCCGTAGCCTTGGTTGCCTTCGTGCTGCTCGGGCCTTTGACGGACCTGATTGCCAGCCATGACGTCCAAAGCAGCCTGCCGCAGGTGCAACGCGCCGCGCACCTGCAGGCTGCCCGTGAGACCGTCCGCACCCAGCTGCTCACGCTCGGCGCGGGGCTGTTCGCAGTCGGCGCCCTGGTGTTCACCGCGCGTAACTTCATCCTGTCTCGGCGGATGTTCGGCCTGACCGAACAAGGGCAGGTGACCGGCCGCTTTACGACGGCGATAGACCAGCTTGGGTCGGACAAGCTCGAAGTGCGATTGGGCGGCATCTACGCGCTGGAACGGGTTGCCCGGGACTCGGCCAGGGACCATCCAACCGTGGTCGACGTTCTATGCGCGTTCATCCGCGAGCACGCGCGAGAACGGGCACCTGTCGATCCGGCGAGCAAGGACGGCAAACCTAGCGCGCGCACGGACGTGCAAGCCGCCATCTCCGTGTTGGGGCGACGAGATACCCAGCAGGATGTCCGGCGTTATGTCAAGCAAGAGGGCACCTGGCTCTTCTCCCAGGTGACGACCTGGGAAATCCGAACGCCCCTCCGTCTCGCCGGCGCGAATCTTGCAGGCGTGGATTTCGCCTACGCCGACCTCAGCGAGGCCGACCTCGTCGGGGCGGACTTCAGCGGCGCCGACCTCAATCACGCCGACCTCAGCCGCGCCGACCTCACAGGTGCGAATTTCGCTCGCGCCGTCCTTAGCGACACGCACTTCATCCGCGCCGATCTCAGCCGAGCCCACCTCACCGACGCCGACCTCAGCCGCGCGAACCTCACGGGAGCCAACCTCACTGGCGCGAAGCTCGGCACTGTGCGCTTCGTTGACACGAACGTCACTGACGCGGAGCTCAGCTCGGCGACCTGGCCATCGGGGGAACCAGCCCCCCGGGGTTGGGAGCTAGAGCCACTGAACGCCGAATCTGGTCAATTGCGGCGGGCAGGAACGAAGGTCTCAGACTCTCCACCGTCACCGGACGAGCCGAGTGCGCGCGCATCGACCAGCTGATCGGTCAACCACGGACCGTCACCATGTCCAGGGTCGTCAGCAGGAGCCTGTCTGCGCCGGATCGCCGAATCGGAGCGGCTGGGTGTGCGCTGGGCGGTGACCGCTAAGGAGCTCCGATCATCCAGATCTGGGCGGATGGCCAGGTAATGGGGGTTCTCCATTCCTGCGGATGGTCCGGCGGACAAGTGAACGCGGGCCTGCTGCGGTGCACTCGCTCACCGCGCAGCGCAGCACCAGTGGTAACGGCGCCCTATCGCGATGCCGTGGGCGCTTCCGTGCCGTCGCCGCGTACCACCAGGTCCTGCGTGCACCGCGACTGCTTAGGTGCCGCCCGCGAGAACCGGACAAGCCAGGGGCGCAACTGGCGATCACGACGGTGCGATGGTGCTGGCCGGGTGGGTGCGCTTCAGGTGATCTTGACCGTCAGCGACCGTGACAGCCTACGGCCACGTGTGTCATTTGGCTGGACAGCGAAGTAAGGCCTGGTGCCCGGGACGGCGAGGGCGGTCTCGAATCCGGAACGGCGCGCGAAGCCGACGCGCCAGGGAGAACTGGTCCCGGCCGGCCAGCACAGTCCACGATGCGACCTCGGTGGCGCCATTCCAGCTCGCGTAGACGGTGGCGCCGCCGGGGCGCCGGTGCGCGGCAACGGCGGGGAGCTCGGCGGGATGGCCGGACCAGTCGCCGATGAATGACCGCAGCTGCGAGGAAAGCCAGCACAACAGTCCCCACGCCAGCCCGGCGACTCCGGGTCGCGGCAACCTGGCTGCCCCACGGCGCCGGCCAGGTCCGCGACCCCTCCTGGCCTGTCACCGCCTCTCCGCCTGGGGTGCGGCCGCTGCGGCGGATTGAATGGCTGCGGCGCGGTCGGCGTCGGTGAGCAGGTGCCAGGCGCGGGTGAGCAGCTTGCGGGCGACCGCGGTGGTGGCGATCTTCTTCCCCCGCCGCTTGGCGATGGCCTGGAAGGCGGCGGCGAACTGCGGCGAGCGCTTGGCGGTCTGCGCCGCCTCGCACATCACCCACCGCAGCCACCCCGAGCCCTGCTTGGAAATGTGCCCGTAGTGGGCGATGCGGTCGCTGCCACGGACGGTCGGGTGAGCCCGGCCCAGGACGCCAGCTTGCGCGCCGAGCCGAACCGGCTCACCGCCCCGATCTCGGCCAGGATGACCAGCGCGGTGAACGGGCCGATGCCGGTAGCTGGGTGAGCACCTTGACCCCCGGGTCAGACCGGGCAGGCTGATGAATCTCCCCGTCGAGCCGGTCGATCACGGTTTCCAGCGCGTCGATCAGGCCGAGGTCGTCGCTGACCAGCTCGCGGGACACGGCGGGTTCCAGGGCGGCGAGCCAGGCCCGGCCCGGGCCGCTCCAGCACCCGGACGGCCGGTCATGACCATGCTCGGCCAGCACCGCGTGGATCCGGTTGCGTAGCAGCGTCCGCAGCCGCACCAGCACTACCCGGTGCCGCAGCAGCGCCCGCATCTGCCGGACGCCGGCGGGGCGATCCACGCCTCTGGCAGCAGGTCCGCCCGCAGCAGCTGAGCCAAGATCGCGGCGTCCACCTTGTCGTTCTTCAGCCTGGCTGAGGTAATCGCCTTGCACCACAGCGAGTGCACCAGATGCGGGCGAAGCCGTAGTCCTCCAGCAGCTCCACCAGCCACCCCGTGCCGAACGCCGCCTCGAACGCCGCCGGCGTCCCCGGCGGCAGGCCGCCGATCACGCCCAGGATGGCCTCCGTCCCGTTGGGCACATTCCGGTTCGCGAGCACCTCCCCAAGTTCATTGACCACTGCCACCTGAGAGCGCTTGCGGTGCACTTCGATACCGACGTAGACAGACATTGCCGGCCCCTTTCCGAGCTCGTTGTCACCCGGAGCATCGCGCTACTGGGCTGAGCAGGAAAGGGGGTCCGGCCTCACACCAGGCCCCCATAGAGTCAGTTCTGCAATATCCTTGCCGCCGGGCGCTGGACCGTCGACGGCGATAAGGCGGATCTACCTGCGTGCCGTCACTATCGATCGGCTCCGTGACCACCTAACCGCCTTCGCCCGCACCTTCGGCTGGATGTCTGTGTGACTGTCGTCGCTTCTCAGAGTCCAACGCGTGCGCCCGCGTGGAGGGGGGAGACACCTGGGGCGCGATGACTAGCCCGGGGCAGGACGGAGCGGAGCCGCCGGCTGCCGATGAGCAGGTGCTGCGGGAGCTGTGGCCGGCTTGCCTGATGGATTGATCCAGCTTGGGCCGCTATCGACGATGCGAGCGGCGTGTCTGGTCGGCCGGAGGTCAGAGCACCGGGAGTTGTTGGGCCGTCTGCTGCCGCACGGTTGCCGGGGGTAGCGCCGCGAAGCCGATCATCCGTCCGGTCCGGGCCCAGTCCCCAGCCCGATTAGGCAGGGATTGTGCGGATCGTCTGTGTGGCGCTGTGAGCGGTACCGCTTCATGGCTGCTGGGAGCGGCCGGGCAGGGGGTGCAGGAGCCCGGTGAGCACGTCTTGGAGGGTCGCGACACCGATGGCTGTGCCGGCTGTGCCGGTGATGGCGGCGAGCTGGGCGCGGCGGTCACGCATCGTGGCGAGGACGTCGGCCAGCGGTGTGTCGCTTGGCACGTGGGGAAGGGTGCGGGCCGGCAGCGGGCTGCCTGGTGGGTGGCCGTTGAGCGCGTCGAGAACGTGCAGGTATCCGTGCAGCTGTCCGGGCAGGTCTCCCCGAACGGGGAACCGTGAGTACCCGTGCCGTGCGGCCTGTTCCTGCAGCGCGGCGGTGGTGGTGGCGGCGGGCACGGTCACGACCTGGTTGAGCGGCACCATGACGGTGCTGACCGGCCGGGCCTGCAGCGCGAGGGTGGCGATCATCCGGTCGTGCTCGTCCGCGTCCAGCAGCCGGTGTTCGCGGGACTCGTCGATGAGCGCGGGCAGCTCGTCGGGTGTGTAGATGGTGCGGACCTGGTCGGCCGGCGGGATGCCCGTCAGCCGCAGGACGGCCATGGTCGTGACGGTGACCACGGTGAGCAGGGACCGGGTGGCGCGGGCGAAGGCCCGCAGCGGCGGGACGAGCCACAGCGCGGCCCGTTCCGGGCTTGCCAGGGCCAGGTTCTTCGGCACCATCTCGCCGAGCATGATGTGGCCGGAGACGACCAGCGCGAGCGCGAAGGCGAAGGCGACCGGATCGGCCAGGCCCTGCGGTAGGCCGACGGCGTGGACGAGGGGCCGCAGGGCATGGGCGATGGCCGGTTCGCCGAGCGCGCCGAGACCGAGTGAGGCGACGGTAATGCCGAGCTGGGCGCCGGCGAGCATGGTGGGGACCGACCCCATGGCGGTGAGGACCGCGCGTGCCTGGCGGGAGCCGCCGCTGGCGAGCGGCTCGATCTGGGTGCGGCGCGCGGAGATGAGCGCGAACTCGGCGCCGACGAAGAATCCGTTCGCGGCGAGCAGGACCACGATGCCGGCCGCTTCGAGTCCGCTCACCGCTGCTGCTCCTCGGCGGTGGGGGCGGTGAGGGTGACCGCCTCGATGCGGCGCCGCTGCACAGAGGTGACGGTGAGGGTCCAGCCGTAGACGGTGACCGTGTCGCCCGTCTCGGGGAGGCGGCCCAGCCGGGCGAGTACCAGCCCGGCTAGCGTCTCATAGGGGCCTTGGGGCATCCGGAACCCGGTGCGTTCCTCCAGCTCGTCGGGGTGCAGCAGGGCCGGCAGGGTTACCGAGGCGCCGGCGCCGAGGCGGACCGGGCTCGGCTCGACGCCGGCGTCCTCGGGCCGGTCGTACTCGTCGGCCATCTCCCCGACCAGTTCCTCGGCCAGGTCCTCGCTGGTGACCACGCCGGCGAAGCCGCCGTACTCGTCCACCACGACCGCCATCTCGGCGCCTGCTTCGCGCAGGCGGCCCAGCACGACGTTCAGGTCCAGCGTCTCCGGGACCAGGACCGGGGGACGGCAGACCTCCGCGGCACGTGTCAGCGCGCGCTCGCCGTCCGGCACCGCGAACGCGTCGACGACGGCGGCCACGCCCACCACCTCATCGAGGTCGTCCCCGTGGACCGGGAAGCGGAGATGGCCGCTCGCATGAGCGGTCTCCAGCAGCTCGGCCACACTGGCCATGGCCGGAACACTCACGCAGTCCACCCGCGGGGTCATCGCCTCTATCGCGGTCTTGTCCCCGAACCGCAGGGCCCGGCCCAGCATCGCGGCGCTGCCGGCCGGCAGTGTGCCCGCCTCGGCGGACAGCCGCACCAGCAGGCCGAGCTCCTCAGGGGACCGGGCCGAGGCCAGTTCGTCCTGCGGCTGGACCCCCAGGCAGCGCACCACCGCGTTCGCGCCCGCGTTGAACGCGCTGATCAGCGGGCTGAACGCCGCCGAGAAGGCCCGTTGTGTCGGCGTGGACAGCCGTGCCATCCGCAGCGGGCGGGCCAGCGCGGCGTTCTTGGGCACCAGCTCACCGAGGATCATCTGAGCCACCGTCGCGATGAACAGGGCCGCTGCCACCGCCACCGCCTCCCCGACCTCCTCCGACAGGCCGGAAATCGCCCGGGTGGCCGGCGACACCAGGTGGGCGATGGCCGGCTCGGCGATGACGCCGAGCAGCAGCGAGGTGATCGTGATCCCCAGCTGCGCACCGGAGAGGTGGAACGACAGCCGGTGCACGGCGGCCAGGATCCCCCTGGCACCACGATCCCCCGCGGCAGCCAGCTCCCGGACCTGGCTGCGCTCAACCGTGACCAGCGAGAACTCCGCCGCGACGAACACGGCGTTCGCGACGATCAACCCGAAGGCCGCCGCCAGCAACACCACATCAGCGATCACCGCGCCGCCCTCCCCCGATGCGCGGCGCAGGTACTACACGGGTCGGTGCCCACGGCCATCCATGCGAACCCTCACACTTCCGACTACCGGCCACGCTACGCGCCTGTCCCGGCGAACCGAGGACCACCGACCCGGTGCAACTCGCTTGGGTCAATGCTCAGACCGGCCCACAGCGCCATTGCCGTCAGCAGGTTGAACGGCCCGTGGGGCGAGCTGTGCAGGGCGGAGGTAAGAGGTTCGGGCCCGTCCATGAGTTCAACCAGCGCTAGCCCGGCTGCAGCCGCATCAGCAGCATGCTGACTGGCCGATACCGGCACGGGTTTGCCGGACCCGGAGACGAATGCCTCAGCCAACAGCAGCCGCGCAACACCGCTCCGGCATGAATCGGGCTGCGTCGTCGCTGACAGCCCGGGCACAGCCGCAGCGAGCTGCCCCAGCATCCACGCGCCCTGAGCCGGGCCGGTCGCAAGCGCACCAGCGCCAGCACCGGCCGACCACGGCCTGTTGCCCTCACCGGCGCGGGCCTTACCGGGCAGGCGCCAGCCCTCCTCTTCACCGGCAGGAACAGGAACCGACAGCGGTGACTCCAGAAGCAGCACCGCCTGCCCGCCCCACGCCAGCCCCGCGACCAGCGCGGAAACCGCCGTCTGAGGATCATCCCCCGACATTAGGACCTCGCGCGCAGGCACGTCGTACGCGGCCCAGCCAAACTTCGAAGGCGGCCGCACTGATCCAACGTCCACCGCCACCACACGGATCCCCATAGCCTGCATCAAACCGCCGTGTTCTCCGCGCAGGCAAACGCATCCCTGAGCAAGCAGCAAATGAACCCGAATCCCGGCTGGCCAGGATGGCTCCGGCCGCACTCCTTCCCTCGGCAAGATGGCCGCCAGGGCTGGCGCGCACCATCTGCGGGCGCGCGGCCATGCAGGTTTCTATCACGCTGAGTGACGGGCAGCTGTTCGCTAGGTGCATCATGTGCATTCTGAACGTTCGACCCGTTCACTGACTCGTTCCACGAAAGCGACAAAACGGAACGGCAAGGTTTTCGAAAACTCGGCCACTACCTGGGAGCCGCCTGTCGGAATCGAACCGACGACCTGTTCATTACGAGGGTAGTACGGTTCGTCTGGCACCTACCCGGGAGTTCTTCGGACGTAGGCCGACCCAGCCGCGGAGGTGCGCTTGCGTCCGGCGGTGTGTGTGGCGATTGTCACTCAGATAGACCCTCAGCCTCCTATGGCCGGGACCGATGGCTTGGCCACGTGAGCTTTTCGCTCTCGACCGCTCACCCGCTGCCTGCTAAGGCGCTCCCGTCCTCCCGTAGCTACCTCTCCGTGGCCGGAGACCTCCAGCTCTCATCGGAGGAGCCGCGCCGTCGGCACCTGCTCGTCCAGTGCAATAGCATGGTCGGACCTGCCGCTGTCGTCGTGGGTGCCCCCGGTGTCCGGTTGCTGGGCTCTGTTCGGCGGAACGGCGTTCTTGGTTGGCGCGCCTGGTACGGCTGATGGCCCGTCACTGTCTTGTCAGCACGCTAATGGGCATGCATGCGACGGAGCGGTCCATAGTTGCCACGGCGAGGAAGTAGGCACGCTACCATCAGGGAAATGGCGAACGGAAGTAGCTCAATGGCCGACGATGAGATTGCGGATCAGACCGGCGACTCGGAATTGCCATTTCGTTATGCAATTAGTAGCTACGGTGCTGACTACCCTGTCGACGGACTCGTCAGGCGAGTCAAGGATGGCACTATCTATATTCCGGCCTTTCAGCGGTCATATGTCTGGTCGATCCGCGACGCGTCCAGGTTTGTAGAATCCTTGCTACTTGGATTGCCAGTACCTGGAGTCTTTCTCTCACGTGAAGAACCAACTAACAAACTGCTAGTAATCGACGGCCAGCAGCGACTCCGGTCACTGCAATTCTTCTATGATCGAGTGTTCGAGCCAAGTGATCGGGAGTTTCGACTTGAAGGCGTACAAGCGCGCTATGAAGGTCGAACCATCGATTCCCTGGAGATCGAAGATCGGCGGCATCTAGATGACTCCATCATTCATGCCACTGTTATGCGTCAAGATATTCCGAGCGACGACGATAGTTCTATCTATCATGTCTTTGAAAGGTTGAACACGGGCGGCAAGATCCTGTCTGGCCAAGAGATTAGGGCATGCCTCTATCACGGGCCGTTCAACGAACTAATAGCTGAACTAAACGGCTATCAGGAATGGCGCGACATTTTCGGGCCCGAGAATCGTCGCCTGAGGGATCAAGAGCTTATTCTTCGGTTCTTCGCTTTTAAGCACGATGGAGTTAGTTATTTCCGGCCGCTGAAGGGCTTCTTGAATAAGTTCATGAAGTCAAATCGCTACCTGGAAAAGTTTCCGGCGGAGCGGCTATCAGAGGAGTTCAAGAGCACTGTCGAAACTATCATCATCACACTAGGCGACAGGCCCTTCAGGCCGGAACGGGTTTTGAATGCGGCGATCTTGGAATCCGTGATGGTCGTAGTTAGCGATGGTCTAGATCGCAAGACACTGAATCTTAACCGCCTGCAGGAGCGATACGAGCGATTGCTTGACAATAAGTCCTATTTGGCCGCCACTACGCGGAACACTGCACAGGAGGAGCAAGTAAAGACTCGTTTGTCGGTTGCCCGAAGGGTCCTCGGAGTTGAAGGCTCGCGCACAAGTGGCCGTAAATAGTGAGATCGTTTCCTTTGAGGCGCGGATTGCGAATGTACTGAAGCGCGCAGAGGAAGCTGGAATCGACGAGGAACTCCGCGCGAGTTTGGCTCGCTACGGATGTGTACTTACATCGGGCTATCTGGAGGAATCGCTGCGCGTCGTTCTTGGCAGCTGGTGCAAAGACAAGGCTCATCCAAATATTCATACTTACGTCGGGCGACAACTGGACTGGTTTAGCAATCCCAAGCTAGGCAAGATTCTTGACCTCCTTTCACACTTCTCGGCGGCGTGGCACGAGAAGTACCTTGCAGTACTAACGGAGGAAGAGAAAGATGCCATCAATAGCGTGGTAAGTATCAGGCACTCGATAGCACATGGTAGGAACGTAGGCATCACCCCTCGGCCAATGATGAGGTATTTCGAGGCCTGTAAGAGCGCCGTGCACAAACTGGACGGTGTTGTAAACGGCTGAAGTGTCGGAAATTCGCAGCCTCTCATTAGCTGGAGCGGCCCGAATCGTGGTGATCGATCGCAATGACCCGATGTAGTTCCTTCATCCTGGCAGGCACGAGGTCCGAGCGAGCGGCAGCCGTGTCAATACTGGGTGCCGTGCAGCGGCGTCGCTCTTGATCTAGATGCGGCGTAATTCGGCAGCGCTGGCCGGTGGTAATGCTCGGAAGGCGGCTTGGATCTCGTCCTTGCCGGTGGCTAGCGCCGCGCGCCGTTTACGCGATTGGCCATGCGTAGTCGAGAACCCAAAGGTATGCGGGCATGGCGTGAATGGCGATCTCCACCGCCCTGTCGTCGGCGGTCCAGCCGGTATGCCAGATCTCGATGACGGGCTGGTCCTCTTCCAGTCGCAGGAAGGTCCGCTCATCCTCGGTAGCGCGACGGACCCGAACGGTCTCTGTGATCCTGACTTGCTCGTACCCCAGATCGGCGAACCGGCTGATGATGCCGCCCGGACCGGAATCGATCTCGGCCAGGGCGGTGTCCTCGGCGATCTCGGCCGGGATGTAGGACGGGGCGATCTGGACAGGGACGTCGTTGGCGTACATCTTGCGCCGCCGGACGATGACGTTGGGCTCGCCTTCGGGCAGGCCGAGTGCTTTGGCGACAGCGGCGGGAGGTGTGACGCGTTCAATCTCGGTCTCAGACCGGGGCGTCATGCCCATTGCCCGGATCTCGCTGTCGAAGGCTCCCTTGGCTCCCTCGCGCTCTCGTGCTGACCGCTCGTACCGCGTGACCGCGCTGCGGCGTATTTCCGGGATCTCCCGCACGACCGTCCCCTTTCCGCGTTCGACTCGGACCAGGCCCTCGGCGCGAAGAATCTTGATCGCAGTATTCACGTTCGACTTGGCGATGCTGTAGCGGGCCGCCAGCTCTGCCTCCGGCGGCAGCGTGGAACCGGCCGCGTACTCGCCTCGCTCGATCGCCTCGCGCAGCAGGTCGGCGAGCTGCCGGTACTGCGGGCGCTGGGTCTCAAGTGGCATGAGTTGCTCCCTGCTTCCTGTGGTCCCCTCAGGGACCTACCCGAGTTTAGACCTCTGATCTCTTGCACTTGACAGGGGACTCCGCATGATGCACAGTGATCAGAGGTCTGAGATCTGATCTCTAACCTACGGGCGCTGACGGTCAGAGCCAGCGCGCAGGGAGGTGCACACGATGGCAATCGGTCCAATTCGTACCCCACGCGGCAAGCCGGTCGGCTGGAGTTCACCATGCCAACTCTGCGGCGCGTACGTCGGACATCACCGCGACTGCCCGGCCTACCCGGCCATGCCCCCGAGCGCTGCGGTGCTCGCAATCGAGTGCCAGCTATGCGGCGCGCCAACCGGCTGGCCCTGCAAGCTGACCGGCAGCCACCTCGCCAGGTGGCTGCGAGCGTTCTCCCTTGACCTGATCGACCGCGCCGAGCTCGTAGGCGCCCTGCACGGCCTGATCGTCATCACGGCCACGCAGGTGATCGACGAGAGTGCGGACGCGGCCCAAAGCACCCAGCACGAGCCCGCTATGGCCAGCGTCGGATGCGCGACCGGGGAGGTGCGTGATGGGTGACTTGCACATCCGACACAGCAGTGGCGGACGCGGCGACGAGGTGGCCGCGCTGGCTCTCGGCGCCGCGATGGCGGCGGCCCTGATCCACCTGGCGTGGCACGCGATTTCCGTCGTCCTGGAAGTCATCGCGTGGGTGGCGGCCGGGACCGCCGGGACCGTGGCAGTGGCTGGCGGCGTGATGGCTGGCCTGCGGGTCAGGCGGGCGGTGCGCGCATCCCGCGCCCGCCGCGCCGCCGCGCTGGCCAGGCCGGTCGTCACGATCACCCCTCGCGATCACGCCCGGCCCGCTGCGGTGCAGGCCGCCCGGCCCGCGATTGCGCCGCCCCGCCCGGTTGGGTCGTGGCCACTGCCGGGCTGGTGGGAGGAGATCCGGCCGCGGATCGGCGGTGACAGCGATGAGTACCGCCCCCGGTAGGCCGCGGGCCGGACAGGCGCGCGGCGTCGTGAAGATCCGGCTCGCCGGTTCGCTGCCCGATCTCGCCCTGCTGGCCGCGCTCGTGGGCGCGCTGCCTGCGGTGGAGATCTTGACCGGGCCGGATGACCCGTACCCGAACCGCCGGGACGCAGGCGAGCGGGTCTACCTCACCGTCCGCGTCCACCTGCCCTGTGCCGCGCAACGCCGCGGAGCCAGCACGCAGCCGGTCGGCGATCTGCTGGCCGTCCCCCGAAGGAGGCACCTGCCATGATGACCACCAGCCAGCCGCCCGCGGGCGGCCCGGCCGACAGCCCGGACAGTTCACGCGCGGACCGCCGTGCGGCAGCAGCCGCAATCCTGCGGGCCGTCGCCGACCTGATCGAGGCGCGCGAGGACATCGCCGAGCCCTCGGTCAGCGTCCACTTCATCCTGTCCGCCTACAGCACCCCGGACATCCCCGCCGCCGTGACCGCGATCGCGTCGGCGCTGCCGTGCCAGTGGCGGGCCAGGATCAGCCCGGGCTCGAGCGGTGACTGGCTTGACCTGTCGGCAGCGACCGGCAAATCCGGCACCCGCGGCACCGATGTGCAGGTCAGTGCCCGGGCCGAGGAGGTGTGCACCGCCAGCGGGACCAAGACGGTCACCACCTGGGCGCCGCGGCCCGCGATTACCCGGCTGCTGTCGGGCAGGCCGGTGGAGGGTGCGCTATGAGTACGGCACACCTGATCGCCGCGGTGTCGGCAGCGCTGTTCTTGCGCTGGCTGGCCGTCGGCCACGTGGCCATGACGGTCGCCGGAACCACCATCACCATCCCCGCGCTCGCCATCTCAGCCGTCTGCCTCATCACAGTCACCGCCGCCGTGGTGGCCCTGGCGGTATACCGCGTCCAGGCCGAGCTGGCCATGCACGCCGCGTGGCAGGCGCCGAAGGCGGCAGCCCGATGACTGCCGCCGCAGCCATGACGAAAACCGAGGCGCTGAGGATCGCACGCCGGGCACGCCGCTACGGGCACCAGGCCGACCGGAACGACCCGCGGGCCGTGTCGGTGGACTGCCCGCAGTGCAAGCAGCGCGTGCCCGCCGTGCGCGAGCCACGCCCGGCCAGCCACGGGCCGCTGTACGAGTCGCCGGGACGGGCGCTGGACCGTGCCATGCTGGCCCACCTGACCGACGGGTGGTGTGAGCAGTGAGCCCAGTGGCCGCGAGCGGGCGGCAGGCCGGTGCCGCCTTGCGGGTCCCGCGCTGCGCCGCGCTGGCCGCAATCACGGTCCTGGTGGCGTCGGCGTCGCTGGTGTCGTTCGCCGAGTCCTACCGTGGCCTGTACGCCTGGGCGCACCGCCACGGACTGACCGGCGCGTGGGCCGTGATCTGGCCGTTGCAGGTGGACGTGTTCATCGCGGTCGGCGAGCTGGCGCTGTTTGTCGCGCTGGCTGACCGGTGGCCTTCGCGCAGTCGCGGGGCGGCGTGGGCGGTGGCCCTGGCTGGGCTGGCGGCGTCGGTGGCCGGGAACGTCGGCCACGTCGCCGGGCACTCGATACCGGACCGGATCACCGCCGCGGTCCCGCCGCTGGCCGCTGCTTCGGCGCTGGCGGTCGGGCTCGGTGTCCTGAAGCGGGTCGTGGCCGCTTCCGCCGCACCCGCCAGCTCCGCACCTGGGACCGTACCCCAAGGTGCACCCGCACCCGGGCGCACCCGCACCCGGCGCGCCATCGCAGCCCGCACCCGAGACCGTACCCGGGCGGTGACCGCCGAGACCGCCGAGGTGCACTTCGCCGCCGACCTCGCCGACGGCCAGGTGCCTTCCGCACGGCGGATCAAGACCGAGCTGCACGTTGGGCAGGACCGTGCCCGGCAAATCCACAACCACCTGGCCGCGGTGGCGACCGCCCCGCGGCAGCTATCCGGGAGGACCGCATGACAACTGAGCCCGCCGAGCCCGGCCAGGACCCCGAGCGCACCGGCAACCCGCCGCAGACAGACGATGACGTGCTGGAAGGCCACGTCATCGCGTTCCCGAGCGCGACCGCACCCGCCGCCCCCGCAGCGTGCCGCGTACCCGGGCAGCCTGGTGAGCTGCGCCAGATCATCCCGGCTCACCTCAAGACCTGGCCGGGCATCCGCAAGGCACTCACCTGGCGATACAAGCGCGCGCGGCACCACACGCTATATCACCTCGTCAGGTCCCCCAAGCGGCTCGTGCTGACCATATTGTGGGCGGGAGTCGGCGTGGTCCGGCTGGCGCACGCGCAGCTCGCCTGGTGGTGGGTGTCCGAGCAGGCGTACCTGCGTCATGAGGCCGTGGCCGCCAACGACCCCCGCACCTGGTACCAGCTCCACCAGCACGTTCGCGAGGTGCGGCTGGTCCGCGGGCTCGCGCTGCTCGGCGAGCTGGCGGGCACTGGCCTGGCGTGCGCGGTGCTCACCGCGGACCTGCCGCTGGCGTGGCTGCCCGTCGGGGCGGCCGTAGTGCCGGTGCTGGCGTGGATCGGCCGCCCGGCCGGCAAGCCGATCCTGGACTCGGCCGTGGTCCCGGTGGCGTACGAGCCGCTCACGCGGGAGGTCATCATCCGGGCCCTCGGCGGGCTGGGCATCGGCGAGATGAACAAGGCGCTGCGTGAGTACCCGGACACCGCCGTGGTGCTGGTCGATCCGGTCACCCGGGACGGGCCGGGCTGGCTGGCACGCCTGGACCTGCCCTACGGCGTGACCGCCGGGCAGGTCAGCGAGCGCCGCGAGCAGCTCGGCTCCGGGCTGCGCCGCCAGCTCGGCTGCGTGTGGCCGGAAACCGACCACAAGCGCCACCCCGGCGCGCTGAACCTGTTCGTCGCCGACGAGGACATGACCACCGCCGAGCAGCCGCCCTGGCCGCTCGCCAAGCGCGGCGCGGCGGACATGTTCGCGCCCGTCCCGTTCGGCACCGACCCGCGAGGCCGCGTCGTCACTCTCACGCTGATGTTCGTCTCCATCATCGTCGGGTCGATTCCCCGCATGGGCAAAACGTTCCTGCTGCGCCTGCTCCTGCTCATCTGCGCCCTGGACGTGCGGTCCGAGCTACACGTCTACGACCTGAAAGGCACCGGTGACCTAGCGCCGCTGCGGCCGGTCGCGCACCGATACCGGGCCGGGGACGACCCCAAGGACATCGAGTACCTGGTGGCCGATTTCCGCAAGCTGCGCACCGAGATGCGGCGGCGCACCAAGGTCATCCGCCAGCTCGCCGACGAGCACCCGGACCTGTGCCCGGAGAACAAGGTCACTCCGCAACTGGCCAGCGACCGGCGCTACGGGCTGCACCCCATCGCCATCGCGGTCGATGAGTGCCAGGTGGCATTCGAGCACCCGGCCTACGGCGACGAGCTGGAAGCTATCTGCACCGACCTGGTCAAGCGCGGCCCCGCGCTCGGCATGCTCATCATGCTGGCCACCCAGCGACCGGACGCCAGGTCCATCCCGACCGGCATCAGCGCGAACGCGGTGCTGCGGATGTGCCTGAAGGTCATGGGCCAGGTCGAAAACGACATGGTGCTCGGCACCAGCGCGTACCGCAACGGCATCCGGGCCACCATGTTCGCCTTCGAGGACAAGGGCGTGTTCTACTTCGGCGGCGAAGGCCAG
>Ga0137379_10003218_pt1 | contig 15228 bp, 13 predicted proteins | sample SagtaG_18_FD_104812 | JGI IMG/M metagenome (GOLD analysis project Ga0137379, IMG submission 104812) | Vadose zone soil microbial communities from Sagehorn Ranch, Mendocino, California, USA - Sage2_L_80_16 metaG | ecosystem: Environmental > Terrestrial > Soil > Vadose zone | place: USA...
CCTGGAGCCGGGTCATCGGTCGCCGACGGCACCTCCGCCGTCTGGGCTCAGTTCAGGGACGCACAGGGCGTTGACTGGCGGACAACCTCCACCGGCGAGCTCGATGCTCTGTGAGCGCTGCCCCAGCGAGGGCAGGTAAGAAGTCTACATTCGAGTGGGGCAGGTGGGGATCGTATCCACGACCGGCGGATTATGAGTCCGTCGCGCAGCTTGATGCCTGCACTGCCGGTGACCTGCTAAAAGACCAACGCATGCGACCGTGTCATGAATAACTTGGCCGCACATTTGCCATGATCAAGCTCCAGGGCGCCAAAGCGACGGCTGAGCCGACGGTTTTACAGACCTCGCACCGCACGTGCATGACCTGCCCTAACTCGGCGCCGTGGCGGAGACTGGGCACATATTCGGCATGATCAAGGAAACGCGGCTCCAGGCAGCTGAGCGGACGCGGATTACTGCGCGATCCCCGCGTCGACGAGACCGACGCCAAGATCCGAACGAAGGTGGGGCCATTTTTCGCGACGGCACGCCGCCCACCAACCGGCACGGAGCGGCGGTTCCATAGTGGTTCCCTGGTGGATCGGGTGACAGAGCCGGACAAATTGTTAGGGGTGACACTGCGTCCGGGGTGGTGGACACGCGATCGTCGGTGACGACCGTGTAGGAGTTCGTCCCCGGCCCGTCCGCCGCCACGGTGTACGAGCACGTGACCGTCATCTTCCGGCGGGCGATCTCGCGGCGCACCGTGCAGTCGCTGATGTTGGCCTTGCGGGCTATTGTGGCCGCCGACGGCCAGCAGCCGCTGCCGTCCTCGCGGGTGCACGCCGCGGCGTTAGGCGGGATGCTGTCGAGGGCCGCTCTGCTGGAGTGCGTGTCTGGCCGGTGATACGGCCGCTGCTGGTTTTGGAGCCGAGCGTTGAGCTATCGGAACGGTCCGCTGCCGGCAAGACGGTGCAACTGTAGATGTCCGGGCTGCTGGAGTATGGCTTCAGGCTGTTGCGCGCCGGGCCCTTCCCGGCCCGGCCGCCGGCTGGCTGCTGCAGCTTCGCCAGCACGCCGCGCGCCCCTAGCACCGGACGGCACTGCCGCGTACCGACGGCGTCCTGGCGCGACCGGCGTCCTGGCGCAACCGGGTGCCGCGGGGTGGGGCGTGCGTTGTCCTGTTCGGCACGATCGGCTGCGTACTTGCCTCGGTGAGGGAGATGACGGTGGCGGACCTGCGGAGTCTGCTCGGCCAGGTCGCGCGGGCGGACGACCTCGCCGCCCCCCTGGTGAGGGCGCAACGCGCCTGAACCGGCGCCCAGGCGAAGGCAGGGCACTGGTGCACGGCCCAGGAGGCAGTTGGGCAGCATCGCGAGTGTAAGAGTGGCTACTCTTAGCGGAAGAGAGGAAACATGCGGTTAGCCCCTGACTGCTACGCGTGACCGTATGCCTGTGAACGGAGGTACTGTGCGTGTACTCGTGACGGGGTCACGTGGGTTCATTGGTCGCCACGTAATGACGGCCCTAGACAATGCTGGCATCGAAAGCGTGCAATTTGACAAGGTAGATGGCGATGACGTGCTGCAGAATTCCAAGATCAACCGGAAAGCCCAGGGCTGCACCCACGTAATCCATCTCGCAGGGATACTTGGCACGTCAGAGCTTTTTTCCCGAGCCCATGACGCTATAGACGTTAACGTGCATGGGACGCTTAACGTCCTGACAGCCTGTGAGCGTAATGGCCTTGGATACGTGGGCTGTACTACGCCAGAAGTATGGGACAACGTCTACCAGGCAACCAAGCACTGCGCACGCTCTCTCGCGTCAGCGTGGCATCGGCATAAGGGTGTCCCAGTCTGCAATGTCCGGGCGTTCAACGCGTACGGAGAAGGGCAGAAACTCCGTCCTGTTCAGAAGATCATTCCCACGTTCGCGTGGCGAGGCTGGCGCGGAGAGCCGCTGCCGGTGTGGGGAGACGGGACGCAGCACGTTGACCTCGTGTGGGTCGGCGACGTCGCGGAGATGCTCGTCCGCGCTCTCCACTTCGGCGCGGACGAGGTATTCGACGCGGGCACGGGGGTCGGGCGGTCTGTTATTGACATAGCTCATGACGTCATTAACATGACGGGTGGCCGGGCACGGATTAAGCACCTGCCAATGCGAGCTGGGGAGCATGAAGCGAACGGCGTGGCAGGTGGCCAGGGATGGGATCTTATCGGTTTCCGCCCTATCGTGCGCAGTGACCAACTGCGACGAACCGTCCGAAGCTACGCTTCAGGTTCCTTGGCGACGACAAATATTTCGGCCGGGGAAGATGACCTATTTCGCATGAGCGAGCAATAGATTGCATCAAGCCCCGTGCAGACCGTATAACGGTATAGCACAAATATATGCATGCGGTCCTCGTGACTCCGCCAGATCAAAAGATCATCGCATCCGTATTCCAATACGGCCGCCACTGAGCAGGCCCAGTCTCGGGTAGCCAACTGGCATCTTTAATCAAGGCTGAAGGATCTCTGGTCAATCGGACTGCGCTGTCTTGATATGGCGAAATCGCCCACCAGGGCTTCGTTGAAAAAGCTTGCTCAAAGGCATCGCGGGCTTCCCTATACCCATACTCGGCGCTACAGGCGTATAGACAAGATACTATCCCATGCTGATCCAACTTCGTCGCGTTCTCCGCGCACCAGCCAGCAATCTTGGCGGGTGAGTCGAATTCACACGCAACGAGACCTTGCTGCTCAAACCTGCCAAAGAACACATCGGATGAGGACCAAGCTGCCTCTTCAATACGAGCCGCCTCTTCCTGGAGGTGTGCAATGTATAGAACGTTCGCCACCAATTGACCATCGTTTCGATTGATCTCTGACCGACCCCGGACATTGCAGATGAATACGCAGACTGGCGCGCACGCGTGTGGTTCGAGATGTGCGCCGATCTCCTCTTTTGCTTCTCGCGTGATAGCCCTAGCTGGATCTGGGCTTCCAAATTCGTCAACATCGCCGCCGCGGCGGCTCGCGGGCTTGATTGGCCCCCCAGCTGTAATGCTACATACTTCACGGCCATGCCGCACATCCTTCGTGCGATTCGCGAATAGCAATTTCTTGTCAGAACTGACAACAGCCACTTGTACGTCGAGCAATGCGACGCGCGGTCCTGCAAACTGCCGCCCCACGCGGAAGCCGCCATGATCTCGAACCGGCGCCCATGCGAATCCATCGTCTCCTTCCACCTTCGGCGCTGGACGTACATTCTTGCAACCGCAAGTTCCGTCTTCTGTCGTCGCATAACAGGTCTCAGCGGTCTCAAGGACGAAAGCGAGATAACCTTCTGTGACCGCCTCTGCAAGAGTTACGGTCCGGAGGTCTAGAAGCCGTAGATCGTACTCGCCGGGACGTGCCTTATCAGCGCCCCTCTGGAGCTTTGCCCAAAGGTTGCATGCCTGAGCGCCCGGATGCGCATCGTCGTAACGGAGATGCTCAGAGGCAGCATCCGACATACTTTGGCCGCTGCGGAAATCTCGCGAGTGCCAAATCAATGCTTCTTTGGCATGACGTTCCTTCGTCTCTGCGGCGTCCGCGAGCACAATCGCGCCGGTCAAGGCTATTGCGAATGCCCCGAAACTCTCCCGCTGCGTGACAGGAGAACCCTGACGCACATCATCAAGCGCCTTGCATTTGACGAACCTGTGGAGATATTCATCGATTCGGTCCACTACCTGAATCAGGTGCTGCGCTTCATATGGGTATAGTATGCGTGCCAGCAGCGGTTCCGGTGACTGCCTGATCGTGTGGAAGATTTTCGCGAGCACGGGTGCCGTAATATCCCAGGTCGCCGCTCCAGGTCCTGCGCATACTTCAGCGACAATGTGTCCGGGTGCGATCGAACGTCGCCCGAGCGCTTCCAGAACTGGTGCCTTAAGACGGCGCTGAATCATACGCTCTTGCTCGATCGCCCGTAGCCAGGACACGATTCTTGGCCACCTACCCAACCGAGCGATCAGTGGCGGGCCGCGCAGTCCCGTCGAGGTTTCGTTCTCTGAGACCATGAATTGTGCCGTGAGGCTCTGCGCATCAACCTCTGGCAGCTCTCCGACCGCTCTGCGGAGTGGCCGAAGCAATACGAAGTCCCTAAACCTTTGGTATCGGCGAAGTACACCGACAGCGATACCACTTAGTATCAGCAGAAGGGTGCCAATATTCGCACCGAGCGCTATAGCATCTGCAGTGCTCACGGAATAGGCACCTCAGACTGTCGAGTGCAGATATGTCCTGTCATCGAACGACTGTGCCGACATTCTAACACCTTCGGTCTGTGGTGTTTCCTCTATGAGATGGGGCGGCTCATATCCTGCATAACCACGCCCACCGGCGACCGCCCGGCCACCGTCGCCAGCAGTTCGCCCGCCCAGGTTAGCCAGAGTGATCACATAGAGCGACTGAGGCGCTCACGCCAGTAGCGACGCAGCGGCCTCGACATGGCGGCCCCTTCGTCCCTCTCGGCCCTTCAGCAGGCGACCATCGCTGGCAGCGAGATGCTGGCCAGCTGAGACTCAGGTCAATGGCGGCTGTTCTCAAGACCGCTGCCGCTACCCGACTGACCTGCGGCAACTCGCAAATGGTGGGGGTTCTGGGCACGCATTTGGACAGGGAATCGGTGGCGAGCCGGAACTGTCGGTGATCAGGAACTTAACGGCCCCTCAGATCTCGCTGAAGAACGAGGCGTCGATGCTGACATCTTCAACGGTGCGGATTGACGTCCATACGCCAAGGTCGTAGCGCTTCAGCAGCTCGCAGAGCCGGTCTCCATCGATGAGATCAATCGGCGGGGCTCCATCCCTGGTTGCTTCCTTCTTAGCGTCGGCGGTGAAGGAGCCGGTGGTAATAAGAAGGCCCTTGTCGCCGCGGCCTGCCATCGCGCCGCGGAAGTCGCGGACAGCACTTGGGCCAACGCTGCCGCGGTAGCGCTTGCACTGGAAGAAGACCGGGAAGCTGACCAACCCGAGCCGGTACACGCCCAGCCCGTCGATCCCGCCATCACCACTTTGCCCGGTGACGTTCACGCTGTCGAAGTCGGCCTCGCGTAGCAACCTCCGGGCGAGCCGTTCGAAGGCAGCAGATGCCATAGCCATGAGCTGATCGAGCAACTGTTCCTTCCAGCTGGCTTCTTCGGCTACCCCGTCGTCCGCCTGCAGATCACCGTCAGGCTGCAGCTCACCATCCGCGGGCGAGAGCCGGGTCTTGCGTGCTTCCCGCAGGTCGGCCAGATGTGCCTGCCAGATCTCGCGAACCCGATCGTGGCGCTCGCTGTCGGTGAACGACGGGGATGTGAGCAGCTCTGTGCCCTCGTCCGTGAGCGCCCACACGCCGCGGGCGCTGTTGGTCAGCAAGCCCATCCCCTTGAGATAGGTGCGGGCCCACGCGAGCCGGTAGCCGATCTCGGTCTCCGGCCCGTTGTTATGCAGGACGCCCTGCTGGACGTCACTGAAGCCCTGTTGCTTGACGACCGTTTCGACTATCTCGCCGATTGAGGCTGAACCGCCCAATTCAGCTACTGCCTGCAGCGCGGGCAAGAGCATCTCGTTGTACTGCGGTACAGCAGCTGCCGTCACGTTCCGTCCACTCCTGCCGGCTTCCGAAGGTTATCCGCGTCCGATCATCGTACGGCGGCACCGCCGCAGCGCTGGAATGCGCAGAAATTCACCGCCTCGCCAGACCGGCCGAGGCTAAGTCCTGGCCTTCGTGGCTCCCAGCGCGCCAATAGGCAGACTGCGATGGCAGCGGATCTCGAGAACGTTCCCCGAACGAGGTGACCAGCTCTTCGGCGATGCCCGAGAGGCACATCGGAGTGAATCTGGCACATCAACCGGCCCACGGGCAACAATGGCTCGGCTCAGCGTGACTTTGGCCTGCAGATACTGCGCATGTCCACAACAACACGAGACCGGACGATCTAAGGACAGATGTCTCGACTCCCGGGCCAGAACCGATATCACACGATCAAGATGGCCATGCGGCACGACGTAGCGTTGGAGCATAACTACCACGAGGCACCCTTCCAACTGGAGCCGCCAGACCACTGGTACGTCGAGCTTCATGCCGATAGCTATGGGCACCGTCACCGAGCCGAAGGGGGTTGCCGATCGTCGCCTGGTGCCGGGTGGTCGATGCGCCAGGCGATGATGTCCTGCAGCCGAAGCCGGGTGAGCTTGCCCGCGAGCTTGACAGTGTCGTCTTCGTCTTTCGCCAGGAGGAGCTTTCGGTAGCGGTCCAGCTCGTCGTGGTTGCCGAGAAGGTCCTCCCGGTAGGCGGCCCAGAAGGGCGGGGAGTCGGCAGAAGTCAGATCCCCGAGGTAGCTGAGCGGCTCAATCCAGGCCGAGGCGAAACCCTCATACAGTGCCCGCAGGTGATCATCCAGAATCGGGTAGATGCCTCGCCGCTTGAAGTGCAGGACCTTGTGAACCTTCGCCACCCGAACGCCGTGGATCCGTTCCGGCCACGTGAACCACCAGTAGAGGCGAGCCGCGTCGGCGAACAGGCCGCCCGGCACGGCGGGATCAGCATCGGCCAGGTCGGCGCCAGCGTGGATGCACATCCACGGAGCAGCCGCGGCCCGGCCGACTAACTGGTCGCGCTCGTCGTGCCTGAGGCATGAGCCGATGACTCTGCTGATCCATGCCTCGCCCGGGGTAAGGGCGTTGGCGTCACCGGGCTCAGCGAGGTCGTATTCGCGGATCGTGCGTCCGTGATCACGGGCGTACTTGCGCCATATCGGCATCGGGTCGTCCACAACATGACCGGCGATGGACAGCGGCACAAGCTCCTCCTCGGACGCGCGAGCAACCGGATAGCCAGGACCGTTATCATTCTCGGCGCTCGCGCTGGCTCAGCCACTGGGCCATGCCCCGCCCGCCGCGCTGAACGGGTGGGCCGCCTCCCGTGGCGTCTCGGTACGCTGCGAGCAGCCGAGCCTCGGCTAGCTTGCGCTCGACATCGTCCGGGTGCTCTTCGCACGCCCACGAGATCTCGACGGTGCGGCCGGTGGCTTCCTCGGCCTGCCGGATGTACGGCGCGGCGTAGTGGCCCCGGTGGGGGCGTCTGGCCAGTCCGTTCGCGCGCCAGTTCAAGTAGTAGTCGGGCGAGTGCCGGGAGCGGCCTCGGGCGAGGTCGTCCAGGCGCGCGGCGCGCCCGCCGCGGGCTCCGCTTTCGCCGATGTAGAGCAGGCCCGGGACGCCTGGCGCGCGGAACCGGTATAGGCCGGGCGTGGCCGGGATCAGTTTCTCCTGGTGCGCGGCGTCGAAGTCGTGCCACGGCGACCAGTCAAGCCCGGCCCAGCCCCGGGATTGCGGCTCGTCGTTACCTTCGGCGGTGCCGCCGGACGCCGCCAGTCCAGTCATTTCTGCATCGACCTCGTTGATCCGGTCATGGTCGCCCATCGCTGGCACGCACCTAGTGTGCGCCCTCCGCACGCCAGAGCGGTATGACAAGGCGAACGGAAACAGCAGTGCTCCAACGCCGAGCCTGAGCGAAGCGCAGGCAAGCGCGGGTGAGATAACCCGCCGTCAAACGGGAGGCTTGGGGAGGCACCCTCGAACACCACAATGGACCCGTTGGCCTCGACTGATTCGACGTCGGCTACGTGGCCGCTCCAGCCGACGCCACCTCGGTTCCGCCCCGACCAGGCCACAGCGCACGCCGCGGGCTGGTTGTATTCGTGGAACGCCCGCGCACAATCGCCGCGACCAAGCCCGTGGACACGACATCCCAACCTGGCCCAACCTACACCTGACCCCGCGCAGCGTGCTCAGAGGGAATCATCGACGGCAAGTTCCTGAGCGCCAGCGGGAGCGGACCTCAAGGCCGCTCCCCGAATGAGCTGACCAGCGTCCTGGTATTAGTTGAAATCAGATTGGGCACACATCTGGCACGCCGGCCTGGACCTTCGGGCGCCAGCCGACATCCACTGCGACCGCACCGAGGCAGTCAGCGCCGCCCGCGCATCATCTGCGATCTCGTCGCGACGCGCACCACGGTGGCTGCGCTGGCCGGCAGCCAGGTAGCGCGGGCAGCTGGCCTGGCGACAGGCGCGCGGCGAGCACGCCAGTGGAGGCCGTGATCCCTATCCAGCTCAACATTCTCGTAGGGTGGACGCGCTACGCGGGTCCTGTCAGGCCAGCGGCGCCACGACGACGAGCGTGGGTATCGGGCTGGTTAGGTCTGTGAGGTCAGCCTCCAGCGCTGCGGGGTTGGTGAGGCGGTGCCCGGGGTCGTAGACGAAGAACACGAGGGTGCGGCAGTCCGGGTGGGAACGGTATAGCTCTTTGTCGATGGCCAGTTCCTCCGCAACTTTGCGCTGGGCGAGGCCGGCCCGGGTCATCTTGGTCTCGATGACTATCTGCTCACGCTTGAGCAGTAGGTCGATCCGGCTGCGCATCCCCGCGTGGCTGGGCGTGGTCTCCTCGTCGCGCACGTCGTCGAACAGGCCGGACAGCACCGCGCGCAGCAGGTCCTGGACGTCGTACTCGTCTTTGATCTGTGCCAGCGGTGGACGCTGAGCGTGGCGGTTGCCCAGTTCGCGCACGATGGCTGGGAATCGGCGCAGTATGCCGGTGATGGTGGCGAGCGCGGCAGGACGGCCATAGCTGGTGCGGGCCAGCCCCGTGTGCAGTGCGCTGGTTGCCGCCAGGTAGGTAACGCAGGCTTGGGCGGTGTCGATGTCGGGCGTGCTGGATGAGGTAATCCTGTACAGCAGGCGGGATTCGAGATCGTCGGCGCTGTGGCCGAGTCCGGCGCTCTCGGCCACATCCGGTGCGTCATTCGCCAGCAGCCACGAGACTGCGAGGTCGATGGCCGTGGATTCGGCCAGGGAGCCGATGCGTCCGGCTCCTGCCGTATCGCCCAGCGCCGCGGCCGCCATGGTGTTCAGGGCCACCGACCACGTGTCCGAGCTCAGGCGGGATCGTCCGCGGGACAGAACATCACGCAGCCAGGTCAGCGGCTCCGGGTCGCGGCCAGCGACAGCCGCAGCGCCCAGGGCGAGACCGAGCAGTTCGGCGGGCCGGAAGAAGAACGAGGCCCTGTCACCGGGCAATGGATCACGGCCACGCAGCCGCGCCGCCGCCGCGCTCCATTCTTCGATTGGGCCGCTGTCCGGCCCGTTGTGGGCGGAGAGCAGGTAGCCGTGCGCTGCGAGTACCGGTGCCTCGTGCAGGCGGCCACTGTCGGCGGCACGTTCGGTCGTGCCGGGCGTCGTGAAGAAGGCGGGCATGCCGTGCCGGCGCACGAGCCAGCAGGCGAACCCAGCCGTCGGCGAGGGCCAGGCCCAGTCATCCCGCACCGCGGCGGCGAGGCGGTCGAGTTCGGCGGCCAGTGCGGCTGCGATCACGGGGTGCATCACAGGAACCAGCGGCTGTACTTCAGGCGAGTATTCAGCAGCGCGGGCGACCAGTCTGGAACAGCGCGCAGGCGCGCCAGAAGCTCCGCCATGAGCTCGGAGTAGTAGGTGGTTACCGGCCGCCCGGCCGGCAGGGTGGAGCGCCAGGACAAGGAGGTGAACTTCAGGACCTGCTCGGTCAGGTAGTCCAGGTCGCGGAACGTCGATGCGTGGTGCAGGCGCACATGCAGTTGCCGCGGCAATGGGGCGCCCGCCCGCTTGATCAGGTCGGGTCCGGTGATGGCCAGTAGCCGCTGGGTGGGACTGATCTGCACGACGGCGCCGCGTTCGGGCGCGAGTACCCCCTTGCGCTTGCCATGGGCCTGTTTGCCAGGCTGGCCGAGGTCGAGCATGGTAAAGGGCTGCCGGTCGCCGACGGTGAGGAATGCGAACTCGACGCTCTGCTCCGCACCGACCGAGGTGACGCAGTCGGCGATGAGCCGGTCCAGGTGGCGTTTGCGCATCGGCAGGCTGGTGTGGCATACGATGCGCACCGTGTCGCCCGGCTTCCATCCGTTCCGCCGCTTGACCTCGGTGAGCACCTCCTGCACCGACGCCCGCAGCGCCTGCGGGTATTCCTCGAACGAGCACTCGCGCGAGAGGTTGCCCAGGAGGTAGTTGCCGTCGCCGCGGAACACGGTGGTCACGCCCATGTAGCGCGCCGGTCGTGGTATCGGCTGGTGGCCAGTTCGGCGATGCCCAGGCCGACGACGATCTCGTCGGCGATCGGCAGGTGGTGGTCGACTGTCCACGGCACGCCGTTGAGCTTCGCGTATAGCGCGACCGAGGCGTTCTGGAGCGTATAGGCCAGGCTGCCGGCGGGTTGACGCAACGTGGACACGCGCATCTCCTGGCTCGGCACGCCCGCCATCAGCAGCAGCGACTTGGCGTGCAGGTACGGGTTGATGGCGTCGGGCAAGTCGGCGTGCTCGTCCTGAATCACTACGATTACTGCGTCGGGCTGCTGCTCAGTGCTGAGCGCGGCCTCGATGGCGCGGCGGTAGATCTCGTACGGTCGGCCCGCACCAGTAACTTTCCACAAGGGGAAAGCCGGGTTCGCCAACCTGAAGGTCGCCGCGAACCCGCCGGGGTAGGCGGTGTTCGGCGAGCCGTCACGAAGAGCGCGGACGAACGCTTCGGCGGTGCCCTGGACGGATTCCGGAGCCACCAGCAGGATCTGCGGGGACCTGGCTGCGAAGCTGTCTCGCGGCTGAACGGCCCGTACCTGCTCAGCCCGCGCCAGGCGAACGGGTTCTGCTTGGTGCGCGCGGGGTCGAAGCAGTAAGACACGGGCGCGGCGCGGTGGACGCCGCGGTGCGCATCGGTGTTTCCGGCCGTCAGTCGCTCCCCGACGGAGCATTCAAGGCCGGCGCCCAATGTGATCGGCGAGGCACCGGCCAGGAACTTACCCATGTCGGCGAGCATCGCGTCGATGCCCGGGCCCCCTAGCAACTCTCCCTCCAGCCGCTGCCGTTCCGCCTCGAAAGCGCTATAGCGACTGCCCAGAATCGCGCGAAGGCAAGCGGCGAAGGCGTCGCGGGAGCCCTCGAGGGCAACCTGGCGGACCGGGACCCGGGTGAGCTGGTCGAACGACTCGGCCAGCAGCACCTCGTCACCTGCGATTTGGTCGATGCGGCCGATGAGGCGGCGCTGGGCGACGGCGGGGTCGCGGTGTACCACGTCGAGCCCGGACAACTGCACCCCCGCATCGGCCAGCGCCCGCAGGTCTGCGGCAATGCCATAACGGGTGGAGAGCGTGACGAACAGGCCAATCAACGCCTCATCACCCGGCTCGACGACCTTCGCCTCCAGGGCATAGCGCGGCCGGATCGTGAACTGCTGCAGGAGCTGAGGCGCGCCGGGAATGCGGCGCTGAATCTCCCCCACGAACTCACGCCTAAGGGCCAGGAACGTGAACGGCCGATCCCGGAACGCCTTGTAGTGCGGGATCGCGCGCGGTAGCGCACTGTTGACCAGGAACGCGACGAAGCCCAGGTGGTCGGGCACGTCGAGCATCTTCTCGGCCTCGCCCGCACGAACGGCCCCGGCATCATGCGGCAGCTCATACAAGACCCCTCGGTCCCACCACAGCGCCCACCGGTTGCCTGCCTCAGCGCGCAACGGATCCAGTTCGTGCGCGTCGGGCAGATCCCTGACGAAAACGGTGAACTGGCTCGGGCGCACGGCTACCCGGAAACCATTCAGCGCGATCTGCATCTGATCATGTGCCATCGCGGCCGCCGCAGGAAGGTAGCCGGGTAACTGCGGGCTCACAAGCCGCGAAGACGTGGTCCCGGGCGACACTCCGGACCGGTGCCGTCTGCCAAACTGATGCGGTGACTGTTCGCCTCCTCACCGGAGAGCTTAGGAGCCGGCACCGACAAACCACGGCAGCCAGCGGGCGTCCAGAGACTTAGCCAGCCATCCCCAGCTTGTCCTGCCGAATACGTGCCCATATTCCTGCCGTCGGCTGGGCCAGCGCAGGTGAGCCATGCACAGTCGCCGGTCTTGAGATCCGCTCCCGCTCAGGAGTCGCGCTATGTCTTGACGATGGGCCGGGCGAGCCATTGCCAGTCCATGCCGATCGCCTGTGAATCGGTGCCGATGCGTGGCGACGGCATCGACCCATCGACTGCCAGGTCCGTGGTCAGACCAAGTTCGCAGCTCCTGGCTGATCGGCGACTGGGCGCCAGCGGACAGGACTGGTCTGGCATCGAGACTTCGGTGCTGTCAACGGCAGGGCGGATTCCAGTCACCGTCGCAACACGGTGATGACTGCCACGCCAGGCCCAAGGCGGACCTGCTCGCGGCCGAGGAACCCTGGGGGCACTGCTCGCGCACGTTGACCCCGATCCAGGCTCAGCGGCATGATCGTCTGAGATGACGGCCCAGGGGCTGGGATCTCCGCAGCAGCGACGGCCGGCCGGCTGTCTTGCTGCCTGATGGCGGCCCGGAGGAGCACGCGATGGCGCAAGTACCCAGGTCCAGGCTCGTGCTGCGGCTGGCTGGCGGGGCCGGGCGGGACGGGGAGATGCCGCTGGCCGACCTGGTCAGGGTTGCCGGCGGGGCACAACGTGTCGTGTCGCGTATCGCGCGCGGGATGGTAGACCCCGGCCAGGGGTCGCTGCCGCGGCAGGTCGCGGACGCGACGACCCTGTTCCTGACCGCGATCCTGCCCGGCAGCACAGTGCTGGAGATCGCCTTGCCCGAGCCCGCCGAGGACACGCTGCCAGCAGAGGGCATGCCCGCGGGGCTGGGCGAGATGGCTATGGCCGTGCTCGCGGACAGCCTCGAGGCGCTGTCAGACGGCGAGCCGGAGCCCGAGCTGCCGGTGGGTGCCGACGACGGCGTGGTGGACTGCCTGGATCAGTGGCTGCGATCGCTGCGCGGCTACCGTGACGTGGCGGTTGACTGCAACCTGGGCGGGCGGGTGAGCCACGCCCAGTTCGCGCCCCGGGCGGCGCGGGACCTGCTCCGCAATGCCGTCAGCCAGCCGTCGCTGCCGTATGTGTCCGCCGATCACCAGGCCCTGACGGGCCGGCTGTACGCGCTGAACCTGCGGACCGGCACATTCCGGATCGAAGACGATGCCCGCCACTCGATCCGGCTAGCGGTACCCGAGGACGTGCGCGGCGACGCCGCGCAACTGATCGGCACCCGGGTGCGCGCGATCGGCAGGGCTTCACTGGATGACCGGCGGCGCCTGCTGTCCTTCGACGTGGCCGCATTCGAGCAGCTGCCCGACATGGTCGACCAGGCGGCCTTCTTCGAACGGCATGAGCTGGCGATCCCAGAGCGGGCAATCGGCGAGGAGGACCTGGCGCAGGGAGTAATCCCTGACTTGTCCGATCATGACATCGAGGAGTTCATGTCCGCGCTGGAACAAGGATGACCGTCCCCCAAAGGGAAGATGCTGAGGCCGGCCAGGCGCTCGCTGTCGCGGACACCCACATGGTGTCGGCCATCCTGGTCGGCAGAAACCGGGACCGCGAGGCCAAGCTGCTAGAGCGCTACGCCGCTCACCTGCGCGGGAAGTCCCTGGTACTGTCGTTCGCCACCGTCTGCGAGTTGCGGTACGGCGGGCTGAAGGCAGGCTGGGCGCCAGCCAGGACCGAGCAGATGGAGGCATGGTTCCGCGAGGTCGCCGCGATCGTCATGCCCGACAACGACTTGGTCACCATCTGCGCGGGCCTGCGGGACGAATGCCGCCGCAACGGCCACGCCCTCAGCGACAAGGTCCACGACAGCGACCGGTGGATCGCCTCCACGGCCATCCGCCACAAAATCCCTCTCATCAGCGACGACACGATCTTCAGGAACGTGCCCAGCCTGGCATTGCTGCAGGAACGACCAGGCGCCGATCACGCAGCGTCATCATAGGCTCCTGTAGCCGACGCACACGCTCGGCTCGTTCTGGCGCAACTCGCAGTCGCTCGGCTCGGATTCCCCTGGCATGCCTAATTGGACGATCTGCGTGCACGCTGGCTCGGTTTGCGGTCGGCAGGCATCAGCCTGTGCGGTACCAGGGCAGGGGACCACCTGGGAATCACCAGCCTGCGCGCCCGTACCGAGCCGGCCAACGTGGCGGCCCTGCAGGCAGCCGGGTTCGAGCCCAAGCCCGGCCCTTAGGCGCACCGGCTGCCCGACGGCCGGACAATCCCGGCCTGCTGGTTCCAGCACATCACCGACCAGGCCGCCCACTGCCATACCCGGAGCAGCGGCCGCCGTCGGATGCCGAAACAACGTGAGACATGATTCAGGTGCCTGGCGACGCAGTGACAGCTGGCCGCCGGCGAAAACGCGCGCGGCATTGCATAGAAGCTTTACTGGCCAGCGTCGCTCATCGCCGGTCCAGAGACGGGAACCCAAGCGCGAGCACGGCCAGGTCGTCGTCCAGGTCCCCGCCGTTGAGTTCGCTCACCCGGTTGATCAGGGCGTCCAAAAGGCGGCCGTCGCGCCGCATGCGCTCCTCCCCGGCGGAGCGCATGGCGCGCAGCTGCCTCTCGATGATCTCGGTCAGTCCGTCACTGCCCAGCCGCTCAGGGCCGGCGCCGACCCGCCCCTCGATCAGGCCGTTGGTGTACATCAACAAGGTCCAGGCCTCCCCCAGGGCAACATCGCTAACCGGCCAGTCCTCCACGTGCGCGATGCCAGGGGGAGCGCTGACCGGAGCCGTCAGCTCGCTCACCCCGTCCGGGGTGAGCAGCAGCGGCGGCGGGTGCCCGGCCAGGTGCAGCCGCGCGGCATAAATACGCACGCGGAACAAAACGCCTTGTTCCGATATCGGAACAAGGCGTTGTTGCGGGCCAGCCGGGATACCTCCAGGCCGAGCACGATCCCGGCCCGGCCCATGCCGAAGTCGGCGACCAGCCGCTGGAAGCCCTCCCGGTCGGCAGAACTCGCGCCGGAGTGGCCCTGGTCGGTGTCGATGGTGATGATCTGGCTGGCGGGCCAGCCCAGCGCGGCCGCCTGCTGCCGCAGCGCGTACTGCCGGGTGGCGGACTCGGTGTTGCTGATCACCTGCTTGAGCGTGGACTGGCGCACATACAAGTAGGCGCCACGGGTCAGGTGGCCGCTGGTCACCTTGCCGGCGGTCCCGGCGCTCACCGCGGCTCACCCACGGCAGGCCAGGCACGACAGCGCCATCGTGGCCAGCGCCGCGACCAGCTCGTCGCCGGTGCCGGGCGCTGGCGGGCGGGGCCCGGCGAGCGGCGGCGCGCTGACGGCCGGAGGCGGGACACTGTGCCAGGCGCGCAGCCACGCCGCGACCCCGCGGTGCTGCAGCACGGCCAGGCCCAGCCGCCAGCCGCCAGG
>Ga0137379_10003221_pt1 | contig 15223 bp, 14 predicted proteins | sample SagtaG_18_FD_104812 | JGI IMG/M metagenome (GOLD analysis project Ga0137379, IMG submission 104812) | Vadose zone soil microbial communities from Sagehorn Ranch, Mendocino, California, USA - Sage2_L_80_16 metaG | ecosystem: Environmental > Terrestrial > Soil > Vadose zone | place: USA...
CCTCCTGGGCGTCCTCGATGACAGTCGCATCGCGGCGCTGCTCGTGCACACCGACGCCGCGGGGATGAGTTCCGTGCTGCCCCGGCTGCGGCGCCGTGTGGCGGACCTGACCCGGACGCTCGGCGTCCCGTTTCCGCGCCTCGGGCCCGCGGTGTTTTCTGATGAATGCCGGACCGCGTCGACACTGTTGTCGAAGGCGATGCAGAACCTCGAAGTCGTCGAGCAGGGGAGGTAGGGAGTATGAGAGGCAGAATGGCGGACCGCCGCGTGCGTCCGCGCTTTGAGATCGTTGGTCAGCTGTGGGGCACGATGGAGACCGTCGTCGCCATGTCGCTCCGCAACGTTGGCTACGGCGGCGCCCTCGTGGAGTCCGAGGTGCCGTTGCCCTCCAACTCCGAACATCACGTCACCGTGAGCTGCGACGGGGTCCATTCGCCGATGCAGGTGCGTATCCGCCACGTGGCGAAGACGCAACACGCGGACGGCCGGCTCGCATACCTGATCGGTCTCGAGTTTGTGAACCTTGGCGCCGCGCTCCGCACCCAGATCGACTTGTGGCTCGGGACCGGCGGGGCGGAGCCGGGTCTGTCGTCATGACGCTGGAGCGACGCCGCTACGAGCGAGTGGATGCGCCGGAGGGCCAGATCGTGCGCGTCGAGCTGAGGCACCGCGTGCAGCTGATGGACATCAGTCTCTCCGGCGCTCTCCTGGCCTGCGAGACGTCGGTGCCCGTCGGCGTGCGCGGCCGCTTGCGAGCCGGTCTCGCGTCCGAAGCGTTCACCGCGGACCTTCAGGTCCGTCGCTTGCATCCCAGCAGCGCGACGGCCCACCGTAACGGGCTGGGCGCGCTGTTCCTCTCGATGGACGATACCAGTCGTCGGAGCCTCGAGCAGTTCCTCCGTCGCGCAAGCGAACAAGCCTAACGAGCTGAACTATGCACATGAGAGCGCAGGGAAACGGACAACTGATCGGCACGAGCCAGGCGATCCTCGAGCTCATTCAGGAGATCGATCGGGTCGCCAAATCTGATGCCAAGGTCCTCGTCACCGGCGAGAGCGGCGTCGGCAAGGAACTCGTCGCGCACGCGATTCACCGCGCGAGCCCGAGAGCGGGCCGCCCGATGATTGCGGTCAATTGCGCGGGCCTGCCCGAAACGCTGCTCGAGTCCGAACTCTTCGGGCACGTGAAGGGGTCCTTCACAGGCGCCTATCGCGACAAGCAGGGCAAGCTCGAGATGGCGGACGGCGGCACGATGTTCCTCGACGAAATCGGGGAAATGACGCTCCGCATGCAGGGGCTCCTCCTGCGCTTCATGGAGACCGGCGAGCTGCAGAAGGTCGGTGCGGATCGAGCCGGTGTGCGCGTGAACGTGCGCGTCATCGCGGCCACGAACCGGAGCCTGCGTGACATGATCGCGCAGGGCACCTTCCGTGAAGACCTCTTCTATCGCCTCAACGTCATCCACCTGACCGTGCCGTGTCTGCGGGATCGGCGCGAGGACATCCCCGCGCTCATCGAGCATTTCCTGCAGCAGTTCACGAAAGGGGATGCCCATACCGTCAAGGGGCTCACGCCGGAAACACTCCGGCATCTCCGCGACTACTCGTGGCCGGGAAACGTCCGCGAACTCGAGAACGTGATCGAGCGGCTCGTCGTGACGGGCCGCACTGAGCTGGTGCCGGAGGAGGATCTCCCGATGGAGATCCGGATGCACCGCGCCGTGGGTCTGCGCCCCAAACGCGAGCGCCGTCGCACGGTCGCCGATGATCTCTACAAAAAACTGCTGGACGAGCGCGAGTCCTTCTGGAACACGGTCTATCCGCTCTACATGCAGCGCGAGATTACGCGCGGCAACGTGCGCGACCTCGTCCGGAAGGGGCTCGAGGAAGCGCGCGGCAATTACAAGATCGTGGCGCGGCTCTTCAATATGGAGCAGCGAGAGTACAAGCGCTTCCTGAATTTCCTGCGCAAGCACGATTGCCAGGTCCCATTTAAGGAATACCGGTGAGGAACCAGATTGTGAAACACGTCCGAGCAATCGTTGGTGTCGTGGTGGGTGTCGGGCTGGCGCTGACGTCGGTGGGCGTCTTCGCCCAGACGTCCGGCGCGCCGGCGTCCAAGCCCGCGCCGAACAGGGCTGCGCCGCCCGCGCCGGCCGGGGTCCCACTGCCCGAGGGCTACGTCATCGGACCTGAAGACGTGCTGACCATCGTGTTCTGGCGCGACAAGGACATGTCGGCCGAGGTGATGGTGCGTCCCGACGGCCGCATCACCCTGCCGCTCATCAACGAGATGCAGGCGTCGGGGAACACGCCGGAACAGTTGCGCGCCGCGTTGATGATCGCCGCCGCCAAATTCGTCGAGGATCCGAACGTCAGCGTCGTCGTGAAGGCGATTAACAGCCGCAAGGTGTTCATCACCGGTCAGGTCGCGAAGCCCGGCGCCTATTCGCTGACCGCACCGACCACGGTCATGCAGTTGATCGCCCTCGCGGGGGGGCTGCACGAATTCGCGGACGCCAAGGACATCATCATCATGCGCACGGAGAACGGCAAGCCTGTCGCGTACCCGTTCAACTACAAGGACGTCCTCAAGCGGAAGAACCTGAAGCAGAACATCGAGCTGAAGCCCGGTGACACCGTGGTGGTCCCGTAGCTTGCGACGATCAGTGAGGAACCAGTGATTCCTGGAAAACAGTACACACTCGAAGACATCGTTGAAATCGCCTGGCGGCGGCGATGGTTCATCGTTGCGCCATTCCTGATCGCAGCCGCGCTCACGATTGTCGTGGCGCAATTGCTTCCGGATCGTTATCGCTCCGAGGCGGTGCTACAGGTCGTGCCGCAACAGGTGCCGGAGAAATACGTCACGTCCGCCGTGAATACGAGGCTGGACTCGAGACTGCAGTTGCTCGCGCAACAAATCCTCAGCCGCACGCAGCTCGAGCGCGTCATCCAGGAATTCAATCTCTATCCGGACGAGCGCCGCCGCATGATCATGGAAGACGTCGTGGAGCGGATGAGGAGCAGGGACATCCTCATTGGCGGCCGGGGCGGCGGCCACATCGACGCGAATTCATTCTCCATCGGCTTCGAGTCGACGAACCCGAAGACCTCCATGCAGGTGGCGGAGCGCCTCTCCGGGTTGTTCATACAGGAGAACCTGCAGGATCGATCTGTTTATGCGGAGCAGACCGGCCAATTCCTGCAAAGCCAACTCGACGACACGCGCCGCCAGCTCAAAGACTATGAAACCAAGCTGGAAGCGTTCCGGCGCTCCAATCCCGGAAGAATGCCGGGCGAAATGGAGACGACGCAGCAGGCGCTGGCGGCGGCGCAGTCGCAGCTGCAGTCGGTGCAGGAATCGATCTATCGAGACCGCGATCGCCAACTGATGCTCCAGCGCATGATTTCGGACGCCAAGGCGGCGGCCGCGGCAGCCGCGATCGCCCCGCCCCCTGTGGCGGATTCGAAGTCGGCGCCAATGACTGCGTCGCAGCAACTCGAGGGCGCGCGGACAGGCTTGCGCAACATGGAGATGCGGCTCAAGCCGGACCACCCGGATATTAAAGCGCAGAAGCGCTTCATTCGCGACCTCGAGCAGAAAGCCGCAGCGGAAGCGTTGCAGCAGCCTGTCTCCACAACCGCGCCTGTCGACCTCGCGCAGGCCACTCGTGTGTCGGACATGCAGAACGAGGCGGATGCCATCGACCGGCGGCTCGCCTCGAAGACTCAGGACGAGAAAAAGCTTCTCGATACCATCAACGGATATCGCGGACGTCTGGAGTCGGTCCCCACCGTGGAGACGCATCTCACTGAACTGATGCGCGACTACACCACGCTTCAGGCGACCTACCAGAGTCTGTTGACCAAGAGCCAGGAGGCGAAGGTCGCGGAGAATCTGGAGCGCAGGCAAATCGGTGAGCAGTTCAAGATTATCGACGCGGCTCGGATGCCGCAGCGGCCGTACAGCCCGAATCGCCCGCTCGTGATCCTCGTGGGCTGTTTCCTCGGGCTCGGTCTGGGTGTGGGAATGGCCGGCTTGCTGGAGTATCAGGACAAGAGCCTCCGCACAGAAGACGACGTGATCGCGGCACTCGCGCTCCCGGTTCTGGCGCTCGTGCCCACGATGATTACGAAGATCGAGCGGGAGCGTAACCGCCACAAGCGGCGCCTGCTCGCAGCGTCGGGAGCTGGTGCGCTGGTTCTGTCAGCGGTGGTGCTGATGTGGAAGTTCCAGGCAATCGCTGATTGGATCCGCTGATGTACGAAGCCTTCTACGGACTGCGTGAGCGGCCGTTCGATCTGACGCCCAATCCCCGATTCCTGCTGCTCACGGGAAAGCATCGGGAGGCCTTGAGCAACCTGGAGTACGGGTTGACGAGCCGTCGCGGCCTGACGCTGCTGGCCGGGGAAGCGGGCACGGGTAAGACGACGCTCATCCGCGCGGTCATGGAGCGGTTCGAGAAGCAGGGCGCCATGCTGGCGTACCTGAATAATCCCACGCTGACGCGAGAGGAATTCTACGAGTTCCTGACCGGTGCGTTCGATCTGCCGGCGGACGCGGCGCAGTCGAAGGTGCGGCTGCTCCGCGCGCTGGAAGCGAGGCTCATCGAGCATCGAGCCGCCGGCGTCCTGACCGCGCTGATCATCGACGAGGTGCAGGTGCTCCCCGACGAACTGCTCGAGGAAGTGCGGCTGCTGGCGAACATGGAGACGGCAACAGAGAAGCTGCTGCCGATCGTGCTCGCGGGCCAGCCGGAACTCGCCGTGCGTCTGAACCAGCCGTCGCTGCGGCAGTTGAAGCAGCGTGTTGCCCTGCGCTGTGAGCTGACGGCGCTGGATGTGCGGGAGACCGCCGAGTACATCGCGGGACGCATTCGAATTGCGGGCGGCAACAGTGCGCTCATTTTCACCCGACAAGCTGTTGAAGCGGTCTATCAGGGCTCGGGGGGAATCCCGCGGCTGATCAGCGTCATTTGCGATAACGCCCTCATCTCTGGTTTCGCCGCCGATCGCCGGCCGACCGATCGGGAGATTGTCACGGACGTCTGTCGGGATTTCGATCTGGGTCCGAAGCGGGCGGTCGTGGCGAAACCGAATGGGTCCGGGCCGGCAGCCGTCGGAGCGCCCGCATCGGCGCCGGCTGAGCCCGCGCCGGAGCTCTCTCGGAAGGGTTTGTTCGAGCATTTCAGCGTGCGTCGGAAGTTTTCGCTGTTCTAAGAGGTCAGGAGATCAATGTCCAGAATTGACGACGCGCTCGCGCGCGCGAGAACGGTCGGACGCGAGGAGTTGCAGCCGCCCGTAGCTACCGACCCTGCGGCCGCGACGGGTTTGGAGTTTCCGGTCGAACCCGGGGCCCCGACCGATCCGCTGCATTTCGATGAATTCACCGAAGGTCCGTCGGAGGAGACGAATCAAGACGTGGCCGCAGCGGTCATAGACGTGGACGGAGACCTGTCGACGTTGCCCGGCGTCGAGAAGCTGATGGTGAACTCCAGGCTCACAAGGCCGGTGGAGCAGTATCGTCGTCTCGCCGCCCGGCTGCTGATGGCGCGCGCGGAGAGCGGGACCCAGCTCGTGATGGTGACGAGCGCGTTTCCCGCCGAGGGGAAAACGCTCACCTCGTCGAATCTCGCGCTCACCCTCAGCGAGTCCTACAAGCGGGACGTGCTCCTGATCGACGGTGACCTGCGGCGTCCGACGATCCACGAATTGTTCCGCATCCCGAACGTCAGCGGTCTCAACGACGGTCTGCAGCTCGGCGCCGAACGAAAAATACCGCTGATCAATTACACGGATCACCTGTCGATCCTGACGGCAGGTCGGCCGGACTCGGATCCGATGAGCGTGTTATCGGGCGAGCGGATGCGCCGGGTGCTTCGTGAGGCGAAAAAGCGATTCGAGTGGGTGATCATCGATACGCCCCCGGTCGCGCTTCTGCCCGATGCGCACCTGCTGTCGGGTCTGGTGGACGCGGTCCTGCTCGTCATTCAATCCGGCCAGACACCGTTGCCAGCCCTCAAAATGGCCGTGCAGGCGGTCGGGCGCGAACGCGTTCTGGGTGTCGTGCTCAATCGGGCGGACAACCCGATCGCGAGCGCGGCGTACGACTACTACGGCAACTACGGTGCGGAAAAGGTCTGAGTGAGCCTTCTTCTTTTCCGCACCGTCACGTGGCGTTCTGCCGCCCTGATTGTCTGCGAAGGGGCAGTCATCCTTTCGTGCGTCTATCTCGCGGCGTTCGTCCGGTTGGGCGGCGGAGTTTTTTCGGATGTCACCTGGTCGGCAGGGATTTTCCCCAAGGCGCTGCTGATCGCCGCAATCACGCAGCTCTGCATGTACTTCACGGACTTGTACGACTTCCGGGTCCTGGCGGAGCGCCGGGAGCTGTTTGTCCGTTCGGTGCAGGCGCTCGGCGCGACATCCGTGGTGCTCGCCGCCATCTACTTCTGGTTCCCGGATCTGATTGTCGGGCGCGGCGTGTTCCTGGTCGCGGCGATAGCCATCATCGGCCTGCTCTTCGGCTGGCGCATTACCTTCGAATGGACCAGCCGCCGGATGGGCCCTCGCGAGCGCATCCTGCTCGTCGGCACCAATGAGGGCGCCGTGGAGCTGGCTCGCGAGCTGTTCGAGCGTCACGATCTCGGCGTGCATATCGTCGGCTTCATCGACCCTGACCCCGCCAGAGTCGGCTCTGCTGTGCTCGATCCTGGCGTGATCGGCACAATCGAAGACATACCTGCCATCGTCCGCGCGCGCGCGGTTGACCGGGTGGTCGTCAGCCTGTCGGATGCCCGTGGGCGATTGCCCATGGACAAGCTGCTCGAGATGAAGCTGGACGGCGTCACGTTCGATCACCTCGCGTCCGTGTACGAGCAGTACACGGGCAAGATCGCCGTGGACAACTTGCGTCCGAGCTGGCTGATCTTCTCTGATGGATTCAAGAGAAGCCACGTTCAGATCGCGCTCAAGCGGGCGATCGACGTTCTCGGCGCCATCGTCGGCATTGTCGTGACGCTGCCGATCATGGCCGTCGTGGCAATTACGATCAAGGCGACGTCCCGAGGCGGTGTCCTGTATCGCCAGTCGCGGGTTGGCCTCCGAGGGCATGTCTTTACCATCTACAAATTTCGATCGATGCGCGCCGATGCGGAACAGCAGACGGGCGCTGTGTGGGCGACGCCTGACGACAACCGCGTGACCGCCGCCGGGCGGTGGTTCAGGCGCATTCGACTCGACGAGCTTCCCCAATTGTGGAACGTCCTTCGCGGCGACATGAGCATTGTCGGACCGCGGCCGGAGCGCCCTGAGTTCGTGACGACGCTCACCAAAGAAATCCCGTTTTACGGTCAGCGGCATGCGGTACGCCCCGGACTCACCGGATGGGCTCAGGTCTGCTACACATACGGCGCCAGCGTCGAAGATGCGATGGAGAAGCTGCAGTACGATTTGTTCTACATCAAGAATCGATCGCTGGGCCTCGACCTCTTCATTGCTGCAAAGACGGTCAAGACCGTCCTGATGCAGCGGGGCGGGCAGTGACCGGCCGCCTTTCGTCCGAACCCGTCCGCAACGCCATGACGATCGACGTGGAAGACTACTTCCATGTGAGCGTATTCGAGGGCTTTCTGCCGCGTACGCAGTGGAACAGCCTCGAGAGCCGCGTCTGCGCGAATACGACACGCCTGCTGGGAATTCTTGATGAGTACCGCGTCCGCGGCACGTTCTTCGTGCTCGGCTGGGTGGCGGAGCGCTTTCCGGATCTCGTCAGGGAGATCGCCGCCCGCGGTCACGAGATTGCGTCGCATGGATATGCGCATCGGCTCATATACGACCAGACGCCCGACGCGTTCCGCGATGACGTTCGGCGCGCGAAGCGCCTCCTGGAAGACATCTCCGGACGGTCGGTCGTCGGCTATCGGGCGCCGAGCTACTCGATTACGCCGCGTTCCCTCTGGGCCCTGGATATTCTCCTCGAGGAGGGCTACCGGTACGACTCGAGCATCTTTCCGATACGGCACGATCGCTACGGGATCCCCGTGTCGGAGCGTCACCCGTACACGATCGAGCGTCCGAAGGGTCGCCTCGTGGAGGTCCCGGGATCGACCGCCAGATTGGGGCCGCTGAACCTGCCCATCGCCGGCGGCGGCTACTTCCGCATCCTGCCCTATCGATGGACCAAGTGGGGCATCTCGCGGGTGAATCGGCTCGAACGGCGTCCGGTCGTTTTCTATCTGCATCCCTGGGAGATCGATCCGGAGCAGCCGCGGCTGCATGCCGGACGGCTGGGCGCTTTCCGGCATTATCGCAACCTTCATGACACCGAAGGGAGGCTGCGCAGGCTTCTCGCGGATTTTCAATTCGGGACGATGGAGTCGCTGGTGAGCGAGGAGCGCGAGCAATTGGCCGGCGCCGACGCACAGGCGCTCCGGTTGCCGTATTGCTGGTGAGCCGACCGTTCCAGAAAGGAAAGATGGTAATGCGCGTCCGTGCTCTTGCGCTCAATATCGGTTTCTGTCTTATCGCTTGGCCGTCCGCTGCGCAGACGCCGCCAGCGCAGACGTCGCCGGATCCGCAGACGCCACCACCCGTGCAGGCGCCATCGACCGAACAAACGACACCGACGCCGTTCAACATCGCGCCGCCATCGCGACCCTCGCGGCCATATCGCGGCATCTTTGGTGTTCCTCAGGCCAATATGGAGCCCCGGCTGACACTGGAGGCTTCGTTTGGCGCTGGGCTCAGCGGAGACCCCGCCGCAGCACAAGGGATCGGGACACCCGGTGGCGCCGCCTCCGCTGGAGGCGACTCCGGCGCCGCCAACGCGACGGCAAACCTTGATTATTCGTGGACTCGACAGCGGATGGGCATAGCCGCGTCGAACAACATTCTCGCGGATTACTACCCACAGTACTCAGATCACAAGTTCCTGCCGCGTGACTTCGCACACGGCGCATTCTATTTCGTGCCCACAGACTCGACGCGGGTGACTATCAGCCAGACTTTCAAAAACTTACCCGAGTTCTCGCTTTCAGATCTGCACGAAGCGGACCTTGGCGAAGTTATTCCGCCGAATCAGAACCTGCAACTGACAGTGGATCGATACACTCGCTTCGGAACGGCTGTGGATATCGGCCAGACATTGTCAAGCCGCTCTCGGGCTGACGTCAGTGTAAGTTACGCGCGTGGCATGATTCCTTCCCACGCCTGGACCATCATATTGTTTTCAGGGATCGTCAGGCACCGGATTAGCGAGGGCATCTCAGTGTTTGGAGGATACGAATATGGCGGTCAGCGAGACGAACGTCTGATTGTCAACAACGTTCAAGTAGCCACTAAAGGTCGTGAAACGCACCCGAGAGTGAACGGCGGTATCGATTTCAATCGGGCGCTCTCGTTCTCGAGGCGAACGATGCTGTCGTTTTCGACCGGAACGGCGGGTACTCACGACCGCAGCACCAATGCGACGACTTATCACGTGGTCGGTGCTGTTCGGCTGAGTCGCGAAATCGGTCGGACCTGGAATGCCGGCCTGATGGTCAGCCGGACCGTCCGATACATCGAAGTCCTTTCAGAGCCCTTGTTTACCGATTCGCTTGGAGTGATCGTGAGCGGATCATTCAGTCGCCGAATCGAGGTGAAATCTGCCTTCAGTGCGTCCACAGGGCATTTGGGAGCGTACGTTGCCAACGGCTTCGATACGTATATAGGGAGCGTTCAGCTGTCAGTTGCTCTTACGAGGAATCTGGCATTCGGCAGCGATTATATCTACTCGCAATTGTCATCAGTCCTGGGAGCGCTGCCGATTGACGCTTCCCGGCAACTGTCTCAGCAGAGTGCCCGAGCATACTTGAAAGTATGGGCTCCCATTCTGAGCCGGCCGAGACGGCAATGATGTTCCTAAATCGGGATACCAAAACGATTTCGCCGATCGCAGACACGTCGGTATTTTGCAGAGCTGAAGCGTAATGCACGACAGTAAACGTGCAATTCGCGTTTGCGATTTCGATAACAGCGCTCGGCATCGCTGGGACGCTTTTGTCGCGGACTGTCCGGACGCGACCTTCTTCCATCGGTCCGGATGGAAGAAGGTGATCGAAGAGACGCTCGGACATCAGACGCATTTTCTCTTTGCGGAGGATACCGACGGCGCGATTGTCGGCGTGCTGCCGCTCGTGTTCATCCGGAGCGCGCTGTTTGGACGATCGCTCAGTTCGACGGCGTTCTGCGTGTATGGAGGGCCGGCCGTGTCGGTGCCCCGCGCCGCTGAGGTGCTCACCGCCCGCGCGATCGAACTAGGCGAGCAGCTGGGCGTCGACTACATCGAGTACCGCAGCCGCCAGGCGAACCAGGTGGGTTGGCAGCGTAAGTCCTCCCTCTATGCAACCTTTCGAAAGGCCATCGATCCGGATCCCGAGAAGAACCTTCTCGCCGTGCCGCGCAAACAGCGGGCGATGGTTCGAAAAGGGATCGCGCTTGGACTCGTCAGCCAAATCGACGTCGATACGAAGCGCTTGCATCCGATCTATGCCGAGAGCGTCAGAAATCTTGGTACGCCCGTGTTTCCCAAACGGTATTTCGCTGCGCTCCATTGGGAGTTTGGCGAGGCCTGCGACGTCCTGACGATCGAGCACCGAGGCCGCGCGGTCGGCAGTGTCATGAACTTCTACTTCCGCAACGAGGTGCTGCCGTATTACGGCGGCGGCACCCGCGACGCGCGTGAGCTGGCGGCCAACGATTTCATGTACTGGGAGGTCATGCGCCGCGCCGCGGCTCGCGGCTACGGTCTGTTCGACTTCGGGCGCAGCAAGATTGGCACCGGGGCGTTCAAATTCAAGACTCACTGGGGCTTTGATCCGGAGCCGCTCGATTACGAATATCACCTCGTCCGCGGCACCCAGCTGCCAGACGTCAATCCGCTGAATCCGAAATTCAAGCTGTGGATTGACGCGTGGAAACGTCTGCCTCTGCCCGTGGCCAATCTGATCGGCCCGTGGATCGCGCGGAATCTGGGATGAAGACGATGCGCGACATCCTGTTTCTTGCGCACCGGATCCCGTATCCGCCGAGCAAGGGAGACAAAATCCGTGCGTGGCACATCCTGCAGCATCTGGCACAGACGCGGCGTGTCCATCTTGGTTGCTTTGTCGATGACCACCACGATTGGGCGCACGTACCACTCTTGAAAGAGCTTGGCGGCGAAACGTGCTTCGTCCCGCTGCGTACCGGCCAGGCGCTGGCGCGAAGTCTCCGCGCGCTGACGACGGAACAGCCGCTGACCCTGCCGTATTACCACGACCGGCGGATGGCCCGATGGGTACGCCGGCTGCGTCGCGATCGATCGATGACGGTCTTCGCGTATTCGTCGTCGATGGCGCAGTACGCCATGGACGATTGCGGTTCGCCGCGAATCATCGATTTCGTCGACGTGGATTCGCAGAAATGGCGCGACTACTCACGCCGTAAGCGATGGCCGATGTCAGCGGTGTATCGCCGCGAGGGGGACGCCCTCCTCGCGGCCGAGCGGAAGATCGCGCGCGAGTTCGACGCCAGCATCTTCGTCTCGGATGCGGAGGCCGCCCTCTTCAGGACGTTGGCGCCGGAGAGTTCGGAGCGCATATTTGCCGTCTCGATCGGCGTGGACTGGCGGCACTTTTCGCCGGAGCGCGAGTATCCCGATCCGTATGCCGGCGCCGGCCACTCGACGGTGTGCTTCACGGGGATGATGGACTACTGGCCCAATGTCGACGCGGTCACATGGTTCGTCCGGTCGGTGTTGCCGCAGATCCGCTGCAGTCGCCCTTCAGCGATGTTCTGGATCGTCGGCGCGAACCCGAGTCGCGCGGTGCGGAAGCTTGCGAGTGAGCCGGGCGTCGTGGTCACGGGGCGTGTGCCGGATACGCGTCCTTACCTGGCGCACGCCACCGCCGTCGTCGCGCCGCTCCGCATCGCGCGTGGGGTGCAGAGCAAGGTCCTTGAAGCGATGGCGATGGGGCGGCCCGTTATCGCCAGCGACCGTGCGTTCGAAGGGCTTCGCGTCGAAGCGGGGCGGGACCTGATCGTCGCACAGACAGCCGAGGAATTCATCCACTGGCTCGAACAGACGTGGGACTACCGCCTGGCTCAGACGCTCGGCGACCGGGCCCGTCAGACGGTCTGCAGCCGATACGACTGGCCGGAGCAGCTGACGCGCCTCGAGAGCATCATCGAACCACTCGAAGCCGGAGCTATTCCCTGCGCGGCGTCTCACAATGCACACGCATCCGTTCATCGGAAGACCGAAGGGTGTGCATGAGAACGGTAGTGCCATCAGGACTCGGGTCGACTTCCAGGCTGAACGCGACCGTCGGTGTGGACGCTGGAGCGCCGGATCGGAGTTCGGCTGTGGAGAATCTCAGTCCGCGCGATGCCGCCACGGACCCGCCGGCTGCGGCCGTCGTGCTGAACATGTTCTACACGGGCCTGGGAATTGCCCGTAGCCTCGGAGAGCGCGGGATCCCTGTGATTGGCATCACCGCAGGACGTGCCGTTTACGGGTCTTTCAGCCGCTACGTTCGTACTATCCACTGCGCCGACTCCCGCGAAGAACCCGAACGGCTCCTCACCCAGTTGGTCGCGTTGGGACGAGAGCTGCAGCAGCGCGCCGTTCTGTTTCCGACTCGCGATCACGATCTCGTTTTTCTCGACAGATTTCGGGAAGAGCTGGATCCGCATTTCGTGCTGGTGTTGCCGCCGTCCGACGCTCTGAGGCGCTGCCTCAATAAGTGGGAGACCTACCTGGTTGCCACTCAGGCCGGCGTCCCGACACCCAAATGCTGGCTGGTCAACGACGCGGAGCAGCTCAGAACCGCCGCCGCGCAAGTCGCGTATCCGTGTGTGCTCAAGCCGCTGGCGGCACATCACTGGCGAACGGCGAACAACTGGCAACTGGTAGGTGGACGCAAGGCGATCAGCATCGCCTCGTCCGAACAGCTTGCAGCGGAATATGCGGTGATAGCTGCTGCCGATCGTCGGGCGCTCATCCAGGAACAGGTTCCAGGCGAAGATGACTGTCTCATCATCGCCGCGTGCTACGTCGATCGGCAAGGCGCCTTTCGGGCCGGCTTCAATGCGCAGAAGCTCGTGCAGACGCCGCCAGGCTTCGGCACCGGCTGCATCGTGCAGTCCGCGAACCGTCCCGAACTGTTCGAGCCCACGATTCGACTGCTGCGACAGCTCAACTTCACCGGCGTCGCCGAGGTCGAATACAAGTGGGACGCGCGCGATGCTGAATACAAGCTGATTGAAGTGAATCCGCGCCCATGGGATCAGCACCGCCTCGGTGCGGCCTGTGGGGTTGATTTGATGTATCTGGCGTACTGCGACTGTGCGGGCCTCCCCGCGCCAGTTCTGCCGACCGCATTCACGCCGTGCAAGTGGATTGCCGAGGATACATTTCTCCTGACCGCGCTCGGGCTGCTCTGGCGGCGCGAGGGCGGCATTCGCGAGTTGTTCCGGCAGGCCCTCGGGAAAAAGCTGTACGCCATCTGGTCGATCCGTGATCCGCTGCCGTTCGTCGTGTACGCAGCCAGGCTGGTGCCCGACCTGATGCGGCTGGCGTGGAAGGCGACGCGGCATGTGAGCATGAACGCTATGCTCGCACGGCGGAAGCCTCAGGTGCGAGCGCCCCAATGAGAGTGTTGGTCGTCGCTCCGATCGCCCCGCCGTACGGCGGCATGGCGCTTCAGGCGCAGCAGCTCCAGGCCTTGCTGCGTCGTGACGGCGTGCACGTAGCCTTGCTGGCGTCTAATTTCGCGCTTCCGTTCCCCTTGGGCTTCGCCGAGCGTGTGCCGGTTGTGCGCGCGGCGATTCGCGCGGCGCTCGTATGGTTCAAGCTCTGGACGAAGGTACGCGAGGCCGACGTCGTCCACGTATTTGCCGCATCGTGGCTGTACTTCTTTGTTGTCGTCTACCCTGCCGTCCTGGTCGGACGGGCGCGGGGCAGGCGAGTCGTGGTCAATTATCGAGGCGGGGAAGCGAGCAGCTTCTTCCGCCGGTATGGCTGGCTCGCGGCGAAATGCTTCAGGTCCGCCGGAGTGATCACGGCTCCATCGGAGTTTCTCGCTGCGGCGATCAGGGAGCGCTTCGATGTTCCCGTTTCGATCGTGCCGAACATTCTGGATACCTCGCTCTTTTCGTATCGCCGCAGAACGGCCATTCGACCCAGACTGCTCGTGACGCGGCACCTCGAGAAGATCTACGACACCGAGACGGTGCTCAAGGCGTTTCGCAGCGTTCAGAGCCGGTATCCGGACGCCTCCCTCTGGATCGCAGGCGGAGGAAGCGAGGAGGCGCGGCTGCGCGGACTCGTCTCCGAGTGGAACCTGCCGGGCGTGCGCTTCCTCGGCGAGATTGCGCATCGTGATCTGCCCTCGGTTTACGGCGAATGCGACATTTATGTGAACGCCTCACGTGTGGATAACTTTCCTGGCGCGCTGCTCGAGGCATCGGCAGCAGGGCTGGTGGTCGTGACCACGCGCGCCGGCGGCATTCCATTCATCTACGACCATGGCAAGACCGCCTCGATGGTGGATCCCGGCGATTGGGAGGCGCTCTCGGACGCGATCATCAAGGTGCTGCAGAACCCCTCTCAGGGCGTCCAGATGACCGAGGCAGCGCTGGCGATTGTGCGCGCCTGCGAATGGACCGAGGTGCGGAAGCGCCTCTTCGAGGCGTACGGCTTTGGGAACGAGACCGGGTCGACCGGTCCGGCGAGCCTGAACGGAGCGCGATGCGTCGCTGGTTAGCCAGGCAGATCGTGTTCCCTCTGCAGGAGAGAGCCAAAGGCCATGACACCCTGCGCCTCCTGGCCGACATGCAGCGTGCGGATCGTCTGTCGGCAGGGGAGTTGCGGCAGCTCCAGACGCAGAGACTCCGTGCATTCATGGACTCCTGCTATCAGCACGTTCCGTACGTACGCCGGCTGATGCAAGAGGCGACGCTGGAGCCAGCCGCGATCCGTGGCGCCGAGGACCTCCAGCGACTGCCGCTCTTGACAAAGGCGGACATCCGCCGTCATCGAGCGGAGTTGCGCTCCGACACGGCAAGCCGCCTGTCCTCTTTCACGACGAGCGGGTCAACGGGAGAGCCTTTGATCTTCGATTTGGGCAAGCGGCGAATCGCCAGCCGCGTTGCGTGCCGGCAGCGCGTGGCCGGCTGGTGGGGAGTCGGATTGGGGGATC
>Ga0137379_10003231_pt1 | contig 15209 bp, 8 predicted proteins | sample SagtaG_18_FD_104812 | JGI IMG/M metagenome (GOLD analysis project Ga0137379, IMG submission 104812) | Vadose zone soil microbial communities from Sagehorn Ranch, Mendocino, California, USA - Sage2_L_80_16 metaG | ecosystem: Environmental > Terrestrial > Soil > Vadose zone | place: USA...
CGGCTTCTACGCTCAGGCTGATCCTTCCGATCCCTACATACTTTATTCCGAGTCGCAGAACGGTAACATGAGCCGGGTCGATCTTCGCACTGGGCGTTCGCAGAGCATTCGACCGCGCACGGCACAGCGTCGCGGCGGCGGCGGCGGCGGCGGGCGAGGCCAAGGCGGCGGTGGCAGACGTGCAGGGGGAGATGCGCCGGTGGCGGCTGATACGGCCAACGCTTCAGCTCAAGATCCGCAGGCGGCACTCGCCGCCCTGATCGCCGCAGGTGGTGGCGGAGGGTTCGGCGGTTTTGGTGGGGCCAACCTGGCGACATCAAATGTCGTTCCCGCACCTGCCGAGACCGAACAGTATCGTTTTTATTGGAACACACCGCTAGTTGTTTCACCGCATAATCCTCGATTGCTCTATGCCGGCGGTAACCGGCTTTTCAAATCGCTCGACCGCGGCGACACCTGGACCTCTACGCCCGATCTGACTAAGCACATAGATCGCAACACGCTTTCGATCATGGGCGTGAAGGGAAGCGACCCGATGGCCTCGAAGAACGATGGCTACACCAGTTACGGATATGTAGTGACGGTCGCCGAGTCACCAATGATTCCCGGCATCTTGTGGGTAGGAACTGACGATGGCAACGTTCAGCTCAGCCGCGACAGTGGAGCGACCTGGACGAATATGGCGAAGAACGTACCCCTGCTGGCTGACAAGGCAACCGAGCTTTATCACATCACGCGCATCGAGCCGTCACACTACGACGCCGGTACAGCTTATCTTTCGGTTGACGGCCATCGATTTGACGATTTGAAGCCTTACTTGTTTGTGACGCGCGACTATGGCGCTACCTGGACTTCGATCGTTGGCAATCTGCCTGCAATCGGCAACGTCAACGTGATTCGCGAAGATCCAAAGAATAAAGAACTGCTGTACGTCGGCACGGAATTCGGTCTGTTTGTTTCGTTGAACGGCGGTAAAGAATGGAAAGAATTCATGTCCGGTCTGCCGAGGGTTCGCGTCGACGACATTCTGGTCCATCCGCGCGATAACGACTTGATCATCGGCACGCACGGCCGGGGCATCTACATTCTGGATGACATCACGGCGTTGCAGCAGCTCTCGAGCAAGGTCACGGATGCCGATGCGTTTCTATTCGAGGTTCGCCCGGGCACGCAATGGATGAACGACATTCGGCTTAGTCGTAATACCGGCGGCTCGAAGATGTTCCACGGCGCCAACCCGCAACCTGGTACCGCGATCAGTTATTACCTGAAGGGCGCGCCCTCCGGTGATGTAAAGATCACAATCACTGATTATTCAGGCAAAGCGATTCGCACCCTCGTGGGAACGAAAGACGTCGGTATCAATCGCATTCAGTGGAACCTGCGCGGCGAGACACCTCAGCGTCCCGCCAACCTGCCGCCCGGATTTGGTGGCGGCGGTGGAGGTGGCGGCGGCTTCGGCGGCTTCTTAAATCTCGGCCCCGTTATTGAACCGGGAACTTACAACGTGAAGTTGTCGGTAAACGGAAAGGACTACGCGACGAAAGTTGTAGTGGAAACCGACCCGGGAATGCAACCGTAAGGTACTCCTGGTAAACAAAACTGGCCCGCAGGGTGATATACTCTGCGGGCCTTTAAATTCTTTAGGCTGATGACTCGTTGGATTGCACCGCTGGCTTTGGCTCTTTCGTTGCTCGGGATTCCTGCGGACGCTTTCGCACAGAACGCGTCTCAGCCGACCAATCTCGTTCTCGAAGTTACTTACTACCCGAAGGAGCGCCTTGCCTACCAGGCAGTTCCGCCCTCCACTTCAGGTGCCGCTGGTGGCTGGTATGCGCGTTTTGAACGTGTACCGCGCTGGACGCCACCTGCCGGTTCCTACCCTGTTCACGCGGTAAACATCAAATCGATTTTGGCTGGCGACCTGGTGCAAATCTGGGTCTCAGTATTCGTGGGACAGAAATTCGACGAACTGGAAAAGACAGTTGCGGTTCGTTCGCTCCGCGAAGGCGAAAAGACGACCATTCAGGAGTTGACTCAGTTTGGCGTTGAGCCTTTCGATCTCGCGTTAGTCAGAGTAGGCCTCGCCGTCAACGAGGTTCCAAAGGTTACCAGCAAGGCGAAATCAATTGAGTTGGTGACGATCCAACCGAACCTTTCGACCCTTCCTTCTTATCGCTTCGCGCTCCGAAATCTATCCAGCAAGAATGTCAGCGCACTTTCCATTCGTGTGCTGCAAGGCCCGCGAACTGAACTGAGCAGCATGCCGCAGGGACATGATGGCGAACCGTTGATCCTCGCGGGCGGAGTTTCCGAGTTCATCGAACCCGCGCCCACTCGAGCTGCTTCGACCGGCACAGGTTACCAACCCACCGCGCTGCCAAATCTGAATATCGAAGTCTCGACCGCAGTTTTCGACGACGGCTCGTTCGAAGGTGACATCGAACCCGCAATCGCTTTTCACAGTTTCGTGAAAGGCCGAAAGATTCAGTTAGGCCGCGTGGTGGCACTGCTTGCGGCCGCCTTGCAGGACGAAAACGCCGATCCACTAAAGACGTTGGACCTGCTGAGTAATGATGTTGCCGCTCTGAAGGTTGAGACCGAGCCATCCGTAGTACAGGAAGTCTCGAGCGAGTTTCCTGGTCTCGATAAGAAATCAGAGTCACAATTAAGAAATGAAATCGAGATCGCGCTGCGAGGCGTGCGAAAAGACTTGCTCAGCGAAATCCAGCGATTTCGAACCGCGAAAGCAACCCTAGATTCGCATGCCGTTCATGTGTGGCTGGTCATCTCTAAGCAGCGCTACGAAACCTGGGTTTCACATTTGTAGAAGACCTACAGAACCACCCGGGCAATCACGCACTTCAAGTAATGCGTCTCGGGCATGCCCAGCAGCACTGGATGATCGCTTGATTGTCCCCGCCTCTCGATGATTTGCATACGACGATGAGCATCAAGCGCAGCTTCGGCGATGATGTCGAGGAACGTTTCCTCGCTCAGGTGATAAGAACAGGTGCAGGTGACCAGTATCCCTCGCGGGTTCAGAAGCTTTAACGCGCGGAGGTTAATCTCTTTATAGCCGCGCGCGGCCGCGGTTACGCTTGAACGGTTCTTGGCAAAGGCGGGTGGATCGAGAATGATCGTGTCAAACTTATCACCGGCCGATTCCATTTCGCGCAAGGCATCGAATACATTGGCGGCGCGAAACTCAACGTTTCGGGCGGCGTTGAGATCGGCGTTGCGTTGCGCGGCGGCGATGGCGTCAGCCGAGATGTCTATTCCAAGCACGCTTTCGCATGCTGGCGCCATGTGAAGCGCGAAGCCGCCATTGAAGGTAAAACCATCAAGCGCGCGGCCGTGAGCGACGTGTCGCGCGGCGAGATAGTTTTCTCGTTGGTCGAGAAAGGCGCCGGTCTTTTGCGCGCTTAGTGGGGAGACAAGAAAGCGAATGCCATGTTGATTGATCTCGATACGACCACACGTTACAGAACCGCGAGCGGTAGCGACCGGATCTTCACTTTTTGACGCTGCATAGTCGGATCCGGTCGCTACCGCTCCCGGTTCTCTAACGCGCTCATAAAGCACGCCGGTGCGCAATTCCAGTCCTTCAAATTCACGCACGCGCGCATCGTTGCGCTCGACGATTGCCCGCGGGTTAAATTCTTCGCCCAGCAAATCAACCAGAGTACTCTGCAACCGTTCCGTACCCTGAGATAAGGTCTGCATCACGAAAACTTGATCGTAGACATCGACGATTAGCGACGGTATCAGATCACCTTCTGAATAAACCAATCGGTAGGCGTTAGTTTCGCGAGCGATGGGCCGCCGCCGCTCCGCGCAATTACGCAGACGCTCGCGCCACCATTCGCGATCGATCGTCTCCTCCCGCGTCGTGAGAAAACGCAGGGCGATCTCCGAAAGCTCGCTGTAAAGCGCTTGCCCAACAAAATTTCCGGTATCGTCTATTACCGCTATGATGTCACCCGCCTTCGCGTCCGTCACGTCCCGCACATCGCTGCGATATACCCAGAGGTGACCCTTGCGAATCCGCTTCGCACCGCGAGTTGAGATCCTTATTTGCGACATCGTCATCTTGAAGTTAGCACAGAGGCCGGGCATCAAGCAGTTTTTGGAGTGCGCCGGCAGAGCGCAGCGGCGACGGCGCTTTGGATTCTTTGGGCCGGCAGAATCAATATTAATCCAAAGGGCCGTGGCCGCTGCGCTCTGCCGTCGCACTCCATAGCAGTTTCAGCACTTGACCGTAGCTTGATTTCCGCGTAGAAGATTTCCGAGCCCCCGACGACTTTGCGGATTTAAGCTGCACCCGGTGAATCCGAGCTGATGGCCCTATCTATTGAAGTAAACGACGCCCAAACCTCGCAAACGGAAAGCGCCACCACGCTACGCACCATCGTCGAATTGGTCCGCCGAATCACGCACGCCGACGTGGCCAGCGTGGTCAGTTTTTCGCTGGTCGACAAGACCATCACCTGGAGAGCCGTTAGCGGGTTTCGCGCCCACGCTATCGATGACACTCAGCCACTGGTCCACCCGATCACTAACGAGCTTGCGCAACGCGCCGTGAACGCCGATTCAGTTCTCGTTCTCCAGGGCATCGGAGTGGAGAACGAGCTGCCGGTTCATGGATTTCCTGTGCACGCGGCTGAGGGGATTCGTGATCTGGCAGTGGCGCCTCTAAAGGCCGGAGACCAAACGCTGGGTGGGCTGGTCGCGGGTTACCGCGGTCCTCACCAGTTCACTACCGAAGAAAAAAAGCTGCTGCAAGATTTGGCAGAATTGGCGGCGCTGACACTCGATAATGCGCGGCTCCTCGAGACGACAAGCAAGAGTCAGGCGCGCATAGCCGGCCTTATAGCCTCGGCCATGGATGCGATGATCTCGGTAGATACGGAGCAGCGCGTCGTGCTTTTCAACCCAGCCGCTGAGCGCATGTTTGGCTGTGCCGCTGCGGAGGCGCTCGGCAGTGCGCTTGACAGATTCATTCCCACGCGCTTTCGCGAACAACATCGCAGTCACATCGAGAAGTTTGGTCAAATGGGAGTTACGGCCCGTCGCATGGGCGCGCTGAGCGCTTTGAGCGGCGTCCGTGCCAATGGCGAAGAGTTCCCCATCGAAGCGTCGATCTCGCACTCGGAGGTTGACGGCCACAGGCTGTTCACAGTGATCCTGCGCGATATCACCGAGCGCAGGCGCGCCGTGAATGCGCTGCGCGAAAGCGAAGAGCGCTATAGAGAACTCTTCGAAAACGCCAACGACACCGTTTACACGCTCGACCTTGACGGCAACCTGACCTCAATCAACAAAGCAGGGGAGACACTCACCGGTTATTCGCGTGAACAGTTGATGAAGATTAACATGCGCGAGTTGCTCCTTCCCGCCTCGATGCAATCAGCTCGCGAAATGTTGGAGCGAAAGCTTTCCGGCCAGGGGAGAACCGATTACGAAGTGCAGCTTGAGTCAAAGGACGGACGAGTGCTGACGCTCGAAATCAGCAGCCGTTTGATCGTGAAGAACGGCCAGCCAGTCGGAACACAAGGCATCGCGAGGGATATCACCGAGCGTAAACGCACCGAAGCTGCGCTACATGAAAGCGAAGAACGCGCTTGGCGCGGCCAGAAGATTTGGGAGGAAACATTCGACGCTATCGGCGAAGGCATCATGGTTTACGACGACCGCAAGCGCATCGTGCGTTGTAACGCGCGTGCGGCGGAAATGTTGGAGCTGCACCCGCCCGAGGTTATTGGACTTTCGTTCAGCGATGCTTTCGCGCGCTTATTTGGCAAACAGGCTGCCGGCTATTTCCTGGCCGAGGATCGCAAGACGTCTTCCACATTTGAGGTCAGATCTGAGAGTGGACGAAGGATCATGGTTTCAATTTTTCCGATTGAGCAACCCGATCGGAAGTCTATCCGCGTGGTGACTTTGAACGATGTCACTCGGATTTCCGAAATGCAGGAACAATTGGGACGCTCACGGAGGTTAGCCAGTGTCGGTCAACTGGCGGCGGGCGTCGCTCACGAAATCAATAACCCGCTGGCGGCGATCACGACCTGCGCCGAAGCCACCATGCGCGATCTGCGCCAGAACAGCGAAACTCAGGCGCTGGCACAGAGTCATCAATGGAACTACTACCTCGAAGAGATCGTGCGCCAATCGCTTCGCTGCAAAGAGATCACCCGCGGTCTGTTGGATCTTACCCGGCAGCGCCAGGCTCAGCGAGCGCGCTGTAACATCAACTTAATCGCTAAACAGTGCGCCAAAGTCGCATTGCAACGGGCAGGTCCCGCGATCGAATTCGAAATTGACCTGGACCAAAACATTGGCGAAGTTGCGAGTGATGAAGCGATGTTGCGACAGATACTCGACAACTTCTTGAGCAATGCCATTGATGCGCTGCAAGGGGACGAAGGCAAGATAAATGTTTCAACTAAGCGCGACGGGGACCGCCTGATGCTTGAAGTGGCCGACACCGGATCTGGTATTTCGGTTGATTCGTTGACGCGGATCTTCGATCCGTTTTTCAGCCTGAAAGGGCCCGGAAAGGGTTATGGTCTTGGTCTGGCGATCTGCTCAACACTCGCTGAGTCTCTGGGGGGAGCCATTACCGTCCAGTCGAAAGAACGTGAAGGCAGCCGCTTTCGTCTCTGGATTCCACGTCGCGCGCCCGAGGAGTAGCATAGACTTTAGTAGTATGCCAACAATTTGATAACTAACCCCCTCTCCCTTTGGGAGAGGGCTGGGGTGAGGGCCTAGCCGAGAGTGTTTAAGAGATTACTCTCTTTCTCATTCATCCGGGCGCCCCGTGGCGGGCGAGAGTAAAGTTGAACACTTTGCTTTGCCCTAAACCCTCACCCTAGCCCTCTCCCAGCGGGAGCGGGGAAAAAGACAGAGATCATGAACAGAAAAATTCGCGTACTGGTCGTTGACGATGACAGCCTTTTGCGCAAACTGCTGACCGAGCAGCTTTCTCGCGCGGAGTTTGATGCGGCGCCGGCCGCCAGCGGCAACGAAGCGTTAAAGATTTTGGGTGAGTCAGATTTTGATGTGGTGCTGTTGGACATTATGATGGCCGGCCTTTCGGGTCTCGATGCGCTCCGCGAAATTCGAAAGTTAGAGGACCCGCCCGAAGTCGTCATGCTTACCGCGGACACATCGCTTCAGACGGGCCTCGAGGCGATGCGTCATGGCGCTTACGATTACCTCACCAAGCCGGCCACCCTTGACGAAACGGAAGCAGTAATTCGCAAGGCCGATGAAAAGCGGCGGTTGATAAAGCAGAATGCTTCGCTGCGTTCGGTGGCAAGGCCCACGAGTAGTGGCGACGAAGTACTTCCGATCATTCATGAGAATTCCGGGATGGCCGCGGTCGTTGCCCACGCTGAAACCGCGGCGCGAACTGATTCGACGATTTTGCTTACCGGCGAGTCCGGCACCGGCAAAGACGTGCTGGCACGCTTCATTCACTCGAAGAGCGCGCGGCAGAGCATGCCGATGCTCACGGTCAACTGTGGCGCGCTTCCCGAGACGCTTTTTGAATCGGAATTTTTTGGCCACGAGCGCGGCGCTTTCACAGGCGCCAGCTCTCTGCGGCGCGGGTTGCTTGAAGCCGCTGATGGTTCGACGCTTTTCCTCGATGAGATTGGCGACATGCCGTTGGTGATGCAGGTCAAGCTCCTGCACTTTCTCGAGCAGGGACGTTTTCGGCGCGTAGGCTCGACCCGCGATCAGAATGCCGACGTGCGCGTGATCGCCGCGACCAATCGAAGTCTTCCTGAAGAGATTGGCCAACAGCGATTTCGCGCCGACCTTTATTATCGATTAAACGTTTTGTCCTTGCAGGTGCCGCCATTACGTGAGCGTCCTGAAGATATTCCCAAACTGATCGAATATTTTTTGGGAATTTATCGACAACGCTTCAATCGGCCTAATCTCGATCTAGCCGGCGAAGCTCGGCAGCTTCTACAAGGCCACTCCTGGCCAGGCAATGTGCGTGAATTGCGCAATTGTCTGGAACGCGCGGCCGCGCTTTCTCATGGCGATATGATCGAAGCCAGTCAAATCCTGTCAGGCGCCGAGAAAAGCGAAGTCGTCGGAAGTCGCTCCGGGCAGGCCACCGCGACAGCGCCGCAATCCGCTCCCGTTACCCTCGAACAACTTGAACGAGAGCACATCCTTCGCATCCTCAAAGAGAGCGACGGAAATCGCGAACGCGCCGCGGCGATCCTCGGAATTTCATCACGAACTCTCTATCGAAAACTGCGTGAATACGAAACGCACACCCAGTCGGCCGACCTCGCCACCGAAGCCTGACAACTCGGCTCCTGAGCTATCAAAGCGACAATTGATTCCTGTCACTCTGACAGTCTCGCCATTCTGACCGATTGCGCCAGATAGCATCGTTTCGCATTTCGCCTAGTATTTATCGGGTTCTTACAGTTTCCATTCATCTCGAAGCTTTCGGCACACTAGTCGCTTACCAGCCCATCGCCTGATGTCTGTCAGGCAGGTTCTTTTGAACTTTCATCCCCGATTGAAGCCGCCTCGGCTGCGAAGCGGTCTAACAAAGAAAGTTTATTCAACTAGAGCTTCAGTGAGAAAAGGAAAATGGAAACAACAAATTCAACCCCAACGCCCCGATTAATTCACCGCGCTCAGCTTGCCGTTTCGTTATCCGGCATCATGGCCTTAGATGCCTTTAGGCGCGCTAAGATCAAACGTTTCCAAATGGTGGCATGGCTAACCTGCTTATCATTGGTCCTCTCTTTGGGCGGCGGCATCATGGTAGGCGAACGTGCCAAGGCGCAATCGCTCGGCAACCCGGCGAAAGCCTCTTCGGACCTGCTGAAGAAAGCACACAGCCTAAGCAATACGGACACGGTCAAAGTTATCGTTCAGCTACGCGCGCCCATGAGCAGTAGCTTGAACTCACTGCTGAATAGCAATGGCGTTCACGTCAGGAAGACGTTCCAGACGCTCGGCGCGCATGCAGTAGAGCTGCCGGCAAGCATTGTTGATACCTTGGCAGCTTTCGACGAAGTGTCCTACGTATCTTTTGACAGGCCGACCCAATCCATGGGCCATCTTTCGGCAACGACGGGAGCGGATGCGGTGCGTACGACGACCGGCATCAACGTCACCGGGGTGGATGGGACAGGCATAGGAATCGCCGTGCTCGACTCGGGTATTTATACCAGTCATACAGATTTTCTGGACAAGAGCAATCAGGTGCGGGTCGTCTATAGCCAGGACTTCACCGGCGAAAATCGGACCGATGATCCTTACGGCCACGGCACCCACGTCGCCGCCATTGTCGCCGGTTCCGGTCGCGTATCGAACGCCGGGTATTTGGGAATCGCACCCAACGCAAATCTCCTCAACCTGCGCGTGCTGAACTCGCAAGGCACGGGCACAGTATCAAGCACGCTCGCGGCTCTGGACTGGGTCGCTGCTAACAAGGCGACTTACAACATTCGCGTCGTCAACATGAGCCTGGGTACAGCCGCAATTGATTCTTATAAGAATGATCCGATTTGCCTCGCCGTGCGACGCCTAGTTAATTCAGGCGTGGTTGTCGTGGTCGCCGCCGGCAACAATGGCAAGAACGCCGCCGGCCAGAAAGTTTATGGACAGATTCACTGTCCCGGCAATGAACCGTCAGCGATTACGGTCGGCGCCGCGAACACTTTTGGCACCGATGCGCGCAATGACGATGGCGTGGCTACCTACAGCTCGCGCGGTCCCACACGCAGCTCCTGGACCGATGCCGCGGGCGTCCAGCATTACGACCACTTGATGAAGCCGGATCTCGTTGCCCCCGGTAACAAAATTATCGAGGCAAAGGCCATTAATAATCTCCTGGTAACACAGAACCCGCAACTGGCGGCCAACGTCAGTCCGGTTGCTACGCGCGACCAGATGGTCCTAAATGGCACCTCAATGGCGTCTCCGGTAGTCGCTGGTGCGGCAGCGTTGTTGCTGCAAGCGAATCCCACGCTGACACCGAATATGGTGAAGGTCATTCTCGAGTACACGGCGCAGCCGCTGGCCGGCTTCAACATGCTCGAACAGGGCGCAGGCGAGGTCAATATTGAAGGCGCCGTGCGGCTGGCTCGATTGGTGCGCACGAATTTCGGCACCACCAAGCCTGTTGGGGCCGCTTTGCTGAACACAGTTGTTCTGCCGGTTCCGCAGACCACGCTTGCGGGATCCACGTTCACCTGGTCACAAGGTATCCTGCTGGGCCAGCATTGGGCGAAGGGCACAAGCCTTATTACCAAGTATCAGCCTGTCTATGCGCTGGGTACCATCGTCAGCGACGGCACCATCGTCACCGACGGCGCCATTGTCAGCGACGGCGCCATTGTCAGCGACGGCGTGACTGTCACAGATGGCACGATCGTAACTGATGGTGTGATTATGACCGACGGCACGATTGTCACTGACGGAGTGATTGCCACCGACGGCACCATCGTCAGCGATAAGATCCTCCTCAGCAGTGGTATCACCATGAGTGATGGCGTGCTGCTCCTCAGATTGGCCACCATTGTCAGCGACGGCACCATTGTCACCGACGGCACCATCGTCACCGACGGTGTAATAGCCACCGACGGTACTATCGCCAGCGACGGCACGATCGTGAGCGACCTTTATCTCCAGGCGCAAGCTGCCACGATTGACGGCGATCCTACTTCAGTTTTGCCGGTGGTGATTGATACTGGCATTGACTGCCTGAGCTACTAAAGGTTACTAAGGTTTGAGTTCAGATTGTTCCTTAACCTACCCCTACACAAGATAAGGACTCAAAAAATGCTTCAAGTCTCGCCAAACAATCCTAAAGCGGCGGCGATACCGACTGGTCACAAGGCGATCCATCCACTCAACAATCGGCACCGGGAAGAGGTCCTGAATTTCCTTGACGCGCGTCCGGTACATACGTTCATCATGTCGAGCTGGATAAACGACAACGGCCTGGTTAGTTCCTTTAATCGCGGTATTTTTTATGGCTGCCGCGATACCCAGGGCGCGCTTGAAGGTGTCGCTCTGATTGGCCACATCACCCTGTTTGAAACAAAGAGCAATGCCGCTCTGACAGCGTTCGCAAAGCTGACCCAGAGTTGCGCATCCCCGCACGCCGTGCTGGGTGAGGGAAAAAAGATCAGCCGGTTCAGGAGTGACTACACGACGAACGGTGGCGCCCCACCGCGACTCGTCTGCCGCGAATTATTGCTCGAAAAATGCATCGCCGAGAATCTCAATACGGTGCAATCGTTGCGACCGGCGAGATCTGAAGATCTTGAGCTAGTCGTCCCGATTCATGCCCAGACGGCGTTCGAAGAAAGCGGCGTAAACCCACTGGAGATGGATCCTTCTGGCTTCCGTGAACGTTGCGCACGTCGCATCAAGCAGGGAAGAACCTGGGTGGCCATCGAAGATGGGCGCTTGAAGTTCAAAGCCGACATCGTCAGTGATACGCCAAATGTGGTCTATCTCGAAGGCGTGTATGTCAGCCCAGAGCACCGCGGAAACGGCTATGGCGGAAGATGTATGACGCAGCTAACGAATCATCTGCTTGAGCGCACCAAGTCTGTTTGCCTACTGGTTAACCAAAAGAACTCGGCGGCGCAGGCTTCATACCGGAAAGCGGGATACCAGTTCCGTGAGTACTACGACACGCTTTACCTCCAGCACTAACATTCGCCAACTGATCACGTATCAGGACCATGAGCAGACAACGTTGCTTCAAGCCTTTCTTGGTTTTCATCGTGGCCGCCGGGGTGGCCGCCTTGGTCTTTTCCCTGCCTCGCTTGCCCATTCATCAGCTTGACTGGCGTTTTCTGCTGTTGCTCGTTGCCATGGCAGCCGTGGCCGCACGCCTGAGCGTTCCGATCCCCTATGTGAAAGGCGAAGTCACGGTAGGTGACACGCTTATCTTCCTCACGATGATGCTTTATGGCGGCGAAGCGGCAGTCCTAATCGCGGCAGTGGACGGCTTGAGTTCCTCCTTATACGTAACCAAGAAGCTAAGGGTATGGGTGTTCAACTCGGCCCAAATGGCGTTTTCTACGTTCCTGACGGTTTGGACGGTGCGCTTATGTCTGGGACCAATCCGGGATCTCGATCATGGCGGCTATTCGATGGTCTTTCTCGGCGGGATATGTGTTATGGCCCTGGTTCAGTACGTTACCAATTCTGGACTCGTGGCCATATACACGGCACTCAAGACCGACCAGCCCATCTTCGCGACCTGGCGAACTTCCTATCTTTGGACATCCATTAGTTACTTCGCCGGGGCTTCCATCGCGAGTGTTGCTGTCCACGTTCTTAAAGGTCTCTCGATCTACGCCATTCTGATGATCACGCCGATCATGGCGATCATTTATATCACGTACAAAACCTACTTAAGGAATATTGAGGTTTCAGCTGCGCAAGCTGAGCAAGCCAAACGGCACGCGGAATTGATCGAGGAGAGTGAAGAGCGATTCCGCAGCGCCTTTGACTATGCTTCCATTGGCATGGCGCTAGTGTCCGAGAACGGTTGTTGGCTTCAGGTAAACCGCTCTCTGTGTAAGCTGGTCGGCTATTCCGAAGATGAGCTGCTTACGACCGATATTCAGTCCCTAACTCATCCTGAAGATCTCGGAGAGCTCCTCGTGCAACAGTCGCGGCTGATCAAAGGCCAGGTTGCTGGTTACCAGGCAGAGAAGAGATTCATCCATAAGCTAGGTCATGAGGTGTGGACCCTTTTGAGTGTTTCGCGTGTTCGTGATCTAGAAACTAAATTGCCGCGCTTCATTTTTCAGATTCAGGACATCACCATTCGTAAGCGGGCCGAGGCGCAACTGTTGCACGACGCCTTTCACGACGGGCTAACCGGACTGCCTAACCGTGCCCTCTTTGTCGATCACTTGAATCTCGCCATAGCTCGGAGTCTTCGTAACGACTCTCAGCTATTCTCAGTGCTCTTCCTCGATCTCGATCGCTTCAAGGTGGTGAACGACAGTCTCGGACATCTCATCGGCGATGAACTACTGATGACGATAGCCCGTAGAATTGAAAGCTGTTTGCGCCCGACAGACACAATTGCTCGGCTGGGAGGAGACGAGTTTACAATCCTCTTGGAGGATCTAAGGAGCAACAATGAGGCGATCCATGTCGCTGAACGCATCCAGCGAGAGCTTGCCCTGCCATTCGAGCTGGAGGGCCGCCAGGTGTTCACTTCGGCGAGTATAGGCATCGCTCCGAGCGTAATCGGGTATGATCGGCCCGAAGATATTTTACGCGACGCCGACACTGCGATGTATTACGCCAAGTCGCTCGGTGGCAGTTGTTATCAGGTATTCGATAAGAGCATGCATGCTCGCGCAGTAGAGCAGCTCGAGATGCAGAATGATTTGAGACGGGCGATTGAACAAGACGAATTGTTCGTTGAGTACCAGCCTATTGTTTCACTCGATACCTTTGAGATTACTGGCTTTGAAGCTCTCGCGCGCTGGAGACACCAGGAATATGGGTTGATTAATCCAGGTCAGTTCATCCCAGTCGCCGAAGAAACGGGCTTAATAATTCCGATTGGCGAATGGATACTGCGTAAGGCATGCGCTCAAGCTCGTGAGTGGCAGGAACGATTTCCAGCGGATGAACCGCTTACGATCAGCGTCAACCTTTCTGGTAAGCAATTTGCCCAGCCGGATCTTATTCGACGAATAGAAGGAGTGCTGGAGGAAACAAAGCTTGATCCTTGCACTTTGAAATTGGAAATCACGGAAAGCGTGGTTGTGGAAAACGTAGAAGCGGCGAGTGAAATGCTCAAACAGCTACGCATCCTGGGCGTGGGCCTGAGCATCGACGATTTCGGCACCGGTTATTCTTCCTTAAGTTCACTGCATAGGTTTCCTATCTCTACTCTGAAGATCGATTCGTCATTTGTGACGCGCATGAACGGCAACAACGAGAACACAGAAATTGTCCGCACGATCATGTCCCTAGCCGGCAATCTCGGTATGGACGTGACGGCAGAAGGAGTTGAAACGCTGGAGCAAGCGACGAAACTGAGGACCTTCGGTTGCGAGCGGGGCCAGGGATTTTTCTTCTCGCGCCCACTTCCGCCGGAGGATGCAGAAGCGTTGCTGAGAGACACGGCTCCAACGGTTAAGCTGATTCACTCTAATCAAAACGTGCAATCGTTGGTAGACAGGCTAGTGGCGTAAACGCAAAACACAAACCCGATCGGATGGGTTGGCCACGGAAGGCTAAAAGATTGCGCTAGATTATGCGCGCTTAGCTTAGTGTTTCACCGCTCAGTTGGTCCTCGTCGATTTTGGCGCATTCCTTACACAACTCACGATCAGTCGGCCGGTCGGAGGTCAGGTGAAGCGACGATGTCTTCGCCAGGCGATCAATCACGATTGGCACTACGCTTCGACCACACAGCGTCAGTTCCTTACTCTCTGTGAGCAGGTGATAAAAAGGAGTTGAGGAACTCTTGGCGTACATAGTGGCCGTACTCTACTGCAATGGTGGTTGAGAAATTCTTGAGGTTGCCGGCCCGCGATTGTCGGCGGGATAAGCTTACAGAAGTTTTGCTTGGTGACCAGTCTTGGACCTCCGCCAAAAACCGCAACCTAAGAATTTCTCGGTAACTGCTCGAGGGGCGGCTAGGTGATGGCTACATGATCCCAGTCTGACACCCTGTAAGCTGTTTGCACAAAACGTACAGCATCGTTCGTGCAAATAAAACTCTGCCTTAATTCCGTCGAGCCCTCAGGCGGCGTAAAGCATCAAAAAACCCACTTTATCCCCTCAGCAAAAACTGACTGCGTCTTGGCGTTGATGCCAACGGTTGCTGACACATTACCCCTACTACCGTTCCCGTTACCGTCTTAGCCGAGATTAGACAAATAGCCAACTTTGGAATATCACCGGCGATCATCGAGCCTGATTGCGTTATCGAACTCGACACAATCATGTTAATGAAAGGGGAACTGAGCTTGGCAGTCCAGAGCTATTGTGTCTTCGCGAAGCCAGGCACGATGAGGTACTGCCCCGGTCTTACGCGTCACAAAAAATCAGTCCGGCGAAGCCCACGAGCAGCAACGCCAGCAACAAGGAATTGAATGACAAACCACGGCTTAAGTCTGAAGAACTTGAGTAGAGCTCTATGACTAACTTCCGCAGCCTTGTACTACTTC
>Ga0137379_10003244_pt1 | contig 15187 bp, 10 predicted proteins | sample SagtaG_18_FD_104812 | JGI IMG/M metagenome (GOLD analysis project Ga0137379, IMG submission 104812) | Vadose zone soil microbial communities from Sagehorn Ranch, Mendocino, California, USA - Sage2_L_80_16 metaG | ecosystem: Environmental > Terrestrial > Soil > Vadose zone | place: USA...
CCGGCTTGCGGCCGGGGCGCCCGCGCCGAGCCGCCGTCCCGGCCGCGCCGATGAGGCGGTCCTTCTCCTGCTGGTAGAGCTTCATGGCGCCGCGGAGCGCCTTCAGGCCCTCGCTGCGTCCCTGCGGCTCCGAGACGAGCACCTTCTTGTTCTCGAGCGCCTTGTAGTCCTCGAAGAAGCGCCGGAGCTCGCGCATGCGGTGCTGGGGCATCTCCGAGATGTCGGCGTAGTCGGCATACTCGGGATCGTCGGCGTGGACCGCGATGAGCTTGTCGTCCTCGCCCTTGTCGTCCCGCATCTTCATCACGCCGATGACCTTGGCGCGCATGATGGCGAGCGGCTGGATGGCTTCCTGGCAGTAGACGAGGATGTCGAGCGGATCGCCGTCGTCGCAGTACGTGCGCGGGACGAAGCCGTAGTTCGCCGGATAGTGCACCGAGGAGAAGAGCACCCGGTCGACGATGAGCAGGCCAGACGCCTTGTCGAGCTCGTACTTCACCTTCGTCCCCGTGGGGATCTCGATGATCGCGGGGACGGGGTCCTCCACGTAGCGGGGGAGCTCCACATCGTGCCACGGGTGCATGGGCAAGGACGGCCCTCCTCGGACGGCGAGATGGGCGCGAGATTACCTCAGGCGCGCGCGCCGGTGGGCCGTTGACCCGTCCGTCAGATCCCGCCTCCGAACTCGAAGCCGGCCTCGCGCACCTCCGCCTGCGTCACCCGGCTGCCGGGCGGCACGCCGTGGGTGAGCCAGACGTTGCCGCCGATGGAGGAACCCCTCCCGATGGTGATGCGGCCGAGGATGGTCGCGCCCGAGTAGACGACCACGTCGTCCTCGACGATCGGGTGCCGGTCGATGCCCTTGATGGGCGTCCCCTTCTCGTCCTTGGGAAAGCTCTTCGCGCCGAGCGTCACGCCCTGGTAGAGGCGCACGTTCGAGCCGATGACGGCCGTCTCGCCGATCACCACGCCCGTGCCGTGGTCGATGAAGAAGCGCTCGCCGATGCGCGCGCCGGGGTGGATGTCGATCCCGGTCAGCGCGTGCGCGTGCTCCGTGATCATGCGGGGGATGAGCGGCACGCCGAGCGCGTACAGCTCGTGCGCGATGCGCTGGCTCGTGACGGCCAGGACACCGGGGTAGCTGAAGATGGCCTCGTCCCTGATCTTGAGCGCCGGGTCGCCCTCGTAGGCGGCATCGACGTCCGAGCTGACGCGCCGCCGCACGTCCGGGATGCGCGCCACGAAGGCGCGCGCCACCTCCGCCGAACGCTCCGCGCAGTGCACGCACGTCTCGTAGTCGTGCCGCTCCGCGAAGGCGATGCCGCGCCGCATCTGCTCTTCGAGCGCGTGCAGCACGCGATCGAGCGTCGCCCCGATGTAGTAGTGGAGGTGCTCGTCAGCTAGATCGGTGGCCCCGAAGTAGCCCGGAAAGAAGACGGACCGCAGTCCCTCCACGCAGTCGAGCACCACGTCGCGCGAGGGCAGGACGATGCGGCCACCGTTTCGGCTCGCGCCGAGCGTGGCGGCCTGCCGGCACAGATCGTCGACCACCGGCGCCAGCGACAGGTGCCTCGTCTTGGTGGGATGTTCCACGTGTTCCTCCAGCCTCCCGCGGCGGCGCGGCGAGGTCGGTCCCGAGTGTGCGGCAAGGTGTCTGGCGCCGCAAGCGCGGCTCACCCGCCCCCGCCGCCCGCCTCCTCGGCCAGCGCGGCGTCGATCTCGTCCTCGGTGACGTCGAGGGCCGCTGCGCTGGCGCCGATGGGGGCGGGGGCCGCCTCGAGCGCGGGTTCGCCGGGCACGGGCTCGCCGTCGCCCGGATCGACGCTCGGTGGCACCGGCGCGGTCTCCGGCGGGTGGAAGAACGCCCAGACCGACTCCGCCGCCTTGGGCCCGAAGCCTTCCACGCGCGAGAGCTCCTCCAGGCTCGCCTCCTTGATGCGCCGCAGCGAGCCGAGCGCTCGCAAGAGTGCCTTGCGCCGGCCCGCACCGATGCCGGAGATCTCCTCCAGGACGGACTGGAAGTTGCGGGAGCGGCGCAGCTTGCGGTGGAAGGTGATGGCGAAGCGGTGCGCCTCGTCCCGCAGGCGGGTGAGCAGGAAGAGCTCGGCGGAGTTCTGGCGCAGCACGATGGGATCCTTCCGTCCGGGCAGGAAGACGCGCTCGGGCGTGCGCTCGGCTTCGGCCACGAACCCCCGCTGCGCCTCGTCGGCCACGTCCACCAGCTCGGCCGCATCCCTCGTCACCGCTGCGGTGGGCCCGGCCCGGCCGGTGGAGGGCCTCCGCCGACCCGAGATCACGCGCGCCGTACCGAAGTCGACCAACCGGCTCTTGGCCAGGCCGATCATCTCCACGAACGGGGCCCCCTCGTTGCCGGGGACAGGCTTCGTCGGGACACCCAGGTCGTGCGCGGCGGCCAGCGACGCGTTGAGCTGCCCCTTGCCGCCGTCGATGACCAGCAGGTCCGGGAAGCAGCCTTCGGAGAGCGCGCGCTTGAGGCGCCGCGTGATGACCTCGTGCAGCATGGCGAAGTCGTCCTGACCGGCGACTCCCTTCACCTTGTAGCGGCGGTAGCCGGGCTTATCCGGCTCGCCGTCCTTCATCGAGACGCCCGAACCGACCGCCAGCGCGCCCTGGAAGGTGGAGATGTCGTAGCACTCCATCCAGCGCGGCTCCCTGGCGAGGTGCAGCGCGCGCGTCAGCGCCGCCAGGGCCTCGTCGCGCCGCTCGTCCTTCTCGTGCCAGCTCTTGAAGCCCTGGGCGGCGTTCCGGGCCGCCACCTCGAGCAGATCGGCCTTCGCGCCGCGCTGGGGCGTGAGGAGCTTCACCTTCCGTCCACGCCGATCCGAGAGCACCTCGGCGAGCGCCCAGGCCCCCTCGACCTCGAGCGGCAGCAGCACCTCCTCCGGAGCCGGGTTCTGCTCGTAGTAGAGGGCGAGGAACGAGGAGAGCGTCTCCTCGGCGGGGAACTCCTGGTGGCGGAAGGGATAGCTCCGCGCGTCCTGCAGCCTGCCGTGCCGCATGGAGAGGACCGCCACCACCAGCTCCGGGCCCTCGCGATAGAGCCCGAACACGTCGCGATCGGCCTCGTCGGACATGAGGACGCGCTGCTTCTCCAGGCTGCGTTCCACCGCCACCAGCTGGTCGCGGACGCGGCCGGCGTCCTCGAAGCGCAGGGCGCCGGCGGCCTCCTGCATGCGCCGGCGGAGCCGCTCGACGAGCTCGCCCTCCCGGCCCTCCAGGAATTCGATCGCGTCCTCCACCGCCTGCCGGTAGTCCTGCGGCGGGACCTCGTACACGCACGGCGCCGGGCAGCGGTGGATCTGGTACAGGATGCAGGGCCGCTTGCGATGGGCGAAGACGTGGTCGGTGCAGGTGCGGAGCTGGAACCAGCGGTTCACGACGCGGAGGGTCTCGCGGATGGAGCTGGCGCTCGAGTACGGGCCGAAGTAGCGCGCGCCGTCGTCCTTGCGCTGGCGCGCCCGCCACACCTCCAGCCGCGGGTAGGCGTGGCGCTCGTCGAGGCGCAGGACGATGAAGTCCTTGTCGTCGCGCAGCCGGATGTTGAAGCGCGGCTGGTGCTGCTTGATGAGCTCGTTCTCGAGGAGGACGGCCTCCTTCTCCGAGCTCGTCACGATGACGTCGATGTCTCCGAGGAGATCGTCGAGCAGCGCCACGAAGGCCCGCTCGTCGCCCCGGGCCGCTTGCAGGGCGGGGGCTTGTCCCCCGCCGCCGAGCCCACCGAAGTAGCTCCTCACGCGCGCCCGCAGGCTCGAGGCCTTGCCGACGTAGACCACCTCGCCCTGCCGATCCTTCATGAGGTAGCAGCCCGGCTCCGCCGGCAGGTCGGCGAGCTTCTGTCGGAGCGCGGTATCCATCGTTCGCCTTTTCTAACCGGATCCGCGTGCGCCGACCCACCGGCACTGCCGGGCCGCGAGCGCCCCCAGTCGCGCACCTCTCCTCCCTTCGCCGCACAGCAGTCCTTTCGGGCCCCGCTGGCCTCGGCGCATTGTCCACCGGCCGGGCGACCCCCTGCCGCCAGCTCGACCGGCGCCCGAAAGGATCCGCCTTGCCGTTCGGCCTGCTCGCCATCCTCCTCGCCCTGCTGGGCCTCGCCGGTTGCCCGTCCCGGGACGACGGCGGCCGCTCTGGCGAGACGTCCAGCACGGGGCAGGTGCTGCGCGTCGCCCGCCCCATCGCCGGCCGCTACATCGTCGTCCTGCGCCGCGACGCGCCGAAGGAGAGCGACATCGACGTCGAGGCGGACGAGCTCGCGCGCGAGCACGGCGCGCGTGTCGCGGGGACCTGGGGCCACGCCGCGCGCGGCTTCGTGGCCGAGATGGGCGACGCCGACGCGCAGCGGCTCGCCCTCCATCCTCGGGTGGCGTGGGTGGAGGAGGACGGGGAGATCCACGTCGAGGCCATCCAGACCAGCGCGACCTGGGACCTCGACCGCCTCGACCAGCGGGCCCTGCCCCTCGACGGCAGCTATGCCCAGGGCGCCGACGGCACGGGCGTGAGCGCCTATGTCATCGACACCGGGATTCGCGCCACCCACGTCCAGTTCGGCGGCCGGGCCAGCGGCGCCTTCACGGCCGTGAACGACGGGAACGGCACGAGCGACTGCAACGGGCACGGGACGCACGTAGCGGGCACCCTCGGCGGCGCCACGTACGGGGTCGCCAAGAACGTGCGGCTCTTCGCGGTGCGCGTCCTCGACTGCACCGGCTCCGGCAGCGTCTCAGCCGCCATCTCCGGGGTCGACTGGGTGACCGCGAACCACGTCTCGCCAGCGGTGGCCAACATGAGCCTCGGCGGCGCCGCCTCGTCCGCGCTCGACCAGGCGGTGCAGGGCGCCATCGACGCGGGGGTGACCTTCGCCGTGGCCGCGGGCAACGGCGCCGTCGATGCCTGCACCCAGTCGCCGGCCCACCTGCCGGCGGCGCTCACCGTGGGGGCGTCCGACGCCACCGATGCTCAGGCCTCCTTCTCGAACTTCGGCGCTTGCCTGGACCTCTATGCGCCCGGCGTGAACATCCTCTCTGCCTGGTCGACCAGCGACGTGGCCACCAGCAACCTCAGCGGCACGTCGATGGCGAGCCCCCACGTCGCCGGAACGGCCGCGCTCTACCTCTCCGCGAACCCCTCGGCCACCCCGCCCCAAGTGGCGGGCGCGCTCATCGCGAACGCCAGCGCGGGCCAGCTGACGAGGCTCGGCGCCGGCTCGCCCGACCGGCTCCTCTACATGGGGTTCATCGGCCCCGGCTCGCCGGCCGACGCGATCGCACCCGCCGCCGCCGTCACCGCCCCGTTGCAGGGGGCGACCGTCACGGGGGCGATCCGGGTGACCGCCGACGCCACCGACGCCGTGGGGGTGGTGCGGCTCGAGCTGTACATGGACGGCGCCCCCCTCGCCGCCGACCCCGCCGCGCCGTATGCAGCGACGTGGGACACCGCGACCGCGGCCAACGGCTCCCACATCCTCACCGCCAAGGCCTGGGACGCCGCCGGCAACGTCGGCGCCTCGCCCTCGGTCGCCGTGACGGTCGCCAACGCGTCCCCTCCCGCGGCCTGCGCCAGCAGCACCCAGTTCCTCGGCAACCCGGGCTTCGAGTCCGGGGGGGCCACCCCGTGGTCGGCGAGCGCCGGAGTCGTCGACCAGAGCGCGTCGCCGGCTGCCCACGGCGGCCGCTGGAAGGCCTGGCTGGCCGGCTATGGCAGCCCCCATGTCGACGACCTGTCCCAGCAGATCGTCCTCCCCGCCGGCGCCTGCAGCGCGTCGCTCACCTTCTGGCTCCGCGTCACCACGGCCGAGACCTCGCGCTCGACCGCCTTCGACACGCTGGCCGTGACCGTGCGCGACGGGGCCGGCGGCGTGCTCGGCACGCTCGCCACCTTCTCGAACCTGGACGCGTCGGACGGGTGGGTGCAGCAGACCTTCGACCTGACCGCTTTCCAGGGCAGGACCGTCCGCGTCCATTTCCACGCGCTGGAGGATTATTCGCTCCAGACGAGCTTCCTCGTCGACGACGCGGCGGTCACGGTGACGCGGTAGCGCCGGAGGCCTGGAGGATCGGTTCACCTCCAGGTCTCGGATCGCCTCCGGGTGACGCCCTACCGCCTCCGCTTCAGCGCCTGCGGTCGGCGCATGGGCTGCCGCGCCCCGCCCGCCGCCAGGTTCGCCCCCGATCCGAGGAGGCCCCTCGCGCCCACCGCGCCCTTGCGCACGACGCCCAGCTGCAGGTCCTTGAGGACCAGCACGCGGTCCCGGAGCTGCGCCGCCTGCTCGAAGTCCAGCGCCTCGGAGGCCGCCTTCATCTCGCGCTCGAGCCCCGCGATCATGCGCGGGAGCTCCTCCGGCTGGTACTCGGCCCCGCCCTCGGCGGCGAGGGCCACCGCCACCTCCTCCGGCGCCGCCCCCATGTGCAGATCGCTGATGGCGCGCCGCACCGACTGCGGCGTGATGCCGTGCTCCTCGTTCCAGCGCCGCTGGATCTCGCGCCGGCGGTTCGTCTCGTCGAGCGCCTTCCGCATCGAGGCGGTGATCTTGTCGGCGTAGAGCAGCACCCGGCCGTTCAGGTTGCGGGCGGCGCGGCCGATGGTCTGGATGAGCGACACCTCGCTGCGGAGGAACCCCTCCTTGTCGGCGTCGAGCACCGCCACCAGGGACACCTCCGGGATGTCGAGCCCCTCGCGCAGCAGGTTGATGCCGATGAGCACGTCGAACTCGCCCCGGCGCAGGTCGCGGATGAGGACGCTCCGCTCCAGCGTGTCGATGTCGGAGTGCAGGTAGCGGCACCTCACGCCGACGTCGGTGTAGTACTCGGTGAGGTCCTCGGCCATGCGCTTGGTGAGGGTCGTGACGAGGACGCGCTCGCCGGCCTGCTCGCGCGCCCGCACCTCGCCCAGGAGGTCGTCGACCTGCGTCCCCACCGGCCGCACCTCGACCTCCGGATCGACGAGGCCGGTGGGGCGGATGATCTGCTCCACCACCACCCCGCCGGCGAGGTCGAGCTCGTAGCGGGACGGCGTCGCCGAGACGTAGATGCCCTGCCCGACGATGCGCTCGAACTCCTCGAACTTGAGCGGTCGGTTGTCGAGCGCGGAGGGGAGGCGGAAGCCGAAGTCGACCAGGGTCTCCTTGCGCGAGCGATCGCCGCGGTACATGGCGCCGATCTGCGGGACGGTCTGGTGCGACTCATCGATGACGAGCAGGAAGTCCTTCGGGAAGTAGTCGATGAGGCAGGGCGGCGGGTCGCCCGCCTTCCGCCCCGACAGCCAGCGCGAGTAGTTCTCGATCCCGGAGCAGAAGCCCATCTGCTCCAGCATCTCGAGGTCGAACATGGTCCGCTGCTCGAGCCGCTGAGCCTCGACGAGCTTGTTCTGGGCCCGCAGGTCGCCCAGCCGCTCGCGCAGCTCCTCGCGGATGCCGCCGATGGCGTGGCGGCGCGTCTCGGGGGCCGAGACGTAGTGGCTGTTGGGGAAGATGGCCACCTTGTCGAGCTCGCCCAGGGCCACCCCGCGGAGCGGGTCGAACTCGGTGATCTTCTCGATGACGTCGCCGAAGAACTCGATGCGGATCGCCCGCTCCTCCTCGTAGGGCGGGAACACCTCGATGGTGTCACCGCGGACGCGGAACGTCCCGCGGTGGAAGTCGAGGTCGTTCCGCTCGTACTGGATGTCGATGAGGGACCGAATGAACCTGTTCGTCACGAACTCCTGGCCGCGCTCGAGCTGCTGCAGGAGGCCGAAGTACGCCTCGGCCGTGCCGAGGCCGTAGATGCAGGAGACGGAGGCGACGATGAGGACGTCGTTCCGGGTGAGGAGCGCGTGCGTCGCCGCGTGCCGCATCCGATCGATCTCGTCGTTGATGGACGAGTCCTTCTCGATGTAGGTGTCGGTCGTGGGGACGTACGCCTCAGGCTGGTAGTAGTCGTAGTAGCTGACGAAGTAGTGGACGGCGGCGTCCGGGAAAAGCTCCCTGAACTCGCCGTAGAGCTGGGCCGCCAGGGTCTTGTTGTGGGCGATGACGAGCGTCGGCCGCTTCACCTCGCCCACCACGTTGGCGACGGTGAAGGTCTTGCCCGAGCCGGTCACCCCGAGCAGCACCTGCGCCCGGTCGCCGCGGCGCAGCCCGTCCACCAGCTCGCGGATGGCGCGCGGCTGGTCGCCGGCGGCCTGGAACTCCCTCTTGATGTCGAACGCCACCCGCTCCTTGTAACGCGCCGGGCGCTCCTTCTCAGCGCCGCGAGCGCAAGGTCGCCGCTGCAGCTCCGCCTACTCCACCTTCCAGCTCGTCCCCTGCGGCCCGTCCATGAGCGCGACGCCCATGGCGAGGAGCTCGTCGCGGAGGGCGTCGGAGCGGGCGAAGTCCTTCGCCCCGCGCGCCGCGGCGCGCTCCGAGATCTTCCGCGCGACGAGCGCCTCGTCGATGCCGCGCCGGGCGGCGGCCTTGCCGCGCAGCGCGAGCAGCGCCTCGGCCGGGGCGCGTGTGAAGAGCCCGAGCTCCCGTCCGACGAGCCGTGCATCGCGCGCGAAGCGCGACAGGCTGGCCTTGTCTTCGGGCGTCTTGTTCCCCTTCCTGTCCGCGAGCGCATTCGCGGCCGTGAAGCTGTCGGCCAGCACGCCCAGCACGGCGGCCGTGTTGAAGTCGTCGTCGAGCGCGGCGCGGCAGCGCTCGACGAGATCGGTCTCGGCGCCTTCGCCGGTCGGCGCGCCGGCGGCGAGGCGGTCCGCCTTCTGCAGCGTCTCGTAGAGGTAGACGAGCCGCTTCTCGGCCTCGACCAGCACCGCGTCGCTGTAGTTGATGGGGTTGCGGTAGTGCGTGCCGAGGAGGAAGACCCGCACCGCCTCCGGGTCGAACGTCGCCAGCACGTCGCGGATCGTGAAGAAGTTGCCGAGCGACTTCGACATCTTCTCGTTGTCGATCTCGACGAAGCCGTGGTGCATCCAGTAGCGCGCGAAGCCCTCGGCGCGGAGCCCGCGCCCGCCCGCCGCCACCGACTGGGCGATCTCGTTGGTGTGGTGGGGGAAGATGAGGTCCTTGCCGCCGCCATGCAGGTCGATGGGCTCGCCGAGGTGGGTGGCACTCATGGCCGAGCACTCGATGTGCCAGCCCGGCCGGCCCTTCCCCCACGGCGAGTCCCAGGCCGGCTCGCCCGGCTTGGCGCCCTTCCACAGGGCGAAGTCGAGGGGGTCGTGCTTCGCGGCGCCCGGCTCGACCCGCGCGCCAGAGAGCAGATCGTCGAGGTTGCGCTTGGCGAGCCGGCCGTACTCTGGGAACTTGCGGACGGTGTAGTAGACGTCGCCGTTTCCCGGCGCGTACGCGAACCCGTTCGCGACCAGGCGCTCGATGAGCGCCACGATCTGCGGGATGTGCGCCGAGACGCACGGCGCCACGTCGGGCCGCAGGTTCCCGAGCGCGTCCATGTCCTCCTCGAAGGCGCGGGCGAAGAAGGCGGCGAGCGCGATGGGGTCCTCGCCCCGCTCGTTCGCGCGCTTGATGATCTTGTCGTCCACGTCGGTGAAGTTGCGGACGTACTTCACCTCGTAGCCGCGGGCGCGCAGGTGCCGCACCACCACGTCCCACACCACGTAGCTGCGGGCGTGGCCGATGTGGGCGTGGTCGTAGACGGTCGGGCCGCAGGCGTAGAAGCGGACCTTGCCCGGCTCGAGGGACACGAACTCGCGCTTCTTCCCGGCCAGGGTGTCGTGGATCTGGATGGCCATCGCGCTCGATCCTAGCTCAGCCGGGTCAGCGCGCGGCGCGGAAGAGCACGGCCACCGCGTGTGCGGCGATCCCCTCCCCCCGCCCCACGAACCCGAGCTTCTCGCCGGTAGTGGCCTTCACGTTCACCTGTCCCGGGGCGACGCCGAGCGCCTCCGCCAGCCGCGACCGCATCTCCTCGGCGCGCGGCGCGATCTTGGGGCGGCGCGCGGCCAGGGTCACGTCGCAGTTGCCGACCCGCCAGCCCGCCTCGCCCGCCTTGCGCGCAATCTCGCGCAGCAGGAGCAGCGAGGAGACCCCCCTCCACCGTGGGTCGGTGTCCGGGAAGTGCCGGCCCAGGTCGCCCAGCCCGGCGGCGCCCAGGATGGCGTCGCCGATGGCGTGCGCGCAGATGTCGGCGTCGGAGTGGCCCACCAGGCCGTCGCCCTCGAACTCGACCCCGCCCAGGACGAGGCGGCGCCCGGCACCGAAGGGGTGGACGTCATAGCCGACCCCCATCGCCACGGGCGCCTCGAGCCGCGCCCGCGCCCGCGCCACGTCGTCGGCGGTCGTGATCTTGAAGTTGCCCGCCTCGCCCGGCACGAGCGCGACGACAGCCCCGAGCAGCTCCACCAGGGCGCACTCGTCGGTGGCGCCCGCCGCGGCGGGACCCGCCTCCGCGAAGGCCCGCCGCAGGAGCTCGACCCGGAACGCCTGCGGCGTCTGTGCCAGCCAGATCGTGCGGCGGTCGAGGGTCTCCGCGACGCGAGCGACGGGGAGCCCGGCCTCCGCTCGTCCGGCACCGAGCGCGCCCGCGTCGAGGGGCGCGCTGGCGCGCTTGACGGTATCGGTGGCGGGGAGCGCGGCCAGTGCCGCGCCGGCGCTGGCCGCGGCGCGCAGCACCGCCTCCGCCAGCGCGGGCGACGCGAACGGCCGCGCGGCGTCATGAATCAGCACGAGCGCGCAGCCATCGAGCGCGGCGAGGCCGTTTCGTACCGAATCCGCCCGGGCCGGCCCGCCGGCGACCGCGCGCACGGACGGTGCCACACCGCGCAGCTCCGCCTCGGCCCGGGCCTCCTCGCCGGGCGGCACCACCGCCACGATGAGGTCGACGAGGCCTCCGGCGGCCACCGCGCGGGCGCTGCGCCGCAGCACCGTCTCGCCGCCCAGGCTCAGCCACTGCTTGGCCACCCCGGCGCGGCTCCCCGAGCCTCCCGCGGCCAGGATGGCGCCGACGCGCTCCCCCTCGATCATGCGCTCCCTCCGGCGCTTGGCACCGTCCCTGCTACGCGTCCTGTACATGCAGCGAAACGGCGCCGCCACGGACCAGGCCAGGCCCACAAGCGACCGCCGCGCGGACGGTAGTCCACGCGGCGGGTGCGGTGTCGTGGCCGGGGCGCCCGGGCTCGCCGGGCGGCACCGATCACTGGATGTTGAAGATCTTCTTGAGGTCGGTCTCGACGTCCTGCTCGTCGCAGTCCTTCGCGATGGCGAGCTCCTTGATGAGGAGCGAGCGCGCCGTGTCGAGCATCTTCCGCTCGCCGAACGAGAGATCCTTGTCCGAGCGGAGCAGGTACAGGTCGCGCAGCACCTCCGCGATCTCGAACACCGAGCCGGTCTTGATCTTGTCCATGTACTCGCGGTAGCGGCGGTTCCAGGTCGTGGAGTCGACCGAGACCTCCTTCTCGCGCAGGATGCAGTAGACGCGCCGGACGTCCTTCTCACCGATGATCTCGCGCAGGCCGACCGAGCCCACCTTGTTCATCGGGATCATGATCTTCATCCCATTGTCGAGGATGCGAAGCACGTAGAAGGACTGCCGCTGGCCGGCGACCTCCTTGTGCTCGATCCCCATGACCTCGCCGACCCCCTGCCCGGGGTAGACGGCCTTGTCCCCGACCTTGAAATTGTGACCGGGTGCAATAGACTGTGCTGCGGGCTGCTGCGATGCGGGCATCAGGTCCTCCGGCCCTCGCCAGGAGTGGCGGAACCCGCTCCCAACCCGCCTTCGGGGGGAACGGGCAGGGTGCCGAGTCGCGGGACCCTACCATACGTTGACCCTTCAGTCAATGTGGCAAACTTCGGGCGGTTCGGGGGTGGTGGAGCACCCTCCGCAGCCCTCGACCCGAGCGCCTCACCGTGAAGCGCCGGCCGCTCCTCGCGCTCGCGGCGGGCTTCGCGCTCGGCACGGCCCTGCCGCAGCAGCTCCTCCCGGCGCTGCCCCTGGCCGCCGGCGCCTCCCTGCTCGCGCTCTCACCACCGCTGGCGCCGCTCGCGTTCGTCTGCGCCGGCCTGGCGGCCGCCGGGGCGACTCGCGTCCCTCCGGGCCGGATTGCACCCGAGGTGCGGGTACTGGAAGGCCGGGTGACGTCGGTCCCCGAGCGCTTCGATGGCGACGTCCGCTTCCTCCTGCGCACGGCCGACCGCGGACTCGTCCTCACCACCGCCCCCGCGCTTCCGTGGCCGATCGCGCTCGGCGACCGAGTGCGCCTCGAGGCCCGGCTGCGCGCGCCCGAGGGGCAGCGCAACCCCGGTGGGCGGGACCGCGCGGCCGAGCTCGCCGCCCGCGGGGTCGCGCTCGAGGCGCACGCCACCTCGCCGCCGGTGCGCCTCGCCCGCCCCTCGCCGCTCTCGTGGCTGGAGCTCGGCCGGACTCGCTTCGCCGCCGCGGCCGACGCGTCCCTCCCTCCTCGCGAGGCCGGACTCGTCCGCGCCATCGGCAGCGGCGATCGCGGCGGCGTGGACGCGGCCACCGCCGACGCCTTCGCCCGCAGCGGCCTCGCCCATCTCCTCTCCGTCTCCGGGCTGCACCTGGCGGTGGTCGCGCTCGGAGCCTGGCGGCTCCTGCGGGCGCTGCTGGCGCAGAGCGACTGGCTCGCTGCGCGCCTCGACCCTCGCCGCGCCGCGGTGCTGGCCGCGCTCCCGCTCACCCTCCTCTACGCACTCGGCACCGGCGCCGACGTGCCGGTGGTGCGCTCGGCGCTGGCAGCCGCGCTCAGCTTCGGGGCGGTGCTGTGCGACCGCGAGGTCGACGCGCTCGACGCCGTCGCGCTGGCGGCGCTGGCGGTCCTGGCCGTCGAGCCGGGCGCGCTGCTCGACCCGTCCTTTCAGCTCTCCTTCGCCTCGGTGGCCGGCCTCGCCCTCGGCTCGGGCCCGCTCCGCGCCGCGCTGCCGGTGCCGGTTGACCGCCAAGGCTGGCCGCGCCGGCTGCGGGAGGCGATCCTCGGGAGCGTGTGCGCCAGCGCCGCCGCCACGATCGCCACCGCGCCCATCGTCGCCTTCCACTTCCGCCGCCTCTCGCTGCTCGCCGTCGCGTCCAACGTGGCCGGCGTGCCGATCGGCTCAGCCCTGACGGTGGCGGCGGCGCTGACGGCCGCGTCCGCATCGATCGCACCCTTCGCGACGGCGCCGCTCTTGCTGGCCTGCCGCGGCCTCGCCTGGCTCCTCCTCACCGTCAACGACGCGTTCGCGGCGCCGCGCTGGGCGGTGGTGGGCATCGGGTCGCCCGGGCTCGCCGGCTGCGCGGCGTGCTACCTCGCGCTCCTGGCCGCATGGCGCGGCCGGGGCTGGCTCCGTACTTTGGCCGCGGTGGCAGCGACGCTGGCCCTCCTCGGGGCGCCGCCGCTGCACCACGCGCTGGCGATGCGGCGCGGCGGGCTGGAGGTTGTCTTCCTGGGCGTGGGCCAGGGAGACGCGACCGCCTTCCTCTTACCCGACGGCAGCGCGGTGCTGGTGGACGGGGGCGGCGAGGCCCGCGGGCGTTCCGACCCCGGCGCCCGCGACGTCGTGCCCTGGCTCCGGGACGCCGGTGTCCGCCGAATCTCCGCGGTGTTCCTTTCGCACCCGCATCCGGACCACCTGCTCGGGCTGGTGGCGGTGGCGCAGGCCTTCCATATCGAGCGCTTCTTCACGAGCGGGCGCCGCGGAGATGACGTCGCCGCGGAGGCGCTGCGGGCGCTGCCACCCGCGACGGTGCTCCGGCCCGGCGAGATCTTCGAGCTGGCCGGGGTCCGCTTCGAGGCGCTCGGTCCGCCTCCCGGAAGCGAGGCGTGGACCGAGAACGACGCCTCCCTCGTGCTGCGCGTCGTCCACGGCCGGGTGAGATTCCTCCTCTGCGGCGACATCGAGCGCGAGGGCGAGGCTGCCCTGCTGGCGTCGTACCCGAGGGACCTCGCCGCGGCGGTGGTCAAGGTGCCCCACCACGGCAGCACGACCAGCTCGGGGCCCGCGCTCGTCGCCGCGACCAGCCCGGAGTTCGCGGTGATGACGCTCGGACGCGACAATCGATTTGGGTTCCCCGCAGCGGAGGTGGTCACCCGCTGGCTGGCCGGCGGCGCGGCCGTGGTGCGCACCGACGAGGGGGCCGTCCGGTTCCTCTCGGACGGGCGTTCGGTCCACCGCACCCCCGCTGCGGCATCGCTCGACGCGCTGGCACTCGCGTTGGAGCGTCCCTAGGTTGAGCCGATGCTGGACATCGATGCCATCGATCTCGCCGAGCTGGCGCGCATGATCCGCCAGCACATTCCGCCCGGCGAGCCGCCCGTCGGGTACCTGCGCGGCCGCAGCTATTTCCGGGACGTCCTGGTGCAGGCCCTGCACTGTTCCGACATGGAGGCCGAACAGCTCGTCGATACCCTGGAGATGAACGGCTACCTGGAGTTCACGGGCAACCCCGCCGAGCGGTCGGTGGCGGACAGCCGGTGGGACATCCACGGCTGATCGACCGTGACATGACCGCCGAGCCGCGCCAGCAGCGAGGCCTGCTGCTGCGCTCCACGCGCGACCGCCCCCCGGACCCCTATCCGCTGCCCCGGCCGCGCGGGCCGAGTGCTCGTCCGCACCCATCGCCACAATGACGCGGTTTCGCGGACTTGCGTGACCCTTCGAACCGCGGTTCCCTGGCACACACCTTGGATCTCGTTCCCAGGTGGCCCCTTCCGACTCCACTCGCGCCCTCGCCGGCGCGGTCCTGACCATGGACCTCATCTCGGCCGGAGCGCGCCTCGTGGTGCTGGAGGGTCCCTCTGCAGGCGTGAAGCTACCGCTCCACGACGGTGCGGTGCTCGGCCGAGCCCGGCGCGCCGAGCTGCGCATCGACGATCCGCTCGCCTCCCGCCGGCACGTACGCTTCACCTACCGGGAGTGCCGGTGGACGGTGGCCGACCTCGCGAGCAAGAACGGCTTCACCGTCAACGGACAGCCCCCGGAAGCCCTGGCCGCGCTCTCGCCGGGTGATCGGCTCGGGCTGGGAGCGACCGTGCTCACCTTCGAGGAGGGCGCAGGGTGCGTGGCAGACTTGCCCGCGCGGGCGGATTCGCTCGCCTCATCACCCCCATTGGAGACTCCTACCAGGGCGCTCGTCCGGAGCGCCCTGCGTCCCCCCTCCGTGAGCTCGACCCGGCTCCTCGCGGCGGCGGCGCTCCTCGCCCTCGCCGCGGCGCTGGTGCTGGCTGCGGCCCGAGGGTGAGCGCCGGAAGGGGTCAC
>Ga0137379_10003246_pt1 | contig 15184 bp, 11 predicted proteins | sample SagtaG_18_FD_104812 | JGI IMG/M metagenome (GOLD analysis project Ga0137379, IMG submission 104812) | Vadose zone soil microbial communities from Sagehorn Ranch, Mendocino, California, USA - Sage2_L_80_16 metaG | ecosystem: Environmental > Terrestrial > Soil > Vadose zone | place: USA...
GCCGCCGTAGTATTTCACGAGATCCATCGTCGCCATAGCCAGACCCGCCCCGTTGACGACGCAACCGACATTGCCATCGAGCTTGATGAATGTGAGATTCGCCTTTCTGGCCTCGAGCTCACTCGGATCTTCGGCGGATTCATCGCGCAGGGCAGCAATGTCCGGGCGGCGATCGAGTTCGTTGTCGTCGATGACCATCTTTGCGTCGAGCGCCACCACATCCCCAGTCGGTGTCGTGACGAGGGGATTGATCTCGGCCAGCGATCCTCCGTTCTCCGAGAACGCCTCGTAGAGTTGCTGCAGAATCCTGGCAGTCCGGCGTACCTGATTGATGTCGGAGTACAGGAAAAACGCGAGCTGCATGGCCTCGAAAGGCTGCAAGCCATAGCGTGGATCGACCGGATGCCGGAGAATTTGTTCGGGCGTCTTCGCCGCGACTTCCTCGATGTCTATTCCGCCGGCCGGACTGGCCATGAACACTGGGCGCTTCGAGGCTCGATCGATGATGATGCCGACGTATGCCTCGCTTGCGATGTCAGCCGCCGGTGTCACGAGAACCTTTTGGACCGGCAGCCCCTTGATGGTCAGTTTCAGGATCTGAGCTGCAATGCTCTTGGCCTCTGCCGGTGTGCGTGCGAGCTTGACTCCGCCGGCTTTACCCCGGCCGCCCGCGTGCACTTGCGCCTTCACCACCACTGTTGTTCCGAACTTGCGTGCAGCTGCCTCCGCTTCCTCCGGCGTAGCAGCAACATCGCCCGGCGGGATTGGTATCCCGTATTTCCGGAAAATCTCCTTTGCCTGGTATTCGTGAATGTTCACGCTTGCTCCGAGCGCGTATATAAACGCGGATAATCGACATTGATGTAATCCTGCTAAGGAACGATTTCGGTCCCGCCAACACCCTGCACCGCCGCTCTTCCTCTGCTAAGCTCCGTAATAATGGCACGCCCTTTTGTTCGACGCACGTAGTCGGCAGCGGCGGCAACTTTGGGAGCCATGCTTCCTTCACCGAAAGCGCCTTCGCTGGCAAGCCGATCTGCGTCGGCTATGCTCATCGAGCTGATTGCGCGCTTCTCCTCGGTGCCCCACCCAGTATAAACCGCATCGACATCGGTGAGAATCAGGAACAGCTCGGCACCGAGCTCACTCGCAAGAACCGCGGCGGCGAGATCCTTGTCCACCACCGCATCCACTCCTTCGAGGCCGAGCATTGGATCGCGGTAGATCGGAATGCCGCCGCCTCCGCACGCGATTACAACGGTATCATGCTCGAGCAGCGTCCGAATCGTTGCGATTTCGTGAATTGCAAGCGGTCTTGGACTTCCTACGACCCGCCGAAAGTGTCCCTTTGCATCTTTCTTGACCGGATGACCCTCGGCTCGCAGCTCGCGCGCGCGCACCACCGACAGTCCGTGTCCGATGAATTTTTTTGGATCCTTGAGCGCAGGATCATCTGCAGCGACTTCGACCTGGGTGAGAACTGTTACTACGTCTCTCGAGTTTCCGGCCTTACGTAGAGCATTCTCGAGCGACTGCTGTAACATGTAACCGATCCAACCAGCCGTACCGGCGACCAGTACACCGAGTGGCAGTGGTGCAACCTCGCTACGTGCCTTCTCGTTCCTGACAAGCTCGTCGCCGACCTGTGGCCCGTTGCCGTGAACAATGACGACGCTCCAACCGTCGAGAACGAGATCGACGATTGGGCCCAGACTCTCGCGCGAGTGCCGGAACTGATCGGCGATAGTGGACCGCTCGCCAGGCGGAGACAGTGCGTTACCGCCAACGGCGATGACTGCCGTGCGCGCCGACGTCACTTGCGCGCGGGTGCGATCAGTGCGCCGAGCGAATCGTAAGCGGCGCCAAATGCCTTGAGATCGGCGGCGGCGAGTGCTGCGCGCATGCGGTTGTAGAGGTGAGTCACGGCCGCTCTGAACGTAGAGTCGCTGGCAATTGCTGACGAACCCGCAGCTACTGGTGCCCAAGGCGTCGTCGTAAGCTCTCGGGCGATCCCAGGTGCGCGATAGTCGGCAGCATTTGGAAACGCAGTCATCCATGCCTGCGCTATCGGATCCGGCGCTGGATCCGCGCCGATCATCACTCGCGCAGTGCGCGCATTCACAAGCGCAGTCGCGGCGTGGCGGAAATAACTTCGTTCTTCGCCGGCGAGAACGTAGTGCTGGCTAAGTGGATAATCAGCGGACGCGGAATAGAGCTCGAGCTTCCAGTATAGCGTGTCGGCGTGAAACATCGGCTCGACCATGCTGCCTTGAGCGAAGATCGGAGCGAGAGCGCGAACCCTGGCGCGTACGTCACGCACAGTGACCAGTCTGGCACGGCGAGGTACAGAGTCCGACAACAGATCGAACGACTGGTACGCCCAGGCGTATCCCAGTCGCGACAGGCCGTCTCCGAGACGCTGCCCCGCGACATCAAGTTGCGGATCCGCTACTACAACGAGACCTCGGGCGCCTGGATATGCGAGTGAATCCTGACGCAACAGCTGCTGGCTGCTTGCGTTTGTGACGACGCTGTCGAGTGCGGCGGAAACGGCCGATTTCCGTAAGGCTTCGTCGGAGGCTCCGGTGAGAGCGTATGCCCGCCGCGTAAACTCTGCGCGGGTGCTGGCGTAGGGTCGCTCGCGCGCCAACTGAGTCTCGCGCGGAGTGAGGCGGCGCACGAGCAGGGGCACTATTTCCTGGACGGTCACCGACAACACGACGATCACTGTGACCGCGACAAAGCTCGTGCGAAGCTGACCAGTCCAGCCGCTCAACAACACCGTGATTGCGGCGGCTGCAGTCGCGATCGAGAGTAAGAGCAAGCCAGGCAGCAGCCATTGATGATCGACGTAGGAAAAAAAGCCATCTTCCCCGCTCCCACGAATCAGCAAGTCGTATGATTGTAGCCGGTAGCTCCACACTGTGATGAGAAGCAACAACGTAGTGAGGACGCTCAGATGCCGTCGGACGCGTGCGCTCATGCGAAGCCCCGTGCGTTCCCACCTCAAGCCGGGTGTCAGCGAATACAGAATGACAATCAGAATGGAGACTCCCACGACCAGCAGCATGGTCCAGGTGTACGCTGCCTTTTCGAAAGGAAGCCAGGCTGTGTAGAAGCCCAGATCGTGCCGGAAGTATGGGTCGCCCTCACGAAAGCTTACGCCGAGTCTAGCCAGAGCGAGTGAGGTCCATCTGGGAAGAGCGGGTGTCAGCGCCGCTGCGATCGCGACCGAGAGCAGTAACGCGAATCGATCGATGTACTTACGCGGGACCGCCTCACCGAACTCGACGTTCGCGAGTCGCCTCGGAAGGGTCAGGACACCAATGCTTCTTCCGACGGCTGAGAGATTGAGAAACGCGACCAGTACCGCGACGATTGATCCAGTCCCATAAATCACGAGCAAGTCGCCGCTGCGCTCGCTCGAGAGCGGACCTGCTCCGAGAGACGAGTACCACGTGTAGTCAGCGAATAGAGCGGATGCCGCCCGTCCGCCAACGAGTACTGCAGCCGCGATGGCGACTCCCACGAGGAGGCGCCTGCGGGTTGAGGGGATCACATCAAACCTTCACGCCCGTCGAGCGGAGCCAGCCCTGCATCTCGGACTGGATCTTCTCGAGCTGCTCTTTCGTTCGCGCCTCGAAGCGCATGACAAGAACGGGCTGAGTGTTGGATGCCCGAATCAATCCCCATCCGTCTCCGAAGAGCACGCGCACGCCGTCAACGGTGATGACATTGTACTTGCCGCCGAAGTACTTCTTGGCCTCTTCGACGATGCCGAACTTCTTGTCGTCAGCGCACTCGACCCTGATCTCCGGCGTAGAGACGAATCGCGGAACGTCGGCCAGCAGCTGCCGAACGCTTTTGCCGGAGTCAGCGATGACGTGAAGCAATCGCGCCGCTCCGTAAAGCGCATCATCAAATCCGTAGAACGCTTCGGAGAAGAACATGTGCCCCGACATTTCACCGCCGACGGGCGCGTGAGTCTCATGCATCTTTTTTTCGATCAGAGAGTGCCCGGTCTTCCACATCACGGGGACACCGCCCGCTTTTTCCACCGCCTCGGGAAGCGCTTGCGATGCTTTTACATCGAAAACGATCGACTGGCCCTTGCCGGTGCGCTGTAGCACGTCACGCGCATAGATGATAAGCAGGTAGTCGCCCCAGATAATCTCGCCGCTGTCATCGATGACGCCGATACGGTCCGCGTCACCGTCAAACGCAATACCGATATCGGCGCGATCCTTCTTTACCGCGCTGATGAGTGCTTCCACGTTTTTCGGAACGGTCGGATCGGGGTGATGATTGGGAAACGTTCCGTCGCTCTCACAGAATAGGCAACGGGGTCTGACGCCGACCCTGGGGAAAAGCTTCGGCGCAACCAGTGAGCCCGCTCCGTTGCCGCAATCGATAATCACATTCAGGTCGCGCGAGAGTTTTCCCACCCGTTTCGAAATGTCGTCGATGTAGCGATCGATGATTTGTTCCTGCCGAACGAACCCCTTGCCGCGGGGAAATCTTCCGGTGACCGCGAGCTCGTAAATATGCTGAATGTCTGCGCCGTAGATCGAGTTCGTCCCCAGGCCGAGCTTGAATCCGTTGTACTCGGGAGGATTGTGAGATCCCGTGATCTGAATGGCGCCGACTACTTTGAGATTGTGCTGCGACCAGTACGCCAGGGGCGTAGGGACGATGCCGATGTCGACGACATCGACACCGCTCGCCAGCAAACCGGCAACAAGCGCACGGTGTAGCGCTTCCCCGCTCGGCCGATTGTCGCGCCCGACCGCCAGCGTACCGCTGACGCCCTTCTCGGCGAGAAACGCTGCGTAGGCGCCGGCGAGGGCGGTTGCCACATCTTCTGTTAGATCTTTTCCAGCGACGCCGCGAATGTCGTATTCGCGAAAAATCGCGCGTGACAGCGCCATCGCAGTCAAGGTGCGCGCAGCGCGACTTCCTTGGTCACTGCCGGCGTGCTCCGCTGAGTGAAGGAAACAACGGCGTCGGGAAACAATCCAAGAATCAATATCACGGCCGCCGATCCCCACACGACTGCCCCGGTCCAGGCGCCGGTCCGCTCCGGAGCCACTGCGGTGGCCGCGCGTGGCTTCATGAACATGACCATCACCACGTATAGGTAGTATCCCGCGCTGATGACGCTCGTGACAACCAAAATGACAGCGAGCCGGGTCTGCGGAAATGGTGCCTGAAGCGCGGCCTGAAGGACGTACCACTTGGCGAAAAAGCCGATGCCTCCGAAGATCGGAAACCCGAGCAGCGCCAGCATGAAAACCGCCATAGCGACGGCGAGCCCTGGTCGAACGCTCCAGAGTCCGGAGTATTGCTCGATGTCGAGGTCGTCCTCACCGGACGTCCCGAGTGCGACAACAACGGCGAAAGCGCCGAGCGTCGCCATCGTGTAGGCAAAAAGGTAGAACATGAAAGCGGAGCTACCCAGGCTGGTACCAACGACCAGGGCGACAAGGATGTACCCGGCGTGCGCAATGCTGGAGTACGCGAGCAACCGCTTGATGTTTCGCTGAGCCAGCGCGACGACGTTGCCGACGATCATCGTCAGCGCGGCGAGCCACCACACCGCTTCGTGCCAGGTCGAAAGCAATGTCGGAAACGCCTCAAGCCACAAGCGGAAGAGCGAAGCGAAGGCGGCGGCTTTCACTGCCGCTGCCATGTAAGCCGTGACTGGCGTTGGTGCTCCCTCGTAGGCATCGGGCGCCCACATGTGAAACGGCACCGCCGCGATCTTGAAGCCGAATCCAACCAGTAAAAGGGCGATTCCAACCAGCAACAATCCGTTGTGCGCGAGGTTGAACCGAACGATGTTACCCTTGATGGCCGCGAAGTTGGTAGCTCCGGTCCCGCCGTAGACGAGCGCGATCCCATACACCAGAAATGCCGTCGAAAACGCGCCGAGCAGGAAATATTTGATCGCGCCCTCAGCCGAGCGCTCGCGGCGTCGATTCGTACCGGCGAGTACGTAGCTCGCAATCGACATCAGCTCGATCCCCAGGAACACGATGATGAGATCCCGCGCCGCCGCCAGAATCATCATGCCTGACGTCGCGAGAAGTAGCAGAACGTGAATCTCCCCCGGTGTTATTCCCTCGCGCCGATTGTAATCGAGCGACATCGCGATTGTGCCGAGCGTCGCAATCAGCAGGATCTCGTCGACTGCCCAGCGAAAGTTGTCGACTGCGACGACGCCGTTGCTGGCCGTGTATCCCTGATAAGCGTAGTAACCCACGGCCACCATGGTAAAAATGCACAGCGCAATGCTCAGTATTCCGACGCTCCGCTGGTGCTCGTCGCTCTCCCGCCGCCATCCCGACCAGAGAAGGAGAACCATCGCTCCACCCATCAGCAGCAAATCGGGACCGAGGGCGCTGGTTAGTTGCGCGGGCATGCTGAGGTCAAATCGCATTATCGACCTGCCTCACCGATGCGCGCGACACTTCCCGCGCCCTGGACGCGATTGACCAGCAGTTGAGACGATGCCTCCATTCGGCGCAGCACCGGCGCAGGGTAGATACCTAGCCAGATGATCACGGCTATCATTGGAACCAGCATCGCCAGCTCGCGCCTATTGAGATCCGCCAGGTGCGTATTTTCGGACTTATCGAGGGGGTTGAAGAGAATTCGCTGAAGGGCCCAGAGCAAATAGGCAGCTGCGAATATCACTCCGGTTGCGGCGATGATCGTCAGCACCGGATAGGTGCGGAACGACCCGATCAGCACGAGGAACTCTCCGACGAATCCATTGGTTCCGGGAAGTCCAATGCTGCTGAGCGAGACGAAGGTGAGAATGGCGGCGAACATCGGCACAACTCGCGCAATTCCTCCGTACGACTCGATCAAACGTGAATGCCTGCGCTCGTAGATAATGCCGACGAGAAGAAACAGCGCTCCCGTTGAGATGCCGTGATTGATCATCACCATCAGCGCACCCTGGACGCTCTGGAGAGTAAGCGCGAAGATCCCGAGCATTACAAACCCAAGGTGGCTGACCGATGAGTAAGCTACGAGCTTCTTGAAGTCGGGCTGCACCATCGCGACGAGCGCGCCGTAGATAATGCCGATCACGGCCAGGACGAGAATGATCATTCGCACGGTGGGGTTCATCGCTGAGCCCGGGAAGAGCGGCAGCGCAAATCGGAGGAATCCGAACGTGCCCATCTTCAGCATGATACCGGCAAGGATCACCGACCCTGCTGTCGGAGCTTCGACGTGCGCGTCGGGAAGCCAGGTGTGAAGCGGAAACATTGGGACTTTGACCGCAAACGCCAGCGAGAAGGCGGCAAACAACCACAGCGCAGTTCTCTGCGGAACGCCGGCGCCTGCCGCGAGCAAATGATCGTAACTGAAATCCGGTATTCCGGACGCGCTTCGCAGGTGAAGTCCTAGGTAAATGATCGCCACCAGCATCAACAGCGACGGCAGGAAAGTGTAGAGGAAGAACTTGATGCTAGCGTAGATGCGGCGCTCGCCGCCCCAGATACCGATGATGAAGTACATCGGTACCAGCATCACCTCCCACATGACGTAAAAGAGGAAGAGATCGCGCGCGAGAAATACGCCGAGCATACCTGTGGTGAGGATGAGCAGAAGGGCGTAGTAACTGCGGACCTTAGTGCGGACGCCCGTCCAACTCCCGAGAGCAGACAGTGGCATGATGAAGGTCGTGAGAAGCACCATCATCAGCGCGATTCCATCGACTCCGAGGGTGAACCGTGCGCCCCACGTTGGTATCCACGACGTGTCGATTGATGCCTGCCAACCGGCGTCGGTGGGATTGAATGACCACCAGAGACCAAGCGACACCAGGAACTCGAGCACGAAAAACCAGAATGCAACCTGGCGCGCAGCCGGACTCTCGACGCCTCCGTGTGTCGTCGCGGGATCGCGGACGGGAACTATCATGACGATCACCGCTCCGATGAGTGGGATCACCAACAACGCAGGAAGCACCCACTCGTTGTAGCCGATCGAGTCGAGAAACGTCGCCATGATCAGCTCACCGAAGCGTGAAAGCCCCGAGCATCGCCAGCACACCCACAACCAGTACCCAGGCGTAAATGCCGACATTGCCGGTTTGCAACCGCGATCCTACCCAGCCAAAACCTCGGGCGAGTGCGGCGCTGCCGTTGACGAAAAGTCCATCGATCAGACCATTATCGACGAAGCGCCAGAGAAAGTTGCGCGACACAGCATAGGTGGGTATGACGATGGTTTGGTCGAGAGCTTCGTCGACGTAATACTTGTTGGCTACGAGTCTCTCGAACCCTTCTTCGGGTACTGCGTCACGTTTGCGTGGAACGCGATCCGGCTTGAGACGTGCGATTGCGAATACGATGCCTGCCACGGCGATCACGACGGCAGCCCCAATCAGCGCTTGTTCGGTAGTTGCGGGGACTTGCGCCGCCCCGGCAGTGATTCGTGCCGTAGCCGGTCCGACAACCGGATCCAGCCAGTGCGTGAGCAGCTCGAGTGGGCCAAGCGGCACAACGTCCGTGATGACTTCTGGCAAATTGAGCCAACCGCCGAACACGGTAAGAATTCCCAGAATGACCAGTGTGCTGGTCATTATCCATGGGGGTTCGTGTAGATGCTGCTCTTCTTGCGTTCCGGTGCGAACCGGTCCGTGGAACGTGTACAACATCAGCCGGGTCATGTAGATCGCGGTAAGAAACGCCGCTGCCAGTCCGATGCCGTAAATGACATAGAGCAGGGTGCCGCCAGGTATGCCGAGCCAACTCGCGGACGCCAGCGTTGACCCGTGCGCGCGCGCGAAAACCGATGCCAGGATTTCATCCTTCGAAAAGAATCCCGAAAGCAGCGGTATTCCCGAAATCGCCAGTGTGGCGATCCACATCAGGACAAACGTGATTGGCAGGTACCGCCTGAGCCCGCCCATGTTGCGCATGTCCTGAGCGTCTTCGGCGCTGTGGGTCTGGTGATACGCCGCGTGCATCGCGTGGATCACCGAGCCTGAGCCGAGGAAGAGCAGCGCCTTGAAGAACGAGTGGGTGACGAGATGAAACATTCCCGACACGTAGGCGCCGACACCAACCCCGACGAACATATAGCCGAGTTGCGAGATCGTCGAATACGCCAGGACTTTCTTGATGTCCCACTGCTTCAGTCCGATCGTCGCGGCAAAGATCGCGGTTATCACTCCCACGACGGCAACTGTGAGCGAGGCGACCGGTGAAAGCGAAAATAAAAATGAGCTCCGCGCGATGAGGTATACGCCGGCCGTGACCATCGTCGCCGCGTGGATCAACGCCGAGACGGGGGTCGGGCCGGCCATCGCGTCAGGAAGCCAGACGTAGAGAGGGATCTGTGCACTCTTCCCGGTGCAGCCGAGGAACATGAAAAGGCAAATCGCCGTTATCAGCGGACTTCCGGCAACGAGGTCGCCCGCTTTGGCACTAACTCCGATGAAATCGAGCACGCCGATGTTGGCGAACAACATGAACATCGCGACCAGGAATCCGAAATCGCCGATGCGGTTCAGGATGAAGGCTTTCTTGCCTGCATCGGCATTCACCTTGTCATTGAACCAGAAGCCGATGAGGAGATAAGAGCAGAGACCCACTCCCTCCCACCCGACGAACAACACGGGATAGTTGGCTCCGAGCACCAGCACTAGCATGAAAAACACGAACAGGTTGAGATACGAGAAGTATCTCGGATAGCCGGGATCGTCGCGCATGTAGCCGACACTGAAGACGTGGATCAGCGCACCGACGCCAGTCACCACAAGTATCATCACCATCGACAGCTGATCGAGCTGGAGCGCGGCGTCGATCTGGAGGTCGCCGGCCGGCATCCAGCTGAAGTAGCGCTGGATGAATGGCGCTTCGGGATGTGTCGCTGCCATCGCCTGCCAGATTCCGAGCGCGAGCAAAAATGACAGTATCAGAACCCCGGGCCCGACGACGCTCACGACGCCCGCCCAGCGATGGCGCTTCACCGCATGGTGCTTGTCGCCAGCCTCTCCCGCTTCTTCCGCGTGCGCGATCGCCAGCGCCTCTGCGCCGCCCTCTGAGGAATGATGATCGGGGACGTTCGGATCGGCAGGGCCAAAATGCGCGCTGTTGAGCGAGAGCAGTCCGTTGATCACGAACCCGGCGAGCGGCAACACCGGAAGCAGCCACACCCACTCGGCGATCGTGCCGGAGAGCGGATGAGCGACCGCCGCTGCGGAAACCGCGGTCTGGAGAAACATCAGCCTTTGAGCAAGTTGATGTTCTTGAGATCGACCGTCTGCCGGTGGCGGAAAATCGCAATGATGATGGCCAGGCCTACCGCGGCTTCAGCAGCCGAGACAGTCATCACGAACACTACGAATACCTGCCCCGCGGTTCCATAAAACCGCGAGAATGCGACGAAGGTGAGGTTGACGGCGGTGAGCATTAGCTCGACGCACATGAAGATGATGATCGCGTTACGGTGAATCAGAACACCGACTACGCCGATGGTGAATAGCGCCGCGGTGAGCGCGAGTGATTCAGCGAGCACTGACGGTCCTCCCGCGCCCGAGTACAACGGCTCCGGCGATCGCCACGAGAAGAAGCACGCTCGTCAGCTCGAAGGCTAGCAGATAATCCTTGAAGAGCGGGGCGGCGATCGTGCCGACGGCGTTCAGCTTCTGGAGCTGCTGGTCGTTGAAGTCGCGGGGGACGATCAGCTGTTGCGGAAGCTTGGCACGGATGATCACCATGATCTCGCTAAGGAGCCCGAGCCCAACCAGTCCAGCCGCTAGCCTCCACCCAGTGCCCCGCAGATCGGCCAACTCCGATGGATGTCCCAAGTTGAGCAGCATGACGACGAACAGAAACACAACCATGATCGCGCCGGCGTAGAGGAGTACCTGGATCACTCCAATGAACTGCGCGTCCAGCATCACGTAGAGAGCGGCAAGGCTGAACATGGTGTTGACCAGCCAGAGTGCCGCGGTCACCGGGTTCTTGCGAGTAACGAATGCGATCGCCGATGCGAGCGCGATGACTCCGAAGAGGTAAAAATGAAAGACGTAGAAGAGTGGGTAGTGCGGCTCCATCACTCGCCCTTCGGGTCTTCTGGATCCCACATCTCGCAAACAGGGTGTGTCTGATCCATCAGCCGCTGCAGATCGTAGACGAAGCCCTCCCGGCTGTACTCGGAGTTCTCATAGTGACGGCCAACGTGGATCGCTTCCTCGGGACAAACCTCCTGGCAGTACCCGCAGAAGATGCAGCGAAACTCGTCGATCTCGAACACCAGCGGGTAGCGGTTCCCTTCCTCGTCTTCTCCCGGAACCAGCTTGATGCAGTTCGCCGGACACACGGTCGGACACAGTCCACACGCGACGCACCGCGCCTTCCCGGTCTCGGTCGTCAGCATCCTGTGCGTCCCACGCCAGCGAGGAGAAATCGGCGCCTTCTCCTCGGGATACTGTATCGTTGCTCTGTTGGTCACGTCGAAGAGATGCTTCACAGTGAGCGCCATGCCCCTGAGCGTCGCCCGGATGTAGCTGACATCCTCGAGGGGTCGTTCCACCACCTTCACCTGGATTGCCATTATCTACCCGCCTCTGCCGCAAGTGCGCGGCGTGCATCAAGCCGCCGCATCCGCTCGATCTCCTTCGGATTCATTCGCCCGTACGCCGGGCTTATGACTCGTCCGCGGTCGAGAATCGCGAACAGGATGATGATGAGCGCGATGTTCACAGAGGCAAGAATCGCCGTGTACATCCAGCCCTCGCCGATTCCCGCCGCGCTCAAACCAAGCATCACAGCCGCTATCAGCACGATGTAAACGAGGGCAAGCGGCAGCAGGATTTTCCAGCCGAGCGACATGAGCTGGTCATAACGGAAGCGCGGCAAAGTCCACCGCACCCACATGAACAGAAACAGGAAAAAAAGAATCTTGCCGAGGAAGATCCCGATCGAGAGCAGCGACAGCCATCCGCTGTACGGACCGATGTTGTCCCGCGCGGTGAACGGAACGTCCCATCCGCCAAAAAAGAGCGTTGCCATCAGAGCGCTCGCCGTCACCATGCTCGCGTACTCGGCGATGAAGAACAGCGAGAACTTCATCGCGCTGTACTCGGTATGGTATCCGGCGATCAGCTCCGATTCCGCCTCCGGCAAATCGAACGGTAATCTGTTCGTCTCCGCGAAGGCTGCCACGATGAAGATGAAAAATGCCACGGTCAGATTGACTACATTCCAGCCGCCCCACACCTGCTGATTGATGATGCTGTTGAGGCTGACATTGCCGGCAAGCAACAGGACTGGGATCGTCGACATCCCCATCGAGATCTCGTACGACACCATCTGCGCGCTCGAGCGAAGTCCACCGAGAAGTGCGTATTTGTTGTTCGAGGACCAACCGGCGAGCACGATTCCGTATACTCCGAGTGAACTGATCGCGAGGATGAATAGGAAGCCCACCGGCAAATCCGCGACGACCAGATCGATTCTCCCCCAGCGCGTCGGCACCGGCGCGCCGAACGGGATGACGCACCACGTGGTGAGAGCAGGAATGAACGATAGCGCCGGGGCTAGCACGAACAGTGGCCTATTCACGCCGGCCGGCATTGTCTCTTCTTTCATGAAATTCTTGAGTCCGTCAGCCGCGGGCTGCAGCCAGCCTTTACCGACCCGGTTGGGTCCGTGACGATCCTGAATCCAGGCGGAGATTTTCCGCTCGGCCAGCGTGAGCATCGCGACACCAACCATGTAAATCGTGAAGATGATCAGCATCTTTACGATCGTAAAAATGAAAAACGCCATTCCGCTCACCGGCGGAAGATTTGGATCGGCCGCCTGGAGAAGCGCCGGCAGAAAATGGATCGTGCTCACGCAGCACCCACGGCAATCTGACTTTTCGGCGACGTCTGCGGGGCGTCGACCAGGGGCAATCCCTTGAAGCCGAGCGTGTCGTAGCTCAGTCCCGCGAATGACTTGTTGACACTGGCGAGACGGGCGAAAACCTCTGATGGGAGGAAGAAGCTCGTTTGCTTGCCCATTGCGCCGAGGAGATCGCCGAGCACGAGCCAGCTTGGACGCGTGTCTCCGGGAGCTTGACGGGCCTGCGTGAAGCGCTGGACGCGTCCACGCAAATTGGTAACTGTCCCCTCCTCCTCCGAAAAATTCGCAATCGGCAACACGACTGAGGCTCTGCTCGCTGCGTCAGCAAGTACCGAGCTGATCACGATCACATCACTGGCGCGCGAGACAGCCGAAGCGTCTACGCCGACGAGATCCTCGCCGGCGATCAGAAGGACATCATCCCGGCCCAAACCGCTGAGCAAGTCGGTGGTTCTCTGGAACCCGAGCTTTTCAGCGCCATAGACATTGGCTGCTCGCTCGCGGCGCAGCGCGAGATCCTCGACTCCAGCGAGAGGTGCTTCCTCGCCCTCGGCGACCCGAAAGACGCCGCTTCCGCCTTGCATCAGCTCGCTGAGAAGAAAGAGAGACTCATTGGAGAGCATCGGCGACGCCACGACAAAAACTTTCTTGCCATTCAACACGCTCGCCGCGCCGGAAATCGCTGCCTCCCAGGTTGTCGTCGAAAGGGTACCGTCGCGACGAACCATCGGCTGCTCGATGCGGTTCTTCTCGTTCATCCAGCGGTAGTTGAGGCGTCCCCAGTCGCACATGAAGAACGCGTTGACGTTTTCGTTCGGCCTGGGCCGCATGCGGACGATCTGATTCTCACGCGTCTCCATGATCACGTTGCAGCCTTGTGTGCAGTTTGGACAGATCGATGGAGTGCGATCGAGCTCCCAGGCGCGCGCCTTGTTCAGAAAATCTTTGGAAAGGAGCGCACCGACCGGACAGAGATCGACGACGTTCGCGGCCCACGGGTGAGTGAGATCCTTTCCCTCGAACTTCCCGATCAGCGCGCGGTCGCCGCGCTCACTGACGTTCAGCGTTGGCTCATGCGCCACGTCTTCCATGAATCGGACACAGCGCGTACACAGGATGCACCGGTTGGGAACGTAAATGACGTCTCCGCCAAAGTCCTCAGCCGGATTGAAGCGCTTGGGTTCGCGATAGCGCGAATCTTCGCGGCCTTCCTGGTAGGTGTAATCCTGAAGCTCACATTCACCCGACTGATCGCAGATGGGACAATCCAGCGGATGATTGATGAGCAGCATCTCGAGCACTCCCTTGCGGGCGTCGAGCGACTTCTCGGAGTAAACGTGTACGACCTGACCTTCGGCAACTGTCGTTGCGCAGGACGGCGCGAGCTTCGGCGCCTTCTCGACTTCGACCAGGCACATCCGGCAAACACCGGCAATCGGAAGTCCGGGATGATAGCAATAGTGAGGAATAAGAATCCCAGCCGTCTTCGCAGCCTCGAGAATCGTGGTTCCCTCGGCCACACTAACAGGACGGCCCTCGATGGTGAGGCTCACCATTTTTTTCTCGTCCATTACGCCACCGCCGCGTTCACGGGGTGAAACCGGCGCCCCTGAATCAGAGCCTCGAACTCCCCACGGAATTTCTTGATTCCGGAAACCACGGGGACCGCACACGAATCGCTGAGGACGCAAATGGTCTTGCCCGTCATCTGTTCGGCGATGTCGAGGAGCGTGTCGAGATCCTCCATCGTTCCTTCGCCGTCACGAATGCGCTCGAGTATTTTCGTCGTCCAGGCCGTGCCTTCGCGGCATTGAGTGCACTGTGCACAGCTCTCGTGTGCAAAGAACCGCGCAATACGGGCGATGACCGTCACCATCGGCTGCGCGTCGTCGATTACGATGACACCGCCGGAGCCGAGCATTGATCCCTGCGCCACGAAGCCCTCGTAATCCATGAGCGTAGCATCCGCTTCCTCCATGTTCTGGATCGGAACGGATGCCCCACCAGGAATTACGGCTTTGAATTTCCGGCCGTGGAGCGGACCGCCGCACAAGTCGTACAGGAACTCCTTGAACGGGAAACCCATCACCACTTCGTAGGTTCCGGGACGCTGAACGTTGCCGCAAACCGAATAGAGTTTGGTCCCGGTACTCTTCGGATTCGACAGCGACATTTTCTTGTACCAATCAGCGCCGTTGAGAAGAATCGGCGCTGCAGCGATCAACGTCTCGACGTTGTTGATGGTCGTCGGCATACCGAAGACGCCTGACACTGCCGGAAACGGCGGCTTGATGCGTGGATTCCCGCGA
>Ga0137379_10003249_pt1 | contig 15183 bp, 13 predicted proteins | sample SagtaG_18_FD_104812 | JGI IMG/M metagenome (GOLD analysis project Ga0137379, IMG submission 104812) | Vadose zone soil microbial communities from Sagehorn Ranch, Mendocino, California, USA - Sage2_L_80_16 metaG | ecosystem: Environmental > Terrestrial > Soil > Vadose zone | place: USA...
ACGGGCATTAATTCGACTGCTGTGACGCCAAGCGCCTGGAGGTGCTCAATGACTGCGGGGTGCGCCAGGCCCAGGTAGGTTCCGCGGTGCGCTGGCGGGATGCCCGGGTGCAGTTTTGTGAGGCCGCGAACATGTGCTTCGTAGATCACCGTCTCGTGATAGGGCGTGCGGGGCGGCCGGTCGACATCCCAGTCGAAATACGGGCTCACCACGACCGACCGCGGGACATGCGGTGCGGAATCCGCATCGCTGCGCGCGTCCGGATCTCCCCGTGGATAGGAGAAAATGGCGGGATCGTTGTCAACGCTCCCCTCCACCGCCTTCGCATACGGATCCAGCAGCAACTTGGCCGCATTGCACCGATGACCGGATGCTGGTGCGTAGGGCCCGTGAACTCGGTAGCCGTAACGCTGACCTGGTGCGACACCCGGCAGGTAGCAGTGCCAGACAAAAGCATCCGCCTCGCGGAGCGGCACACGGGTTTCGGCTCCCTTATCGTCGAAGAGGCACAGATCGACCTGCTCCGCCACCTCTGAGAACAGCGCGAAGTTGGTCCCTATCCCGTCATAAGCCGCCCCCAGTGGGTAGCGACTGCCCGGCCATACGGCGATGCCGCCCGCCACAGTTCCCGCCCTGTCCCAGGTTCCAGAAGGCCACGTCATGTTTTCCCCGCTCCGACGTTCTCCGGTCCGCTGCGCAGGCACCCCGGCACCGCCAGGCCGGGACAAGTTCCCTGGGCAGCGGTAACCGGCTAAGCCCCCGCACTGTTAGCCTGTACCCCGATTAGGCCGTTTATTCAGTATCAACGGCCAGGCTCTCCTCACTGATATACACGCGGGCGGGAATCACAGCCGTAAACGAAGTGCCAGTGCACGAACTGCCAGTGCACGAACTGCCCGTACACGATAGCGGACGAGCACAAGACTCCTTCCCGGCGGCACGCACTTTCGCCGGATGGCCGGTTACGGCTGCTCCCTACCGGGCCTCGTCATCGACAAAGATCCGGCGTGTCTCCAGGACGCGCCCCGGATGCCTCACATACAGGTAGATCAGATAAGCGATCCCAATCAGCAGCCACACACCCACCGCTGGCCCGGCATAGGACAGTGGTGGGGGCAGCGGGGTGATGAACTTGAACACCGGGATGCCAGCGCCCGCAAGGAATGCCGGGATGAAAGCGACGATGCCGAGCGCAGGCAGCAGGCCATGCAGCAGCCAGTTGAACTCGTGCCTGCGGTATCTGGCGTAGTACACGATGCAGGCGAGGTTCAGCAGGATGAACAAGGGCGTGAACACGTCCACGATGATGGTGGCGGTGAGCAGGAAAGCGGTGTACGGGTCGTACTGGTATCCAAGCCAGAAGCTGATTCCCACCGTAATGACCAGTTGCGCCCACAAGCCCAGGTACGGTGCCCGGTGCCTGCGCGTCAACTGGGCGAACAGTGACGGCAGCAGGCGGATCCGCCCCATCGCGAACATGTTTCTGGTCGACGAGTTATTCACCGCGTTCTGGTTGGCGATCACGGAGTTCAGCAGCGCGACGAAAACGACCACGTAGCCGACCGTTCCCCAGGCATTGCGCGCAAGAAGATTCTGCCAGGGATTGCTGTTCCCCAGGGTGACGAGGTTTGCCATCCGGTGGGGGCCGAAGAAAACGGTGCTCGCATACGTGGTGAGGATGTAGAAGAGCCCGATGAGCAGGCACGAAAGCAGCACAGCGACCTGGACATGACGGCGCGGGTTGTGCGCTTCCTCGGCGATCGGTGCGGCCTCCTCAAAGCCGATGAACGCCAGGATGCTGAACACCGACGCCGCGAACACCCCGGAGAAACCATGGAAGTGAGGGATAGTGGCGTACCGCGTTCCGAACACCGCCAGCGTGTTGTGCCCGCCGGCCTTGACGATCAGGGTTATCGCGAGGGCAAGGAACACAAGGATCTCGAAGGCGCCAAGCAGCTCACCCACGCCGGTCGAGGCCCGGATGCCGAGATAGCCGAGGACGAAGACCAGCACCGATCCCAGGACCATCCAGATCCACCACAGGCTGGCGGACACCCCGAGATCCGTGGACAGGATGCCGGAGACGATGATCCCGATCTGGACGGCGAGGAACGCCCCGCCGACCAGCAATGCCAGCTCGAAAACCCAGGCCACAAGGAAGCCGAGCCCTGAGTGGATGCTGGTGCTCACATAGGTATAGAACGAACCCGCCGAGGGCATGTGCTTGGCCAGCTGGGCAACCGAGCTGGCGGCGATCAGCGCGGCGGCGAGGGCGACGATGACCGCCAGGGGTGCGGCCCCGCCGGCGAATGCGAAGCCTGCCGGAATCGAGAAGGCGGCGGCAATGGCGGGGGCCATAAACGTGATCGACTGGAAAAGGACCCCCGCGAAGGGAACCGCGCCGCGGCGCAGCGCCTGCGGCTGGCCACGCCCAGACGCGGACTCGCCGGGGGTGGGGGCACGGACTTCATCAGCTGCCATTGCGACACCCCTCAATCAGCGTCCTGCAACACGGTGATCATACGTCCCGGTTTCGGCCTTGCACAGACCTCCGAACGGCACAGCCGACTGAGGAGAGAAGCGGCACATCCACTGAAGACAGAAGCGGTGCAGCCGGCCGGGGAGAAGCGGTGCAGCCATTCCGGGGGTGGTTCCAGGGAGCAGCGCGGGTCCGCGGCCGGCCTGAGCACCCGCCTGGATAGTGTAAGCAGTGTTCATGCCGATTGCTCCTGACATGCGCGGGGGGTGCGTGGTGGAAGTTTCGCCGAGGCGTGCGGCCATCACGGCCCTTGCGGGTGCGATGTGCATCGCGGGCTCGGCAGTTCTCATGCGGCTGGCTGGGTCTTCGGCGAGCGCCACGGCCTTGTTCCGGTGCCTGTTCGCCCTGCCGGTGCTCGGAGCACTGGTCCTGCTGGAGCGCAGGCGCGGCGTGCCACCCATGCCAGTCAGGAGTCGCTGGATGGCCCGCCTGTCCGGCGCCTTTCTTGCTGGTGACCTGATTCTGTGGAGCCACTCGATTTCCGCGATCGGCGCGGGGCTGGCCACTGTGATAGGCAACCTGCAGGTCCTCATCGTCGCCGGGCTGGCGTGGTGGCTTCTTTCCGAGCGGCCATCGCGCTCCTTCGCGCTCGCGCTGCCCCTAATGCTGGCCGGAATCGTGGCCGTGGCGGGCGTCGGCGGATCACATTCCTATGGCAGCAACCCCGTGCTCGGTGCGGTCTTCGGGGTAGGCACGGCGTTTCTGTACGCGGCGTTCATCCTGCTCTTGCGGCAGGCGACCGCGGCCCCGGACGGCCGTGGTGCGGCAGGAACCGTCGCCCAGCCCCTCTATGAGGCAACGCTGGGAACGGCTGTCGCATCCCTTGTCTTCGGGCTGTTCCTGCATGACCTGCGGATAGGACCGCTCTGGCCGGCCCTCGGCTGGCTCGCCTTGCTCGCACTGTCCTCGCAAGTCATCGGATGGTTGCTGATCACCGTGTCGATGCCACGCGTGCCGGCCGGGCTGGTCAGCGGCCTGCTCCTGCTGCAGCCGATCGGTGCCGTTGCGCTCAGTGCCGTCATCTTGGGGGAGCGCCCCTCCGCAGAACAGCTTTCCGGTGTGGCACTGATCCTGCTCGGGGTGCTGGTCGCGGCCCGCGACGGAACCCGCCGGCAGGAGCCCGCTGGCACTCTCCCCGCCCAGGCCCCGGCGGGGACTGCCGTACAGGACCCGCTTGTGGGATAACTGCGCGTACTACACCACCGGCAGGTCATGCGTGGGGCGCCGCGGACTGTGCGTCCTCACCGAACGCCAGGTAGGCAGGGCGCAGCAGGTCCGTGAGCAACCGCCCCCGCACCGTGAGGCCGACCGGCGGCAGTTGCTCAAGCAGGGCCGCGGGCGACGTCGCGGGCGGGCTCGTGGGGGGAATCTCAGCCTGCATCGCAAAGAAGGAGTCAAGGCAGTCGGCCAGCGGGACGCCTGCCGGCGCGCCATCGTCAGCGGCGGCCGGGCCGTCGGAGCGCGCGGCCCGCAGGTTCGCCAGCAGGTCGTCCCTTTCCCGTCCGCGCCAGGCGAGGATGGTGAACGGGTCTTCGTCAAAGGACTCGGCAAGCAGGTAGAACACCGCGGCGATGTGCTTGCACGGAACCTCCCAGTCCGGGCAGGAACAGTCCATCGACAGGTCCGCGGCCGCGGTCGGGAACAGCGGCAGCCCCTGGCCCGCGAAGACGTCCTCGATGTCCTCGGGCATCTCACCAGCGAGCAGCCTGGCCGTGTACCAGGCGCTGGCCGCGAGAACCCGCTCCAGCTTGGCCCACTCGTGCTTGCCAAACGCGGTGATGCCGACCCGGACCCGGTACGGCCGGGCCCGGCTGCCCTGGACCCGCGCGGTGACGGAGCCGGGGTCCACGTCAAGCGTGATCACCTGGCCCTTCCGGGCGTAGCTGCGCCCACGCTGCATCCGGTTGCCCATGCCGATTTCTTCCAGGACCGTGATAAACCGCTCCGACCACCACGTCTGCGCGATGGCGCCGCGCGCGCTGCGGGCTTTCAGCCCGCCCTCGACAGCGCGCGGGCGCGACGGCGGCGGGTACCAGCTACTCACTGACGGCTTCCTTTGACAGTTCGAACACCTGCCGCAGGTCGCGGGTGGACAGCTCGGTCAGCCAGCCCTCCCCGTCGCTGATCACCAGATCGGCCAGGGCCTTCTTCTCCTCGATCATTTCGTCGATCTTCTCTTCCAGGGTCCCGGTGCAGATGAACTTGCGCACCTGCACGTTGCGTTTCTGGCCGATCCGGAAGGCACGGTCGGTGGCCTGGTTCTCCACCGCCGGGTTCCACCACCGGTCGAGGTGAATCACATGGCTGGCGGCGGTTAGGTTCAGCCCGGTGCCGCCAGCCTTGAGCGACAGCAGGAAGATGGGCGGGCCACCGTCGGTCTGGAAGGCGCCGACCACCTCATCCCGCCGCTTGCGCGGCGTGCCGCCGTGCAGGTAAGCGATATCGGTCCCAAAACGCGCCGCCAGGTGTGGCAGCAGCATCTCAGCGAACTCGGTGAACTGGGTGAAGCACAAAACCTTGTCGCCCTCGGCGATGATCTCGTCCAGGATCTCTTCGAGCCGGATGACCTTGCCCGAGCGGGCACCGATGGCTGACCGGTCGTGCAGCAGCAGCGCCGGGTGGTTGCAGACCTGCTTGAGTTTGGCCATCGCGGCGAGCACGTTGCCCCGGCGCTCGATCCCCTCGGAGTTGTCGATCTTCTCCATCATGTCGTCCACGACGGCCTGGTAGAGCGAGGCCTGCTCGGTGGTGAGCTGGCAGTACTGCTTGATCTCGATCTTGTCTGGCAGGTCGCTGATGATGGCCGGGTCGGTCTTGAGCCTGCGCAGCACGTAAGGCCGGGTGATGGCGCGCAGCCGTTCCGCCGGCTCGGTGAGGCCGTGGCGCTCCACCGGGATCGAATACCGGGTGCGGAACAGCTCAGACGAGCCGAGCATCCCCGGGTTGAGGAAATCCATGATGGACCACAGTTCTGCCAGCCGGTTTTCCACCGGCGTCCCGGTCAGCGCGACCCGGTGGCCGGCGTCCAGGCGCTTCACGGCCTTGGCGGACTGCGACAGGCTGTTCTTGATCGCCTGGGCCTCGTCGAGCACCACCCGGTGCCATTCGTAACCTGCCAGCTCGTCCATGTCGCGGGTCGCCGTGGCGTACGTGGTGAGCATCATGTCGGTCTGTTCCAGCGCGTCACGCAATGGCTCCCCGCGCAGGCGCTCGCGCCCGTGGTGGGCATACACCCGCAGCTTGGGCGCGAACTTCGCGGCCTCCCGCTGCCAGTTGCCGACCAGCGACATCGGGCACAGCAGCAGCGTCGGGCCGGCTGCCGGGTTGCCGGCCCGCACCGCCGCTTCCAGGGCCAGCAGCTGAACCGTCTTGCCGAGCCCCATGTCGTCGGCCAGGCACGCCCCGAGCCCGAGCGAGGACAAGAAAGCCAGCCACGACAGCCCCCGTTCCTGGTAGGGCCGCAGGTCGGCCTGGAAATCGGCCGGCACGGGCACAAACTGCACAGAATGCAAAACGGCGCCTGCCAGCAACTCTCCCAGCCAGCCATCAGCCCGTACGGCGCTGAGCGGCAGCGGGGTGTCCGCGTCATCCGGGTGACTGGCGGCCAGGCGCAGGATCTCACCAGCGGTCGCCTGGCCGGTGGGTGTGCGTTTCAGGAAGGCCAGCCCGCGCTTGAGCTGTTCCGGGTCGACGGCGACCCACATGCCGCGCAGCCGGATGAGCGGGGCCTTGGTCTCGGCGAGCGCGGTGATCTCCTCGTCGGTGAGGGTGTCATCACCGATCGCTAGCTCCCAGCGGAAGTCCATCAGCTGGTTCCTGCCGAACTTGCTGGTCTTCTGCACGACGCCGTCGACGGGTGTGTGCGCCGACATGGTCAGCCCGAGCTTGCGCCGCTGGTCCCACCAGGAGGGCAGCAGCACCCCGAACCCCGCTTCGTCGAGCGCCGGTGCCACGGTGGACAGGAAGTGGTAGGCGCCGTCGGCGTCCAGGCCGAGCGCGCACGGCGCGGGCTGCCGCAGGCCGTCGGCGAGTTCGGGGTAGATCCGGCTGGCGCGCCCAAGCTCGGCGAGCAGCAGTTCCTGCGGGCGGGCCAGCCATCGGCTCAGGCTGCCGTCGTCGGCCCATGCCTGCGCCGCGGGCACCAGCAGGCTCGGGTCGTGCATGGACTGCAGCAGGAACTCCAGCCGCCACCGGCTGTCGGCGGACCCGGAGTCACCCCCATCCGGGGGCTCAGGCTCCTGTCCGCCGGGGGAAACTGAGCCCTTTACAGCAACGTGCCCGATGCCCTCCGGGTCAGTGGTCGCGTAATCGTTGGGGCCGTCGGCTCTGGGCCACTCCAGGTCCGCGTCTGGCCAGTCAGCGCCGCCGAAGGCCGGCTCGCCGGGCACCTCCGCCAGCCGGAACGTGGCCCGTGCGGGACCCGCCTGGCCGGCGCCCACCTCCTGCCAGGGTTGCAGCACCCTGGCCAGCGCATCGAGGTCACCAGCATCGGCGGCGAACCGGCCGTCCGGTGCCGTCAGCGCCGCCAGCCAGGCCTCCACCACCGGCTGCCGCGCGGGGCGCCGGCCCGACCGGGGCGGCGTGAGCCGTATCCCGGCCGGGAGCGTCTCGCGCACGGTCGCATCCACCAGCGCGCTCAGCGCTGCGGTGACCAGCTCGTGCGGATCGTCCTCGCCGGGCACGGCCCGGCTGACCGGGGGCATCGCCGTGACCAGCGTGTGCATGGCGATGACGTCGGGTCCTTGCAGAACGGGCCGCCACCGGGCGATGCCGCCGGTGCTGGCGCGCGCGAGGCAGGGCAGTACCCGGCCGCGGGTCACGAGCTCGCCCGCGAACGTGGCGACCTCAGACCAGTAGTCCAGTGACGCGCCGTACCGGATGTCCGGTGTCCGCCTTGTCAGTGCCGTCAGCGCCAGAGCGGCGTCCAGCGTGACGACGGGAACCTTCCACGGCAGCAGCGCGGGCGCCGACCGCGCGGCCGGGCGCGGGGTGATCCTGATGAGTTCCGGTGAGTCCAGCGGCGCGCTGCGCAGGGACGGCAGCAGCAGGGGCGTCTCTCCTGGTTTACCCGCATGGATTCCAGCGAGCACGCTGGCTGGCACGGCGAACGGATGCGGCCGTGCGGACCGCAGTGCCTGGCTGGGACTCTTGACCGTGAGCTCTGAATCTTCGGCCCACAGGCACAAGCCGTTGTGAGGGGACCAGAACCCGTGCAGCACCAGCATCTCGGAATGCTCCAGTAAAGGGAGGTTTGACGCAGCAGCGTAGCGGGTCCGCGCCCGTCACGGCGGCAAGCCACACCGAACCGGCACGATCCAGTCCCCCGGGTCCACATTGGCGCGCGCGACGGGGTTGCTGCGCAGTGTCCGGCGGGTCATGTTACCGGCGGCGGGTAGTGATCAGAGATGGGATGGCGATGGATCATCGGGCTGCTTCTCATTGGCCATGGGCTTATCCACACCTCGTACCTGGCAAGCCCTCCCCCGCCCAAGCCGGGAGCACCCGAGTGGCCGTTCCACGTTGACCGCTCCCCCGTGCTCGCTGCGCTTCACCGTGGCCGGCGGCAGGTGCAGTCGATAGGGACCGTTCTGGTGGTGGTCGTTGTCGCGGGTTTTGCCGCGGCCGGTCTCGGCTTCCTTGCGCATGTCGCCTGGTGGCCGCCGGTGGCGGTCGCCGCCGCCATAGCGTCCTTCCTGCTGCTCGGCCTGTTCTACCATCCGTGGCTCACGTTCGGCCTGGTCATCGACATCGTCATCGTGGCTTCAGTGCTGGCGGTTGAGTGACCCGGGCAAAAATTCCGGCACCGGCCCGCCTCTGTTTGAGGGGATGCGGGGCGAGCGTAAGCTCTGGCCGCGTGACCCCTGATGAGCGATGGCTCGCTGCGGTGTGGCCACACGTCCACGCACAGCTGCCACACCCCCCAGCCCAGGTACTCGAGATCGGCTGCGGGCCGCTCGGTGGCTTCGTTCCGAGGCTGCGCGCGAGCGGGTACAGCGTGACCGGCATCGACCCCGACGCGCCCGACGATCCCGGTTACCACCGCGTCGAGTTCGAGCACTACGACCTGCCAAGACCGGCGGACGCCATCGTGGCGTGCACGTCCCTGCATCATGTCGCTGACCTCAGCGAGGTGCTGAACCGGGTCGAGGCGGCACTCGCGACCGACGGCGTGCTGGTGGTGGTGGAATGGGCCCGCGAACGGTTCGACGCGGCCACCGCCCGGTGGTGCTTCGACCGCCTGCAGGGGCCGGAGGGTGAGCCGGGCTGGCTGCAGGAGCGCCGTGCGGAGTGGCGTGCGTCAGGCCAGCCGTGGGAGACCTACTGCCGTTCCTGGGCGGATGGCGAGGGCCTGCACACTGGCCACGACATCCTGCTCCAGCTGGCTGCCCGGTTCGAACCCGAACAGCTCACATACGGGCCATACCTCTTCCCCGAACTCCCCGGCACAAGCGAGGACGATGAGCAATCAGCGATCGACGCCGGGCACATCCAGGCCACCCGCATCCAGTACGTTGGCAGGCGCCGCGGGTAGCGAGAACTGTCACAGGGCTGCGGCTCGTGGGCGCGAGGCTGCCCAGCCCCACCATCAAGGCGTACATCATCGCCGCCCAAGCCGCCAGCCCAAGGGCTGAGCGCGACCGGCTTGCCCTGCCCGCAAACCGCTCGTACCAGGTGGGCGAGGCACACGCACGTAAGGCACGTGGGCACCGTCTCGCCGCACTTGCTCCCGCACGCCGTGTCCGCCAGATGCTGACCACTCGCCACGCACGACCACCGGCAACGTGCGCTATGACGAGGTGCGGGACGTGAAAGCTGGTCACCGGGGCGCCTGGTGGCCGCTGGTCGCGGGGGAAGTTCCAGCCGCCCAAGTTGGAGTTAGCCGGCCAGACGGTTTACACCCACCGCGTCTCCCGTGACAAGCTAGCCAAAGCAAGTCGGCAGCGCGGGCTCCCACGGTCATGGCGGGGGCGCCGCATCCAGAACCAAGAGGTCAAGATGACGCAGGGCACTGTGAAGTGGTTCAACGGCGACAAAGGCTACGGCTTCATCGCAGTCGAAGGTGGCCCGGACGTGTTCGTGCACTTCAGCGCGATCACCGGTGGCGGCTACCGCAGCCTTGAGGAAGGGCAGAAGGTCGAGTTCGACATCACGCAGGGCCAGAAGGGACCCCAGGCCGAAAACGTCAGGGTCATCTGACGCATCGGTAGGGACCCGCGCCAGGGAAGATTGCCCGCGCGAAGAGCGAACGGCGCCGCACCCGGGGAAGGGCCGATGACCGGCACGTCACCCGATGCGCTTGCCGGTCATCGGTTGCGCAGGGAGATTTCGTCAGACTCGGCGATGTTTTCGGCCTCGACTGCCCGCAGTCCTTGGCCAAGACGCTCGCGAGCCTGCCGCAACAGCTTGAGCGAGTTGGTGAAGTTGCTCTGCGCAGCGGCGCGCTCCGGATCAGCCCGGTGCTCTTCGATGAGGTGTGCCTGAAGAGCAGCGGCGACTTCGTCGGCCGCCTTGAGCGCTTGATAGATGGCCCGTTCCCGCGCGATGTCGTCCACCATGAGGCGAGTATCCCCCGCAGTCGGCTCCGCCTCCTAGCCGGGGATCGAGGGATCCCGGCAGCGATGTACGCGCATCACCCCCGGCGGCTACCGTTGGCGGGTGCGGGTTGCGACCTGGAATGTGAACTCGGTCAAGCAGCGGGTGCCGCGGCTGCTGCCGTGGCTGGACCAGCGGCAGCCCGATGTGGTCTGCCTGCAGGAGACCAAGCTCGCCGATGACGCGTTCGGTGAGCTGCTCGGTGAGGAGCTCACCCGCCGTGACTATGCTGTCGCCCTCCACGGCGAGGCGCGGTGGAACGGGGTGGCGATCTTGTCCCGGGTGGGGCTGGACGACGTCGTGGCCGGGGTCCCCGGCGCGCCCGGCTTCCCGCATCCGGAGGCGCGTGCGGTGTCGGCGACCTGCGGCGGGATCCGGGTGCGTTCGGTGTATGTACCGAACGGGCGGGTTCCTGGCTCCGATCATTACCGCTACAAGCTCGCCTGGCTGGCCGCGTTGCGGGAGATGGTGGCCGCCGGCCCTGAGGCCGCCATCGTCTGCGGGGACATGAACATCGCACCGGCCGATGCCGATGTGTTCGACCCGGGCGCCTTCGCCGGCCAGACCCATGTCACACCACCGGAGCGGGCGGCCCTGGCCACGCTGCTGGCGCTCGGCCTGCGCGACGTCGTGCGGGATCGTTGGCCGTCCGAGCGGGTGTTTACCTACTGGGACTACCGGGCCGGAATGTTTCACCAGGATCTCGGGATGCGGATCGACCTGGTGCTGGCCACCGCCACGGTGGCCAGCAGGGTACAGGCGGCGTGGGTCGACCGGCAGGCCCGCAAAGGCACCCGGCCGAGCGACCACGCCCCAGTGATCGCGGACCTCGACCAAGCGCCAGACGGGAACATCGGGCCGGTCGTGCCGCCACCCTCCGCGCGGGCCAGCCACCCACGGCGCCCTAAGGTCAGTCCTGACCCAGGGAGCGACCTGGGAGTCTCCGGGTAGGAGAAGCGCATGGACATAGAAGAAACCGACGTCGTGGTGATCGGCATGGGGCCGGGCGGCGAGTACGCGGCGGGTGTGCTGGCCGAGGCTGGGCTGCACGTGACCGGGGTGGAAGCCAGACTGCTCGGGGGTGAGTGCCCCTACTGGGGCTGCGTGCCGTCCAAGATGATGATCCGGGCCGCCAACCTGCTCGCCGAGGGCCGCCGCATCCCCGGCATGGCGGGCACCTCCACCGTGAGCCCCGACTGGGCACCGGTCGCGCGCCGGATCCGCGACGAGGCGACCGACTCCTGGGACGACAAGGTTGCCGTCGAGCGGTTCACCGGCAAGGGCGGCCACTTCGTCCGCGGCCGGGGCCGCATCACCGCCGCGGGCGAAGTCACGGTCGACACCGCCGACGGCGCCCGAAGATTCCGCGCGAGCCGCGCCATCCTGATCAATCCCGGCACCGAGCCCGCCAGGCCCCCAGTACCCGGGCTGGCGGACACGCCGTACTGGACCAACCGGGACGCCATCGAAACCGAAGACGTGCCCGAGTCCCTGATCGTGCTCGGCGGCGGCGCCATCGGGGCGGAACTCGCGCAGGTGTTCGCCCGGTTCGGCGCCCGCGTCACGGTGGTGGAGGCGCTGCCCCGGCTGGTCCCCATGGAGGAACCCGAAGCCAGCGACCTGCTGGCAAAGGTGTTCACCCGGGAAGGCATCACGGTGCGCACCGGCGCCCGGGCCGAAAACATCAGCCACGACGGCAACGAGTTCACCCTCAGCCTCCCAGGCGAAACGCTCTCATCCCAGCGCCTCCTCGTCGCCACCGGGCGGCGCACCGACCTCGCCGCACTCGGGGTCGCCACCATCGGCCTTGATGAAAAAGCACGCTCGATCGAGGTCGACGACCGGATGCGCGCCGCCGACGGGGTGTGGGCGATTGGCGATGTCACTGGCAAGGGCGCCTTCACCCACGTGTCCATGTACCAGGCTGGCATCGCGGTCCGCGACATCCTCGGCCAGGACGGCCCGCTCGCCCTCTACCGGGCGGTGCCGCGCGTCACGTTCACCGACCCCGAAATCGGCTCGGTCGGCCTCACCGAGGCGCAGGCGGAGGAGCAGGGGCTCGCGGTCCGGACCTCGATAACACAGGTGCCCACGTCGGCCCGCGGCTGGATCCACAAGGCTGGAAACGACGGGTTCGTTAAGCTTGTTGAAAATGCGGAACGCGGCGTCCTGGTAGGGGCCACGTGCGCCGGGCCGGCCGGCGGCGAGGTACTGGGCGCCCTCGTGGTGGCCGTGCACGGGCAGGTTCCCGTCCCGCACCTGCGAAACATGATGTACGCCTACCCAACGTTCCACCGCGCGATCGAAAGCGCCCTCGACGAACTGAACCAAGGCTGATTCTCACAGCACCTTGGACAGGAACGCCTGGGTACGCGGCTGTTGCGGATTGGTGATCACGTCGCGGGGGGTGGCCGGACTCGGCGATCACGCAGGGGCGCTGTTGGGACGGCCGGGCGCTCAGGAAGGAGAGTGCTGGGTGAACAGGTCGCGTCGTGCGACCGTGTGGCGGGCAAGCGCGTCAGGGAGCACCTCCGCGCCGGTGCCTGGCCCGCTGGGCACCTGCATCTGCCCGCGGTCGAGCCGGAACGGAAGGGTCAGGTCTTCGGTGTAGTAGCGGCTGGAGGCGGAGACGTCGCCGGGCAGCACGAAACCGGGCAGGGCGGCGAGCGCGAGGTTGGCGGCGCGGCCGACGCCGGTTTCGAGCATGCCGCCGCACCACACCGGGACGCCGTGGGCGGCGCAGATGTCGTGGATCCGGCGCGCTTCGAGATAACCGCCCACCCGGGCGGGCTTGATGTTCACGATGCGGCACGCGCCCATGGTGATGGCGGCCGCGGCGTCGCGGGCGGAGCGGATCGACTCGTCGAGGCAGATCGGGGTGGTCAGCTTCGCCGCGAGTTCCGCGTGATGGTGCAGGTCGTCTTCGGCGAGCGGCTGCTCAAGCAGCAGCAGACCGAACTCGTCCAGCCGCCGCAGGTGTTCGGCGTCGGTGAGGGAGTAGGCGGCGTTCGCGTCGGCCTGCAGCATCAGGTCATCGCCGAACTCCCGGCGTACCGCGCGGACCGGCTCGGTGTCCCAGCCGGGCTGGATCTTCAGCTTGATCCGCACGTAACCCTCGGCCAGATAGCCCGAGACCGCGTCCAGCAGTTCCGGGATCGTGTCCATGATCCCGACAGACACCCCGGCGGGAACGCGGTCGCGGACCGCGCCGAGGTAGGTGGCGAACGACATCTGGTAGGTGCGCAGTTCGGCGTCGAGGATCGCGGTCTCCAGCACGGCCTTGGCCAGCGGGTTTCCCTTGACCGCGGCAACCGCTGGCCCTACTCGCGCGGTGGTCAGGCCGTCGATGTCTGTGACCCGGGGGATGAGCTGGTCGCGGATCACCAGTTCGGCGCCTGCCGCGAACTCCTCGCAGTACAGCGGGTCGGGGTCGCCGGCGAACTCCGCCCACCCCTCCGCGCTGTCGGTGATCACATGGAGCAGGAAGGTGTCCCGGTCCACGGCGGACCCGAACGACGTGCGGAACTCACCGACCAGCGGCAGCCGGATGTGGACCAGTTCGACTCGCTCGATCTTCACCGGGCCTCCCCGCGGGTCAGGTGGTACCAGCCGTCGCGGCTCATCCCGGTGGCGCGGAACCCGTCAGCGAACGCCCCCCGCAGAACGTCGCGCACTGCCGTGCGCCAGGCGGCCGCGAGTTGCTGGTCGCGGTGGCGAACCGCCACGATGTCGGTGGGGACCCGGCACCAGCGGCCGCTCTCGCCGCGCGCCGACAGCGGGCCACCGTCCGGCGCCCGGCGCGGGTCCAGCTCAGCCCCTGCCAGGTCAGGGCCGTCGTGCTGGTTGGGCCTGTCCTGGCGCTGGCGTTCGTCCCCCGCCAGACCCTCGCCGTGCGAACCCCCGCGCGGCTGTCCTTCGCCGGCCAGACCTCGGTCGTGCCCACCCTCCCGGGGCAGGGCCAGCGCCCACTCCACCGTCAGCCGGTCGGTCTCGTCATTGGCGTCGATGCCGTCCAGCGGGCCGTAGAAGTCCACCGTGTAGTCGATGGCGACCGCACCCAGCTTGGCCAGGTTGAAGCGGGCGTTACGGCTCACCAGCGGATCAAAGGTCCACCGCATCGACGCCGCACCCCGCTCCAGCGCCCAGGCCCGCTGCGCCTGCTTGAGCGCGAACCCAACACCCCGGCCGGAACTGCCAGCCGCTGCGATGAGCGAGTACACACCCTGCTCCGCGGGCGGACGGAAGGTCGCGGCACAGGCACCGGCGAGGCCACTGCCGTTTTGTGCGATATGAACAGCACCGCCTGCGTGCACCATGGATCGCAGAACGTCAGCGCCCAGCGGAGGCCTGCCGGCCGGCGCCTTCCACACCGAGGCGAAGAACTCCGACACTGCCCGCAACCCCGCAACGTCGGTGGCAAGCTCAACCCGCACCCCCGCCGCAGCCGCTGCCCGCGTCGCAACCACGCCCGCGGCACCAGCAGCGCCAGCAGTGCCAGGACCCGCAGTGCCAGAGCCAGCACGCCCAGTGCCAGCACCCGCGGGGCCAGCACCCGCGGGGCCAGCACCCGCGGGGCCAGCACCTGCGGGGCCGCCGTAGGCAGGCTCGGAGCCGCTGCGCGCTGGGATCGTCGCATCGAGCATGTGGCCCAGTCTGAAAGGCGCAGGCCCATGCTTCCTTAGCCAAACGACTAGAGATTTGACCTTATCCCTGTGAAACTGGCCAAAGGTGGTGGGGTAGATGCAGGTCCCTGTGCTCAGGCAGCTTCTTGACGCACTAGGCCCCTCACCGTTGCGCCTGCTCTCGGCTCCGGCCGGCCTCGGGACGCCCGTGTCCGGCGTGCTGATCTACGAGCCACGCGCGGGGCTGGCACGGGTCCCGCATGCCGTGCTGCTCGCCGTGGGCGTGCGGCCGGGCAGCGCCGAGGCGCGGGAACTGCTGCGTTCCGCGGCGCTCGCCGGGCACGCGGGCATGGTGGTCAAGAGCTACGGTGAACCGGTCACCGAACTCGTCGCGGCCGCCGAAGACGCCGGGATCACGCTGCTCGCCGC
>Ga0137379_10003252_pt1 | contig 15181 bp, 12 predicted proteins | sample SagtaG_18_FD_104812 | JGI IMG/M metagenome (GOLD analysis project Ga0137379, IMG submission 104812) | Vadose zone soil microbial communities from Sagehorn Ranch, Mendocino, California, USA - Sage2_L_80_16 metaG | ecosystem: Environmental > Terrestrial > Soil > Vadose zone | place: USA...
CCTCAACTTCACCCTAGGCGAGGTGATCGAGGAGCTCTTCCGACGCCAAGGCCTCGTGCGAATGTGGTGGTGGGACTCTTACCGGATACTCTACGAGATGACAGCGGACACGGCAGATCTCGATCTTGAGGATCTCTTCCTGAAACAGGTCTTCGGAGTTGACGAGCCAGTCCTAGGAGGCGCGTGTCATGGTGTCTTGCACCGACACTTTCCTTGGGAGCTGCAGATGAAGCAGATCGCTGAGAGGTTTGGAGCGTTGAGCCGTGGACGACTCATGTATGGCGGCGCAATGAAAGAGCTACAGGTCAGGTTCCGGCTAACACCAATCTACGACGAGACCATTCGCGAGGCTCAACTCGAACGGGCCGACTTTGAAGGAGTCAAGAAGATCTTCAAGCAGATCAAAGAACAGAACATGGAAGTCAGATTCTTCCGGTCAAGGGACAAGCCTACACCACTAGCATACCATATCCTTTACCGCCATGTTGACATTCCGGAGCTGATCGCCCCGGAGAATGTTGCAGCCGACAATATGGCGCGCTTGCGCATCTCGATTGAGGGACGAGCTATCGACCTGCTCTGCTTCGAATGTGGGAGCCTCGCTACTGACGTTACCATCGCCAATCTATCAGACCACCCTTCTTGTCGGAAGTGTGATTCCAAACTTCTAGCTCCTGTCTTCTGGTCTAGCGGCTATGTGACAAGCGTTCTCTACAAAAAACGAGACAAGCAGACATTGGACGAGAACGAGCAGAAGGCGCTGACTAGGGCGCGTCGTTCTGCCGACCTCGTCATTGCCTATGGCCGGAGAGCTGTTATTGCACAGTCTGTCTATGGGATTGGTCCTCAGACGGCTAGCAGGGTCCTATCGAAGATGCATGAGAGCGATGATGAATTCTACAAGGACCTCTTAGAGGCCAAGCTGCAGTTCATAACGACAAGACCATACTGGAACAATTGAAGCTCTGTCATATTCGCTGAGCGAGCTATCTTGCGATAATCCGAGACGCGCTCCTCACTCTTCGCCGCGTCAATCCATGAAACTTATTCGTGTCCCTTCTGAAGAGAAACTCAATCTTCGAGCCTGCCTGGCGGTTACCAGCCAGTTTCAGCTTGATGATCTTTTCCAATCCGCGATCTATCTCGAAACCCCAGCAGTTACGCCCAAGTTCCTCTGCAACCTTCATGGTGGTTCCTGATCCCAGGAACGGGTCCAGAACCGTTTCGCCGTGAAAGCTGAAGAGTCTGATCAGCCGTCTAGGAATCTCTTCCGGGAAGGCTGCTATGCCCTTCTCTAATCGCTGCCCCATTGGCAGAACGTTTGTAATGTTCCACACAGTCAGAGCCCACTCCTCACCGTTGTAGGCGTCTATCGGAATTCTCGACTTCTCGAGCCTCTTTGCGGGGAGTCCTCGTACGTATGAGTAGTCGAACTTCCCCTTCTGGAAGACTAGAATGCTTTCCTGAATATTGTCCGGATAGTAGTACATCGGATAGGGGTGCTGGATTACGACGCCGCTACGACGACTTATTCGCACGTAACCTTTCGGTTTAATCCAGACGATCCTGTCTCTGTATCGAAAACCCGCATCAAGCATCAGCCTCGTGGTATCAGCGACAACAGGATACTTCTGACCCTTCACGAGCATATCGTCGGTGACAAAACATGCCACTCGCCCAGGCGCCATCACACGATACAGATCTTTGGCGAGATCCTGCACAAGTTGCAGGAATTCCGCGTAGTCCTTGAACAGGTCGGGATAGTCGAAAGGCGCATTGTAGTATGGTGGGCTTGTGACCATGAGGTGGATCGAGTTATCAGGAATCTCCTCCATAGCCCTACAGTTAGCGAAGACAACACGATGGAAAGTGTTCAATCGAAAGCAGCGGGCTGATATGGGGTTCGAGTTTAAAGATTGATGAGTTCTCTTACAGACTCTCGTCTTGCTAGGTGCCTATCCTCCTCCTGTAAGCCGATGGTTACATCACGTGCATATGTCCTGCAAGAAGCTTGAACCTGTTCAAAAGTGGGATCAGTTCCTAGTTCAGGCAGTAAGTGGCGAAAGCGTCTTCCACTGCTGATTATCGCTATTGTCGCAGTTGGGCTTGTCGCACCGGCCGTCGCATACGGTGGATTGATGGTCAATGTAGCTACCGTCACATTCAACGAAACCACTGGTTCCTTAACAGCCACGACTCCGCAGTCCTCAGTAGCCTCCGTTACTGTCTACAACTACATGGCCATGAAGGCTGGAGGCACGTTCCAGACGAGCGATCAAAGCATTTCGAAAACTGAAGTGGCCAAGGTCACAATCTCGTTGACGTTGACGACCCCGTCGGGAACGAACGTGACTGTCACCAACACAAACATTCAAGGTGGTATAGGGACGAGGAGTCACACTGTGGTGCTTGGACCCGGCGAAGGGGTCCGGCAATCGGGCAAGTTTCTCCTGACGATAAACATCGGCGTCGACATAACTACTCCAGCAGGGGTCCAGGCATCGTCGCTATCTCTGACAATGACGAAATCGTTCACAGTCTCTTGAGCTTCCAAACTACCTGGGGAATGCTCCAGTCAGCATATCGACATCAGCGCATGCATCGAACAGCCCGAGCGAGCGCCGAACTGACAGAGACAGTAGAGGGAGACTCTATTCCCATTGTTCAAGGTCTTTTAGTTCCTGTCCAAAGACGTTGGCTAAAGTTGAGGTTCTCCTCTGTGCTCCTCTAGCTGACAGCTTGAGACCGTGTGAGAAGAAATGGAACAGTCTTCTTCGTTATCTTCTGTCTCGGTCGAGAGGTACACAATCCGGTCTTTGACTTGTGTAACCGAGGCCGGTTCTAAACATCGTTTGCAGATTTCTCGTTTCGCAGGCGGTTTCTGTACAGAGTGGAACGAAGTAACCTGATGTCGCTCCCAGATAGAACAACAGAATGATGGGTGCTTTCGACATCACGTATGGCTGGATACGGCTTTGAGGGGTGGGACCGAGCAGGTTTCGCGGAAATCCCGTGAACCTGAAGATATTTTCCGCTCTCCAGTCTTCGGACGGGGAAGCCGTGTCCTATCCATTGCATATTTGGCTGTCATCACGTCACTCTACGTCTTCCTAGTCAGTCTTCTGAAGTGGAGTGATGTTACAGTTCTTCCTGTTTCACTCCTCTACCTGGGCTGCATAAGTCTGAGCTACTTCTGGAACATGGGCTACGGGGTTACCTTGTATAGACGTTGCTCCTTTTCGACGATCAACGATACCGGCCGTGGCGAAGAAGCTGGCTATTCATGGCCGTCCGTCTCAATAATCGTACCGACGTACAAGGAGTCGAGAGATTCAGTCAAGAGCATGATAGATCATTTTGAGCTGGTCGATTACCCGCGAGAGAAGATCCATCTGTACGTTTGTGATGACGTTCCAGATCCATTTGACAAGATCGAGGTAGAGCGTATGTGTCGGGCCTCGGAAAACGTGATCTATGTGAGCCGCTATAGCAGGAGAGGATACAAGGCTGGCGCAGTCAACAACGTTCTTCGGAGAATTACCAGCCAGTACGTGATCTGTCTCGACGCAGACCATCTCCCGACCAAGAGTATGGTCAAACGGCTAGTGGAGAGTATTCAGGATTCAAGTAAGGATTTTCTCATGTTTCCCCAGTACTTCCGGAACGAGAACGAGAACAACATAGCGCGCACCACCGCGCTCATGCAGAAAGTGGACTACGTGTTCGATAGGTTCGCAAGAACCGTGACCAACTCTGCTTTCTGCGTCACCACTAACTGGATTGCAAAAACCGAAACGCTCCGTACTATTGGAGGCCTCGACGAGACCACCATAACAGAAGACCTGGCCACGGGCATAGTGGCTCATGCCAATGGTTTCAAGATTGGGGTCATCGAGGATGCTCTCGCCTTCGGACTTACTCCAAACAAACTCGACGCTTGGAGGAAGCAGCAGTACCGGTGGTCATACGGAACATTCCACGTGGCCCGAACGGTATTCAAACGCTACTGGCGTTACCTGTCCTTCAGCCAAGTGTTCGACTATCTGCAGTGCATTTCCTGGTACCTCGTCGGCCCCTTGAGCTTCATACTCTATCTGTTTCCGATCCTTAGCGCGTTTGGGATTGGTTTCTTAACAATAACCAATCCATGGCTGTTCGTGTCTGCGACCCTTGGGATTATCACGTTCAGTTGGTTTGGCTCGAACATCGCAACGCTGAGAGTCGCTCGGTCTCTCAAGCGCGTGATAATGAAGCAGGCCATCGGGCTCTGCGTCAGCGACGTTTACGTAAAGGCGCTATTGGACAATCTGCGAAGAAAGAGACCGGAGTTTCATGTTACAGACAAGACTAGGGCCGACCATGAGAGTATCAAGTCCGTTTTGAAATCTATGAAGTACCACATCGCGTTCTTCTCTGCAGGAATAGCGGCCAGTCTCTACTTGTTGAGCCATGCTCTGAGCCTGGTCTCGGCTGTTGATCTCGGATGGATCTGGTACAACAATATTTGGGTGCTAATTGGTTTCGTCTTGACCCGAAGATAGGTACCATCGCAGGTCGAGTAACTAAGCGACGAACTCTACCGTAGAGCTCCTAGCCAGTCTGGAGAACAATCTCTCGAATCGATCCTAGGGGAAGTGTTGATAACTCGGAAAGGGCTAGTTATGCCTGTTTCGATCTCTGGGTCGGCAATTGGCGGCTCTCGTTCGACAAAAGCGCAAGTATATCGTCTTGGTGGCAGCTATTGCAGTCGGCCTAATTGTAGGGATAATCGTCGCAGTTCCAAGTCTCCTGAGCCAGCGACCCGTCGCCGCTTCTCCATTGTCAGCTAGCTTCATATTCGATCCCTATCCACCTGATGCTGGACAGGCTGTATCTTTCGTAGGAACAGCTTCAGGAGGCACCCTGCCTTATGGTTACTTTTGGAGCTTCGGCGATGGCTCGAGCAGAACAGGCTCGTCCGTGACTCACGCTTACTCCTCAGCTGGTACCTTCCCAGTGGTCCTGACTGTCAATGATAGTGGTTTGCCTAGGCAGTCGGCCGTGTCCAGGCAAAGTGTCGTTGTTGTCGCTTCCCCCCCTCCTCCATCGTCCTCACCCGAGATCAAAATATCATACTCAAGCACTTACAACAATAGCCTCGAGCCGTCAGGGTTCCAGCCTGCGAGCGGCAGCACGTTCCTAGTGGTCCATCTCACCGTAGAGAATATTGGCTACCAGAATTTCTCTGCTAACCCGTTCACGGACATGTACGTCGTAATAGGAGTGAATTCCTACAATGTCAGCGCTGCCTACTTCTTCCTGCGCTATCCATTTCCACCTGCAAACATGACTAACGCCCAAACCGCAAGTGGAGATGTCGTGTTTGAGGTTCCGCAGGGGTCTACTAGTTTCGGCCCATCGTGGAGATTAGAGGCGAACGAGCAGATCACTATAGACTGGAAACAAAGTTGAATCACGAGAGAATATCCTGAGCATACTATAGACGGAACTAGGTTACTTCAGAATCCTAAAACTTATTAGGGTTTCTCGCAAATAGCGCGGCAGAAGGAAAATGAGACCGGTTCTCCTGACCCTGGCGATGCTGGCGGCGCTAAGCGTCGCGTTCACGGCGCCCTCTGCTTACGCAACAGGCCAAGTAACACTCTACCACCTGACCATAACGGTCACAGCGAACGGGCACACAAGCACGAGCGCGATCGTCGTGCCAGATGTGAGTGGAACAGGCGTCATCACGGTTCCAGTAAGTAGCGGAACGTTGTCGCAGATCAATGGCGCGTTTGGCACCACGACTTTCGCCTTCCCAGGCTCCTACACAGGCACATTCACATTCAGTGGCACGTCGTTCACCGTGACACTTTCCAGTACTGACACCTTCACGCTGAAGTTCGTCCAAGCGCAATAGAACAAAACCCACTCCTCTCCTCAACCTTTTTCTTTTCATCCTCTTAGTGATCAGAGGACATGAGCGAGCATTGGGTAAGCGTCTGTGGATAACTGTCCTCGCAATTCTGACAGCGTTACTCCTTCCGACCGCTCATTCTGCAATCTGGAGTACTCCTTCACAGCTGACGACAGATTCCATAACCCATGTCCAGCCTAGAATTTGCCGAGATGGGACAAGGATGACTTACATGGCCAATCCAGGCCCGTTCAAAACTTTGCAGATTTTTGTGGTGAACTCAAGCAGCACGGGAATGAAGCAGCTGACGAACAATACCGGTTCCAATCTCGTCCCCTCTATAAATGGGAATGGAACCCTGATCGTATTCTACTCGAACATGGGCGGTGCGTACCAAATATACAAAATCAAGTCCGACGGGACTGGGCTTACTGCGCTAACGTCAACAACCAACGCGGTCAACACCTACCCCGCGATAAGCTCGGACGGCTCAATGATCGCGTTTGAGTCCAATCGAACAGGAATCATGGAGCTATACTCCTTGTACTCTAACGGATCAAGGCTCACTGAACTGACTACCAACAACGGAATCCACGAACACGCCTCGATAAGTTCGGACGGCAAGCTAATCGCCTTTGACTCGAACGCGACCATGGCTGGAAATCGTGAGATCTTCCTAGTAGACTCGAATGGGACAGGCCTACACCAGCTTACATCAAAACCAGGTGATAACGCGAACCCCGTTATCAGTGGGAACGGAAAGTACGTGGCCTTCCAGTCCAACTCCACGGGGCACTCCGAGATATGGCTGATCGGCACTGACGGTTCAGGTCTCAGACAGCTGACCTTTGACGCCGTCGACGATCTGCTCCCTTCAATCAACTACGACGGGTCCGTGATCGCCTACCAGACTACCATCAACGGCTACAGCCAAATATTGGTCGTCAACACCAGCAGCGGAGAGGTCGACCAGCTAACCAACAACCAAGACAATAACTTCTCTCCGTCCGTCGACGGCACGGGAGGACATGTCGCCTTTCAGGGCAGCGTTGCCGGGTTCACTCAGCTCTTCCTAGCGATTCAGGTGTCAGGCACTGTCGGTGGGGCCACCATTCCGGTGAACAGGTTTGCCCTGCTCGCTCCGTTTCTGGTCGCCGCAGCGGTGTCGATTGGCGGAGTCTTCATATATGCTCGGCATAGGCGTAAGACCAACTCCCAAGCCTTTCCAAGCGACATACTGCACCATAGTCTCAACAATCTCTCTCGTACACGATTATGTCGCTCTAAATGGAGGAACAATTCGACTCTGTGATACTGGCTTGGCAAGAAGGCCAAAGTATTATCTTTGCGGTGCTATTCTTCTCATACTTTCCTTTTCTGTTGCACACCTCACTGTCGGTCACGCGTCTAAGGATCAAGTTGTTCGAAGTGGGCCTCTGGCCGCATCTGTCGGAGATCCATCATTCAGTTATGTATCACAGTGGGGCTCGTACGGCGGCCCGATAATGCCCAACGGCGTTACGGTGGACCCCTCGGGCAACGTGTACATCGCCGACGCCAAGAACTATGCCATAGTCAAACTGGCAAGAGACGGATCATTCGTCTCCTCATGGGGATCCTATGGCATGGGACCCGGACAGTTCCGCAATCCAGAGGGGGTTGCTCTTGACGCTTCCGGAAACGTGTACGTTACAGACTCTGTCAACAACAACGTTGAGAAGTTTACTAGCGCGGGCGTTTTCGTTGCGTCCTGGAACACTTGGAATAAGACAAACGTTCTCAGGAATCCTATAGGTCTGAGCGTCAATGCTACCGGGTTTGTGTATGTTGCAGACGAGGGAAACCAGCGCGTAGAGATCTTCAGGAGCGACGGAACCTACGTGGGTTCGTTTGGTGGTCTCGGCTCGAACCTAGTCGGAAAGTTTCAGAGCCCTTTTGGGGTGGCTATAGGGCCTACCTACGTCTACGTGAGTGATGCTTCATTTCAGTCAGGTAATATTACAGAACTCACGAAAACGGGCGGTTTCGTCTGCGCGTGGGGGAGCGGCTCCCTGTTGCAGCCTGCGATGGTTGCAACGGACAACGCGTCTAACGTATACGTTGCCGACAATCTTGGGGACGTCGTTGTGAAGTTTAGCGCGTGCAACGACAGGGCTGTCTGGATTTCGGGCTCAATGGGCGCTTCCCCGGGACAGTTCAACGGTCCGGTTGGTGTAGCCCTCGACGGCCAGATGAACGTCTATGTCGGAGACTCAAACAACTTCAGGATTCAGAAACTATCCGCCGGGACAGGAGGCTACCTCTCGAGTCTCACATACTCAAGACTAGGCATGTTTTCTAGTCCTTATGATGACGCAGTTGACGGTCTAGGCCACGTCTATGTCGTGGATGAGGGAAACAATCGAGTTCAGATGTTCTCACTCACCGGAGCTTTTGCGCTGGCTTGGGGAACGACGGGATCCGGAAACGGCCAATTCAACGCTCCAGTCGGAATCGCGCTCGACCATGCTGGGAGCGTCTATGTGACCGACTCCTCCAATAATCGAGTAGAGAAATTCTCTCCAAACGGCACGTTCATCGGAATGTGGGGTACGTTTGGGACTGGCAATGGACAATTCATTAGCCCGTTCGGCGTTGGGGTCGACAGCTCAAACTATGTGTACGTGACGGATTATTCCAACGACAGGGTTGAAAAGTTCGACAGTTCAGGAAACTTCATCACAAAGTGGGGGTCGTCCGGCGCGGGTAACGGCCAGTTCAGTGGTCCAATAGGGATTGCAGTGGACAGCTCGAACAATGTGTACGTCAGCGACTCGTCCAATAATCGTATCGAGAAGTTCACTAGTTCTGGTACTTTCATGACCACTTGGGGAAGTTCTGGTTCGGGAAATGGACAGTTGAATATTCCGGGGGACGTGTCTTTGGATTCAGCTGGAAACGTCTACGTGGCCGATACTTACAATGACCGGGTCCAAGAGTTCACCAGTAGCGGCACGTTTCTCACATCTTTCGGAACAATGGGCTCGGGAAACGGCCAGTTAGTCTATCCTGAGGGTCTAGCGGTCGACAATTCGGGAAGTGTCTACGTCTCTGATACAGGCAACCCATCGGGAACTAGCAATAACCGGATTGAAGTCTTCGCCCCTGCATCGGGGAGCGTTGGCGGAGTCACAGTGCCAGTGGACAAATTTGTCTTGCTCGCTGCGTATCTAGGCGCTGTGCTGGTAGCCCTAGGGGCAGTGATCACACTAATCATTTTTGCCAACAGGTACAGATACCTGAAACGAGTGACAGCGAGCGGAAATTGTACAACGATTCCGCCGTTCCGAACTCGGCATTGAATTAGCCCGGGACCTAGGTGGATCAAAGGCAGAGTTTACCGTGCTATTCTTGGGCGTTTTTACAAAAAGAGGGTTGGGGAGGGTCGTCCTCCCGTGTCTTCACCTTGGTCTATGCTGCTGCTAGGTCGACGATCAGCTGGTCCACGGTGGGAGTGCCGATGCCAGAGGCTATGTCGTAGCCTGTGCCAGCTGAGTAGCCGACGGTCGAACCTGAGACGGTGTCGTTGCCCACGGTGATGTCATGGAAGTCTGTCGCGTAGCGGGCGCTGTGGTAGATGCTGTAGAGCGTCGGGTTTAGGTTGCCCCCTATCAGACCCTTACCCAGGTTCGCACGGGCCTGGTTGGCTAGGGCAATGATGCCTGCCCATTGTGGAGAACCGGCGCTGGTACCTCCAACAATGAACAGTGCTGGTGTCCCGCCTGTTATGGCACTGTTGACTACTAGGACTCCGCCATCGACCGCTGCGTTGTAGTCGATGTCAGGGCCTCTAGACGTTAGGCCTAGTCCTGCTTGGTATGAAGGGACACCGAAGATCAGGCTCTGGGCTCCACCGGTAGCCGCGCCGAATTGAGGTTCGTTCCAGACCTGCTCGCCGCCGTAGCCATCGGGCACACAGTTAGGCATTATAGTGCGGCCGATCACGCAGGGTCCGTGGTATGTGGATAGTCCTGAGGTGCAAGAGCCGGGTGTTAAGGTTGGGCAGGGCATGAGGGTTCCGGTTGCGTTGTAGGGCAGTCCCATGGTTCCAGTTACGCCGGTATTGTATGGGCTGGATTCTGGGAAGTTTGCCTGGGCAGTGCCGGTACCGAAGTCTGCGCCGGTGTCTCCTGCTGAAGCGAGGAACGTGTCACCGACGGCCACTCCGTTTGCATAGTTTGTCTGTGCTTGGCTTACCTGGCCGTTGTTTCCCATCAGGAAGATCTCTGGAATGCCGAAGCTCTGGGAGAAGACAGCGCCTGGAAACGCTGCAATGGCCGAGGCCTCAGCAGCATTGATGGCATTGCCAGAAGAGCTTGAGGCTACATCAAGGACAATGTTGGCTCCGGGAGCCATCGCGTGGGCGTATTCTACGTCTAGGGTTGTCTCGACCGACCAGCCTATCTGGTCGTGATACGCGTTGTGCGAGTTGAAGTTGACCGTTGGACATGTAGATGTGTCGAAGGGAGTCGGAGAGTTGCCGCAGAAGATGGTGAATGATGGAGGTGCCGTTATGTGGAATACTGAGTCGAAGGTTGCAAGGTCGCTGGCTATGCCGGGGCTTCCGAAAGCGTCTACGATCACGATTGTCTGGCCTGAACCGTCAAGGGTGGAGGGGTACTCGTATGCTTTCTTGATGAAGGCTGGCGAGTAGCAGACAATGTTACCGAGTGAGCTACTCCTGCAGAGTGGAAGGCCTTGTGGCATGGTCGTTAAGGGTCCGACCTGAACGAATTGAAGGCTTGGTGCGTAGTTGAAGCTGAACAGGCTTGTTACGGGTCCGATGCCCATTGGGGTTAGCATTAGGGCAGCAATTGCTAGAGTTGATATTGCGAGTATTTTCTTCATGTTCAGGGCTTGAACCCTATTATCAATATAAGTTCTTGGCTTCTCGAAGATAGACACGGCTACCCGCGAGCTGAAAACCCTTGCCCCAGCTATTCAAAGTGTCTGTTCAGCGATGGAAATGTTCGCTTTGCGAGGTCGGAGAAATTGTTTCTAGCCTGTTCTGACCTCAAAGCGGCAAATAAACCCGGTCTCAACCCGTTTATCGGCTATCCTCGATTGAAGATCCGCGGTAGAGGACGATTGTAACTCTTATTCGCCGCGACTCGCCAGAGCTTTTGGTATCTTGACGATGAAGATACATAGTATAGTGGTCGGCCGCTTGCAAACCAACTGCTACATCCTTCAGTCCGAATCAGAGGCGATGATCGTCGATCCAGGCGACGAACCGGAAAGAATTCTGAGATTCGTCAAAGATATCAACGCCACAACGACGCGAATCGTCGCGACGCATACCCACTTTGATCACGTGCTAGGGGTCGACGGGGTCCGAAAGGCAACCAAGACTCTATTCTTGATCCATCCAGATGACCTACCGATGTTACAGTCGATGCAGTCGCGCGTACGCCTGTTTATGGGATTCGAGGTTCCGCCACCGCCAAGGGTTGATGGCTACCTCAAAGAGGGAGACCTTCTAAGACTGGGAGATGAGACGATTCGCGTTCTTCACACTCCCGGTCATTCGCCCGGTAGCATCAGCCTGTCCGGCGACGGATACGTCTTGACCGGTGATGCTCTCTTTAACCAGTCCATCGGCAGAACCGATCTTCCAGGAGGAGACCTCAAGACACTAATCCACTCGATCAGGGATCGGCTTTTCAAGCTGGATGATGACACCACGGTCTATCCAGGCCACGGACCTGAGACCACAATTGGCGATGAGAAGCTGGCCAATCCATTCGTCGGAAAGGCTGCAAGGTTCGGCAAATAGGGTAATCATCATATCAGTCCTGAACGCGTCTTTCGGGACCGAAACATCATTGTCCAGTCTGGAATCGATTATCAAGAACTCTCTCCACCAAGCAAGCTCCCATACCAAGGAGGTCTACAACCAAAATCCGCTGACTGCCAGCGAGGTCATCGAACTCGGCAACAGTCGAGTCCTCACACTTGCAGCCACCGTAAGACCCGACGGGAGACCCCACCTCTCACCCACAGACCTCGTAGTTGTCGACGGTGTCTTCTACCTCGGCGTCGACGAGGCCATGGCCCGTTATAGGAACCTCAAAAAGAATCCAGCTGTTACCATAATGCTGGCTGATGGTTGGAAGCGCCAGGCAATCCTTGAAGGAAACGCGGAGTTTCTCGACATGAATAGTGGAACCGCACAGCAAGTTCTCGAGGCTCAGAAAAAGAAGTATGGCTGGGTGACCGACTCGCTGGCAGAGTTCAGACCCGCGAAAGCGTTCACCTGGAAGGCAAAGTAGCCTAAAAAGAATAAGAAATCAGAGCAGAGATAATCTCTGCTAGGAACAAGAAAACCGCTCACATCTCAGCATAGGCTTCGACAAAACGCCATTTGCACGCTTGTATGTATCTTGATGGCGCTGTTCGACTAAACACATTCCGAGCCCCGAGACCCAGCTTCGAACGAAAGGACCACTAACTCTCTGCACGACCATCCAAAAAACCGTACATTCAATTCCAAAACCGTGAAAAAAACATAAGCATTCTTTTTTCAAAAAAATTCCAGTGCCCACCTCACGCCCGGAACCGTTTTCTTCCCAGCAGTACCCACAAGAAATCGTTCAGAATAAGCCCAGATCACAAATCCGGGAGGGGGGTCCCGGTGAACACCTTATTCACGCTTGAAGGCCCCCTGTCGGCACTTACTGAAAACGGCCAACAAGCCGGTTCTGCGCGATAAACGGGAAATCTCGCCCGGAACAGTTTCAGACGGCGAGAGGACCCTCCTAGGATTTTGAAAATAAAAAGTTCCCGCGACACAAAAGTACTCTTTGGAGAACTATCCAACCTGGAAAATTAGCCCTAGAACAAGCCCAGATCCCAGATCTGCGAAGCACAATCGTTCCCGCCGCGCTTCAATCACCATTTCAGCACCAGCCGCAATTGCGTGAGGCGTTAAAATAGCGGCCAGCGCCAACTAGATCTCATGGTCATGAACAAGACCGACGAGGAATGGAAGAAGGAGCTGGACCCGCAACAGTACAAGGTATTGAGGAAGAAGGCGACAGAGCCCGCCTTCACCGGCAAACTACTACACAACAAGGAGAACGGAGTCTACACATGCGCAGGCTGCGGAACAGAACTCTTCTCCTCAGATACAAAATATGACAGCGGCAGCGGATGGCCCAGCTTCTGGACCACGCTCGCAAAGGACAAGATAGTAGAGATACCCGACCGCGCCTTGGGAATGGATAGGGTCGAGATCGTCTGCAAAAACTGTGGAGGCCATCTAGGACATCTCTTCGACGATGGACCCCAGCCGACTGGAATGCGCTACTGCGTAAACTCGCTATCCCTCGGCTTCAAGAAAAAAGATACGAAATAGCCATCGTTCCAGACCCACGAATCAGCCCATCCGGAGATCCTTCTACTGGCCAGAACCCGTGCCAGTCTCGCTACTCTGGTCCTTCTGACTCTCTCCAAAAAGTGCCTCGGACAATCCCGAATAGGTCTCGCTCGGCGTGCCAAGGAGAGAACTATCGGAAGGCGTCTGCCAAGACGCGGGTGATGTTTCTGGAGCAACCTCCGGCTTGGTCTCTTGTCTTGTTTGGGCTGGAGCATCAGTCTTCAAAACAACAGGTTTCTGCTTCCTTCCAGCCTTGACGTATAGGATGATAATCTTGTAGGTCTCATTACAGCTCCTGCACCGTCCAACTTGGATAGTCCGTTTCAGCTTCAGGGTATGATTCTTGCAGACAGGGCAATCGGCAAAACGGCTTCTCGAGACAGCCTCCTCCGTCTTCAGAGTCTTCAATGCTGCCCGAGCGTAGCTACCGGACACTGGCGAATAGTCGTTCTGTAACCAGCAAAACGGCAGAATCGACCTAGATAGACAACTTCGGCTGACGGACCTCGTCTTCAAAACGCTTGTACTTCCACACGGCTATCGAGGCAAGCCAAGACGCCACGAAGATGCCGATAATCCAATAGCCGATGATCTCGAAGTCAAGCCCAGCGAGCCAGCCCCAGAACGGACCCTGAAGATTCAGCTCGCCCGACAACACTTGGAGAAGTTCAACACCGCCGATGACAAACGCGACTAGGACAGAGATGACCGTAATCGTCAGATTATAGTAGATCTTGCGGAGAGGCTTCACAAAGGCCCAGCCGTACGCTACGCACATCGTTACCCCGTCAGTCGTATCGACGAGGACCATTCCGAGAGTAAACATAACCGGCAGAATCAGAACCATCCAGATAGGAACCGCCGAGGCAACCCCAAAACCTACAGCGAGAGCGAAGAGGAGAATCTCACTCGCAGTGTCAAAGCCCAGTCCGAAGAGCACGCCAATAGGATAGATCTGCCAGGGTCGTTTTACTATTCGAAAGAGTCCTTTGAAGTATCTGTTGAGAAAACCACGATTCTCCAGCAGTTCATTCAGCTGGGACTCATCAACACTTCCCCGTCTAATGCGCTGGAACACCCGATAGACCCCTATAACGATCAGAGCATTCACCGCTCCTATCAAGAAGAGGAACAGACCTGACACGGCTGTCCCGATAATCGATCCCGAACTCTGCAGAACAGAATTATTCTGGACAACAATCCTGGTCGCAAGAACAAGCCCAACCGTGAGCCCAACAACGACAGTTGAATGACCCAGCGAGAACCATGTTCCGACAGTAACAGGCCTCTTTCCGTCATGCATCAGCTTCCTCGTAGTATTGTCAATCGCCACGATATGGTCAGCATCCACCCCATGGCGCAGTCCCAGAACGAAAGCGGCCATGCATAACCCGAAGAGGAATGTTGACTCCGAGGCTTGGGCGATGACGATGGAGCCGATGAACCCGAACAGAGTAGCTATCGCCAAGACAATGTACAAGCCAAGAATACTGGCTTTCTCTTCTCCGGTAAGTCCTAGCCTAGAGCTGATTGGAGTGGAGTCTTCAGACAAGGCGACGAAAGCCGCTAAACTTAGCGTTCACGAGTTGCGATATAAACAGATGCTCCGAGTCGAATAAGAGATGGTTGTCGAGACTCTCATCATGAGGATCGATTCCGTCACGTGTTTTCCCCATCTCCGGTTTTGACACCCTTAAATAAGGAATTGAGAAAAGAAATCCTGGTCCTTAAACAGAAGCGGATTAGAAACCTTGAGTTCTACAACTAACCCATACTTTGACAGAGTAAAATCACAGACCGGTCTACTCGAGAAGGTCGAGCTCCTTGTTCCCGGATTCCACGGCTACAAGGAGAAGGAGATGAGG
>Ga0137379_10003257_pt1 | contig 15177 bp, 11 predicted proteins | sample SagtaG_18_FD_104812 | JGI IMG/M metagenome (GOLD analysis project Ga0137379, IMG submission 104812) | Vadose zone soil microbial communities from Sagehorn Ranch, Mendocino, California, USA - Sage2_L_80_16 metaG | ecosystem: Environmental > Terrestrial > Soil > Vadose zone | place: USA...
AACACTGAGGTTTTAGCCGGAAGCCGACGGCAAACGATCGACGCCGATTTACTTGGAGTTCCCCACGCCGATCAATTCATTGCCCAACACGGAGCGCGGGAAAAGGATGGCATTGAACTCCGCCCCAATCAGAATCACCAGCGAAATCAGGTACATCCACACCAGCAATGCGATGGCCGCGCCCAGCGATCCGTAGATCACGCTGTAGTCGGCATAATGCTGCAGGTAAAAGCCGAACATCATCGTCATGATGAACCAGAGCCCCGTGGCCAGAATCGCGCCGGGGAGCACGTTATGCCAGGGCTGCGTCCGTGGCACCGCATTGTGATAGACGAGTGCGATGACTGCCACGCTGGTCAGGATCGCGATCAGCCAACGGATAAACATCCACATGAGATAGACATACGGGCTGAATTCGTGCCCGATATGAAAAAGGATGCGGGTTTCGATCCGATTTCCAAAGGCCACCAGAATGGTGGCACAGCTGAGCGGAATGCCGGCGAGAATGACCAGAGATAAAGCCACCAGCCTCTCCTTGACCAGGCCCCAGATCTTCGGCAGCTCGTAGGACCGCCTGAAACCCTCCATCCAGGAAATCATTACGCCCGAAGCCAGCCAAAGCGTGAGCAGCCCAGTGGTAAACAGCAAGCCAAACGAGCGCCCGGAGCTGCCCCGGAGATAAGCCTGAGCGGTCGTGGTCCCGGCGGGGAGAATCTTGGTGAGAGCGTCTGAAATTTCCCGCGAAAAAGCCTGGGTATTCCTGCGTGCTGCGAGCACCGATCCCAGCACCAGCAGTGTCGGGAAGAATGTAAGAATGGACGAATAAGCGGACGCTTTGGCAATGGCAAATGCGTCATGCTGAAACGCCCGCCAGACCGCCTTCCGCAGCAGGTTGAGAAAACGGAATATCAATGGTGCCAGAGTAGTGGTACCCGGCTGTTCAAGCAAGTGAAGAGTCGGCCCAGGTTCCTCAGGCTGCATCTGTTGTGGGTCGGCGTGCATGAATTAAAAGGAGAGTTTGTTACTTTCTTCCTCTGTGATCTCTGTGCCCTCTGTGGTTAAGAGTGCACAGAGATCACAGAAAAGAAACAAAAAGGGCAGCACTGAAGCTGCCCTTCTTTGAACAAATTACTCCGCTGTGAGTTCCTCGGTCTCGCCTTCGGTACGCATGAGTTCGAGCGCGCGCTCGGCCTCCTCGTACGCTTGCGAGACTTCCTCTTGCACCTTGGCGGCAGCCTCTTCCATTTCTGGCGAGAGGCGCACGTTGCGGTAGTACTCCATGCCGGTGCCGGCAGGGATGAGGCGTCCCACGATGACGTTTTCCTTCAGTCCACGCAGGTGGTCCACTGCTCCCTGTATGGAAGCTTCGGTGAGCACGCGCGTGGTCTCCTGGAATGACGCCGCCGAGATGAACGAGTCGGTCGAGAGCGACGCCTTGGTGATGCCGAGCAACAGCGGCCTGCCAGTTGCGGGCTTGCCTCCTTCGCGGATGACGCGCTCGTTCTCCTCGCGGAAGCGGAACTTATCGAGCTGCTGCTCCAGCAGGAATTGCGTGTCGCCCACGTCCTCGATCTTCACCCAGCGCATCATCTGACGGACGATGACCTCAATGTGCTTGTCCGAGATGTTGACGCCCTGCAGGCGATAGACTTCCTGGATCTCGTTCACCAGATACGACTGCAGCTCTTTCTCTCCCAGCACTGCCAGGATGTCGTGCGGATTCAGCGGCCCGTCCATCAGCGGTTCGCCCGCCTTCACGCGCTCGCCCTCCTGCACGTTGATGTGAACACCACGCGGGACAGAGTATTCCTTCTCAGTCCCGTTGTCGGCCAGGACGTACAGTTTGCGCTGACCTTTTGCGACTTCGCCGAACTTGACCGTGCCATCGATTTCGCTGATGACCGCAGTCTCGTGCGGCTTGCGGGCCTCGAACAGCTCAACCACGCGCGGCAGACCACCAGTGATGTCTTTGGTCTTGGTGGTTTCGCGCGGGATCTTCGCCAGCACGTCGCCGGGATGGGCAGTGTCGCCTTCGGTCACCATCAGGTGAGCGCGGGACGGCATCAAGTAGCGCTTGCTGCTCTTGCCTTTGATGACAATTGCCGGCTGCCGTTTCTCATCCGGAGAATCACCCACGACGTGACGCGACAAACCGGTGACTTCATCCACTTCTTCGTGCAGCGTGAGGCCTTCCTGCAGGTCTTTGAACTGCACCGTGCCGCCAATTTCGGTGAGGATGGCAAAGGTGTATGGGTCCCACTCGACCATGACTTGCCCGAGCTGGACGGGATCGCCTTCGTTGACCTTCAACTTGGCGCCGTACACCACCGAATAGCGCTCGCGCTCGCGGCCTTTTTCGTCCACCACGGCGATCGAACCCTGGCGATTCATGACCACCAAGTCTCCGGATTTCGACTTAACCGTTTGCAGGCCGACGAAACGCACCGTCCCGTTAGTCTTGGCATCGAGCCGGGACTGCTCAGAGACCCGCGACGCCGTACCACCGATGTGGAAGGTACGCATGGTGAGCTGCGTTCCCGGCTCACCGATCGACTGTGCCGCGATCACACCGGTGGCTTCGCCCAACTCGACCAAACGTCCTGATGCCAGGTTGCGTCCATAACACATGACGCAAACCCCGCGCCTGGACTCACAAGTGAGCACGGAACGTATTTTCACCCGCTCGATGCCCGCAGCCTGGATGGAGCCAGCGAGGTCTTCGGTGATCTCGTGGTTGATATCCACGATGATGTTGCCGTCGTAGTCTTTGATTTTTTCAAGCGACACACGGCCCACGATCCGGTCGCGCAATGGCTCGATAATTTCACCAGCCTCAACGATTCCAGCGACGTAGATGCCGTCGACGGTGCCGCAATCGTATTCGCTGATGATGACATCCTGAGCCACGTCCACCAGGCGGCGAGTCAGATAGCCGGAGTCGGCGGTCTTGAGCGCCGTGTCGGCCAATCCTTTACGTGCGCCGTGGGTCGAGATGAAGTACTGCAACACGGTCAACCCCTCGCGGAAATTGGCGGTGATCGGAGTTTCGATAATTTCGCCAGAAGGCTTCGCCATCAGTCCGCGCATTCCGGAGAGTTGGCGAATCTGCTGTTTCGATCCGCGGGCGCCGGAGTCAGCCATGATGTAGATTGGGTTGATTTCGCCTTCCTTGTCGCGCTGCTGCATCTCGCCGAACATCTCGTCTGCGACCTTTTCGGTGATCGCTGACCAGATTTCGATGACTTTGTTATAGCGCTCGCCGTTGGTGATGGCTCCGTCCAGATACTGCTGCTGCACGGCGACAACCTGCTTTTCGGCGTCGCGCACCAGCACGCGCTTGTTGTCGGGAATGATCATGTCGTCAATCCCAATCGACAAACCTGCGCGGGTGGCGAACCGGAAGCCCAGTTCTTTCACCTCGTCGAGCATCTTGACCGTCATTTCGAGGCCGTACTTCAGGTAGCAGAAGCTAACCAGCTGCCCGATTCCCTTCTTCTTGAGAAGACCGTTGATATACGGCATTCCTTCGGGAAGGTGATCGTTCAGGATTGCGCGGCCGACAGTGGTGTTTAAAAACGCACGGTTGTAGCTGACTGGCTCGGTATGAACAATGTCCTGATCGTCGTATGCGGTGGAGAGGTCGATCACCTCGCCGGTGTAACGCAGGCGGATCGGAGTAAGCGTCTCGATCTCCCCTGCGTGGAGGGCCAGCAGCACTTCCTCGATATTCGCGAACGCTCGGCCTTCGCCCTTAGCACCAGGCTTGCCCTTAGTCAGGTAATAGAGACCAAGAACCATGTCCTGCGTGGGCACGGTGATTGGCTGGCCAGAGGCAGGAGACAGGATGTTGTGTGAAGACAGCATCAGCACACTGGCTTCAACCTGCGCTTCCGGTGAAAGCGGGATGTGCACCGCCATCTGGTCACCGTCAAAGTCGGCGTTGAAGGCCGTGCAGACCAACGGATGGATCTTGATGGCCTTGCCTTCGACAAGGACTGGTTCAAACGCCTGAATGCCCAAACGGTGCAGGGTTGGGGCGCGGTTCAGGAGCACCGGATGGTCTTTAATGACCTCTTCCAGAATGTCCCAGACAATGGAATCCTGCTGCTCAACCATTTCTTTCGCTTGCTTGATGGTGGTGCAGTGTCCGGTCTGCTCAAGGCGGTGATAGATGAAGGGCTTGAAAAGTTCTAACGCCATCTTCTTCGGCAGGCCGCACTGGTGCAGCTTCAGCTCTGGACCGACCACAATTACCGAGCGGCCCGAGTAGTCCACGCGTTTGCCAAGCAGGTTCTGACGGAAGCGGCCCTGCTTGCCTTTCAGCGTATCGGAGAGCGACTTCAGCGGGCGGTTATTCGCGCCACGCAGCACACGTCCGCGGCGTCCGTTATCAAACAGCGCGTCCACCGCTTCCTGCAGCATGCGCTTTTCATTCCGTACGATCACTTCCGGCGCGTGCAGGTCCATCAGCTTCTTCAACCGGTTGTTGCGGTTGATGACGCGGCGATATAGGTCGTTCAAGTCGGATGTCGCGAAGCGTCCGCCATCCAGAGGAACCAGGGGACGCAGCTCCGGCGGAATTACCGGGATCACGTCGAGAATCATCCAGTTCGGCTTGTTGCCACTTTTGCGAAACGCCTCGACAACCTTCAGCCGCTTGGTGTGCTTCAACTTCTTTTGCAGCGAGCTCTCGTGACGCATCTTCTCGCGCAGTTCGACGGAGAGCGAATCGATTTCCAGGCGCTTGAGCAGTTCTTTGATGGCCTCGGCGCCCATCATTGCCTTAAAGCCCGCAGGACGATATTGCTGGTCGAGTTCGCGGTACTTGGCTTCGTCCTTAATGACTTCCCGCTCTTTGACCGGCGCGTCGCCAGGTTCGACGACAACATACGCTTCGAAATACAGAATTGCTTCAAGATCGCGCAGCGAAATATCGAGCAAGTGTCCGATACGGCTGGGCAATCCTTTGAAGAACCATACGTGCGAGCAGGGCGATGCCAGCTCAATGTGCCCCAGACGCTCGCGACGGACTTTCGAAAGCGTGACCTCTACGCCGCACTTATCGCAGATTACTCCGCGATGCTTCATGCGCTTGTACTTGCCGCAGAGACACTCCCAGTCAGTGACCGGGCCGAAGATGCGGGCGCAGAACAGGCCATCACGCTCCGGCTTGAAAGTGCGATAGTTGATGGTTTCCGGCTTGGTTACTTCACCGTGCGACCAGCTCCGGATTTTTTCCGGAGAGGCCAGGCTGATACGAATCGCATCGAAATCGGCAATCGGGTTTGCAAGATCAAATGGGCTCGAACGGAACAAGGGCTCCTCCACTTCCTGCTCTCAAAGCAGCGGCCAGTTACCTGTGGCCGATTGCCAGTTTTTCGTTTCGCTATGGCCGAGAGCGCAGACCCGCGAAACTGTATCCAAAATCTTGTTTTCGTAGAGACGCAGCGAGCTGCGTCTCTACCTATTCACTACTAATCTGCGTCCATCACAACCCCGCCGCTGCGGGCTTTCGATCCACGCTCAAGGGTGGCCACGCGCTCGGGGTACCCATCCCCGCGTCCATCACCGCGCGACGGCCCTGCACTCATTGCAGGTTTCTTGTCTCCGGTTTTGATCAGCTCGACGTCGAGACAGAGCGACTGCAACTCGCGGATGAGCACGTTAAACGATTCCGGCACGCCCGGCTCCATGGCAGCTTCGCCTTTGACGATGGCCTCGTAAATCTTGGTGCGGCCATAAACGTCGTCGGACTTCGCCGTCAACAGTTCCTGCAAGATGAACGCTGCACCGTAAGCTTCCAGCGCCCAGACTTCCATTTCGCCAAAGCGCTGTCCGCCGAACTGCGCCTTTCCGCCCAATGGCTGTTGGGTGATAAGCGAGTACGGTCCGATGGAACGCGCGTGGATTTTGTCGTCCACCAGATGTGACAGCTTCAGCATGTAGATGTATCCGACGGTGACCGGCAGTTCGAAACGCTCACCCGTCATACCGTCGTACAGCGAGGTCTTGCCCGACTCCGGCAGACCTGCGCTCTTCAGCAAGGCCTTTATCTCGTGCTCACGGGAGCCGTCAAACACCGGTGACCCGGTGAACACGCCTCGGGTGAGGGTTTCGGCGACAGCGGCTAGCTCGTCCTCAGGAACGTCGGCGATTTCCTGCTCCAGGGTTGTCCCTTTGAACAGCGCTTTCAATTCACGCCGAATGCTCTCCTCGCGGGAGTTCTCGACCAGGAGTTGCTTGATCTTCTTGCCAAGCTCGTGGCCAGCCCAGCCCAGGTGGGTTTCCAGGATCTGGCCCACATTCATACGACTGGGAACGCCAAGCGGATTGAGCACGATTTCAACCGGAGTGCCGTCGGGAAGATACGGCATGTCTTCGTCGGGAAGAATCCGCGCGATCACACCCTTGTTGCCGTGACGGCCGGCCATCTTGTCGCCCACGCTCAGCTTGCGCTTCATGGCAACATAGACTTTCACCAGCTTGATCACGCCTGGAGGCAGTTCGTCTCCTTTGGTGAGCTTTTCTTTCCTCTCGTTGACGATTTTCTTAAGCACGTCAATCTGACGCGAAGTCATCTCCTCGATTTCGTCGATCTGCTCATTCACTCGCGGGTCTTTGTCGGCATACTTGATCCGCTTCAGGTTCCGCGTGGAAATGCGCTCGATGGTGTCGCGATCTAGAATCGCGCCCTTAGTGAGCAAACGCTTGTTGGTGCGCTCATCGTGCAGGTCGGCCTGCACTTCCTTGTTGCCAAGGGTGTTATCGAGACGCTTCAACCGCTCGTCGGTAAGAATCCGAATCTCGTCGGAAAGGTTCTTTTCCAGCTTTGCGATCTGAGTTCCTTCGATTGCCTTGGCGCGTTCGTCTTTTTCCTGGCCCTTGCGGGAAAAGATTTTTACATCGACGATCACGCCTTCAATTCCCGGCGGGCAGTAGAGCGAGGCATCGCGAACGTCACCGGCCTTTTCACCGAAGATAGCGCGCAACAACTTTTCTTCCGGTGTAAGCTGGGTCTCGCCCTTGGGTGTTACTTTGCCTACCAGAATGTCGCCCTGCTTGATGGTTGCGCCGATGCGGATCACCCCAGCTTCGTCCAGATTACGCAGCATGGACTCGCTCACGTTGGGGATATCGCGCGTGACTTCCTCAGGCCCCAGCTTAGTGTCGCGGGATTCGATCTCGAACTCCTCGATGTGGACCGAGGTGTAGTAGTCCTCTTTCACCAGCTTCTCGGAGACGAGGATCGCGTCCTCAAAGTTGTAGCCGCGCCACGGCATGAATGCGACCAGCACGTTCCTGCCCAGCGCCAGCTCGCCATGGTCTGTACACGGCCCGTCGGCAATCACCTGGCCTTTGACGACTTGTTGCCCCTTCAGCACCACCGGCTTCTGGTTGATACAGGTGTTCTGGTTCGAGCGCTTGAATTTTGTGAGCTGGTAGATATCGCTGCCCACTTCGCGCGAGAGCTGTCCGGGATGGTGCTCCCCTTCGACACGGACGATGATGCGCTCGGAATCCACCGAATCGATCACCCCGTTGCGACGGGCGAGAACGACTGCGCCTGAATCCCGCGCCGTGACGCCTTCCATTCCGGTCCCGACAATAGGAGCTTCAGCGCGTAGCAGCGGCACGGACTGACGCTGCATGTTTGCGCCCATCAGAGCTCGATTGGCGTCGTCGTGCTCAAGGAAAGGTACAAGCGAAGCGGCCACGGAAACCAGCTGTTTGGGGCTGACGTCGACGTAGTCCACTTCTGACTGACCAACGAGAACAAAGTTGCCAGCCTTGCGGGCATTGACGAGGTCGCCGACAATGCGGCCCTTGTCGTCCAGTTCAACGTTGGCCTGTGCGATGACGTGACGGTCTTCTTCCCATGCGGAGAGATAAAACGAAAACGGCTCAAGCTCGGCCGGACGCTTGCGGCGTTCCTTTAGCTCCGCATTCACCTTCTCGGCCTCATGCTTCTCCAGGTGGTCTCCAGCCTTGTAACTGCTTTCTCCCGCGTTCACCACGGTCACATAGTCGAGCACGCGACCGTTCTTCACTCGGCGATAGGGCGACTCGATGAAACCGTAATCATTGATGCGGGCATAGCAGCTCAATGACGAAATCAGTCCAATGTTTGGACCTTCCGGCGTTTCGATTGGGCAGATACGGCCATAGTGGGTCGGATGAACGTCGCGGACTTCGAATCCCGCGCGTTCACGCGATAGACCGCCCGGCCCGAGAGCGGAAAGACGCCGCTTGTGGGTGATTTCCGAAAGCGGGTTGGTCTGGTCCATGAACTGTGAAAGCTGCGACGACCCGAAGAATTCGCGCACCGCCGCCATCACAGGTTTCGCGTTCACCAGATCGTGCGGCATCGCGGTGGACATCTCCTGGTACACGCTCATCTTTTCCTTGATGGCGCGTTCCATGCGGACCAATCCAATGCGGAATTGGTTTTCCAGCAGTTCACCTACCGCTCGCACACGGCGATTGCCCAAGTGATCGATGTCGTCCACCGCGCCAATGCTCTTGCGCAGCTTCAGCAGATATCGAATCGTGCCGTAGAAGTCGTCGGGGTCGAGTGTCCGCTTGTCCAGGCTGGTGGCATCGCTGTTCTCAAACAGCTTGATGTTGAACTTCAGCCGGCCAACGCGCGAGAAGTCATACTTCCGTGGATCGAAGAACATGCCGTGGAACAAGGAAGTCGCGGTGTCGAGTGTCGGAGGATCACCCGGCCGCAACTTGCGGTAAATTTCGATCAGCGCTTCCTGCGGTGTTTTAACTGAGTCGCGCCTCAGAGTCTGACTGATGACCGTGCCCACATCGTCGCGCTCGGGGAAGAAGAGGTTCATCTCTACAACGCCGGAGTCGAGGACCTTGGATACTTTGTCAGCGGTCAGCTCGGTATTGGTTTCGAGTAGCACTTCGCCAGTCGTGGTATCAACGATGTCGGCGGCGGCCCACGCGCCTTCAAGATCGCTGATGTCGACTTCAATTTCGCTGATCTTCGCCTTTTGAATTTCCTTCAGGATCGCGGCATTGATCTTGCGTCCCGAGTGCGCGATTTCATCTCCGGACTTCGACTTGATGCTGTGCGCCAGTTTCATCCCGATAAGGTTGGTCGCCTTGTCGCTGCTGGGATCAAGCGTCCAGTAAAGCTTCTTGTCACGCACGACCAGCCGGTCGACGGTGTAGAACGTGCGCAGAATATCCTCGCCCGAGCGCAGACCAAGCGCGCGCAGGAAAATGGTTCCAAGGAATTTGCGTTTGCGATCGATGCGCACGTACAACACGTTCTTCTGGTCATATTCGAACTCGACCCAGGAACCGCGATAGGGAATGATCTTGCCCAAAAAGTAAGTGCGGTTATTGGCGCTCTCGAAGAACACGCCGGGTGAGCGGTGCAGCTGGCTGACAATCACGCGCTCGGTGCCGTTCACGATGAACGTTCCGTTCTGCGTCATCAGCGGAACATCGCCAAAGAAAACTTCCTGCTCTTTGATGTCGCGGATCGAACGGTTCCCGGTCTCTGCGTCCTTATCGAAGATTGTCAGACGCATGGTGACCTTGAGCGGCGCGGAGTAAGTCATGCCGCGCTCTTCGCACTCGGCCACGTCGTACTTCAACTGCAGGCCCACAGGATCGCCGCACTTGTTGCAGAAGTCCGGGGTGTTTGCGTTATACGTGCCGCACTTGTGGCAAAGCACATCGCCGGGATGAAACGGATCAGTGATGACCGTGGATCCGCAATTTTTGCAAGTGGTGCGCAGGTGATGCAGGCCCTTCAAGTGGCCGCACTTACACTCCCAGTTGCCGATGGCGTAATCCACAAATTCGAGCTGCGAGACGTTGCGGAAGTCGGTAATCGGAAACACCGACTGGAACACTGATTGAAGGCCGCCATCATCGCGCTCACTGGGCAAGCGGTCCATCTGCAGGAAACGTTCGTAGGAGCGCTTCTGGACTTCGATCAGGTTAGGAATCTGGATGGTTGCTGGAATCTTGGAAAAATCAAAACGTGTACGGAATCCGTTCTTTTTCGACATTCGGAATACTCCCAAACTCTTATGCGCAGCCTGGGGGCTGCGTCACAGCGGAAAACGTGGGCGAGAGAACAGCAGTTAGCGTTAGCAGTTGACACTTAGCATTTGGCGCTTTGGCTAGGTGCTAAACGCCAAGCGCAAAACGCGAATTTCTGAAGACACACAAATGCGCCCTCGGGGACAGCCCGTCCCTTAGGCGCCATTGGCAGCACTTGGCCGATTGAATTTTGTCTTTTCCGCGCCAGTATGCCTGTTCCCGTCCCGCCGCCCGCGAGACAGTTCGCTAATCCGTGTTTAGCGGCCCCTCTCCGCTCCCCTGGGTCCAATTCGTGTGGAGGGCCGCAGTCACCTGGATGAAGTGGGAAGCGGTGCTGTTAGTGACAATAATAGCACTACTTTCCGAACTCCGCCAGTGGTGGTCTTAAAATTGCTAGCCGGACGCTTCTACAAAGCCTGATCTAGAGCGCCGGGCGTCCCCGCCCGGCTGCACGGGCGAGACGCCCGTGCCTCCAAAACTCATGATCCTACTTCACTTCTACGGTCGCGCCGGCTTCAGTGAACTTCTTCTTAATGGTCTCCGCCTCTTCTTTCGAGACGCCTTCCTTGACGGTCTTAGGCGCGCCGTCGACCAGATCCTTGGCTTCTTTCAAGCCCAGGCTGGTGACTTCGCGAACCGCCTTGATCACATTGATCTTGTTGGCGCCAACCGCAGTCAGCACCACTGCAAATTCCGTCTTTTCCTCAGCCGGTGCAGCTGCCGCGGCTCCGGCTCCGCCGCCAGCCATGACCACGGGGGTCGCAGCCGCCGCGGAAACGCCGAGCCGCTCTTCGAGCTTCTTCACGAGTTGCGCCGCATCGAGCAAAGACAGCCCAACTATTTGCTCTTCCAATTGCTGTATGTCCGTCATTTCAGTTCTCCAGTGTTTTTTGATTCTTTGTAGAAACGTAGCTTGCTACGTCTCCTTCTTTCGTTATCCGTAAGCCAAGTCTCCAGTGCGCTCTCGTCTTTCTGCCGCGCCAGAAAAAGCGGCGAATTCAAACTGCGCAACCCTTGACCACCGATAACCAAATCCTTTACGCCTTGACGAACATCTTATCGTCAAGCGCCTTGCGGATGTACCGCATCAGCGTGATCGCCTTGTGCTCGGCAAGCAGCGTCGCTGTTCCAAGGTCTTCCAGACTCACGGGGAATTTGTATCTCATCGCGTCCACATTGACCTCGTAAAACGCATCACCCGCCCGGTAAAACGAGAAGCGTGCGACGTTGTCTCTAACAATATCTTTAATCGTCAACGTCCGCCTCAGACTCCAACGGGCGCGTCGCTTGCAAACTTCTGCTTCTCCACGCCCTGATTGATCACAACTGCCAGATCGCGTCCCACAGCGTTCATCGCTGTGACCAACCGCTGCGCCGGCGCATTGATAAGGAACAATAGCTTGGCGTAGATCTCGTCCTTCGAAGGCATGGTGGCCAACGACTCAATCTCTTTGATCGAGACCGCGCGTCCTTCGACCACGCCCGCTTTGAATGTGAACTCGGGATTGTCCTTGGCATACTTCGAAAGCGCCTTGGCAAGGGAAACCGGGTCCCCTTCGGTATAGGCGATCGAGGTGACGCCGGACAGTCCCTTGAGCACCTCTTCGGCTTTCGTGCCCTTGGCTGCGAGCTCTGCCAATGTGTTCTTCACGACCGTATACTTCGCGCCGGAACTTCGCAGCAGCTTGCGCAGCTCATAATCCTGCGCCACAGTCAGCTTGCTGTAAGTGGTCACGATGATGGTGGACACCTTCTCCAGGTCCTTGCCCAGCTTTTCTACGTGTTCAATCTTCTTTGCTCTGGTAACCGCCATATTCAATCCCTTCCAAGCTCGTGCGGGGCGGACATTCTTTCCGCCTTCCTCTATATTCCTGCTCTGCCTGCGATGCTCGGACAGGAATGTCCGAGCCACACAGCCTATGCTTTCGCCGCAGTCTCGATTGGGCTGGTGTCGAGCGCAATCCCTGGCCCCATCGTCGAACTCAGATACGCGGCCTTGACATACTTGCCTTTCGCAACTGACGGCTTTGCCTTAATGACGCTGGTGATCAGCACGGTCGCATTCTCCACCAGCTTCTCCGGTGGAAAGGAAATCTTGCCTACCGGCACGTGTACCAAGGCAGTCTTATCGGTGCGGAACTCAACCTTTCCGGCCTTCACTTCCTGCACCGCGCGGGCGACGTCGAAAGTCACGGTCCCAGTCTTCGGATTGGGCATTAGGCCCTTGGGGCCGAGAATTTTTCCCAGGCGGCCAACAGACTTCATCATGTCCGGCGTGGCCACCAGTGCATCAAAGTCGGTCCAGTTTTCTTTGCTGATTTTCTCGACCATGTCTTCGCCACCAACGAAATCCGCGCCCGCCTGCTCAGCTTCGCGGACCTTCTCGCCGGATGTGATCACCAAGACTTTCTTCGACTTGCCCAGGCCGTGCGGAAGCACAACCGTGCCTCGCACCATCTGATCAGCATGCTTGGGATCAACTCCCAGGCGCATGGTGATTTCGACCGTCTCGTCAAACTTGGCGAATTTTACCTTTTGCAAGAGCGGCACAGCGTCCCTCAGCGTATAAGGACGCGCTTCGACTGCCTTTCGTGCGTTGATTACATTTTTTCCCGCTTTTTTCATTTGTTTTCCTCGTCTCCCACCGCTGATCGTTGTTCCGGTCAGCCGTAGTATTTTCGACTTACAAATTCTTTAACCATGTGGCGCGGGCGCCTTCGCCCGCGAACCTCAGGGCCAAGGAGGCCCTACAGTTTCACGCTAGTTGCCCTTGCAAACCGTATCCTTCAGGCTGCACCATCGGAGCGGCATCTGCAATTTCAGAAAGCATTCTGATTTGCTTCTCCATCAAGCCGAGGTGATACTCGAACACGCGGAAGCTCTTTTCGTCCTTCACGGCTACCTCCTACGCGGTGCGTTTATCCAACCACATCAATCCCCATCGATCTCGCCGTTCCCCTCACGCTCTTGATCGCCGCATCCACCGATGCCGCATTCAGATCGGGCATCTTCTGTTTCGCGATGTCCTCGACCTGCTTCAGCGTGACCTTGCCAACCTTGTCTTTGTTGGGCGCCCCGGAGCCTTTGGCGATACCCGCAGCCCGCTTGAGCAGAATCGCGGCCGGAGGTGTTTTGGTGATGAAGGTAAATGAACGGTCGCTATACACAGTCACCACAACCGGGATGATCAGCCCTTCGAGTTCCTTCTGGCTGGTGCGCGCGTTGAACTGCTTGCAGAACTCCATGATGTTGATCTGCGCCTGACCAAGCGCCGGGCCCACCGGAGGCGCAGGCGTTGCTTTGCCGGCCGCGATCTGCAGCTTTACTGAACCTGTAGCTTTTTTTGCCATTGCTTATCCTTCAAAGTCCCTGTGCTGACTGCTTGTCGGACAAGAGTGTCCGACCCACACGAGCTATCCTTGCTTCTCTACCTGCTTAAATTCCAACTCGACCGGAGTCGATCTTCCAAAAATTGTGACCATCACCTTCAAGGTCTCGCGATCCTCGTTGACCTCGTCCACCACTCCGGTGAAAGTTGCGAACGGTCCTTCCGTGATCCGCACCGTCTCGTTCTTTTCAAATTTGACCTTAAGCTTGGGTTTGTCCTTGGACTCGCCTGCCCGGTACACGATGTGCTGGACCTCTTCCTCAGAAAGCGGCGTCGGCTGCTGCCCGGTGCCGACAAAGCCGGTCACCCGCGGCGTTGCTTTCACCACATGCCAGACATGGTCATCCATGTCCATTTCGACCAGGACATACCCGGGATAGAACATGCGCTCCACGGTGTACTTCTTGCCTCCGCGAACTTCTGTGACTGTCTCGGTGGGAATCAGCACCCGGCCGATTTTGCTTTCCAGGCCAAACGCTCGTACCCGCGATTCCAGCGACTCTCGCACCTTGCGCTCGAATCCCGAATACGAGTGGATGATGTACCACTTCATGTTCGGATTGCGGGGCTGCTCGGCAACTGCCGCGCCCGGTTCTGGGGCCGGCCCTGGTTCGCCAGCCTCTAATGTTCCGTTCTTGTGCTCATCCTGCATAGTGTGAAACCAAAACCTTCCCTACTGAATAGCCTCTACTTCGCGAAGAAGTGGAAGAGATAGTCAACCCCTCTGCCAATCAAGTTATCGATGACGAAAAAATAAACGCCGAACAGAAATACAGTGATAAGCACTACGCTCGTTGTCGCCTGCACTTCTTTGCGCGACGGCGCCGTGACTTTCCGCATCTCGGTGCGAACGTCGTTGTAAAAAAACTTGATCCGCTCCGGCAAGGACTTGATGCGTCCGCCAAAGCTGGCGTCATCGGCTGCGGCTGCGATTGTCTTCGCCATTCTCTTCTCTCTCGCTTCCACTCCCATCACTGCACCCTAATTTCTTTTTGCCTTCTGCTCCTCAAAACTCTGGCAGGGGCGGAGGGATTCGAACCCCCAAGTCCGGTTTTGGAGACCGGCAGTTTAACCGTTGAGCTTACGCCCCTGAATTTATTTGCGGATTGAAAGATTTTCGAATTGTCGAATTGAAGATCCGTTCAATTCGTCCATCCGTAAATCCGACAATTCGCAAATTACTTAACCTCTTTATGCGGCGTATGCTTACGGCACCGGTTGCAGAACTTTTTCAGCTCCAGCCGGTCCGGTGTCGTCTTACGGTTCTTTGTCTTCGAATAATTCCGTTCTTTGCAATCACCGCACTGCATCGTAATAATCTCTCGGGGCATACCAAACAGCTCCTAGCTCTTAGCTTCTGCTCTTAGTTCAAAGCAAAAATCCCTGTCATTCCGAACCGCTTCCAGCGGTGAGGAACCTGCTTCTGCTCTGCCAACAACCAACGACCGCCTTACTGAACTATTTCGCTGATCGTTCCAGCGCCCACCGTATGTCCGCCTTCGCGAATCGCGAAGCGCAAGCCCTTTTCCATCGCCACCGGCGTGATCAGTTCAATCACTAGCTGCACGTTGTCTCCCGGCATCACCATCTCCGTGCCCGAAGGAAGTTCGGCCACTCCGGTCACGTCCGTGGTGCGCAGATAAAACTGCGGACGATAGCCTTTGAAGAATGGCGTATGCCGTCCGCCTTCTTCTTTCGTCAAAATGTAAACTTCCGCT
>Ga0137379_10003260_pt1 | contig 15161 bp, 14 predicted proteins | sample SagtaG_18_FD_104812 | JGI IMG/M metagenome (GOLD analysis project Ga0137379, IMG submission 104812) | Vadose zone soil microbial communities from Sagehorn Ranch, Mendocino, California, USA - Sage2_L_80_16 metaG | ecosystem: Environmental > Terrestrial > Soil > Vadose zone | place: USA...
GCTCGGCGTTCGGGTTTAGCTTGCGGCCGAAGATCGATTCAGGAAACAGATTGCGAAGGGCCATTTAACCTTCCGTCGTTGACTGTGATTGGGATGTTAGGCAGGGAGCGTACCATCGGATAGGGCTTGCGGAACGGTGGCGCGGCAAAAACCCGCACCTGCAACTGACCGGCGCGATGCTGGGAACTTCAACTGAACGGGCGGGAGGTGTCAGCGTAGCAGGTGCCAGGCGAGAGGTTACGAGGACGGGACGCATCTATTGCCATACGGCACAGGCAGTTGCTTGTGCCCTAAGGGCGCCGATGACGTCCCGACGTAGTGACCTAACGCCTCTTGCCTGTGCCGCTGGCGCCTCCCGCCCGTTCAGTTGCACTAGGACCAGGATGCAAAGCGGCCCGGAAGCGATCTTCCGGGCCGCTTTGCTACGAGCAAGTTGTTCGTTACGGCGCGACCACGATGATTTGATTCTGAGTTTCGGTTCCGGTGGTGATCGTCAACCCGCCGGGCAGCAGTGCCGGCTTGAATCCGCTGGCCGCCGGAGGCGTTGCGCGCAGCACGTAGGTTCCGGGAAGCAGAAACGCAATGCGGAAGTTTCCGTTCGCGTCGGTGCTGGTGCTGCGAACGATGTGGGTTGGATCGGCGTCATTGAGTAGCGACCCCGCTGTCAGAACTTCAACGGTTGCACCAGGAACCGCCGCGCCGGTCGCGCTGTTCGCATGAACGGAGCCGGTCACACTGCCGGTGATGTCCTGCGCCACGGCACGAACGACAGGTCTGAAGATGAAGCCGTTTCGAGCGTTGTTCCCGCGCACGACGAAGCTCCGACCAATGTCGAAGTCCAGGGTCATCACCGATCCGTTTTCCGTGAGCTGGATAGGCTCGTCAAGGTTGATCTTGATCCCCGAATGACCAGCACTCGGGAACTGAATTGCCGGCGTGGTGCCGTCCTTGAACGTGATCGACGATTTGCTTGGATCGATGATCAGGCGGAAGCCGTTGTAGGTTCCGGTAGCGAGAGTGGTCGCGCCAAGATTCGTGGTTTTTCCGCCCGCAAGATCTAGCAGGTTGATGAGGGCGTTGGGAGTGGCAACGGTAGTCCATCCCCCTTGATTGGCTTCGTCGGCCGCTTCCGCGTCGGTGGGCTCCGCCGTTCTGGCGTCGACGCGCACGACGAAAACATCAACGCTGGCGACGTCCGAAAATGGAAATGGCATGTCGGTAAGGCGAACGGTGAGCAGCCCCGTGCCAGTGCCTGATGAATCGCTGCACGCGGCGAACGCAACTGTGGCGATCACAAAAGCCGCGAAGAGTCGAATGGTCTTATTCATCTCTAATATCTCCTGCAGGAATGCGTTAACGATCTAGGTTGGGTTTGGAATTCGCGCGCAGAGTGCGGTCCTAATAGCGTAGACTCGGCCAGCCAAAGCCGGGGTCACAGCTCATCAGTGCCAAACGAACGGCGCGTGATGCAAAGGAGCGGAGATGTTAGAAGAAAAAAAAGGGACGGCGAAAGGGCCGTCCCCGTTGACGCTTGTCCCGACCTTACTTTTTCGGCGGCGGGCGATGCGAGCGACCTGGATTGGATTTCGCTCCGGCGTTTCCAGGTATTCCAGCAGGAGGTCCGGCTGTGGCCGGCCGTCCGGCTGACGCAGGCCTGTGGCTCTGGCCAAAGTCGCGGCCGGTGGAGCTGGGGCGGTTCGCCTGCCCGGCGAGCGCCTGCCCAGGGAGCTCACCGGGCATGCTCTCCAGGTCCGAATCGGCTGCATGCTTCGCAAGGCGCGCGAGGACGCGCTGTAGCGCCTCACTCGAGCTCAAGCCGTGGTCGGTCAGCGCGCCAATCACAAAGAGGGGCACCGCGAGCGAACGCCCGGAAGGTGCGCTCTTCGCAAGCAAGCTTACCGCCGCACCATCGACGCCTTTGCGTATTGCTTCCGCGCCTGCTTCGATCTCAGCTCCTGCGGGGGCCGATGGACGACCGTTCACAAGCGCCGCTCTGGCAATCTCCATTCGTGCGGCCTGCTCATTTACAGAGCGCTCGATGTTGCTCGGGTCGACACCCTTCGCGGCAAATTTCAGCGCGCGATTCTCGAGTGCTTCGGCGGGAAGTTGTCTCGCCCTCGCAGCCGCGATTCGCGCAAGGACGCGCTGAGCAACATCCGCCGGCAACACCTCTCTAAGGCGTGCCGAAGGATCTTTCGCAGGAACCTGGGCAATCGAGCCGTGCGCGGTTAGTACGATTGCCAGCAGCACAACGGCGAAGCTTCGAGTGTGGCTCATATTCGAGTGTGGCTCATATATGTATCATCTCCCGAAGGGAGTGATCTGCGTTCTCGCAATAAACATGGTTATGGCTGTCTAACGGGTGCGCCATATTAGATAGACTCTGCAAATGGACCTTAAGGTCACATTTGAGGGGTTTACTCGATGACCAGCAACCCAACCGTCCCTCCGAACTCGTCGACCATCGAGAGAAGACCCGGCGGCACGAGCCACTGCCCCCCGTTTACCCTGACGTTCATCTGATAGTTTCCGCGTTTGAGTGGGAGCGTAACCGACCACCAATCTTCCTCCATTCGCTCGAGCCGCAGTGGCGTCCAATTCGTAAAATCTCCACTCACTTCCACGTCGCTGGCTCTCGGCGCATTCACTCGCAGCTTCACCGAGTCCGCGACGATTCGCTGCGCGGTGAAGCCTGTCACAGTCGGAGCGACAGCAGGGGCGAGGTCGGCCGGCGGAGGTCCCAGTGTCACTTGCGTGTTTGACGACGGAGTCGAGCGCCGCACCCCCGACCAACGCAAACTCACTGACACGAACCGACCACCAGGAAATCCCTGGGTTGGATCGATTGGATAAGTTCCTCCACCCCCAACCACGGCTAATCGCGGAGTCACCCAGTACGCGGCGCTCACGCTGGCCCACGATCTCGCGTTGCCGCCCAACATCGTGAGCTGATCTCCAATTCGGAAACCGAGCAGCGCCCCAAGATCCAATGTGCTCCCCCGCTTCCATGATAGAGAGGCCTGCGCGTCCGCGTATTTGATCGAATCGCTGACAACCGTCGGACTGATGCTGAGCAACGCACTTTTCAGTTCTGACCCGAGAGCAATGCCCGCCTCTCCGAGCAGGATCTTTCGCCAGGCGACAGCGTCGTACGTTCGACCGCCGCCGAGCCCGAGGAAAAGCTCTCCGTTCGGACGAACGAAATGAACGCGACCGTTCGCGATGACTTCGCCTGTTCGCGTTCCGTCATTGTGGCTGCTGCCGCCCGCGAATCCACCGATCTCGCCGAGGAATCCAGGGCTGCTCTGAAGGAAGCGCGAAGCGGATACGGTGCCTTGCGTACTCCACCCGCCGGATGTGAACTGCGAGTAGGTACCTGTCGCTTCGGCGAACGCCGAGCCCCAGTCGACGAGTGCGTGCGGCGTAATTGTAGCTGCGCCGGTACTGAGAGTATCTGCGTAACGGAGGGCGGCTCCGCCCACATCGATACTGCTTTCGACTCTTTGCGCGTGACTTGCTCGTGCCACAAAGAGGACCGCCGTGAGCGCTCCTCTAAAGCTTGCAACGATTGAGGGTCTTACAGCTTTCAAATACCCGCGCGGGTAACAGTTGCGGCACGACCGCCTGGTTTACGTCGCGCTGTTCCCTGCGGGTCCGACCCGAATCACAGAGCTTTCGGTGCCAAAGTCGTCGGAGCTCTTTACAGCGAGCGGATCCGCTACCCAACGCGAGCCGTTGATAATAAAAGCATACTCGTGCCGTCCTGGCGAGAGGGGGACGGAGACAGCCCAGACCCCCGGCGCTCCCGACCGTTTCAGTTGCGTACTTCCCCTCGCCCACTCGTTGAAGTCTCCCACCAGCTCTACGCGTTCGGCCTTGGGGTCGACGAAAACAAAGCGTACGAGCTGCACGGTGTCAGCCCGGACAGAAGCAGCAGCGCGCGATGCCCCTTGCGAGCGCGCCGAGATTCGCGCGCCGACCGCGACGCTCGAGACGGCAATCACTGCGGTAATGCCGGCAGCGAGTGCGAGACCTGTGAGGGGTGTAAGGCGGAAGACGCGCTCCGTGCGCCACCACGACCCGGACAAAGGTCGCTTTGGATATAGGGCTGTTCCTTCCGCGAGCACTTTCTCCATCACTCGCTTCTCGAACGATGGATGAACGTGTTCGGGGGTGCGCAGTGGAGCGGCAACCCGCTCACCAAATGCGTCGTTCTTGTCGACCGCGCCCTCGTCGTAATTCTCAGCCATGATAAACCCCTTCAAGTAGATCGCGAAGCCCGTCGCAGGCCCGCTTCACCCTCATCTTCAACGCCGACACGCTGACGCCTGTTATTCCCGCCATCTCGTCGTACGTCAACTCTTCGACGTACTTGAGAAGAAATGCTTCCCGCTGATCCGCCGGCAACATGCCCAGTGCCTGCTCAATGTGCCAACTGACGTCAGACTCGTTCTCGACTTCCGTACTTGGTGCGACCGCTCGCTCGATCGCGTTCGGCGCCGGAGTAAAGCGAAGTTCGCGGCGGCGCTGTCGCGACGCGTAGGTCCTGCACTCGTTGACGACGATTTGGTAAAGCCAACCTCCGAAACGCTCAGGGTCCCGACAGCTGCGCAAGCCCCGGAAGGCCCGCATGAAAGCAGACTGCAGCGCATCATCTGCGTCGACCCGGGATCCAAGCATTCGCACGGCAAACCGAGCGCAGGTGTCCTGATAGCGCCGAATCAGCCCCGAGAAAGCCTCAATGTCCCCGGCAAGAACGGCGGAGATCAATTCCGCATCTGACGAGCCTTTCACAAGTGAATGACTCCTTTACACCATGCGCGGGTCACAAACCGGACACGGTAGGAAGTGTATCGGCAAAACTTGAGCGGAAAGGTAAACGGACGCAAAAGAGCCCGAGGTTTCCCTCGGGCCCATGATGCGTTCGAACAGCGCGACATCGGCCGGCTGGTCGAGGTTACTTAGACGCAGGTGATCACGCCGTTGACCATGCTGCAGGTCTTAGCAGACTGCGAGTGCGTAGCGGTCGCGCTCCATGAAGGCGGCGGGCCGGCAACGTTGGTCACGACAACCGTGACGTTCTGCGATGGGCTGAAGCCCTGAAGAGGAGCCGCAGTGGTCGCGGTTCCACCGAAATACGCGCCACCGTTGTCGGCAGCGTACTGCTCTTCGTAGGTCGCCATGTTGCGAAGGTCAGACTTCATCGCGGCGACGTACGCCTTGTCTTTTGTATTAGCGAACTTCGGAATCGCAATCGCGGCAAGAATGCCGATGATGACGACGACGATCAGAAGCTCAATGAGGGTAAAACCTTTTTTGTTGCGTAACATCGGGCAATTCTCCTGCAGCGGTTGGAGGGCTGAGCGCAGGGTGCGCGGCCTTACATTAAAGACGCTGTGCGAGCGCATACGCAACCCGATTGCCGCTATTTGTTTGCTCGCTAACCATCATAGTGACATGGCTTTACACGCACGGTCTAATGCAATGGATTTCGCGTTTTGCAAGCCTTGCACAAGTGTTTTTCTTGCTTGCTATGGCGAAGTAAGAGTCAGAACGATTGACAAGCTGTAATTACCGGGTGTGTCCAGGGTCCAGTCATATAGCGTCTGGAAGTACAGCGTAGTCGCGTTGCTCGCGGTTGCCGTAGCCGTGACGAGGCTGGCGTCGCTGGCTGTAAGCGCGGCAAATCCTCCGCTCGATGAGGTGCTCCATTCGAGGTCGGACGACGGTTTATTCGTCCGTGCCGGTGCGCCAGGCGAGGTATTCGTCGCCGTCCACGTCGCAGCCGCGGCGCGAATGTGCAGCGCCCAGGGCGCGTTCGCGCTCACCGTCAGTGTCGGCCCCGTGGTCGCGTTGAAGCCTGCGTCGAAGTCGGCGGTAGTCGGGGCCGTCAGCGAGGTCGAGCCCGCGCTCATCTGAAGCCGCACGACGCGACCCGCAGTCATCGACACGCTACCCGGAACGCCGCAGCTGGCGGGAGCACCGTTAGCAGTGCACTGCGCGCCCGCCGATGCCGGCGTCATCGCGACTGCGGTTGCAGCCAATATCATGGTCGCAATTGTCAACCGAATGTGCATCATCTGGTCTCCCGTTCGACTCTGAAGGTTCCGGAAGACATGGACCCGTCGGCCGACGCGCCCACCCAGGTCCCGGTCACGGTATCTGCCACGATCTGGCCAACGTGACGACGCGGAGTCGCTTCGAGATCAGCATCGAAATCGATCACATCGGTTCCGCTTTCCGAGCCACTGACCAAACCGCCGAGAACTCGGCTCTGTCCCGTCTGAGAGTTGACTCCGACGAGATCGAGGCGGCCCTGGAAGCTGGTGCCCGACTCGCGCGAGATCGTGAGCATGCCAGTGATGGTCTCGTGCACGGGACTCGTTTGAACTCCGGTGTAGTTCCATGATCCGTTGAGTTGCAGCAGGGATGGCTGCGGCTCGGTCGACTTGAGACACGCAGATAGCAACGCACAGCCACTGAGCGTGAGCAATACAGCGACTTTACGCTGGCGGCGCGCCGCGGTCATGAACGACTCTCTCCTGTTCCTGCTCCACTCTCGTTCAGTGTCGCGTTGTTCTTCTGAGCGCCTCCGCTTTTCGTTGCCGGCGGAGTCCACATGCGGATCGGACGGGGATCCAGCGTGATCGTGATTGACTTCGAGTCCTTACCAGTAACGATCAACAGCGGTATTGGGGCGCGTGGTACCAATGGCTCTGTCAGCTCGCTGAGATCAAACTCGAGGGTGTAGGTTCCTACCGGGAGCGACAGGAACGTTGCGGTTGTTGGTCCCGTCATCAGCGCTGCCCACTCGCGCCCGGCGCTGTCCCGCGCGATCACGTGCGCTTTGCTGAGATCGACTAGCACCGTGGAAATGCCCGACCTCGGCGCGATTACAAGCTCGATCTCCGCCGACGTCGATAACTGCACGCCTAGATCGCCTCGCCCAACTCCGCTCGGAGACCAGCCGTCCGGCAGCGACGCTTCGTCGATTGCGACTGACTGACGTGAATCGCCCGCGACCCTGTATTTTCCACTCGCGTCGGCGACAGCTGTCTCCGATCCGCGCCGGACGATAGCGCCCGCGACACCCGGCTCTCCAGGGTCGCGACGCTGATTTCCATTCAGATCCTCGTAGACGAAGCCGGACGTGCCTGGCGTACGCAGCATCGGCACTGTCACAGCATGCTCGAGTCGCATCCCAAAAATCCACGGCACGCGTCCGCTGACCGAGTGGAAGATCGAATTGCGCTCGGTGTCGATCTTGAGCGCAAAACCGTTCATTAGCGGAATTGCGAGCCCCGCGCGCATGATCGCCGAGGTCTCGTCGCCGAAGCCATTGACGCGCTGCAATTCTCCCTCGCCGCGAATTCCGCCTAGCCATGGCAGAACCACCTGCTCTCCGCGAACTCCGAACAGACTCTGCTGATTGACGAAGCCGCCCCTGTCGCGAGTCTGCTCGATGCGCATCTGCAGCTCGACGACGCCTCCAGCTCCGGACCACCCAGCATTGCTCGTCCAGTAATTCCGCGGCGTGCGATCCGTCACCATGCTTTGTCCGGTTGGCAAAACCGTCCGCGTGACGTTGCCTAGATACGCCGAGCTGTTCAGATAATACTGGCGCAGATAGCTGCTCACGCTGATGCCAAGCTGCCGCTCGCGACTGCCGAACGCTCCGCCACTTCCGGGCGCACCCTGACGTGATGTCGCGTCAAATAGATAGGATCGCCCTTCGAGCGCGATCGTCGTCCCGCCGATGATAGCGTACTGCGGCCTAAGGGAAAATCCATTCGACTTGAGTCCGGTGAACACCGATGTCGCGTCGCTGGTGCGCCAGGCGCTCGCGCTGATCGATGCGCGCGACGACAGCCGCTCGGACATATTCGCAACCAGCTCGTTGGTCGCGCGCGCGAATGCATCGCTGCCGCCGGGCGCGTGCGTCACACGAAGCTGCTCGTTGCTCTCCGAGCGCAGTCTCACCAGCTCGCTCGACCAGCCGAGTCCGCTCCCGTCCTGAAACCGCCGCTCGGCAATTTCAGCCTTGAGCGTGCTTCCGAAGATGGCGGGAACTGCGGCGCCGATTCCAATTGCATCGAGCTGGCGCGGTAATGTTCCGGCGTCCGCGAGGTGAGAAATCGAAGTACTCAACTGCGCAACGCCAACCTGACCTTCGGCACGGAGGCCGATTAGCGGTTTGCGCTCCGTCGATCCGACGCCGGGCATGGAAAGGGCTCCAAGACTCAGAACGCTCCATCCAGGATGTTGAAGATGTAGCAGCGCACCCTGTCCGTACGGGTAGAGTCCGGTGAGCTCGGAGAAGGATGTGCCGGTGTTTCCGAGACTGAGTTGGCCGGACGGAGCGGACAGAGTTAGGGAAGCCGAGGACTGGTAGCTGCCGAGGTGGGCGAATGCATTGCTCGCTGCGCCGCCCAGCGCCGATCCCTGCGAAATCCGCGCGTCAACATGGACCGAATCATAGAGCGCGCCAGTCGCCGTGAGAGTGAATAGCTTATTCGCGCGGCCGTTTTCATCCGTCGCGTTGGCAATCGCCGATGTGATGAGAGGGCCGGCTTCGCGCCCGATCGAGCTCGAGTTGAAGACCTCCACCGTCATCGTCTCCGACGCCAGCGTGTCTCTTCCAGTGCGCAGCGACACCTGTATGAACGACGATCCGGTTGCCGATAACGCGGGCACCTTGAGTCGCACTCGGCGCTTCACGGTTTCGCCGGGTGCGATCACAATTGGCGACTGATGGACCTCTCTGGACGCCCAGCCGGTTGGGAGGGCGAGGTCAGCGTTGATCGTTTCAACGGCGTTTCCGGAGTTCGCGATCTCGAACGGCAGGATCACATCGTTGCCCGCCTGCGCGTTGATCGGGCCGGAAGCGGGGCGGAGGAGAATGCTGCGGACGAGAGTCACATCTATTTCGACGGGCACCACCAGCGTCGGTGACCCAAGTGCGGAGAAGTGCACTTCGGCGGCGACGAGTCGGCCAGCGATGGCATTGGCGGGGATTCCGATGGTTAAACCGACGCGCGATTTGCGCCCGGAACGAGATTCGAGTGAACGCGTCCGAGGGCCAAGCACAGTGAAGTCTCCTCGCGGGATGATGATCACCTCGAGATTCGAGACTGACGACAGGGCATCGGGCACGGGGATCGACACGACCTGGTAGGTGCGCGGAGCTCCAGACGCGGTGACGGATGGGAGCATGATCTCGATGTCAGTCGCTGAGTCTGTTCGGGATGCAGCGGCAACAGCGAGAGTCACGGTTGCGCCTGGTTGCACTGCGCCTGATGAGGACTGCGCTCTGACCGGGGATGGGAAAGAAGAAGCGAGAGCGTACAACGCTGCCGCCAATGACGAGACGAGGAGTGGGCGACGCGACATCGCTATCACGGAACAGTCTGTGAAAGCGTGATCTGATAATTCGCGGAGTAGGTGCCCGGCGCGTCCGTTGTCCAGTCGAGAATCATCCGGAAGAAGATCGTATTACTCCACGGATCGTTCGACACGTTGCGAACGACGATTCGTTGCTCGACCTGTGCGTCGGTGAGCGTGATGCTGTTCCAAGTGGCGAGATCGGAACGCCGCCACTGGAGATCACCTATCACTTTTGTACCACCGAGACTCGCCGACGTGGAGCGAATCGAGACCGTAGTGGTGCGCGACAAACCCGTCTGCGCGTCGATGGTGAACGTCACACCGGTTGCAGAGTTGACGAAACCGGCGATGTAATCCGCAGCCGTGGGCGCGGCGAATGTGATGGTGCCCCCAGTCACAGTGAGATTCGTTTTCTGCGCCGCGAGCGGGGAAGCGAACGTCAGCGACAGCGCGAGCAGAATCGTCGCGTTGGTGCTGCCGCCAGGAAGCTTCCGCGCCAGCGGGGACACGTGACCTACTTTGCCTGGTAATCGATCTGCCCAGCGACGAGCTCGGCGCCGCCGAAGTCGATCAAGGCGAGTACGACGTAATCTCCAGCTGCGAGGTCGCTCGGCACATCGACGAGAACCTTGCGAGCCGCGCCTGGAAGAGTCGGGAATTCCGCAATTGGAACCTGAGTAGCGACCGTGTTGTCGAGACGACGAAACTCGAGGCGTCCCTTGGCCAGGAGGTGCATGCCGCCAGTGTTGTGGAACCTGATCGCGATTTGCTTTTTTGCCGGCGCCGGTGCCGCGACTGCGCTAGCCGTCTTTGTCGTAGCCGCCGCCTTCGCTGGAGGCGCATCGACGACAGCCATGTCTTCCACCGCGCCGTCGCGTGTGAGTCCCGGCGGAGCGACGTACACTTTCACTCCGGTGCGGAAGATGTACTGCAGCGAATTTCCCCTGGTGGCCGCGCGCTGGGGAACCTCCTCGACGAAGACTATGTCCCAGCATTCTCTCGAGAGCGCGGCGTCGGTCTGAACGGCCAGGCGTACGACACGCGAGCTGTGCGGCTCGACGCGAATCGAGAGAGGCGACACAGTCAGCATCGCTCCGCACGACTTGCCACTCGATCCCGGAGCAAGAAAGCGGTTGTCGCCATTCTCCTGGCGATCCCAGTCCTGACGAGTGATCGAGGCCTGCACCGGTTTGTCCGATGTGTTCTGGAGCGAGAAGCTCGCGGAGGCGCGGCTCGCGCCGGCGGTGAGCATCGTGACCTCGAGCGGATCTACCAGCAGCTGCGCGGATGCGGGCTGCGAGACCACTACTCCAACAGCGCAGAGGGCGAGCACGGTCGCCCGCACTCGCCCTCTGCGCTCTGCGCCCGCCGTTTCGGGCGAGCGAGAGCGAGAAATCTGCATTGTGATTACGGGGCGGTGAGTGTGAACACGATCGGCAAGCTGTAAGTACCAGGAGCATTGCTTGCGCTCGTGAAGTCGCTCAACCAGCTGGTCTTGAAGAAGGCCTGCGCCGCGGCGCCGTTCGTCGAGCTCGCGCCCGACGCGAAGGCCGCGTCGCTGTTCGTGATCGCGACGAAGGTACCACCGGCCGAAGTCGACCATGAGAGGTCACTAATCGGCTTCACACCGGAGTTGCTGCCCGCGTATGTCCAGTTCGCGGCGTTCTGCGACTTGATCTTCAGCGTCCAGCTTCTGTTCGCCTTGATCGTGAAGCTCGGGCCGTCGTTAGCGATGACGTTACCGGCATCGACGTCGTCGGCGGTCGGATTGGTTAGCGAAGTGGCCGCCGAGCTCATTCCGAGCTTGACCAGCGCGCCAACGGTAACTGAGGCGGTATTTGTGGTGTTGCAGCTGCCAGCGTTGCCGCTGCACTGCGCGTTGGCCTGGCTTGCGCCGATGGCTGTAGCAAGCACCATCGCGGCCAATAGGGAACGGGTCGCATTCATTGTCTTTTTGTCTCCAAAAAATTTGATGGTGCCGGCGACTAGCAAGAGGCTGGAACCGGCCCTTTCAAAAGCGGTTGGTTGGTACACATACAAGACGAAAACGGACCCTCTCTGTAACGCCAAATTCAGAGAGAAATCCGTTGACTTTTCACGCCGATTCGCGTTCAAAAATCGTCGCGATTTTCGGGCGGGTTGAGGCCTGTTTCAGGGCCTCAATCCACAAGGATTGGGTTACCGGTCAAGGAATATTTTTGACATTCGGGCCAATCTCGAAATCCGTCGGGTTTTGTTCGGTTTGATTGCGTAACTTCTTACGGACAAAGGCATAAAAGGGACCTCCGCACTACGCTTGGGCTGATAGAAAATCAACCCTCCTTGTCTTCGTACTGATCCTTCAGACTGGCGATGACATTCGGATCTGCGAGCGTCGTCGTGTCGCCCAACGCGCGTCCTTCCGCGATGTCGCGCAACAGTCGGCGCATGATTTTTCCCGAGCGTGTTTTTGGAAGATCAGCCGAGAACAAAATGTCATCAGGACGCGCGAGCGCGCCAATTTTTTGCGCGACGAATTCGCGCAGCTCGTCGCGCAACGCTGGGCTTTGTTTGTTTCGCTCGCGAAGCGTTACGAATGCAGCGATTGCCTGTCCCTTCAGCTCGTGTGACTTGCCAACGACTGCTGCTTCGGCGACCGCGGGATGCTCGACGAGAGCCGACTCCACTTCCATTGTTCCGATGCGGTGGCCGGCGACGTTGAGCACATCATCGACGCGACCGAGAATCCAGAAATAACCATCGCTGTCGCGCTTCGCTCCATCTCCGGGGAAGTACAAGTCCGGCCGTCCAGGCCATTTAGTAAAATAGGTCTGCACGTACCGCTCGTCGTCGCCCCAGATCGTGCGGAGCATCGATGGCCACGGCTTCGTGAGCGCGAGAAGTCCACCACCGACCTCGATGGGCTTTCCCGCTGAATCGAGAAGATCCGCACTGAAACCCGGGAGGGCCTGTGTCGCGCTTCCGGGTTTCGTCGTTGTGATTCCCGGCAGCGGCGAGATCACGATCGATCCAGTCTCCGTCTGCCACCACGTGTCAACGATCGGACAGCGATTGCCCCCGATGTGCTCGCGGTACCACATCCAGGCTTCCGGATTGATCGGTTCTCCGACGGTGCCCAGCAACCGAAGTCGCGAGAGGTCATGCTTGGCCGGATGCTCGTCACCCCATTTCATGAAGGCGCGAATGGCCGTCGGCGCGGTGTAGAGAATCGTAACGCCGTGCCTCTCGCAGATGTCCCAGAAGCGATCGCGCTCGGGCCAGTCGGGCGCGCCTTCGTACATCACGCACGTGGCGCCGTTCGCGAGCGGTCCATAGACCAGATAGGAGTGCCCGGTCACCCAGCCGATGTCGGCGGTGCACCAGAACACATCCTCCTCCTTCAGATCGAACACCATCTTGGTTGTCGTCGTCACGCCGGTGAGATATCCGCCAGTAGTGTGGACGATGCCTTTTGGCTTTCCAGTCGTGCCCGAGGTGTAAAGGATGTACAACACATCCTCTGCGTCCATCGCTTCCGGTTCGCACTTCATCGATGCGTCACGCATCAGGCGATGCCACCAGTGGTCGCGCCCCTCTTTCATTTCTGCAAAGGCCTCATCGCCTTCGCTGCCAGCGCGGCGGCGGACGACGATCACGTTCTCAATCGAAGGCGTGTCCTCGAGCGCCTTGTCGGAATTCCGCTTGAGCGGAATCACCTGACCGCGGCGGTATCCGCCGTCGGCGGTGATGAGAAGTTTGACTTGCGAATCGTTGATCCGGTCGCGCAACGACTCGGGCGAGAAGCCGCCGAAAACCACGGAATGAATCGCTCCGATTCGCGTGCAGGCAAGCATCGCGATTGCGGCCTCAGGTATCAGCGGCAGATAGATCGCGACGCGATCTCCCCTTTTTACGCCGAGACTCTTGAGGACGTTCGCGAACTTGGATACCTCGCAATACAGATCCCAATAGGTCAGCGTTCGTCGATCGCCCGGCTCACCCTCCCAAAGGAGCGCTGCTTTGTTCCTTCGCGGCCCTCGGATGTGTCTGTCGATGCAGTTGGCCGAAACGTTGATCTTCCCACCGGTGAACCACTTTGCGTGCGGCGGGGTCCACTCCAGCACCCTCTCCCACGGTTTTATCCATTCCAGCTCGCGCGCCTGTTCGGCCCAGAATTTCTCAGGGTCGCGTTCCACTTTCTCCAGAATGTCCGCTGATGAAACGTTAGCTGTTCGCCTGAACTCGGGGGGTGGCTCGAACTTTCGATTTTCCTGTAGCAGGACGTCGATGTCAGTCATTGGCGCGGAAATGGTTGGTCGTCGCCTTATTGGCGGAGTCGCAAGGATACTGCGTTTTGCGCCACTCTCGCCAGAGTGGCAAGTTCTAGGCGAATGTCCTCCACAATCTCTGCCAGTGGGCCGGCTCCACCGATCGTCGAGGTAGCGGAGCTCGCGCGCGAATTTGGATCAAGGCGGGCGGTAGCCGGCGTCACCTTTTCTCTCGCCGCAGGCGAATGCCTGGCGCTGTTCGGCCCCAATGGCGCTGGAAAGACGACACTCCTTCGCGTCCTTGCAGGTCTCCTCCGGCCGACGTCCGGCAGCGCGCGGGTATGTGGAATCCAACTGCCCGGCGGAGCACTGGCTCGGTCGCGCGTGGGTCTGATCTCGCACCACACGATGCTCTACGAGGCCCTCTCTTCACGGGAGAATGTCTCATTCTCGGCTCGACTCTATGGAATTCGGGATTCGGGCGCGCGCGTGGAGGACTCCCTGCGGCGAATGTCGATGCTCGAGCGCGCTGACACTCCTGTTCGCTCGCTCAGCCGCGGCATGCAGCAACGCGTATCGATCGCTCGTGCAATGGTACACTCACCTCAGCTCGTGCTTGCCGACGAGCCATACAGCGGCCTGGACGAGAGCGGGGCGCGTGCGCTCACCTCACTTCTTCAGGAGCTGCGCTCCGCGGGTACCGCGATCATCATCGTGACGCACAACCTCGTCGAGGGACTTTCGCTGGCGACGTATGCAGCGGTGATGCAGCGCGGAAAATTCGTACGCTACGATGCCGCCGATCGCATCAACGCCGGGTCATACGTAACTGCTTACCGCGAGGCCGTGGCGGCGAGTGGCTGACATTCTCGTCTCCGCATGGGTCATCGCGCGCAAGGATCTGGCAATCGAGTTCCGGACCCGCAGTGCCTTCCTGTCGGCAGTGGTTTTCTCGCTGCTTGGGTTGGTGATTTTTTACTACTCCTGGGACCCGACCGCCGTTACGGCTACCGATCTCGCGCCCGGTGTGTTGTGGGTGATCTTTACGTTCTCCGGATTGCTGGGGCTGCATCGCTCGTTTGGTGTCGAGACGGAGGACCACGCCATCGATGGTCTGCTCGCGTCACCGGTGAGCAGGGAAGCGATCTTCCTCGGGAAAGCGATGGCGAACCTCATTTTCGTAGCCGCAGTACAGGCAATCGCAATTCCGGCGCTGGTGGTGTTCTACAATCTTCCGCTCGGACCGATCGCCGCACCCCTCGTCGCGATCGCGATCCTCGCCGCGATCGGCCTCGTTGCTGTCGGCACGCTGTTCAGTGCCATGGCCGTCAATACGCGACTTGCCGAGCTGCTGCTGCCGATGCTGGCGCTCCCTTTCTTCGTTCCCGTCGTGATCGGTGCATCGCAGGCGACCGCCAAGCTATTAAGTGGCAGGCCAATCGTCGAAGCCGCTGCGTGGCTCAAGCTCCTGCTCGCGTTCGACATCGTGTTCGTCGCGGCGTGCACGCTGACCTATCCATTCACGGTCGA
>Ga0137379_10003264_pt1 | contig 15154 bp, 14 predicted proteins | sample SagtaG_18_FD_104812 | JGI IMG/M metagenome (GOLD analysis project Ga0137379, IMG submission 104812) | Vadose zone soil microbial communities from Sagehorn Ranch, Mendocino, California, USA - Sage2_L_80_16 metaG | ecosystem: Environmental > Terrestrial > Soil > Vadose zone | place: USA...
ATCGAGGCGCGCGACGACGCGCTGCCCGGCGACGCCGATTCTCTCGACGCGGTCGCGCTCATCAACGCGGCGGAGCGGCCGCTGATTCTCGCCGGCCACGGCGTGATGCTCTCGGGCGCGGAGCGCGAAGTCGTCGCGCTCGCCGAACGCGCGCACATCCCGATGGCCGTCACGCTGCTCGGCATCGGCGGCGTCGCGGCGTCGCATCCGCTGAATCTCGGCATGATGGGGATGCACGGCGAGGCGTGGGTCAACCTCGCGATCCAGCAGGCGGATCTGCTCATCGCGTGCGGCATGCGCTTCGACGACCGCGTGACCGGCAACCTGCGCACCTACGCGCCGGGCGCGAAGAAGATCCACATCGAAATCGATCCGTCCGAGATCAACAAGAACGTGCCGGTCGACGTCGCGCTCGTCGGCGATCTCGCGGAGGTTCTCGAGCGGCTGCTTCCGTCGATCGCCGCCGGCGATCGCCGCGGCTGGCTCGCGACCATCGACCAGGCTCGCGGCGACTCCGCCGTCCGCGACATTCAGTCGCTGCCGGACGACGGGCACCTGTACGCCGCGCATGTCATCAACGATCTCTGGCGCGCGACGCGATCCGACGACACGATCATCGTCACCGACGTCGGTCAGCACCAGATGTGGGAAGCGCAGTACTACCACCATGACGCGCCGCGCTCGCTCATCACGTCGGGCGGCCTGGGGACGATGGGATTCGCCGTACCGGCCGCGATCGGCGCGAAGCGGGCGCGCCCGGAGGCCGACGTCTGGGCGATCGTGGGGGACGGCGGCTTCCAGATGACGATGTGCGAGCTCGCGACCGCGGTGCAGGACGGGATCGCGATCAAGGTGGCCATCATCAACAACGGCTTTCTCGGCATGGTCCGCCAGTGGCAGGAGTTCTTCTACGAGCGGCGCTATGCCGCGACGCCGCTGTCGGGGCCGGACTTCGTGAAGCTCGCCGATGCGTTCGGGATCCGGAGCCGGGCGGTCACCGCCCGGCCCGATGTCGGGCCGGCGATCGAGGACGCGCGCGCGCACGCGGGGCCGGTCGTGATCGATTTTCGCGTCGAGCAGGAAGATACGGTCTATCCGATGGTTCCCGCGGGCGCCGATCTGCACGCCATGATCCGGCGTCCCGGCCCGAATCCGATCGTCGAGACGGCAGCCGACTAGTGACGAACGAGCGCCAGCGAGTGAGCCACGCGAGCGGAGCGGGGATCGATGGGGTCCCCGCGAGCGAGCGTGTAGGGGGGTCCGGCGGGGCGAAGCCCCCCGGAAGAATATGACACTGCACACCTTTGCCGTTTACGTCGAAGATCAGCCGGGCGTGTTGAACCGTGTCTCGTCGTTGTTCCGCCGCCGCGGCTTCAACATCCACTCGCTGAGTGTCGGCAGCTCGGAGACGGCGGGCATCTCGCGAATGACCGTCGTTGTCCAGACCGATGCCGGCGGCGCGGCGCGGATCAAGGCGCACCTGCGGAAGCTGGTGCCCGTGATCCGGGTTACGACCTGCAGCCACGCGCGGCCGTCGTCCGCGACCTGGCGCTCATCAAGGTGAGCGCCACGCACGAGACTCGCGCCCCCGTCATGCAGCTCGTGCAGGTCTTCGACGCCCGCGTCGTCGACGTCGCCCCGACGTCGCTCATCGTGGAGATCTGCGCGTCGGAGGCCAAGGTGGACGGTCTCGTCGAAGTCCTGCGTCCGTACGGCGTGCTGGAAATGGTCCGCACCGGACGCGTGGCGATCGATCGCGGATCGGTGGCGGAGATCGCGCGGGCCGCCGCGGTCGATCCCGCAGCGCAGGCAACCGATTCGGGCGTGTCGTTTTCCGTGTGAACCGCCGGTAACGGCGACTGGCAACTGGAGACTGTCAATGGCGAAGGTGTATTACGACGCTGACGCGGATCTGTCGCTCATCCGGGGGCGGCGCGTGGCCGTGCTCGGCTACGGATCCCAGGGGCACGCGCACGCGCTGAATCTGCGGGACAGCGGCGTGGACGTGCGGGTCGGGCTGCCGCCGTCGAGCGGCTCACGCGAGAAGGCGCAGGCGGACGGTCTCGCGGTGCTGGATCCGGCAGATGCGTGCGCGTGGGCGGATGTCATCATGGTCCTCGTGCCCGACACCGCGCAGGCGGCGGTCTATCAGGACGCGATCCGGCCGCATCTGACGCCGCTCAAGACGCTCATGTTCGCGCACGGCTTCAACGTGCGGTTCGGCACGCTCGATCTGCCGGCCGATGTGGATGTGTCGATGATCGCCCCGAAGTCGCCGGGCCACCGCGTCCGCGAGCTCTATCAGGACGGCGCCGGCACGCCGGCGCTGCTCGCGATTCACCAGAACGCCAGCGGGATCGCGCGCGACCTTGCGCTCTCCTACGCGAAGGCGATCGGCGTCACGCGCGCGGGCGTGCTCGAGACGACGTTCGCCGAGGAGACCGAAACGGATCTCTTTGGCGAGCAGGCGGTCCTCTGCGGCGGCGTCACCGCCCTGGTGAAAGCCGGCTTCGAAACGCTCGTGGAGGCCGGGTATCAACCAGAGATCGCGTACTTCGAGTGTCTCCACGAGCTGAAGCTGATCGTCGACTTGATGTATCAGGGTGGCCTCGGGTACATGCGCTACTCGATCAGCGACACCGCCGAGCATGGCGACTATACGGCCGGGCCGCGCATTATCACCGACGAGACGCGGCGTGAGATGCGCCGCATCCTGGCGGAGATCCGCGACGGCAGCTACGCGCGCCAGTGGCTGACCGAGGATCGAAACGGGCGTCCCTGGTTCAACGAGACGCGCCGGCACGAGCAACAGCATCCGATCGAAGAGGTCGGCGCGAAGCTGCGCGCGATGATGCCGTTCCTGAAGCCGGTCACGCGGAAGGCAAGCGTCGAGGTGGTGGAGAAGCTCTGAAGGTTCTAGAGTTCTAAGAACCTTAGAACCTTAGAACCCTCTAGACCCCTTGGAACTCTTGAACGAATATAGGCCCGGCACATTGAACTGCAGCCCGGCGTAGAGCAGCACGTGTGGGTGCTCCTCGTCCGGGCCATGGATGGCACGGCCGACCGCGAACAGCAGGATGATTTGCTTCGTGAGCTTGGGCCGCGCGCCGACGTTCACGATCAGCTCGTCACGCGTGCCGGCGCGGCTCTCGCCGTGCAGTTCCGCCAGCAATTCGAGCCGCGGGATGACATGCCCCTCGGTCGAGACGCCGTACTCCCACGCGTCTTCCCCGTTCTGCACGAACCGGCGGCCGACCTCCGCGTTGATTTCGGCGTGGAGCTTTTCGATCGTGAGCTCGGTCGGCAGAAACAGCTGCCGCCCGTCTTCGACCAGACCCTTCGTGACGGATGCATGCGTCGTGTTGAATTCGATCTGCGGGTACACGGACCAGGCGATCAAGGTCCCTTCCTGACCCAGAAAGCGATACTTGACGCCGGCCGTCATGTTCCCGGCGCCGGTCCGGACTTCGCCGTCTTCGCCGCCGCGAACCCACGGCATCTCCAGCTTCAACTGGACGCGCCGGCCGACGCCGTAATTCGCGTCAACGCGCGGCAGCTCGAGCGTGTGTGAGTGCGAGTGTTTCTCGAGGAAGGTCGAGAGGTTGATCTCCCAGTAGCCCGGTCCCGGTGTGTCCGGATCGTCGGTGATGAGAGGTGGCCCGCCCTGCGCGCGCGCAGGGGTCGCACCGAGAGCTATCGCGAGCAGGAATCCAAGACAGATCAGCCTCCGCACCAGCATGGGAGATAGCAAATCCACGGCCATGGCGGCGGCATTGGCGACTTTGGAGGACACCGTGCACTCCAGGGATGACGGGAACCGCGGGCCGTCGGTCCTGCCCGGAGCGGCCGGGCTTGGCACCTGACCTGCAAGCCCGGGTTCGATTCTCCACGTTTTGCCGGGAGCTGTCCATGCACATGTTTCGAGTGATTTCTACCGCTGCCGTCTGCCTTACGCTCTCCGTCCTGAGCGCGGCGCCTGTTTATGCACAGGCAATCACGCCTGCCGATGCCGGCACGCTGTCCGTGCGCGTCCGCCCGGTGAACGCCGACGTGATGGTGGACGGGGAACGATGGGTGTCGTCGGACACGGACGGCCGCCTGGTTCTCCAGTTGACGGAGGGCCATCACACGATCGAAATCCGCGCGCAGGGCTATCACCGCTTCTCGACGATCGTCGACGTGCGACGCGGAGAGATCCTGCCGCTCAACGTCAGCCTCTCGGCCGCAATGACCGAAGCGGCCGCGGCGCCGACGTCGCGAGCGTCCGTCTCTCCAATCTCCGTGCAGACGGCGGACAACGGTTTCGCGATCTCGCCGGATTTCCGCGTGACCGAGCTGAATCACCGCACGGCGGGATTTGCCGGCGCGTACGGCGGGCGCGTCTTCGATCGCCGCCTGCTCCTTGGCGTGGGCGGCTACTGGCAGACGAATTCTTCGAGCGACGCGCGCATGGCGTATGGCGGCGCCGTCGTCGAGTGGCGGGTCTGGACCGATCGGGCGATCGGCTTCACCGCGCACGGCCTGGCGGGATTCGGCGCAGCGAGGTTCAATCGCTCGTTCGCATTCGACCGCCGCATGTTCCCGAACGGCGAGGACATGCGCGGGCGCGGACGCGACGAGGGCTTCTTCGTCGCGGAGCCGGAGGCGCAAGTCGTCGCGCGCTTCGGCAGCCACCTGCACGTCCACGCGGGCGTCGGCTATCGGGTGACGTCGGCGCGCGTCGACGATCTGAACGGCGTCAGCGGCAGCATCAGCATCCAGTTCGGCCGATAGCACACTCTGCGGGAGAGAGCAGCATCGTGGCGATCGCCACCGCGGTGACGGCTACACGGCCTCGAGGAGCTTCGCGGCCTTTTTCACGTCACGCGGTGCGACCCAACAGATCGCGCCGTACCGCTCGCCGACACCGACGGCATCGATGGCCGTGACGCTGATGTTGGCGGCAGCCAGCCTCCCCACCAGATCCGCGATCGCGCCGATCCGATCGTCACCCTGGACCATGAACCCGCGCTTCGGTCCGACGAGCTTCCATCGGTTCGCCTTCGCGACGGCCTTGAACGCGGCCGAATCCGCCGGAAAGAAGTCCAGCTGCGCGCGGCGCCCGGATGGAAAGCCGGAGAAGGCCGTCAGATTTACGCCGGCATCCTTCAGCGCCTGAAGCGCCTTCGCGCCCTCACCAACCTTGTTCGGAACCTCGGTGTAGAAATAGTCGACCTGTCGGACCGTTTCAGCCATGACGTCCCTCCTGTCTTCATTCCCCGAACGTTCGCACTCGACGCCAAATATCTGGGATGACCCCCGATCAGAGCAAGCAGAATAACGACTGGGACGGACGCCCCGGAGCTCAACTCGGATCCCAAGTCGCTCCGTGGCCTCCGTGGCCTCTGAGTGCAAAGAAAGAGAGCTCGGCGGTACTCCACGGATCCGGCTTTGCACTCGCTGATCGGCACAGGAGGCTCCATGCGAAGAGAAGATCGTGAGCGGAGCTTTGGAGAAGAGAATCCGCAGCACAGCAGCAATCGGGAGAAGGAAGGCACTCGTCCGAGCCGACCCGTATCCGGTGACGAGCGGATTAAAGGCGGCATGGCCTCGGATGAGCCGCAAAAAATGCCGAGCTCCCAGCGCCAGTCCGGGCGATTGCCGCTCCCTGACTAGTCCTGGTCGGATGAGCAGCCCGAAGGCGTCGCAACGCCTCCGGGCGCTCTTCACTGGCGGGGTTCGAGTTCGGCGCCTGAACGCTCGAACGCGCCGGCGCCACAGGACGGTTGAGTTACCGTCTCCTGCCTATCGGTTCGCCGGAGACAATCAGCTCCACGCGGCGATTCTGCTGGCGTCCGGCTGCCGTGCTGTTCGAGGCGACCGGCTGGTCTTTGCCGAAGCCGCTCGTGGCCACAACGGACGGAGCGATGCCCTGCCGGACCAGATAGTCGCGGACGGAGTCCGCCCGCCGCTCCGAGAGTTGCTGGTTGTAGCCCGCGCTGCCAACGCTGTCGGTGTGTCCTTCGACCGCCATCTCCAGTCCCGGATGCGCCAGGATGATGCCCGCGACCTTCGCAAGCTTCTCGCGCGCGCCCGGCTTCAAGCCGGCGCTCCCTGTGTCGAACAAGACGTCCGAGAGATTCACGATCAGTCCGCGCGCGGTCTCTCGCGTCTCGAGGACGACGTTCAGCTGCTCGCGCAGCCGTTCGCGCAGTTCCGTCTTCTCTCGCTCGGCCTGGGCAGCTGCTTGCTGCGCCTCCGCCGCCGTGGACTGCGCCTGTTGCGCCTGGGCTTCGGCAGACGCGCGTGCGAGTTCCGCGGCCTTCCGTGCGTCCTCCGCGGCTCGCCGTTCCTCCGCTAACCGGTCGGCGGCGCGTTCGGCCTCCGACTTCGAGCGCTCCGCCTCGGCCTTCGCCCGTTCAGCCGCGGCCCGCGCGGCATCTGCCGCCTGCTTGTCGCTCTCGGCTGCCGTTCTGGAGCGCTCGGCGTCCGCCTTCGCCCGCTCCGCCGCTTGTCTCTCATCTTCGGCCTGACGCCGGCGCTCCGCCTCGGTCTTCGCGCGCGCGATCGCCGCGGACTCGCGTTCCTCCATCACGGCACGCTGCTGTGCAGCGTACTCTTCCCCCATCTTCTGTGCCGCGATCAGCCGCGCGTCCTCAGCCGTCTGTGCCGCCTGCCGCGCCGGCATCATGATGGCGTCGCCGCCACGGTGCTTCTCGCGCGCGGTCTCGGCCTCTGTCAACAGCCGTTCGGCTTTGTCGAAGGTGTCCGAGGCGTATCGGCCCGCGCCCGCGATGCCCGCCAGCGCAACGGCGTTGCGCGCTTCGGCGAGATCGAGCGGCGCACCCGGCTCGATCGCCTTGACCTTCAGCCGGCCAGGATCCTGGTTCATCAGATACGAGCCACGCTTCAGCAGCTCGTACTTGGCGTCGATGACTTCAATGTTGCCGACCGTTCCCTCGCGAACGACGTTCTCGAGGACGACGGCATCACTCGGCTGCGTGACGGCGAAATACGGCTCCGCGGTGACGATCAATCCGAACGCCTGCAATTCGGTCGTAACGCTCAGGTCGCCGCCGTCATGCTTGATCTGAAGCTCTCCGAGGTTCGTCGCCCGTCCTTCAGGCGTGATCGCCCAGGCGACGTAGGTCAGGTACTCAGGACCGAAACGCGTGGCAGGCTCGAGATCGTCGAACGTGGCGTCGATCTTGATGTAGCCCTTCTGGCCGCGGATGGTCGCTTTCCCTTTTGCCTGCGGCATCAGCGGCGTGCCGGCGAAATCGATCTTGGTGTCGCCGCGCCGGGGCCGATAGTTGATTGCGGGCGTCGTCCGACCTACGACGGTGACGCGGAACAGCGGCACGCGATCGGGCTGTGCCGTTATGGAAGTCTGTGTAGGATTGGGCGACGTTTGCGCGATCGCCGTACTCGCGAGCAGACCTCCGACGATCGCTAGTATGGCAATGCTTCGGTTGTGCATGAAACCTCCTGCTCTATTCGGAGCAAGGCGCTCGCCATGCCAGCTCATCGCGCTCACACCCACATCATCTGATCGTTATCTGATCGGCTGAGTCCATTCGGACAGGCCGCAGCAGGATTTGGCGCGATGTCTGCAGAGTTCAGCCCCGGAGGTTTTTTATGCGGCTCATGCGCGGGCTGTTCGCGGCGTTGCTGATGGCCGCGACGGCGTGTGGTGGTAGCTCGACGTCGCCGAGCCCCAACAATGGGCTCACGGTGATGCTGAAGGATAGTCCGTTCAGCGACGCGAAGGCCCTGCTCGTCACATTTTCAACCGTCAGCGTGCACATGTCCGGTGGGAGTTTCATGACGGTGCCGTTCAGCGGCGGCGCGACAACGCGCACCTGCGACCTGAAGAAACTCACGAGTGCGCAGGATGTCCTCGGGACCGGCGCACTGGCGGCGGGCCATTACACGCAGATTCGGCTGGTGGTCGCGAGCGCCACGATCTATTTCGACAACGCGTCTTCGGGCGCGACCGCGTGTGCCGCGAGCCTCGGCGCACCCGCCGGTCGCAGTGCGCCGGTGACGATCCCGTCGGGCGAGGCGATCCTCAATCGCGAATTCGATGTGACGTCGACGACGACCACGACGATTACGCTCGATTTCGACGGCGATCAATCAGTCAAGGAGACCGGCAACGGGACGTTCCTGATGACGCCTGTCATTACGGTCGTCAGTGTGCAGTAGCCCGCGCGGTTGCGCGCAGGGTACTTGAACTTCGACTACATACATCTGGTGAGAACAGCCCACTCCAGTAGTGAAAGCGATACCGCAGCCCTACGGAGAACTGCCTGAGGGTTGTTGGAGTGCGTGCCGCCGAAAGTGTTGCTTTCATCGAGCAGAAAATGCGTGTCGCCGAGGTTCAAGGCGGTCGCGATCACCGTCCATTGCGTCCTGAACGCCTTGCTGCCCTGGAAACCGACAACCGCATGCGCCGGCTTGTGGGCCGGTCCGTCGCCCTCCAGAAACCCAACCCGTATCCGATCGAGCCGGATAGCCACCCGCCCGCAGTCAGTTCCGCGTCCACGCCAGCCGTGAGCGTGTCGCGCTGATCGTGGTCGAGGAAGAAGAAGGCATCGCCTGGGGGCGCGAAGGACGTCAAGCCCCCGCTGACCGCGCCTCGACCCTCGACAAACTGATGCGAGTAGGCGAGGTGCCCTTGCGCACGCCGACCGCGAGGTGATCGCACGGTGGCCTCCCATCCCCGGATGCGCACAGTGTCGATCATCAAAGGCAGGAAGATGTTCGAGTCTCCGATGACGTCGTGATCGAAGAAATTCCGCGTACTCGTGCGGAAGTCGTCGAGATCGATGGCCCACCCACGGGCGGGGATCGCGATTCCCACTTCGTACTGCTGGTCGCATTCGCCCTTGAGCGGCAGAAACCCAAACCACTGGTCCATCGCAAGCTGTTCGCTTCATGCTCTCCTCCGCATTAGGGCAGATACAGGGCGAGTACCCGCCCGAAGCAGGAGGAAATAGATGACTATCAGCCGTTTCGGCGTCACGTTCGCATCCGTCCTGATCACGCTGGCCATTGCCGGGCCGGCCCTCGCCCAGTCCGCGGTCACCACGCGCCCGCCGGCCATCGGGTCAAGCGTCGCATCGACGCACACTTCGCGGCCGGCGCAGCCTTCGGCCCAACCCGCCCGCGTCGCGGCCGCGGATGCGGATCCGCTTCCGCTACTGTCCCATCAACCGACAGTCGAGAGGCTGAACGTCGTCCGCTGCCCATCTTGCCAGACGGCCGCGCGCAAGCGGCTGGGCGTTATGCCGGTGAAGGTCGGTGGCCTCTCCGCGGAATTGGGCCTGCCGGCCGACGCAGTCGCGGCGAAGCTGCGAGAGGCGATCGAGTCGAGCGTCGCGCAGTCGCCGCGGTTCCTCGTAGTCGACCGAGCAGAGCTGGGGGACGTCCTGGCCGAGCAGCGACTGGCGAATTCCGGGATGGCCAATCGGGACCTGGCGCCGGCCCCGCACGTCATCACTCCGGCGCAAGTCCTGCTCTATGCGACGGTGGATCGCCTCGATCTCGCGACGAGCGTGGAACGCAAGTCGAACAGCAGCGCGGAGCAATATTACCGCCGCGCGCTCGACCTCGAGCGCGAGGCCGCGAGCGCTCAGGACAGCAGTCGACGTGCCCAGGCAACGCTCGAGCAGATGGAGCGTCAGCAGGCGTCGAGCGGGGCGCCGCGAAATCGGTTTGCCGCCGCGATCGCGGGAATGCAGAACGCCCTGCTCGACACAGTGCGGCGTAAAGTCGCGAGCGAGCAGGACCGCGCGCTGCGGCTTCAGGGCCAGGCCCAGATGGTGCGGCGCGAAGCCGAGATCGAAGCTCGCAAGGACGTGACGGAGTCCCGGACGACTAACCTGATACTCGCGGTGACGTGGAAGGCGATCGACACCGCGACAGGCGCGGTCGTGGCAAGCGGATTCTCCAGCGCCGCGGACTCGAGCCGCGATGAAGGACACGCGACCGCGACGGCGTTTCAGTCGTCCGAGAACAGCTCCACCGTACGGCACGACGCTCTTGTGAACGGCGCTGTGAGCCGTCTGCTGCCGTCGCTTCGCCGCGACATCGAAGCGCGGCTCTCGACGATGCCGTTCCGCGCGAAAGTCATTAAGGCCGGCGACAACGGTGTGCTCATCAACGCTGGGCAGAACCTCGGGCTCGCCGTTGGCGACACGTTCGGCGTGCGCCGCGTGGCGGACGTGCTTACCGATCCGGACACCGGAGAAGTGCTGTCGCAACCTGGACGGCCGGTGGGCGCCATTCGCGTCGCGGAGGTATTCGACAAGACCGCGCGGGCCCAGGTTATCGAGGCGGCGGGCGTCATCACTCGCGGCGACGAACTCGAATGGATCGGCATCTTCGTCGAGCCACCGCAGGGCGGATCCGCCGACGCTGCGGGGACAAGCGCCGCAACCGGACGGATTTCATTCCCCACGTCCACGGGCAGCACCAGCGGCTCGGGCTCGCGATGAGCGGTCGTTCTGTGGTTGAATCGCCGCGGGTCCGCCGCGGCGATTCAGCCTTACACTCGCGGCTATTGCCAGTCGCCAAAAAGCTCAAATGCCGCCCAGTGAAACGGCCGCGACGCTTTACCCCCCGACCTGATCACGTCCATCTGCGCCGCGCGAAGCGCTTCGTCTTTCGACCTCCCGCCGCGTAAGTAACGGTAGAACCGCGTCATCAGACTCGCAGTAGAGTCATCCGCAACGCTCCACAGAGACGCGAGCACCGATTGCGCCCCGGCGAATTGAAATGCGCGTGTCAGGCCGATCAGCCCTTCGCCCCGAAGCTCCTGGCCCAGTCCTGTCTCGCAGGCCGAGAGAGTCACCAGCGTGGCGTTGATCCGCAGTCGGTCGAAGATCTCCCAAACCTGCAACAACCCGTTCTGCTGGTCGTCGCCTCGGGTCACTGGAACGCTCAGCACGAGCGCGGAATTGAGTGGAAGCTGTTCATCGAGGATCGCGTGCGTGGCGAAGTGGACGAACTCGGTCGAGGCGTCGATCGACTTCGCGCGCTCCTCGGTGGCATCGGCTCCTACGTACACGACGGGGTTCGGAAACAGTTTGGCGATTGATTCGACCTCGCGGCGTGTCGCTGGAAGCGGGACCAGCTCGAGCGCGCGGCGCGGCACGGTCGTCTCCGATGCGCCAACAGGACGCGGTGTCGCCATGGAGAGGTCAGGATCGCCGAACGCGACGAGGCTGACGCGGTGGTCCTTGGTGCCGCGACGCAGCGCGCGCTCTTCCGCATACAGCGTCGCCGAGAGAACAACGTGCAGCGGTTTCCATTCCACCAGGTATCGGGAGGGCGTCGATGTGCGTCCGGGTATCCGCAGCGCGGCGAACGGCAGCAGGTGCAGCGGTCCATCGGGCACGATTAACACGCGAGTGCTCTTGGCAATGAGCGCTGCCACGGGCCCGAACAGCAGAGAAAACAGCCGCTCGCCATCGCGATCCAGAGACTTCAGTGCCGGACGCCTCGTCACCAGTCCACCAACGGCGCGGTCCGCGCCACCTGTCGTCGCGTCTGCCTGAATAGCGTCGCGGTATCTCCGAATGAGCCCTCGAAGCCGGATTTCGGTCAGCGCAATTGTTGCGACGGTCAACGCGGGACCGCCAGCGCTGTCCGACGCCGCGCGAACGGCGAATACCCGCGTCTCTTTGGGGCCCGTCCAGAACGCGAGGAGCAGCGTGCCCGGATCCAGGCTGGCGCTCGCCGCGCGCAGATCGAGCGGCTCAGGGTACTGAAGCGCCGCGAGGCGCGGCGAGAGACCTCGAATCGTGGCGATGAGCTGGTCGCGGCGCGTACCGATCTCGCGAATGCGCTGCCGCAGGCGGTCGGCGTCGCCCTTCTTCTCGGGGCCAAGCTTCGATAGCGCGTCGACCGTCCGGTCGTACTCGGTATCGATCACCCGGCGCTCGCGGCTGATTTCGGGTGGGACATCGGCCGAAAAGAGCAGGTCGCGTTCGGCGAGCATCGCCAGCAGCGCGCGGCCTCTGTACCGCTCCTGCACGTTGAATGCCTCGGTCGGTCTCCCGAGCTCCAGCGCAACATCGATCGTATCGCGATAGTACTCGGCGCCGACGGCAGTGAATGCCGCTCGACAGATCGTGGCCCCCACCGAGCCGGGTCGACTGGCGCTCGAAGACGTTCAGCGAGCGCATGAACGTCGTCAGCGCGAGCGGCTTCCGGCCGGTTTGCAGATACATACGGCCGAGTGTGTGCAGCGCCTCGGCCTCGATGGTGGTTCCGGGTGCAGCGGTGGACAGAATCTCAACTGCCCGCGTCGCGTGTCTCTCCGCGGACGCGACGTCACCCGATTCGAGCTGGAGCTGCGCCAGATGTTGAAGCGCATCTGCGAGCGGCCATGTCGCGGAAGAGGCGCGCTCTCCGGCTGCGATGGCCTGCAACTCGATCCCTCGCGCTTGTTCGCGATGCCCAAGTCTCTTTTCCGCGGTGCCGAGCAGGTCGAGCGTGGTCACTCGATCCACATTGTCCGGGGCGATCTCGTCGAGGATCGCCAGACTCCGCCTCAAATAGGGCACGGCCGCCGCAGTATCCCCCGCTTCGAGCGAGAGCTGTCCGAGGTTGTTCAGCGTAACGACGGTCGTGGGACTCTTTGGCGCGATACGCGTCTTGATCGCGAGGGCCGTCTCGTAGTGCGAAGCGGCGGACGGCACGTCGTGCCGATCCATCGCCACATTGCCGATGTTGTTGAGGCTCGACGCGACGAGGAGCGATTCCGGCGCGAGCTTTTGTCGAATCTCGAGCGCCCGCCGGTGCAGTTCTTCCGCGGCCTCGAGATCCCCGCGATCTTCCTGGATGTTGCCGAGATTATTGAGCGCTGCCGCGACGTCAAGGCTGTTTGCCGCCAGTTTCTCGGTCAACTCGAGATTGCGCCGTTGATAGTCCTCCGCCGCAACCAGATCGCCGCGACGACGCATCACGATCCCGAGATTGTTGAGTTTTGCGCGACCATCCACGTGCCGGGCGCGATCCGTTCGATGATCGCCAGCGCACGCCGATGATACTGTTCTGCCTGATCCAGATCGCCTCGGTCCTTCTGCAACAATCCGAGGCTGTTCAGACTGGTCGCGACTTCGAGGCCGCCAGGTTTTGTCGATTCCCGAATCGCGAGCGCCTGCCGATATTGATCCTCCGCGCGATCCAGCTCACCCAGCTCCTGGGCGACGACACCCAGGTTATGAACCGCGTCCGCGAGGTACAACGTTCCTGGCGCCAGCCTCTTCCATATTTCGACGGATCGGGCCAGCAGACGCTGCGAGTCTTTCAGATCACTCCTCGCGGTGCGGATACCGGCCATGGCATTGAGGCTTTCCGCCACTTCGGCGCTGGCGGGCGCCAGGGCCTCCCGCAGTGCCAGCGCTTGCCGGTATTGTCGTTCTGCCTCATCCAGGTCGTCGCGCAGGTAGGCGATTACGCCGAGCAGGTGTCGATCCGTGGCGACGGCCAGTCCATCGGGCGCCACGCTGGCATCAATCTCGAGCGCCTTCGCGTACTCGGCCGAGGCGCGCTTCCATTGATTGCTCGTCCGATGCATGTGACCATGCTGGCGATGCGCCTCCGCGCGCACCGTTGGTTCACCCAGTAATTCGGCCACTTGTTCCGCTTCGCCGAACAGGGCGTCGGCCTCGTCGAACGCTCTCACGCCGCCGAGCGTGTCCGCGCCCGTGAGCAGCAGCCAAACCGCCGCCGTCGCACCGCGCGCATCGCGCGAAACCTGCGCGGCCGTTTTCAGGATCCCGGCGGCTTGCCTCGCGTCGCCGGACTTCTTCAGTGTTTCCGCGCGGTAGTACGACTCCAGCACCGCCGGGATCATCGTGGGTCGCACCGTCAGTCCGAGTACCCCTGTTGACACTCGCCACTCGATCGACCTGCCGTCGCGCAATCCGACGAGCGCGACGCCGCGAGATGGAATCCGCTCAAGTTTCACCGCAACGAGATCGAACGGCGAGCGCAAGGGTAGCGGGCTGGACGGGCGTCCACCGTCAGCATCCAGGGGCATCCAAGCGGTGATGACGTCCTCCGCTTGAATGCCGGAGCGCGCCGCGGCCGAACCACTCATGACGGCCTCGACGTGAACGCCTGCGTCGAACCGCTCCTGCCCCGTCCAGGCGAACGGACGAGGCGCGGCTGCTGCGATGACCGCAACCGCGACGCAACAGATCCGAAGCTGTCGGACAATCTGCAATCGATCCTCGCTGCGATTCAGCGTCCGCTGTTCTCCAACGTGAACTGACGCATCCACGGGCCCGAAACAGACTCGGCATCGGGTTTCAGCATCGTGACGGAATTCAGCAGATCGAGGGGCGCTGTCCCGTGACTGGGGTGCGCGAGCCCTCCGATGCCACGGAGCTGCCCGATCGCTTCTCGCGGCAGCGGCGCGGCGGTTGTCACAGGATGGCCGATCTGAGGCCTCGGTAGCGTGGCCAACACGCGTTCGAGCAGAACCAGCGGCTCCGGCGTCGCGACGACGAGAAAGTGCTCGCGGCCGCCAACGCTCGTTACCTGCCAATAGAGATCGTCATCCGACCCGGCGGGCAGTCGATGGATCAGGTGCGGCTTCAGCGGATTCGCAACAGTTTGGCCCGGCAGCGGAAAGAGCAGATATGACTCTCCGTGCTCGTCCTGGTTTACGACATACACGTGCACGGAGGTCGATGCCTCGACCTCCAGGAACAAGCGGTCACCGGGGCGCACGCGATCGCCGGCCGCCAGCCTCGACGCGCCGCCGGGCCCGGCACGGTCGAAGCTCGCGCGAACGGTGTACTCGCCAGATGGTCGCGCCGCGACATCGGACGTCGCACTCCCGGCAGTCGGGCCGGCAGCGGACCGCTGAACGCCGCCCGCTGCCGCGTTCGCCCATCGTGCTCCCGCGTCCATCTGGTGCCACATGAACAGGCCTCCCGCCACGGCGACCAGAGCAGTCGCCGCCATCCACACCAGAAGACGACCGCGGTTGGACCACGCTCGCGTCGCTCCCGCGGCACGTGGCGGCGGAGCGGTCGACACGCCGAGAACGGCGGCGAGCGCACGTTCCATCGCGCCCGCGCTTTCGTGGCGCTCCTCCGGCCTGGCGGCGCATGCGCGTTCGATCGCCTGGACGAATGCGGCAGGCGCATCG
>Ga0137379_10003265_pt1 | contig 15154 bp, 6 predicted proteins | sample SagtaG_18_FD_104812 | JGI IMG/M metagenome (GOLD analysis project Ga0137379, IMG submission 104812) | Vadose zone soil microbial communities from Sagehorn Ranch, Mendocino, California, USA - Sage2_L_80_16 metaG | ecosystem: Environmental > Terrestrial > Soil > Vadose zone | place: USA...
GACCGATGGCGCCCCGTTGCTTCGTCGTCGGCGAATCTCGGAAGCAGCGCTCCGAAATCGGCCCTGATCTCGGCAACCGGCACGTCCTGGAGTGCGGGAAGCACTAATTGAATCGCCAGCGGATGGTGATCCAGCTGGGCCAGCAGGTCGCGTAGTCCGGCGTACGGGATGCGCCCGGAGTCTATGTCCAGGCTCCCTAGCAGGCGCGTTGCCAGCAGATAGGCGTCCTCTGGATGCAGCCCTTTCAGCTCTCGGTACTTCACCTTGTCTCCCGGCTTCAAGCGCAGGTCTTCGAACGCGATATTTTGAGTGGTGAGCAGTATCCCCGCGCCCAGTTGAACCAGCTGCAGGAGGACGTTCCAAAGCTCGTCGCGTGCCGCTCCGTCCAGTGGTGCCTCACCTCCTGGCAGAATGCTTTCCAGGTTGTCAGCAATCACCAGCGTTGGCCGCTGCCTCAGGGCCGCCTCCAGCCGCGCTAGCGCTGCCCGGCTCTCGTGTGGCGTGTAGAGGCCGTCGTAGGCGCCCAGGAACTGACCGAGAGAAGCTAGCAGCCAGGCGGCATCGCCACCGTAATCAAAAGAGACGAAACAGGCCCCCGCGTACATCCCCGTTCGGGTGAGCCAGTCCGCTGCTTCACGCGCCAGGGCGGTCTTGCCCACGCCGCCGAAGCCGTACAGCACGACCAGCTTTCCCTGCGCGAGCCAGCGCTCTAGCCGGAGCAGTTCACGGGTGCGGCCGCTGAAGCCATAGCGCGGTTCAGGAGGCATGGACTCGCTGAGGTGGGCGGTAGGATGCTCAGGCTTCCCCGGCGCAATCCGGGTTACTTGCAGGGCGAGAGTACGCCGCTGGTAGTAGTGGGGAACCCACCAGTCGCAGAGCACGACCGGTTTTCCCTCCTCGTCGGCGCGGCGACGGTGTGGGTGCCGCTGGGGGTCAGCGTAGAGTGCGTATCGGGCCCGCTCATGCGCGCTGGACATCGAGGGCGAGGTGGGCAGCGCTCGATAGAAGGCCGCAACATAGCGGGCGGCGCTGTTGACCAGCACCGTTGCGCTCATGGCGACCACGGCATCGATCCTCCCGTCGATGAACTGCGCCGCAGCGCTGCTCAAAGCGTCATCGGCGGCATTCCTGGCGCCCTGGCAGGCGGTGAGGATGACGAGCCTTATTCCACCCTCGCGCAATGCCTGTGCCACCGATACCGCTTTGACCAGATCGAGGTCGCCGTTCTCATCCTCAAAGGCGAGCAGGCCCTGCTTCGCTCTCGCGTCGAACACGCCGTGCCCGTCAAAGTGCAGCACCTGGACAGGTCGCTCTACTCGTCTCATGCGGGCGCGGAGCGCTGAGAGCGTTGGCGGACGGAGGAACTCTACCTCGATAGCGCCGGCTTCGAGTTGTTCTTGCACGGCGTCGAGGAGTTCGCGGGCAATGCTGCGGGGGTCGGTGAAGGGTACGTTCTCCGGCCGCGCCGTGACCAACAACACGCGTAACGGAGGTGCAAACACGAGGTCGCTCGTTACCGCTTCTTGCTGCGGTATACGGCGAATAATCGAGATGGGCCGGGAACGGCTGGGTACTAGGAAGCCGTGTCCGTCGTGCAGCAGCTCCCAGGGGAGGCTGAGTGCCTTTGGAATGTCGCTGAGGATGCTGATCTGGCACTGAGCAGGCGGGGCCGTTTGCTGGCTATATTCCAGCCATCGCAGTGCGAGTTCCTTTGCCTCCGCTCCGCTAAAGATCATGTGATAGAGCCGCTGGCCCACTTCGGCCAGTAACGCCTCGACATCCCTGCCGCGCCTGGCGAATCCCTCGTAGGGCCATTTCCAGTACTCTTCGAGGTACCAGCGCAGGTTCTCGCGCTCCTTTGCTGTCAGGGGATCGGTCAGCAGGCCCCCAACATGCGCCAGGCTCAGCTGATCGCATTGCAGGGTGATGCGGGCAACAGCGTTGGAGGTCGATTCCTGTAGCGGCGGTGTGAGGGTAATGCTCAAATCAAGGGGTTGGTCCATGCGAGGTCTCTCCTTCAGCTTCATTTTTTACATGTCTACCGAGACGAAGCACCCGATGCAACCCCCTTGTGAGGAGCCCGATCAGGGGGGCCAACCTCTCACTCCAACCAGCAGCGGCGTTTTTCGCCTCTACAAGAGAGATAAGGTGATGAGGAGCGTTTCGCTTTTTTGCCTCCATATCGCTCAGGGTATCGATCACGCGCTGGATCAGGAGGGCGCTTTCTCTATCGAGGCCCTCGACAAGAAGAGATGCGTCCCGCTCGCCTTTCCAGATACGGTGGATGGCAGCCGCGGTACGCTGGCCAGGAGCCTCCGCTTCCAGTAGGTACAGGGACGCCTCAACGGCCTTGCGGGTTCGTATATTCCCCAGCGCGGCTGCCACGATGTCTGCGATCAAGGGACCGAACTGGTGATCGATCATCAGGCGGTTACCCTCGAAAGCTGCGAAGGTCTCGCGCTCGCGGAGGTGGTAGGACCTGGCATCCTCTGTCCGGCCTTCCAGCTCGGCAATACTGGCGAGTAACCAGAGCGTTTTCCAGATTTCTTCAGAAGGGTCCAGCGTCTCTCGGATGGCGAGGGCCTGCTCGGCATATCCCTGGGCTTCGGGCAAACGAGCGCGAGTCGCCTGCGCATGATCGCCTTGTGCGGTGTGGACCAGGACGCCGGTCAAGTTGTTGAGCAGCGTGGCATACAAGGACCTATCGACGGTGACGCGCCGGGCAATCTCAAGGGCATGTCTGAGCCATCTCTCTGCCTCTTCGATGCGGCCTGTACCCTCTGCGACCAGCGCGAGCTGGTTGCAGGTGTCGGCAGCCTCCGCTGTCTCGCTCAGCCGCTGCTCGCGTATCTGCAAGCTTGCTCGATAGTACCGCTCTGCTTCTTCCCACTGTTCTTGTTCCTCGGCCACTCTACCCGGTTCGTGCAAGAGTGCTGCTTCCATCGCCGGTTCTTTCTGCTCCCGGAAGCGATCGAGGGCCTCAGCGTAATACTCGTGCGCCTCCTGGTAATCTTCTTGCAGCAGCGCTAATGCGCCGAGTCGCCCCAGATCGAGAGCTTGAGAGCGCTGATCTTCTAGCTGCCGGGCGGTATCGAGCGCCTCTTCGTAGGAGGCTTGCGCTTGCGGGTACCGGCCTTGCACCGCGAGGATGTCTCCCAGTTCTGCCTTCAATCTCCCATGCAGGGAGAAGTAATCGCGATCTTCAGGGGTCTGCTTGTGAAGCGCTGCGACGACGTCGAGGGCCTGCTGCATCCGCTCTTCGGCGTCCACTGCTTGTCCGTCGGTGTTGAGGCAGCGAGCCAGCCAGCGAAGGGTGAGGCCGTGCTCATATGACCCCCGTCCAAGGGGTGCTTCTTCCGGTAGTGTCTCGATGAGTGCCAGGAGGGTGGAAAAGCGCTCAAAGGCGGCTGGAACGTCTCCTCGTTCCAGTTCATCTTCCCCCAGACTCGCCTGTCGCACCCACTGTGTATGCGTGAGTCCTGCGCCTTCTTGAGTATTGCTAGCACGCAAAGCCTGCTCTACCTGGTGTTGTATCGCAGCGTAAGCCCACTCCATGCCGAAGAGGAGTAGGAACTTGGTCAGGCGCTCGGCCATGTCCACCGCCGCGTCCAGGTCCCCCGCTTCCAAGAGCAGCAGCATGACCCGTCGCAGGTTGGGTAGCTCGCGACGTATTGATGCTCGCACCGGCTGCGGATTGACGGTGTCTTCGTCGTAGAGAACACGCGCCAGGAGATGGTAGCACTGGACGTAACGTGTGTGTACAGCCGCGTCATCGCAGGGTAGCTGGCTCCGCAGATATGGCACGAAAACAGGATGGAGATGCAGGTATGGCGTGCCAACCTTCGCGTGGACACGTTCCACGATCAACAGGGCGGCACGCCTGAGCGCCTGGCGCAGGCCGTTCCACTCATCTGCGGGTATCTCCGTGACAGTGAGGAAATTCCCTTCAAGAGCCCCACCCTCAAAGATGGCCAGGCGGGGCAGGTACGCCCGGTGTTCTGCGCTCAGTCGCTGCAGTGAATATGCTAGCGAGGCCGAAAGCGACCGATTGTGCCCTATCAGGGCATCGTCTGCAAATTGAGGCAGGAGTGTCGCAAACTCTTGCTGGATGCTCTCGATTGGAAAGGTGCGCAGTACGGGGAGGACCAGCTGGATTGCCAGCGGGTGATGATCCAGCTGGGCGAGGAGATCACGTAGCTGGGCGTAGGGAACATATTGGCGGTCAATGTCCAGAAGGCTCAAGAGATGCACTGCCAATAGATACGCATCTTCGGGGTGGAGACCTTTGAGCAGCAGGCGTTTGGCCGTTTCGTCCTGCGCAAGGCGTGGGTCATCAAAGGCTATATCGCGGCTGGTCAGCACGACGCCCGCGCCCATCTTTGCCAACTCAAGCAGTATGCCCCACAATTGGGAACGCGCCTCCGGCTCTAACGGAGCCTCACCATCGGTGAGGATGCTTTCCAGGTTGTCGGCGATGATCAAGATGCGCCGCCCACCGAGGGCCACCTTCAGCCGATCTAGCGCTCCCGTGATGTCATAGGGGTTATAGTGACCGTCAAAGATAGTCAGGTACGTGCCGAGCATACTTAAGAGCATGCAGGCATCCCCGCCGTGCTCGAATGAGACGAAGCAGGCTCCAGCGTAAAGTGCAGTGCGAGTCAGCCAGTCCGCCGCTTCGCGAGCCAGTGCCGTCTTGCCGATACCGCCGAAGCCGTGAACCACGACCACCCGGCCGCTTAGCAACCAGCGTTCAAGCTGGAGCAATTCGCGCGAGCGCCCGCTGAAACCGTATCGTGGCTCGTCCGGCATGGACTCGCCCAGCCGGAGAACTAGTGTATCAGTGCTTGTCTGCCTGCTCTTCTCTCTATGATGTAGCACCGCAGGGAGAAAGGCCAGAGGGCGTTGCTGATAGAGTTGGGGCACCCACCAGTCATGCAGTACCACAGGCTGGCCTTCCTCATCGGCGTGATGGACATTGAGATGGCGATGGGGGTCGGCAGCTAAGGCGCACTGCGCTTGTTCGTGTGCAGCTGACACGTGATAACCGGCAGCAAGAGCCCGGTAAAAGGCTTCGACGTAGCGCGTGATGCTCGTGATGAGTACAGTGGAACTCATGGCGACGACACCATCGATACCCCCCTCGATCAAGCGTACTGCTACACTGCTGAAGGTGCTTTTCGATGTTCCCTTCGCGCTCTCGCACGCTGTGAGCACGACGAGGCTCACGCCTCTGTTTCGCAACGCCCGGGCTATTTCCCCAGCCCCCACGAGGTGGAGGTTGCCCTCTGCATCCTCAAGCGCCAGTTCTCCTTCCCCCCGCTCTTCGTCGAAGACACCATGCCCATCAAAGTGCAAAACATGGATGGGCCGATCAACGTCCTGCAGGCGGGCGTACAATGCCTCCCATGTAGGGGGACGAAGGAATTCTAACTCGATGGTACCTGCGTCGACCTGATCCTGTACCTCGTCCAACAGCTCGCGGGCAATACCACGCGGGTCAACGAATGGGACATTCTCTGGCCGCGCCGTTACTAGCAGTACCCTGAGTGGGAGTGAAGAAGGAGGTTCAGTGCGGCTTTTCTCCTGCAGTGGCAAACGGCGCACAAGTGAGGAGGAGCGCAGGATGAGGAACTCCTGTCCATCGTGCAGCAATTCCCAGGGGAGCTGTAATACGTCAGGAAGGCTGCAGACCACGCTGATCTGGCGCTGAACGTCTCCTTGCCGCTGCCACGCCTGCAGGATTGCATGTGCTCCCTGACTACCAAACATCGCCCAATACAGTCGCTGACCGATATCGCACAGCAGCCCCTCGACCGCTCTTTCCCGCATTGCGAATCCTTCGTAAGGCCATTTCCAGTACATCTCGAGATACCAGCGCAGATCCTCGCGCTCCTCATCCGTAAGAGGGTTAGCGAACAAGTTACCTGTGTGAGCCAACTCTAGAGCATCACAGCGCACCCGAACAGATGCAAGTGCCTTAGTGGAGGCATCATCCGATGAGGTGAAGATGATACTAAGATCGAGGATCTCTTCCACATATACTCCTTGCTTCGCGACATACCCTCAAAGCGAATGGGTTACATCATTTTTGCCTGGTGGTTCACTTGATTGTAACAGCCCTAAACGAAACAGGCAAGACGAGGTTTGATAGCATCAGGGCTTCGCAAAAGTCGAGGAGATGAAAAAGACGAGTCAATCCAGTAGAATGAAAGGAACGAAAACCCCCTTCATTCAGACAGGAGAGACTCATTATGGACTATACTACACTGGCCCCAGAGGTCAGGGAAGTCAAAGAGGGCATTGATTTCTCAGCACCCTCGCTGTACGGCATGTGCCAGCAGATGGTGGATGGACGAGCGGCACGAGGGAAACAGTATGAATTGGCTGCTCTGCTGGTGTTGCTGGTGCTGGCGAAACTGGCAGGCATGAAGAGCCTGTTGGGAGCAAGTGACTGGATTCAGGATCAGGCAGAGTGGTTGCGCGAGCACCTGCAACTATCCTGGAAACGCGTGCCGTGTGCCAATACCTATAAATATGCGCTCGCGCGTTTAGACAGCCAGCAGGTCAATACGGTTGTGGCGGCGTGGTTGGTGCGTCGTGAAGCGCAAAGCCGATGTGGGCAGGAGCCCAGCCGCCTGGTCGTCCAGTCCAGCCAGCCGAGCCTCCATCTAGCCATTGATGGCAAAGCACTCAAGGGCACCGGCAACCAGCTCTACGGGGGAGAGGATCCACAGAAGCAGGTCTTGCATGTGTATGAGGTGCAAACCGGCATTGTCTTGCAGCAGTGCCCGATTGCTTTAGAGCACAATGAAGTGAGTACGCTCAAGCCCTTGTTGACAGAGGTGCTGTGCAAAGGGCGCATTCTCACTACCGACGCGGCTCAGAGTTATCACGAGTCTGGGCGCCTGGTGCAATGGGCGGGAGGGGACGTGATCGTCTTCGTGAAAGGCAATACTCCGGCCACACAAGCAGACCTGGAACTTTTTTTTGAAGATGACCAGGCCGATCGACACACCTGGCAATCTTTCGAGCAGATCGAGAAAGGACATGGCCGCCTGGAACGACGTCACATCCTCACCAGTCCTGATCTCAATGACTATCTGCGCCACGACTGGGGTGAGGTGGGACAGGTCTTTCGCTTGCAACGGGAACGCAAAACCAAGGACAAAAGCAGTGTTGAGGTGGTCTATGGCTGGACGAGTCTTTCGCCAAAGCAGTGTTCCCCAAAGCGGCTTTTGCAGCTCATTCGGGCGCATTGGGCCGTGGAAAATCGACTCCACTGGCGCCGCGACGTGACGCTGGGGGAGGATGATTGCGGCGTTCGCTTGCCGCCGGTGGCCCAGATGCTGGCGGTGCTCAACTCGCTGGTGCTCTCGCTGATGGATGGGCATCGGGTCTCTAACGTCGCTCGCCAAATCCGGCGCTTCGCCTCTCACCCAGACGAGGCGCTCGCCTGGGTGATTTGACCTCGACTACGACTTTTGCGAAGCCCTGTGATAGCATCATTTCTACCACTTCCGTGAAGCTATATCTTAAGTCTGCCGATGGTTTATTCTCAGTGTCATGTTAGGCTCAAGCTGAAAAAGTATCAAAAAAGCCTTCCGACTTTATAATGAACTGTACTTAAGGATTGCTCCGCTATCGCTATAGGCTACCTACTCCTTTCATCGTAGAAGGCTACTGCGATGATTCTGATGCTCCCACAAGCCCATATTTTCGATTGGCCTCTTTTTTTATTCTGTTTCCCCCTTCGTCTTAATTTCCTTGAAAAATATATCAATCTATCTTCACTTTATTGTGTTATAATTTTGTCAACTGTTAATAAATCATTCTCAGCAGTGGACACTTCGGCCAGTACCTGCATAGCTATTGTCGATGCTTGCAAGAAGTGAGGTTACATCGCTGCAGTGATAGAAGGATGCTGGGATATGGCAACCTTACGCATCTACGAAGTCCCTGGAAGTCCAGGGGACCCAAATGCGGTAGTCAGCTTCGATGATTGGGTGGAATACCCTATCACCATCATGGATCCTTTCCCTCCCTCTCATGAAGAGCGACCCGTGTGGTTCTTTGAAGAGCACCTGAAGTTTCCATTCACTCAACAAGTGAGGGCCGGTGAGGCAGCAGCCAGCATTACCATCTATGGCGATGAGCTTTTCAAGCAGGTATTTGCCGCCTCTGAGGCATATCATCACATCGAGGCCATCGTTGACAACCCCGCTCTGCGTAATGCTCGTATAAAGATCAGCCTCAATCGGCTCCGCGTTGCCGGCTCTCCCGCTAGCGGCATGCATCATATCCTATTGCACTTTTTTGCCCAGAACCAGGGGAGAATCGAACCCGTGCATTTCAACGCTACCTATCGTGTGCATGAGGGGGAGTCTGCCGGTATTCAGGGCTATCCCATTTTCGTGGAACTCGGCGTTGGGCAAGAAGGACTCAATGTGAAATGTCGTATGATCAACGTCGGCAACGACCAGGACGAAGCCTTTCTCCACTTCCTGGAATCCAACACGTTTAAAGCTAGATTGCAACTCATCTCCACGGCACAGCACGTGATTACTCCCTTTTCCGAAATGGCCCTTGGCCCAGCGAAAACGATAGCCGCTTGCCATCGCAACGTCTTGGTGGAGGATTTTGAGCTGGGTCTGGATTTTAGCCTTATTCCGCCGAGAGGTAGGCTAGCGGATGGATCTTATCTCGCCGTACGAATTCCTGAGAGCTTCCGCGGCGTGTGGGACTGGAACGAATGGGTGTATTTGTCAGCCAGGGGCCAGGTCGTCAAAAGTGATGATCTTCAGGTGTTGATCCCCTACAACTCTCTCGTCTTTGGCATCAGACGTTACGAAAAGCAGAGATATGCATAAGGAGTATGAACATGGACCAGCCATTGGATCTGAGCATTACCCTTGTGGCCCCTCCTGCTGACTCGTCGCCTGAGACCATTGCAAGCATCGAATTACGCTGTGATCAACTCGGTCTCCAATATCGAGGGGACCTGCTCACTGATCCGCTCACGGCACGGGAGCGAGAGAATCTGCGCTGGTATCTGGAAGAGTATGCCGAATGGCCTTATGAGCAATTTCTCGAACGAGGGAAGAAAATCGAGGGGTTTCTGGCCGAACTCGGAAAGCGTCTGTATCAGGGAATCTTTGGAAGCGTTGGAGCGATGGGCATCGTTCAGCCGTGGCGATTGCAGCCCCTTCAACCAGATACTCAGCGTCAAATCAGCATTATCAGCGAGTTGTCCAAGGCGTTAAGTTTACCATGGGAATTGCTTCATGATGCACAAGGCTTTCTGGTCTTGCGATCACGCCATCCCGTCTCGCTTATCCGTCGCTTGCCGCAAGGGGAATTACCTGCGTTATCGATGCCGTTTGAGCCTCCGCTGCATATCCTGCTGATTACTGCCCGACCAGACAATACTGGCTTCACCGATCCACGTAGCATCGCTCACGAACTGCTTGACGAGGTGCAACCACAGATCGATGCAGGCAGCATTGCCCTTGAGTTCCTGCGCCCCCCAACGCTCTCTGCGCTCCGCACTCGCCTGAGTGATCCAGCCAAACCGCCGATTCACGTCTTGCACTTTGACGGGCATGGTATCTTTGGTGAAGAACACAATGGACAGAGGCAACAACACCTCAGCATCAGAAAGCAAGGAATGCTTGCCTTTGAAGACGATGAGGGGAAGCTCGATCTGGTCGAGGCAGAACGGCTTGCGCAAGTGATGCAGGATAGTGGCGTGAAACTCGCGGTGTTGGCCGCTTGCCAGAGTGCGGTCAGTGGATCTGATGACGCTTTCAGCAGCGTGGCAGCCCAATTGATCCGCAGTGGTCTCGATGCCGTCTCAGCTATGAGCGCCTCTGTACTTACGATCAGCGCCACTCGCTATGCTGAAGCTTTTTATCGCTCGCTCGTGAGCAGCCGCTCTGTGTCGCTCGCCCAAGAACGCGCTCGGCAAGCCCTCCACGATGATCCACGTCGAGACATCCATCGCCGTCGGAAGGACGATGAGGGCACGACGGTGACGTTGCGCGATTGGTGGCTGCCTCATTATTATCAACAGCGTCCAGTTCTGTTACAGCAACAATCCACACGAAAGCGTAAAAAAATATCGATGCCCCCGCCTTTGCAACGACTCAGCGAAGGGATGCCTCCTCAACCCCGTTATGGCTTTAGTGGACGAGCACACGAGTTGCTTCAGATCGAGCGGTATCTCCTGCAAGGAAAAGTGGTGGTGCTTCATGGCTTTGGTGGTATCGGAAAAACGGCCCTGGCCTGTGAGGCTGCAGACTGGCTGACTCGTACACAGATGTATGAGAGAGCCTGCTTCGTCTCCTTTGAGCACGGCGGAGATGCCCCTATGCTTTTGAGCGCTCTTAGCAACTCCTTGGATATGTTCGATGAAGGCCATCACCCCAACAATGTGCAGGTGGCTATGGCGCAGTTAATTCCTGCGCTTAAAAACAAACGCATACTCTTGATCGCCGACAACTTGGAGAGTATCCTCTCTAACGGCGAGACTCCTTTAGATAGAGTAGCACTCGGCCAATTGTGGGATGTCTTCCTAGCACTCGCGAGCAGTGGTGCTGGGGTCCTATTGACCAGTCGCGATACTGCCTTCGGTGATGGACACCTAACCCCTGGAGACAAGGTCATGCATCTCCCATTGAATGGGTTACATCCCGACGACGCCTATGCCCTCGCCAGTCGTCTTCTCGCTAATCTGGGAATTGACCGCGCTCACCTCCCCTATGCAGGACTGCGTGATTTGTTAGGTCAGTTGGACTATCATCCGTTGGCGATTCAGCTCGTCCTCCCTATGTTACGCGAACGATCCTTGGCAACAATCCGGGCCGAGTTTTCGGAGCTGCTGCCTCATTTTGTGGATGATACGGAAACCGGTCGCAACCACTCGCTCTTAGCTTCACTGGGCTACTCTCTGCGGCGCTTGAGTGAGGAGCAGCAGGCGCTATTGTCCAGGCTCGCACCCTTTGAGGGAGGTGCATGCGAAGACAATCTGCTAGTAATCACTGAGATTTCCGAACAGGCATGGGCTACACTACGTCCTATCCTAGAGCAAACAGCTCTTGTGACATTAGAGCCGGTACTTGATGCTGCTCACATTCTATTTCTACACTTCCACCCAGTGCTCGTGCCTTATTTGCGCAGTCAGCCAGGTGCTGACAATGCGGCACTCTATAAGCTTTATACCTTGCGGTATTATGCATTGTCAGCTAATTTATACGATGAGGATAGGCAGTATCCTCTAAAAAGTCGGGCAATTGCAAGGTGTGAACTTCCCAACCTACGCCGAGCCGTGAACCTGCTCATGCAAGAAGGCCAGATAGATGCGGCATTGGACATGGCTCATAGCATCGCCCACTTTCTGTCCGTCTTTGGGCTAACGTGGGAATACGAGACGCTTCTCGGACAGGTATCCGAAGCTGCAACTGCGCGGGGATCAGCAAACGGCCTGCTGACGAACGCGGAGTGGATACGTGAGACCAGTATCGGAGAGAGAGAGCTGAGAAAAGGCAATTTGTCTACAGCTTCTACCTATTTCACGTCGTTGCTGGCTCGCATCGAGGCACAGCCCGAGGGAACCCAATTGGGACGTGGATCATTCGAACATTGCAGCGTGTTCCAGAGCCTAGCCCGCTGCCTGGAAAATAGTGGGCAGCTTGCAGCAGCCGAGGAAAAGTACCGCGAGGCACTGGCGATTATCGAGAAGCTTCTCAAGCTGCAGCCTGATAGTCACAACTACATTGGTCAGCGTGCAAGTTTGCTTAAAGACATGGGGAGAGTGTTACTTGCTCAGGGTCAATACGCTCGGGCACAGAGCTACTACAAAGAGGCAGTCAAGGCCTACACTCAGATCAAGGATGTGGCTGCTCAAGCTATGATGCTGGGAGAACTTGGTACATTAGCACTGTTACAACGGAACTATGTAGAGGCACGACTACGCTACACAGATGCTCTGAATCGCTACCATATACTGAGTGATCTGCCGTCGGAAGGCATCCTCTGGTATCAATTGGGTAGAATCGCGCAGGAGCAAAATGAATGGACTGAGGCCGTACGGTGCTATCGCAAGAGTTTGAGGATTGACGAGCAATTAGGCAACACAGTGGACGCAGCTACAACCTGTCACCAACTCGGTATGGTCGCACGACAAGCTGGTCATCTCAGTGAATCCGAGGGCTGGTACAGGGGAGCCTTGGAACGTGTTGAACGAGTGGATACTGGAAACTCTTTATATGCGACATGTTTGAGTAACCTTGCTGATGTGCTTGTAGATGAAGTACAAGCAGGCATTATTTCTAGGGAGCGTTTGAGGGAGGCACTATGTTATGCAGAGCAAGCCCTTACAATTAAGGAGGGAATGGATGCGTCAAAGAACAACTGGAGTACATTGAGTGTCCTTGCCAAAATTGCCGATTTAGAAGGACAGGCTGAGGCTGCGCGAATCTATCGTCATCGAGCGAGAGAGAACTTTGCTGCTTTCGCAGGCAACCGCGACTATATTGATCGAAATTTAGGAAAACTCATCGTTGACTTCGCTGCTGGAGCAAGAGGTAATCTCCAAGCTCAAGTGGAAGCCGAACCGTATTTATCGTGGCTGGAGGAACAGGGCTGGCACGTTACTAGCGCCGTACGACACATCTGGACAGGTGAGCGGGAGTGGCATTCATTGGTCGAGGATCTGAGGAATGCGGAGGCATTGTTGATACTACGCATATTGGAAACGCTACAAACTCAACAAGAGCAGGAGACTATATGAGCCAGCTACTCGATCTATCTATTATGCTTACTCCACCATCAGAAGGCTCGCTACCTGATACCATCGCCAGCATCACCTTACGTTGTGATGCACTCGGACTGAGCCACTTTGGCGATCTCTTACTTGATCCACTGACACCACAAGAGCACGAGGATCTACGCTGGTATCTTGAAGAGTACTGGAAGTGGCCCTTCGAAGGGTTTGCTACACGAGGTAAACAGGTTGAGTTGCTACTCGCCGAGATCGGCAAGCGACTCTATACAGCCGTCTTTGGAAACCCGATGGCTACCAGTATTGTGCAGGCGTGGCGACTCCAGCCAGGAGGAGCCCAGAGGCAAATCAGTATTCTCAGTGATATCCCTCATGCATTGAGTTTACCTTGGGAACTGCTGCATAATGAGCAAGGTTTCCTGGTTCTGCGAACGCAGAAGCCCGTCTCTATTCTACGTCGTTTACCACAAAGCGAACTCCCAGCATTCTCTCTGCCATTTGAGCCTCCCCTGCGAGTCTTACTCGTCACGGCCCGCCCAGAAGGGACAGGATTTGTAGACCCACGCAGCATTGCGCGTGAACTTCTCGACGAGGTAGAAGAGCAGGTCGAAAAGGGTACCATTGCCGTTGAATTCCTCCGTCCCCCAACGCTCCCTGCACTCCGCGCCCGCTTAAGCAACTCTGAGCTTCCACAAGTCCATATCTTACACTTCGATGGACATGGAACATTCAACGAACAGATCAATGAGGAAAATGGACACCATTTTAGTGATGGCAAACAGGGCATGCTCGCTTTTGAAAATGATGAAGGCATACTTGATCTTGTCAAAGCAGATGATGTTGCCCAGGTGTTACAACAGAGTGGCATGCGACTGGCAGTGCTCACCGCATGCCAGAGCGCAATGAGTTCAGCTGATGATGCTTTTAACAGCGTGGCAGCACGACTCATTCAGGGGGGAGTAAATGCAGTGATTGCGATGAGCGCAAGTGTCTTGGTCGCCAGTGCCACTTCCTATGTTGAAGCATTTTACCGAGAGTTGGCAGCCAGCATACCCGCGCCAGTGGCTCATGAACGGGCTCGACAGGCGCTCCATGATAATCCACGTCGTCATCTCCATCGTCGCCGTCCAGATGAGGAGGGGATTCCCATAGAGCTACGCGATTGGTGGCTGCCTCACTTCTATCAGCAGCGTCCTCTCATACTACAACCAACAAAACCCATGCACAAGCACAAGAAGCAACAGGAAAGTATCTCGACTCCTCGACTGAACCAGGAGATGCCGTCTAGACCACGCTACGGTTTTTATGGACGTGCTCGCGAACTACTACAACTTGAGCGCTGGCTACTACAGGGGAAGCTTGTGGTGATTCACGGCTTTGGCGGTATAGGCAAGACAGCCCTCGTCCGCGAAGCAGCTAATTGGTTGACTCGCACGAAGTTGTATGATGGTGCATGTTTCGTTTCCTTCGAGCATGGCGGAGATGCAACGACACTGTTAAACGTATTGGGAAGTTATCTCGGTGTCTATGACGCTCATTACAATGCGAACGACAAGACCGATGCAATAGCGCAGCTAAAGCCAGCTTTGAAGGTCTGGCCTACTATGGTCATCGTGGATAATCTGGAGAGTATCCTAATTGGCGGTGATGTCCCGTTAGATGCTGCTGCACGGACCCAACTGTGGGATGTACTGTTGGAACTCGCCACGATAGGTGCAGCAGTAGTGCTTACCAGCCGTGGTACCACTTTTGACGACGCACGATTGATGCCAGGGAAACAGGTGAGCTATCTAGAACTAGAGAACTTGTATAACGAAGATGCTTATAACCTCGCCATAGGTCTACTAAATGACTTGGGCATCGATCGCAAGTTTGTCCCCTATATGGAGTTACGCGCTCTGCTCAAGCAACTAGGTTACCATCCCTTGGCAATCCATCTGGTACTACCCACACTTCGCAAACTACCACTTGCGAAAGTTACAGCTGATTTAGCTGTACTCTTATCGATGTTTGTAGATGATATGACAACAGGTCGCAACCGATCACTGTTGGCCTCATTAAACTACTCGCTAAAACAGCTCAACCAGGAGCAACAGACTCTACTGCATCGACTTACCGTCTTTGAGGGGGGGCGATGGAACATGCGTTACTCCAGATCACGCAGATTCCCGAAGAAGAGTGGATCAAACTACGCTCAGCTTTAGAGCAGGTGGCATTGCTTACGATCAAGGAGGTACCGGGGAATATGTTCCCGTTCCTTTATTTTCATCCTGTACTGATACCGTATCTTCGTAGCCTGCGGCATGCTACAGACAAGGAGCTGTACGACCGCTACGTCAGCATATATATCTCACTAGCACTAAAGCTAAGAGGTGA
>Ga0137379_10003272_pt1 | contig 15141 bp, 13 predicted proteins | sample SagtaG_18_FD_104812 | JGI IMG/M metagenome (GOLD analysis project Ga0137379, IMG submission 104812) | Vadose zone soil microbial communities from Sagehorn Ranch, Mendocino, California, USA - Sage2_L_80_16 metaG | ecosystem: Environmental > Terrestrial > Soil > Vadose zone | place: USA...
CCTCTATAACGCCCTGGTGGGGGGGTCAATTGTCCCAGATATGGTGAATGGGATTATCAACTGGTTCATGCAGCTCGCAAGCCGGGCCCTCTCGATGATAGCCTCGATGATAGCCAACGTGATCATGAAATTCCTTGATATGCGTTCGCAAGCTATCTCGACCGTCCAAAATATGGTCAGTGGCGTCGCCGGTGCACTGGGCCAACTGGCAGGCATTGCCGCCAGTGCGGGGGCTGCCTTCATTAGTGCGCTGGTTGGACAAATTAACGCCGGTGTCGGCTGGGTGGCCAGTGCGGTCGGCAATCTGGTGCAGAGCATCTGGAATATGATGCCGCACAGTCCGGCCAAAGAAGGGCCACTACGCGACCTGGATAAGTTTGGGCCCGCACTGACTGGCGGATTTGCCGCTGGCATCCGGCGTGGGCTGCCTGAGGTGCGTAGCGCGGCAGCCATGATGGTGCAGCCGGTGGATGCGGCTGTGCGCCCGCTCGCGAGCGGGACGGCGTCGGCTCCGAGATCCACAGGGGGAGGCAACCGCGAGATAGTCGAGGCTCTTGGGCGCATCGAACGCCAGCTTGCGGGAGGGAGGCGCGTAACGAGTGATGAAATCATTGATGCGCTGGGAAACGGGCTAACTAGGCGGATCCTTACCACTACGGGAGGCATAGGCTAGATGAGCGATGTGACCTTAACCTGTACCGTGGGAGGCGTCTCGGTTGCCTTGTATAGCAAAGTACAGGTCTCCGAACGCGCCAACCAGCGTACCACCGCATCGTTTGGCATTGTGGACACGACGAATGCACTCAATATCCGCCAGAATATGAAGGTTGTTCTGCAAGAGAACGGGGTCAATAAGTTTGTGGGGTATGTCGATACCGCCGACCGGCAGGTGATTGTCAGCAATGCCTCGTTAATCAGTATCTATGATGTGTCTTGCAAAGATACGCAATACTTATCAGATAAGATGATTTATACGGGTGATGAATTGGACGGGGTGACTTCAGGCGATGCGGTGGCGCTCATCCACCAGAACGCACTGGCGAGTCAAGGAGTAACGGCTAACTATCAGATTGACCGTGATGCCGACCTGACGACTTGGACGACGGGAACGCATAGCAATACGCAAGCCACGGCCAATGGCTTAACGTTGGCGAACGCCGGTTCGACCTTTGTGAAGACGGAGTCAAGCACCGCCGACTTTGCGACGGGCACGCTTGATAGCACGATTTCGGACTATAATAATAATCTGCTCCTGAATGGCACGAATGCGATTAAACTCACTGGAGTAGCCAATGCCCTGGCCGGAGCCAATCTGTTTGCGTACTATAAAATATTCACGTTTAGTAGCCGCACCGTCTCGAATGGCGATTTGTTGACATACGCTATATGGATATCTGGCGACTCTCCTCAAATGATGGGTGGTGTGGATCTCGTCTTCTCGGATGGCACCACCCTTCGAGACGGCTCACCTTCGGCCCTCGATCAATCTCAGATTGGCTCACACCCACATAATGACCTGGGAGGGCTGGCGAATGACCAGTGGTACTGGCGCACCATCAGTATTCCTTCCTCACAGAATGGGAAAACGGTCAAGTATGCCGTCGTGGCTTTAGAGGGGGACAAGGCCGGAACCTACACGGTGTACATGCGGGATATTCACTACTGCAATAGCAGCCTCACGGTGCTGGATAATATCTACAATGCCTCCTCAAGTGTTCCCGTCAATAAACTTGGGAGCGTGGGCTATGACAATCTCTCTCTCACCGTTGTGCCGATTTATGAGCAAACGGGCAGAAGAGTGAGTCCGGCTTATACCAATAGCGCGTGTAATATTTTGCGTCAATCGCTGATGAGCTGGACAGCCGACCTGCCTCCACAAAAGTCCGTGGGAAGCCAGAGCTATCCGCCGCAGGTCGTCATCGAAGTATCGTTCGACAACGGCTTTACGTGGGTCACCTGCACCAATAAACAACCCATTCCCAACATGATGCCAGGGATGAGTGTGTCTGGGAAGCTCTTCAAGATACGGCAAACTCTCAATGTGGGAGGACCCAATCCTGAACTGACGCCGGTGCTGCATGACTGTACCCTGACCTTGATACCATCCTATGTTGCCACCAAAGCGGATGTCATCATCAGTAGCCTGGCGGGTGATGCTTCTATGGCGACGGGCACGAATACACGGCTCACCAATAGTTCCACATTGGGCCTCTACATCACAGGGCAGTACAAACAGTGGGCATTTGGGAATACTGGCTCACAAAGCATCTTTTCCTCTGTGACAGGAGCTGCTGCGACTCAGAGTACTTTCGTGCATACGCTCCAAATACGCGTGACGGGCGTAGGTGATGGCAAGATTAAAATGGACTGGGCGGGCACCTTTGCCGATTTTGTCTTAGATATTGATGTCAACCCTCATAATGCGACCGGTATCTATGGCGTTGTCTATCGCACGACCTCGTGGGTGAACGCGAACGATACGTATGGCTACTTCGCGGGGATAGACATGGCGAACCAGCTCCTCGTGCTTGGGCATGGCTCGAATAGCACCGGCAGTGTCTGGACGCAGGTGGCGACGACGGCAGGCGCCTATACGGTGGATACGACCTATCATATGCAAATTGTGGCTTCAGGGACCAGCCACCAGATTTACATCGATGGTGTGTTGCTCATCAATGTCACAGATAGCTTTACGACGGCGGCAGGCTATGTGGGTGTGCGCTACTATAATGACACGACCAATCGTCTTTCCGCGTTCTGGTCAAACATCGGGATTATCTCAGGCACCAACTTACAGTCAACACGCCTGTGGCCCTCTACCTCCGTGTCCGCTGTGGGCATTGTGGAAAGCTCCGTCATTCAGTGGAACGCGGATGTCCCTGACTCCTGTACACTCGACGTGCAAGCGTCTTTAGATGCCGGGGTCACCTACACCTCCTGCACAAACGGGGCCACGATACCAGGGTGTGCTCAAGGCGCGAACTTAGCGGGGAAGAGCCTCCTGCTCAAGGCTATCTTTGCCACAACGAATGCTGCCGAGTATCCGACTTTATGGGGTCTGACGGCGGTCATCTCCAGTGATTTCCAATCATCAGGCAACCGCAAATCACCCACGATGAACGTGGCGTCCCTTGGCTATGTGGGTTCTTCCAGTTTTACCTGGGTCGCCGATGTGCCAGCCAACACGACGCTGGTTGGGAAAACCACGCTCGACAACTCGACCTATACCACCGTCACGAGCGGATCGCCGGTGGCCGGATTGAACTCACAACCGGCTCAGATGAGTGATACCTTTGCCACAAACACCTCGGCCAACTATACCCTCACTTTTCAGTCTGGCGGCACCATCCCAACTTTGACGTATGACACGCCCAACTCGAAACTCACGATATCCGGGGGCGTGACTGGGCATGCTCGGTGGACACTGGCCAATACCGTCGTCAATGGGACACTCACAGCTCTCGTGTTTTCTAGCGACAAAGCGGGCTTCTTATTCCGCTATAGTGACACCAGTAACTACTACCGAGTCATACTCACGGACAGCACCGCCGTCTCCAATCAGCAGAAGGCCACCATTGTGCGCTGCCTGACTGGCACTATCACACAAATTGGGCAAGTGTCTATCGACTTTGTGCATAACACGTATCACACAATGATCGCTTCTGCGGTTGGCAATGTGGTAACAGTGTCATGGGATGGGAGCGCTGCGTTCACGTATACCGATGCCACGCCGGTCGCAGGCGTTGGCGGTGCAGGTCTCTACTCGGACGGTGGCTCAATGGTGGTCTATAAACTGGTGGTGCAAGGCAACGGTGCTCTGGCAACATCCACCACGGTGGGTTCTCAATTGTTACTCACCTCGTCCGATCCACTTTACACACCAGTCGTGCATGAAGCCGTACTCACTGTTCGCGGGCCACAACTCGAAACGGGCAATGTTTTGCAAGCGACGAAGTATGCCTATGCTCAGGCGACTGCGAATATTGCGGATGCCGCCAAGCAGAGCAACATGCTCTGGAAAATCAATCCCGATCTGTCGCTCACACTGTATGGACGCACGTCGAGACTCGCTGCTTGGCCTGCCTGGACAGGTATCAAGGCCGATGGAACCAGCGACGTGATGAGCGCGAATGCGCCCAAGCTCTCGGCACAATCCCCCTTATATCGGAACCGCCATTATGTCAACAATGCCTACCAGTTGGTGACCGTGCCTGAGCAGATGCTCGGCAATGGCTATGCTTCGTCCTGGCCGTTGGCGCTACCTGTCGACAGTATCACGACCTTTCAAGTCAACGGCCAGGACAAAACGGTGTCACTTGGCGGAAGTTCTGGCTTCGATTTCTATATCAATGGCACGGTGCTCTCACAGGATGCCGCCGCCCCTCTCTTGACTGATGAGCAGGTGATCACCATCGTGTATGTTGGCAAGGAGCCATATATCGCGATGCGGGAAAATACCGTGAGTCAGGCGCTGTTGGCGACCTATGACGTGGTGCCTGGGGGCTACTCTGTGGTCGCAATGGTCGAGGACGGTGGAGGGTGTGATAACGTGGCCGCCGATGCATTAGCTCAAGCGCGAATTGACCAATACAGCATCCTCTCACGGGACTGGGAGTTCACCACCATGCGCAGCGGACTCGCCGTGGGGACGATCCTGACGAGCTTTGCGCCCGAATATGGGTTATCAGACATGGACGCGCTTATCACCGCAATCACCACCGACTATACGATGCATGGGTCACTATCCAGTCCCACTTATGACATCCAGTGCAGTGAAGGCCCGGCTATCGGCACATGGGCACGCCTATTTATCCCTACGTAATTCTACGTAATAAGGAGTACCTCGTATGGCAGTCACACTTTTAATTAACTATCACAAGCTGGCGCAAGGGGAAGACGCAGCCCTGACCTATGCTGCTCATACGTGCCCGATAGACGGTTACGTCTACGCCTGGGGTGATGCAACGGATAGCACGGTTATCTGGTTTCTTGCGACCTGTCCGGTCGATGCGGTGAGAACAAAACTCACCAATCGCATGACCGGGATTGTGTCCAATGCCTATGGCGACCAGCAAGACCCTGACCCACACATGCGTATTCAGGCCATTATTATGAAAGCCAAAGATGCAGCCAAGGGGTGGCTGACACAAAACGCTACCCCGGCAGTTGCCAATTTTTTAAGTGACGACGCGATACTTTTTAAGATCATCTTTGCGGAATTGGTTTCGCAAGGCATTATTGCCTGACCACACAATCGTGAAGAAAGGATACAAGGCATGATGAGATTACATCAAGCGACCGCCAGCAGGCCACTCGTGAGGGAGCTTTCCGCCTTTTTTCTGATTGCACGAAGGGCAGGAGAGAACGATATTGCTGATATCGTTGGTGCCACCGCGACTAAGCGGTACCACATGTTCAATATGGTGCTGTGTCATCTTCTTAGAGCAGTAGTAACACTTGCCTTTTTGTTGCTGATATTGTGCCTCTATCTCTTTAGTGGTGCAGCTTCCGCCTATGGAAAGCTCACGGGCGCGTCTGTTCTGTCTTTTAACACTATCAAGCACCCTGGCTTTTTCTGGATTGGTTTGTCTCAGGTTCAGCATGTAAGAGCGGTTTCTGGCATAGTTTTGTTCAAGATGGGAATAGTAGTGTTTTTGTGCATACTTTCTGTGGCGCTCAGTATAATCACCAGCGTTTCTGTCATCTTTGTGGCACTGCTTACAGCGGAAGACCAGCCCGTCTTTTGTTTCTCTATCGCGATAGAAGTATGTAAGCGTTGCAGGGAATACTTCTTCGCATTTTGTGCAACGTTTCTCTCCATCCTGAACAGACGGAAGAGGATTTTTTCTAATCTTATGGCACAGTTTACAGCGAGCTTCCAATCCACCTCTTTTTGTCCTGTTGATGCGGAAGTATTCAGGCGTTGCAGGGAATGGCTGCTTGCATTTGTAGCAAGTCTTTTGAGGAATATCAAGCATCGTCTAAACTCCTTTAGTTTAGTACCTTGTGTTGTCGCGTGCCAGGTGTCAAGGAAACACTTTTCACTCTGGTTCATGAGGCCAAAGTTAGACACGCTGTGTCTACTATACCATTCTTTGTAGCCGACTGGAAAGCGGATGCATATAGCCTACACCACTCATTTTGAGGGATGTAGAGGAAAGGAGAACGACAATCGCGGATTTTACAACGATACGCAGTATGTTCAATTCAGGAACAGATGGTACGCCTACTTGGAATGCAATTAGTTTCGGTGGAACATCGGGAAGTAATGAAATACGCTGGTGCGCTACTGGCGCTGGCACCACGACCACGGCCAGTGCATCCTGGCCGCAGTATGCTCGTCCCGCTTCAACGGGCGCAGTGCCTGAGATGTGGGGTTTTAGTGCTGACGCCGTAGGGATAAAATGCACAACCTATGACGGGAATAAAACCTTTGCGAACGTCATGTGTATTGACTATGACAACCTGGGCACCTATGCTGCCGCTCCGACGCTTTCTGCCTGGGGTGATAACACTCACGTTGCGCCAGTCGCGGGCACACAGCCAGGCGCGTTTGCTGGCTCGCCTATCGTCAATGGACACGCCACGGACACATCAAGTACCGCCTATCTCAAAGGCACCCTTTTTGGTGATGACCAGACAGCCAATCCAGCAGCGGGCAATGCGGGCACCACGCTGGCGGTCACATCGGGGACAGCGGGCAGTGTTTCACCGGGGGCAGGCGCATGGCTAGCCACCTGGCAAAGTTTACAGGGGGCAATTCAGTTTATCACACATAGACGTACACCGGCGGCAACGACGGCAGGAAAAATCTTTTTTTCCCTGGCCCTTTTCACCGGCCCCAATATGTCGTTAGGGACTATCACGCCGGTTGTGACCTTCACCTATTCGTATGTGTAGAAGTGAAATATTCTGCGTGTTTCACCTCAACTAGTATTGGTGTTTTGTCCAAGAGTACTCGAATGGACAAGGATGACACGCCGCACCCAAGGAGAAGTATATCACATGGGAATAGGAACCAGTTTACAGGCCATTGGCGACGTGATTGATCCGTTCCAGTCCTATTGGAGCGTTTTGCTCACCACGGGCAAACGCTGGTCAGAGCATGACCTGATACCGACGTTCATCAAAGGTCAAAGAGGAGTGAGAAAACTTGATTGGAACCTTGATATTGTTTCAACGGGTGATATCAAGCGTGTGCGTGAAATTACCTTGCACTGCCCGGACAAGCGCACGGCGGTCCTCGAAATTGAGGAGCCGGGGACGGCCTTCCAATTCAAAACACGCAGCCTGACGGTCCTGACAGAGGGCGGAGGCGGTTTGGAGTTTCAGGTGATTGGACGAGTGATAGACAAAGTGACGGGAAGGTGTGAGTGCTTCATTTGGGACTATCACCCCAAGCCAGGTGAGCCAAATCTGGTTGCCTATAAGAGCACCATCTACGAGTTCGGGGCATGGCGAAACACGATGATGCCGCTAGGGGCATTGAGTTTAGAAGTTCAGGGGATGCGTTTATGACATTTATCGCCTTGGTTCCACCTGTTTACTACAATGTCAAAATGTACGGAGCGGTTGGCGATGGCACAACTGACGATACGACGGCTATCGCTAATGCTCGTAGTGCTGCCAACAGTACGAGTGGTGGGACGGTCTTCTACCCTCCTGGGACGTATATCAGTGGCAATCAGACACTCTATTCAAATGTCTATGATGTCGGGGCGGGTTTCGGAGCATCGATTATCAAGCTCAAGGCGGGAGCAAACACCGACCTCTTCTCAGCACAAACGAGTAGCATCAATCTCAGTCAAGCCAATGCCGCAGGCATCACTGGCACTCTCACGAATTTCGGCTTTCGGGATATTATCCTGGATGGCAATAAAGCTAACCAGACCGCTGGTCCGTCCTACTGCCTGCGCTTCTATGGCTACCGTTTCATTATGCGTGACATGGGGATACGGAATGGCTACTCAGGAGGAATGCTCTGTGATTGGAATGGTGCGCCGGAAATTGTCCAGCCATCGGAACAAATGGAATCCACTATGGATAACATCACTGTTCACAGTAACAACGGAATCGGACTGCAAATGGGAGGGCCGCATGACTCCCGTCTCTCCAACATAACCAGTTACGATAATACCTCTCACAATTTTCATTTTGCTCCAAACGCTATCGCCATGCTGCTCACACAATGTCATCCCTATCGGATGACGCAAAGTGTGAATGCAGTTGGGATGCTCTGTGAGGCTCCATCGTGCAAATTCGTGAATTGCTTGTTTGAAGGGAGCGACTTTGTGCAGGTCGTCATCCTTGGAAGTGATTGCTCGATTATCGGCGGGCAGATTTTCGGCAATGTTGGCTATACAGGCGTGGGGCTGCAAATTGGTCAGCAGGCGGGACTGACCCCGATACCTGGACAGATATTCCAGAGTGGCGGCGTGACGACGGCGCAGGCAATCTCAGGAACCTATGTAGCTACGTCGTTTCGTGCGTGTACCAACGGAGCCATTAACGAGGCCAACGCTGCTGTCATGAATACCTATATCAGTGATGTGTATCAGGCATCAGGCTCCGCTATTGTGAGTGGAGGCGGGTATCTCAACTCGTCCACAACCGCGATATTGACGGTACGAGGAACGACCGCTGACGGCTCCCCTGGCAAAGGGGGCACGTTCCAGCTAGGCGATGGCAGCTACAACGGTTTTGTGGTCTTCGATTCAACGAGTACGGAAATATTCCAGATCAATACCTATGCTCCCTCCTCTTTTGCGGTTCTCAATGGAAGGGCTTTTTCGGGCTATTCCGACGCTGGCGTCACGCTAAAAATGCTTTTTGACATGAACACAGGCAACATTACCGCAAGCGGTAATCTCGCGGTAGGACAAAGCGCCTCGGCACCTGCCCTGGCTGCGTCCGGCACAATTGCCACGGCAAATCTTGGTGAGTCCCGTGTCGCGCCGACTGCCAATGTTGCCAGTATTGTTCTTGCAGCGGGGACGGTCGCAGGTCAGGAAGTGAGTGTGGTCAACCAATCCGCTTTTACCATTACTTTTGCGGCATCGGGCACCAGTAACGTCGCTGATGGGGTATCAGCCATTATCGCTGCTAACCGTAAAATGGACTTTACTTGGAACAGTGCCAACAGCCTTTGGTATCACAGTTAAGAATGTTCATCTAGTCTACCGCATGTAAAGCGGGAAGAGGAGGTATAAATTGGCTTTTGGAACCACCCCTGCGGACAGTTCAGGGATTCCTATTGGTTGTGTCTACGTCCCAGGCGTAGGTTTTAAGGCATTACAGGGCGGCTCAGTCAATACGGATGGCTCATCGAATGACTCGGCGCCAGCGCGTATGGAACTCGTGCCAGGCAGTAAAGCCACCTATGGCTATGCTCGCTCGACCTTTGCGATTGCCGCGACTCCGACTGATGTGGCAATCATCAATGGCTCAGCATCGAAAACGGTCAGGATTACACGTATTGAAATAGATGCGCTCTGCACTGCTGCCACGGCGGCCGCTTTAGAAATCCAACTCATCAAGCGGAGTACGGCCAACGCAGGCGGAACCACGACGGGTAGCCCGACTGGCGTCCCCTACGATAGTGCGAATGGCGCTGCGACTGCGCTGATGCTCTGCTATACGGCCAACCCGACGACGCCCGGCACCTCGCTTGGTATCATCCGGGATGGGAAACTTGTCCCAGTCCTTTCACCCTATACCGCGACCGATTTTCCCACCCATGATAGGCTCGTCTTTCAATTTGGCGACCGTCCTGGCACGCAAGGACTTGTTTTACGCGGGGTCGCGGAAGGGCTGGCAATCAATCTTGCCGGTGCTGCCATCCCAGCAGGTCTCTCGATGGGAATCAGCATCGAGACAACGGAAGAGTAGTGTAGAGGCTATCAGTCGAATATATAAAGGAGAAGCATGGCAAGAAGGCCAAAGGATGTATTACGTGCCTTAACTGGCGTACTCATCAATAACCGCTTTGTCATGCGTGCTCTCACCGCCACACTGACCTGGTGGAAGCGGCCCAAAGACATAGCAGCAAGGTTCTTGCTGAAAAATACAAGCACGTATACGGACGCGGTGTTGGCTGACAATCCTGTCGCGTACTATCACTTAGATGAAGCCACAGGTGTTATTGCTCGCGACCAGTCAGGCCACAGCTATAATGGCTTGCTTTCGCCTGGTATCACCCATGGACAGACAGGCTCAAATCTCAACCAGCCCAATCCTGCCACCCTCTTTGGCGCGAACGATATTCTCTCTTTGCCCTATACAGTTAACATCACGACGTGGTCAGCACTCACTCTCGAATTTTGGATAAAAATCAACGAGGGCTATCAATGTATTCATATCACGGTTGATGCGACGGCCACCACTATCTACCTGAATGGTCTGGTCTATGTCACCACGACCGGTGACACGGTTCTTATTGACGCAGCCCTCAATTATGTGGGAAGTCCTGCCTCTGGTGACCTTGATGAAGTCGCACTCTATAACTACAAGCTGACGCCATTGCAGATGCGCACACATATCAATGCGTCCATCTTCAGCAAAGATATCGCCTCTCGTCTCCGCTTAGCTCTGTTCAAAGATCTCACGACGCGGTTCCGCCTGGCAGCGGGAGCAACCTCTGTTCTCAAAGATACTGCCACACGTTTCCGGCAGATGTCCGCCTCTCAATTGAAAGATATCAGGACGCGTGTACGCCTGAGAAGCGCAGACCAGCTTAAAGATATTTCCTCGCGTGTGCGACTCATGTCAACCGCTCAATTCAAAGACACGAGTACGCGTTTTCGCCAACGCAGTGCCGACCAGTTAAAAGATGTGCAGATGCGCCTGCGTCTCATGTCCGCATCGCAATTCAAAGATATAGTATCTCGTTTCCGTTTGCGCTCTGCGAACCAGTTGAAAGACGTTGCTGCGCGTTTCAAGCTCTTTGTCTTCAAAGATATCCAGGCCCGTTTGCGCCTGATGTCGGCTTCTCAGACCAAAGACGTTGCTTCTCGTGTACGACTGATGTCAGCGGCGCAACTCAAAGATGTGCGTTCACGCGTCCGCCTGATGTCTGCCAGCCAACTCAAAGACCTCTCCGCCCGTCTTCTCCTCAGTGGCGCTCTCACTAAAGATATCGCTGCCCGAATACGGCTTATGTCGGCCAGCCAACTCAAAGACATTGCCACGCGCTTTAAAATTGCTGTCTTTAAAGATGTGGCGGCCCGTGTGCGTCTCATGTCGGCCAGCCAGTTCAAAGACATCAGGACGCGCTTTAGAATAGCCTGGTATAAAGATGTTGCGTCACGCTTGCGTCTCTCCTCACTCCCCCAAGCCAAAGATGTGGTTAGCCGACTGAGACTGATGTCGGCGCTACAGAATAAAGATACCGCATCTCGCTTCAGACAACGCAGTCTCGACCAGCTCAAAGATGTGAATTCGCGCCTGCGTCTCATGTCCGCCTCGCAATTGAAAGATGTGGCGTCACGTCTCCGGCTGCGCTCTGCCGACCAGTTGAAAGATATCGCTTCACGCTTCAGGCTTGTGCTGGGCATCAACAAAAAAGACATAGCTGCCCGTGTCCGCTTGCGCTCTGCTGACCAGTTGAAAGATATCACGACGCGTTTGCGTCTGGCTTCTGCAAACCAACAGCTCAAAGACATCGCTTCTCGCTTGCGCTTGCAATCCGCCTTGCAGTTCAAAGACCTGAAGACGCGTCTCTTGCTCAGTGTCTTGCGCACCAAGGATATCACCACCCGTGTACGCCTCATGTCCGCCTTGCAGCTCAAAGATACCGCTTCCCGTTTCCGCTTACGCTCTGCTAACCAACTCAGAGATGTTTCTGCCAGGCTACGCCAGATGTCGGCTCTGCAAACCAGGGATGTGAGCGCACGTCTCAGGCAGATGTCGGCCAGCCAGTTGAAAGATGTGGTATCCAGGCTGCGCATGCAATCGGCCTTCCAACTGAGAGACATATCTGGGCGTGTGCGTCTACGAAGTGCCAATGCCCTGCGTGATGTTGCCAGCCGCGTTCTACTCATCTCACAGCCGCAAAGACGCGATGTGGCGGCGCGCTATCGCCTGTCCTCAGCATGGCAATTCAAAGATGTGACAAGCCGGTTGAGACAACGCAGTGCGAACCAGTTGCGTGATGTCACGCTCCGACTCGTTTTAACTTTAGCACAACAACGCAGCAAAGATGTTCAGACCCGTTTCCGGACAATGGCCGCACCACAAAAACGCGACCTCGCGAGCCGTTTGTGCTTGTATGAGCGCACGCCCAACGCGGATATGCGACTGCGACGGGGGACAGCTCTATCGCGGACACGCAGCGGGCGAGCGGTGACACACGTGCGCAGCGGACGGGCGGAAGTCACGCTCCCGTCATAACTTTTAGGAAGGAAAAGAAGAGGTACTCATGCCTATGATTTATGAAGATTATAGCCCAATCTATGTTTCGGATACCGCCACATCGTTTGCGCCCGTGTTTCAGAAGATCGATCCGACCAGTGGGGACCTCGTGCCAGTCAATCTCACCGGACTCACCCTCTCCATGAAAATGAAAGAGAAGGAGACCGGGGTGATTAAGGTGTGTAGCGGTCCCTGGACAATCGATGACGCAGCCGGAGGGCTGGCGCACTACGATTGGCAAAACGGTGATGTGGACACGGCGGGGATTTGGCTCTTGCAAGTGCTCTGTACGAACGTGGCAGGCAAGGTGATACACGCCGATGTGAAATATCTGGAAATCAAAGCGATCTTTTGAAAGGAGTTATTACATGCATTTCTTGTTACAACTCGTTACCCCACACGCGGTTATGTGCTTTGTGTTGACACTCATCTGCCTCTTTGGCTATGGCTATCCTGGCTACCAGGGACGCAATGAGCACGGGTACTTCTGGATACTCTGGCTCATCGGCGGGATCATGGCTCTGGTCGCCTGGGTCATTCTGGTGTTTTCTTGAAGGAGTAATACAATGGTTGTCTTTATCCTGGTTTGTGCGCTGGCCTACACCTACCTGGGTGCAGGCCTGGCCTGCGTCTTTGCGGCGCGAGTGGCCTACGTCGATGGGCAGCAGATTGCGCTTCACACACACGACCTCATCAGTCGGCATGAGACCAATCCCACCATGCGGGCGGTGTAGAAATAACCAGAAGGAATGAGGAGGGAAGCGAGCCGTGACACTTCAGCAGATTATTAGCATCCTCTTTTCTGTGTTGTTTATCGCATGCATGATCGCTATCGTTCTTTTGCTCTACCATTTAGGCAAAGCCCAAGAAAAACGGGCGCTTCTCTTAGAAAAGACCATCATTGACAATTCCGTCAAGAACGCAGAGACCGCCCGTAAGCTTGCCGACGTGCTAGAAAAGCATGGTCATGATGGATGACCTTTTTTCAACACTCATACCAGTTATCGGGGGGTTCTTTGGGCTGGTGATTCTCCTGGGCACTATTCTGGCTTTTCGCCAAAGCTATGCTAAGCAGGTCGGGGAAATGCATCGACAAATTATCGATGCCTTGAAAGAACAACGCGATGCCTTGGAGAAAGAACTCGAAGAACAGCACAAAGAAATTGAAAAATGCAAAAGGTTAGTCAAAACCCTGCGCTACGCCTTTGAGCGGTTAGGCGTCAGCATTCAGATCGATGATGATCATCTCATCTTGCGCAACACCAAAAGCCGGAATGTGGAAATTCTGCCTCTAGACGAAGGGGAAGATGAACAGCTTTAAGAAAGGAGAATCACCGCGATATGGCAAATGTGCTCCTGTTTACCGGCGTAGAAACCTTTGGATGGCAACTCACCGACTTCGATAGAGCTATCCAGTGGTGTAAAAATCACCGCATTGACGGCCTCATCGTCAAAGTGTACGAGGTGACACAAGGGGAATGGTACATGGGTTTAGGAGGCTCTTCCGTGGTCGTCAACCACATTCGTGCATCGGGCCTAGACTGTCTTCCCTATGGATATTACTATGGGGTGTCCCCTTCTGAGCTTGCGAGCATCTCATTTTTCCTAGCCAAACATGGCAAGTACTGCCTCAACCTTGAGGCAGAGTGGGACGGAAACCCCAACAACATGATAGGCACTCTGGCGACGGCCCTCTCTAATCACCCTGGCGACCTGTGGGTCTCGACCTGGGCCAACCCTGCCGAGCATGGCTGGCTGGACAACATTCGCACCCTCGATCCCTTTGTGAGTGTGTGGATGCCCGAAGAATATAACGACTCACTGACGACTAAACGCCTCTCACAATTCCCGACGGTGCAGGGAAAAGTCTGTCCAACTTATAAGGTGAACAGTTCAACCATCACCAGGATGGTCCAAACAGATACTCCCTCTCTGTGGGAATATATCGATGCTTTAGCCAACCCGGTATGGGTAGATGCGGCTATTGCGCACATAAAAGCAGGAGGAACTCCCGTGCAACTTGATAGTAACGGCTGTGTGGTGACCGTTGTCAAAAGTTTTCAGTTGGAAGAGAACGAGTCCGAGGACCTGTGTGGCCCGTGGGCGGCATACGCTACTGCCATGGCCGTTCCACCAGGACAGGCCCCTCTCACCGATGCGGAGAAGATTGACCAATTCACCGACCAGATGGTTGATGATTACGGTACGGCCCATGGCAACGCTTTCAATCACATCAACTGGCCGGGTAGTCTTGACTCGGACATGATCTGGTTTCTCAATTATGTCCGAGACCATACCAACCGCATCCACTATCAGGTAATCCCAGCGACCATTAACAACGTCCGCACGGCTATTCAGGCAGGCTACCCGGTGCTCTTCTCCTGCAACGAGCTAGATATCATCGAAGAGAGAACCGGTCAAGTCCCCTATCCGTGGCGCTTGTCTGCTATGCATATAATGCCAGCGACCGGCGTCAACAAAAATGGCGACCTGATTTGTCCTGACCAACTCAATAATAGCTACCAGGGGTACTGGCCGGTTGTCTACCGTGCTGCCAACATTGCTCATTCCCTCAGTTGGGCCTGTATTATCAAGCTGCCCTTTTTAGCTGCTATCCCCACCGACAACCCTCTCTCATGGCCGCAAGGCTTCAATGCGCAAAACTTCGGAGGAAACGTACCTATGAACTGGCCTTCTCTCGGCATGCAACAACAAGCTCAGGATACGTGGCTC
>Ga0137379_10003278_pt1 | contig 15131 bp, 11 predicted proteins | sample SagtaG_18_FD_104812 | JGI IMG/M metagenome (GOLD analysis project Ga0137379, IMG submission 104812) | Vadose zone soil microbial communities from Sagehorn Ranch, Mendocino, California, USA - Sage2_L_80_16 metaG | ecosystem: Environmental > Terrestrial > Soil > Vadose zone | place: USA...
GGGGGATTTACCGATGCTTGTTCAGGAACGTGGCAATCGCGCGGTTGAACGCCGCCGGCTGCTCGAGGTTGGAGAGGTGCGAGGCCGAAGGAATGACCACCAGCTCCGATCGCGGCAGCGCCGCGTGAATCTCGCGCGCCATCGCGACCGGCGTGCCGGCATCCTGCTCGCCGACGATGACCAGCGCAGGGCAGGCGATCTCCTTCAGCCGCTGGGTCAGGTTGATCTTGGGGATCGCGTGGCAGCAGCCCGCATAGCCGGGGACGGGCGTCGCGCGGATCATCGCGCTCACCCGCGCCGTCACGTCGGGATGGCTCTTACGAAACGGCTCGGTGAACCAGCGTCCGAGCGTGGACTCGACCAGCGCCTCCATGCCCCTGTCCTGCGCGGTCTTGATGCGGCCCTGCCACAGCGGCAGCGCCTCGGGCGCATAGCGGCTGGTAGTGTCGGCGAGCACCATGCTCGAGAACATCGCCGGAAACTTGAGCGCGAAAGTCTGGCCGATCATCCCGCCCATCGACAGCCCGATCCAATGGCAGCGCTCGACGCCGAGCCCCTGCAGGAGGCCGTGCACGTCGTAGGCGAGCATGTCGAGCGTATATTCGCCTTCGGGCGCGTCGCTTTTTCCGTGGCCGCGGGTATCGAAGCGCAGCACCTTGAAATTGCGCCTGAGCAGCGCCGCCTGCTCGTCCCACATGGTCAGGTCGCAGGCGAGCGAGTGGCTCATCACGATCCACGGGCCGTTGCCTTCGACGGTGTAATTCAGCTCGATGCCGTTGGTTTTGAAATTCATGTTTTGCTCATTTCCGAAAGGTCCCTTCGCGGGAGAGAAAATCCTCGTACGCCGCGGCGATGCCGGATTTTAGGTCGACGCGCGGCGCCCAGCCCAGCCTGTGAAGGCGGCTGATGTCGAGCTTCCTTCTCGGCGTCCCATCCGGCTTGGCGGTGTCGAATTCCAGAGCACCGCGAAATCCAATGACCGATGCCACCGTCCGTGCCAGGTTTGCAATGGTCTGATCTTCCCCACACCCCACATTGATCAACGGCATGCCGTTGGGACCCTGCAGCAGTTCGTGAAATGCGTCATCCGGAAGGTTCATCATCATGACGCAGGCATCCGCCAAGTCGTCGCTGTACAGGAATTCGCGTCGCGGCGAGCCGGTCCCCCAAATCACCACGCGATCGAGGTCGCGGGCTTTCGCCTCGTGCATCTTGCGAATGAGCGCGGGAAGCACATGCGAGTTCTCGAGATCGTAGTTATCTCCGGGCCCGTACAGGTTCGTCGGCATCACCGCCAAATACTTCGCGCCGTATTGCTGGTTGTAGCTGCGGCACATCTCGACGCCCGATATCTTTGCGATCGCGTATGCGCGGTTGGTGCCTTCCAATGGACCGGTCAGGAGATATTCCTCCTTGATCGGCTGCGGACATTCGCGGGGATAAATGCAAGCGGAACCCAGGAAAAGCAGCCGCTTGACGCCGATGCGCCACGCCTCGTGGATGACATTGGTTTGAATCGCGAGGTTTATCTGGATGAACTCCGCCGGATAGGTATTGTTCGCAAGAATTCCCCCGACTTTCGCGGCGGCGATGAGCACATACTCGGGTTTTTCGGATTTAAAGAACGCTTTCACTGCCGGCGCATCGGTCAAGTCGAGCTCGGCCTGGGACCGGGTAACGAGGTTCCGGTAGCCCCCCGCCCTCAGGCGCCGGAATATCGCCGATCCCGCGAGACCGAGGTGACCGGCGACATAGATGCGCGCATTCAAATCCATGTATGGGTTCCCGTCAAACGCCGCTACTCGTGGCGCGTATAGGCGTCGAAGCCGTGCTCTCTCGCCAGCTCGTCGCGTTGCGCTTCTTTCAGGTCCTCGCGGACCATTTCGGCGATCAGCTCGGGGAATCGCACCTTCGGCGTCCAGCCGAGCTCCTGCCGGGCCTTGCTTCCGTCGCCGAGCAAGCTGTCCACCTCGGTCGGCCGGAAATAACGCGGATCGACGGCCACGACGCAGCGGCCTTTCGGGTCGAAGCCGCGCTCCTCCGTTCCCTTTCCCTTCCAGCTGAGGGCGATCTGGAGCTCCTTCGCCGCCGCGTTCACGAAATCCCGCACGCTGTGCTGCTCGCCCGAGGCGATCACAAAATCCTCGGGCTGGTCCCGCTGCAGCATCAGCCACTGCGCCTCGACGTAGTCGCGCGCGTGGCCCCAGTCGCGCCGCGCGTCGAGGTTTCCCAGATACAGGCAATCCTGCAGCCCCAGCTTGATGCGCGTGAGCGCGCGGGTGATCTTGCGGGACACGAAGGTCTCGCCGCGGATCGGCGATTCGTGGTTGAAGAGGATGCCGTTGCACGCGAAAAGCCCGTAGGCCTCGCGATAGTTGACGGTGATCCAGTACGCGTAGAGCTTGGCGACCCCGTAAGGCGAGCGCGGATAGAACGGCGTTTTTTCCGACTGGGGCGATTCCCGCGCGAGTCCATAGAGCTCGGAGGTCGAGGCTTGGTAATACCGGGTTTTGTCCTTGAGGCCGAGAATCCGGATCGCCTCGAGCAGGCGCAGCGCCCCGAGCGCGTCCGCGTCCGCCGTGTATTCGGGCTCCTCGAACGACACCGCCACGTGGCTCTGCGCGGCGAGGTTGTAGATTTCATCCGGCCGCACCTGCTGCGTGATGTGGACGAGGCTGCTCGAATCGGTCATGTCGCCGTGGTGCAGGAAGAACCGCCGGCTCGACACGTGCGGTTCCTGATAGAGGTGATCGATCCGGGCGGTGTTGAAGAGCGAGGTGCGCCGCTTGATCCCGTGCACGACGTAGCCCTTGTTCAGGAGGAACTCCGCGAGATAGGCGCCGTCCTGGCCGGTGATCCCGGTGATCAGTGCGACTTTGTTCATGATGTCGGGTATTGTAGCGTGCGCCGCATACCCCCTTGTCAAAGGGGGTCGACGCGGAGCGGCGGGGGGATTTCAAGCTTTAAGCAAATCCTCCGAGTCAAGCTGCGCGTCGGATACGCGTTCGCCTTGAACTGCGAATCAGACCTTTCGACACGACTTTGCGTAGTTCATCGTTTATGCGGGTTTGATAGCCACGACCCTGCGCTTTGAAAAAAGCAATGACGTCGGCGTCCAGGCGAACGGTTGTGAGCAGCTTGGTCGGCGCCTTTTGAGGGCCGCGTCCGCGCCTGATGATCGGCGGCCCAAGCATCTTCTCGGACCACGGAGGATTATCCGGATCAATGCGTTTATTGACAGAGGAGCGAGCTAGACACACTGTCCCTACAGCAGCTCTAAGCCGAACACCTTGCATGCCGTTCTTATGCCATCGTCCAGCGAAGCAATCGGGCGTGCCAGTCGGCGCGCAAGCTCAAAGTAGACCGCGTCGTACCCTTGCAGATGGAGCGCTGGCTGATATCCACGACGGTCGCTGCGTCAATTTCAATTGCCAGCGTTTCCGGCTGGAGTCTCCGAATGAGATGCTGGGATGCCCGGAGTTTTGCCGCGGATATCCGCTTGTCACGCTTCGCCGCGATAAGAACGCTGCCCAGCTCGTAGTGCCATAGGTCGGGAACCAGAGGAGCAAGTTCTCCCTTGCCGATTCGTTCCAGGATGCCACTGGCGTACCGAAATCCGGGGCCACCCCCGGGTAAGAACCACTCGACCGCTACGCTCGCGTCTAGAACAAAGCGCTCAGCGGGCATATCGCATTGAGCGAATTTCCTTGAGGTATCTGCGACCGGCCTTTCCGCCGCGTGCACGCCGCGCACGCTGTAAGGACCTCAACAACTGCAATGCTGCCCGCCGGCAAGACGAGCGGACGCTCGGGGGCGTGGGCCGGAGACATAGACACCGGGGGCCAACGAAATCCTGAGGAGTTTGTCTGGCGCGTTCATGTTCGCTGGTCGGCTCGCATTGCATTATATATGGTAGAAATGGGACCTCCGCTTCGATTCGGTGCGAACTGGGATATCAACGCTCGCGCAAACCCCCCGGCGCTGCGCGCCGCCCCCCTTCACAGGGGGGCGAAACAGACCCCCTTGTCAAAGGGGGTCGCCGCGAAGCGGCGGGGGGATTTTCTTCTCCTCTATTGGACTCCCCAAAACAATGGGTATAAGATTCAACGCCCTGCTGGTCACTCCTGCAGATAATTCGCAAGTTCCTGTTCAGTTTTTTTGAAACGGATCTTTATATGCGGACAGCTTTTCGCTTTTTCGTAATCGGCCTCGGCATCCTGCTCGGCGCGCCCGCCTGGGCGCAGATGGAGTCCACTCAACAACCGGCCGCGCCTGCTCCTGCCATAACCCAGGAACTCGCTCCGATGATCCCGAGCGCGCAAGACATCCGCGGCCCGCTCAACACGATCACCAATCGGCCGCGCGCGGTGACGGGCGCCGGCCAAACCGGCCTCATCCCCGGCGCGCGCACGCCTTTCCCCGGAACCGACCTCCAGCTGCGAATCCAGGAATTCGAGTTCCAGCAACTGCAACAGGACCTGCAGGCCGAGCAGAGGGAGCGCAACGAATTCCAGCAGTTCGTCATGCAATCCACCGGCCGCGACCTGCCGATCTTCGGCGCGAACCTCTTCCGCACCGTGCCGAGCACCTTCGCTCCGGTCGAGAACATCCCGGTCATGCCCGACTACGTCATCGGGCCCGGCGACGAGATCCAGATCCGCGCCTGGGGCCAGATCGACGTCGATTTCAACGCGGTGGTCGAGCGCGACGGCACGATCAGCGTGCCCAAGGTGGGCGTGATCAACGTCGCGGGAATCAAGGCGAACGACCTGCCCGCGTACCTCAAGACGGTTTTCCGCAGGACCTTCCGGAACTTCGAGCTGACCGCGACGCTCGGCAAGCTGCGCTCGATCCAGATCTTCGTCGTCGGCCAGGCGAAGCGGCCCGGCACCTACACCGTGAGCTCGCTCTCGACGCTCGTGACCGCGCTGTTCGCTGCCGGCGGACCGTCCAGCAAGGGCTCGATGCGCAGCATCCAGTTGAAGCGCGCGAACCGCGTCGTCACCGATTTCGACCTGTACGATCTGATCCTCTCGGGGGACAAGTCGAAGGACGCGCCGCTTCTGCCGGGCGACGTGATCTACATCGCGCCGGTCGGGCAGCTCGTCGCGGTCACCGGCAGCGTCAACGTGCCGGCCGTGTACGAGCTGAAGCAGAACACCGTGCTCTTCGACCTCATCCGCTGGGCGGGCGGCCTCGCGACAACCGCGGCGGGCCAGAAAGCCACCGTCGAGCGCATCGAAGACCACAAGGCCCGCACGGTCGAGGAATTCGCGCTCGACATGAGCGGGCTCTCGCGCGCGATCCGCGACGGCGACCTCGTCACCGTGTATTCGCTCGTGCCGCGTTTCGACAATGTCGTCACGCTGCGGGGCGACGTCGCCCAGCCGGGCCGCTTCCCCTGGCGCGAGGGCCTGCGCGTGCGCGACCTCATTCCGGACCGGGAAGCGCTGCTCTCGCGCGACTATTGGCTGAAGCGCAACCAGGTCGTGGGGCTGGACGACAACGTCTCGGCGATCCTCAGGCAGCAGGCCGCGACCGGCACGCGGCTCACCGTCGAGGACCTCAACCAGCGACGCAAACGCGAAGGCGAGCTCGATGCCACGGTCGGCGACACGATTCGCCGGACGCAGACCGAGTCCGAAGCGGCAAAATTCCTCGATCCGAGCCAGACTTCGAGCGCGGTACAGATTTCCCGTCTGCGCGAGACGAGCAAAGACGACCCCGCAAAAGTCGAGGCGGCGAAAGCCGACGCGCTGCGGCTCGTCAACCAGATCAAGCCCTCGCAGCGCGAGGTCAACTGGGACTATGCGGTGGTCGAGCGCCTGAACCGCGACGATCTGACCACCTCCCTCATCCCCTTCAATCTGGGCAAGGCGGTGATCGACGGAGATCCGGAGCACAACGTCCTGTTGCAGCCCGGGGACATCGTCACCGTCTTCTCGAAGGAGGACATCCGCGTTCCAATTTCCAAGCAAACACAGTACATCCGCCTGGAGGGCGAGTTCAACAGCTCCGGCGTGCACCAGATCATGCCCGGGGAAACGCTGCGGCAGCTCGTCGCCCGCGTCGGCGGGCTCTCCCCGAACGCGTATCTTTTCGGCGCCCAGTTCACGCGGGAATCCACTCGCTTGCTGCAGGAAAAGACCCTCGAAGAAGCGCTCAATCGCCTCGAGCGCGACATCCAGCGCTTCAATTCGCTGCGGGCGCAGAACGTGACTTCCCCCGAGGACGCTGCCTCGCTCAAGCAGCAGGTGGAAAACCAGCAGAGCCTCCTTGCGCGCCTGCGCCAGATCCGGCCGGTGGGCCGCGTCGTGCTCGAGCTACCGGAGAACGCGCAGGCGAAGGATCTTCCCGATCTAGCCCTCGAGGACGGCGACCGGTTTTTGATCCCGCCCCAGCCTTCGATGGTCAGCGTGTTCGGCTCGGTGTACACCGAGAGCTCGTTCATCTACAAACCCGACAAGCGCGTCGAGGACTACCTCTCCCAGGCAGGCGGCCCGACCAAAGGCGCCGATGAAGGTAGCATCTATGTCCTTCGCGCCGACGGCTCGGTGAAGAGCAGGCGGCAGGAGGGATTTTTCACGGCTTCGTTGGAACGCGCTCACCTCATGCCGGGAGACAGCATCGTCGTGCCGGAAGAGCTTGACCGCACCACGATCACCCGGGCGCTCAAGGACATCTCGCAGATCTTCTACCAGTTCGGCCTGGGCGCGGCGGCGATCAAGGTCATTCGGCAATAGACCCCCTGTTAAGGGGGTGGCGCGCAGCGCCGGGGGGTTTGAAAGGGGGTCGACGCGCCGAAGGCGCGCGGGGGGATTTACCGATGTCACTACAGGCTGGGACTATTTTTGCAATATCCTCTTAGTCTATCCCCGGAAATATCCTGATTCCCTTGTCTGAGCAAGCTAACCTTGAGAACGATAAGGGCACTTCGTCAACCGCCGAGGATGACGGAGTCAGCCTGCTCGACTTGCTCATCGTTCTCGCCAAGCACAAGCGGATCGTGCTTGGTGTTCCCTTTGTTGCAGCGGTTGTGGCCGCAATAATCAGCCTGCTCCTACCCAACATCTACACCGGTACTACCCGGATATTGCCGCCACAGCAGAGCGCCTCCGCGGCTTCTGCTCTGCTCAACCAACTCGGAGGCGCGTTAGGAGGTCTCGCGGGTGCCGCCGGCGGAACGCTCGGGATCAGGAATCCCAACGATCTCTACGTGGGCATGCTCAAGAGCCGTACCGTCGCGGACAACTTGATCTCCCGGTTCGAGCTCGGCAAAGTCTACGACGAAGCTCGCCTCTCGGATACCCGCAAGCGTTTGGAGAAAGATACGACAATCGTAGCTGGCAGGGATGGAATCATCACCATCGAGGTTGACGACAGAGATTCGAAACGCGCGGCGGAGCTTGCCAATGCGTACGTGGACGAGCTGATGAAGCTCACAAAAGTCCTCGCCGTCACCGAAGCGTCACAACGCCGTTTATTCTTCGAGCGCCAGCTTCTCCAGGCGAAAGATAATCTCACGGCGGCGGAAGTCGCGGCGAGGCAGGGCCTCCAGAAAGGGGGCCTCGCCCAGGTGGATGCCCAGGGGCGCAGCATGATCGAGGTAACGGCTCGCTTGCGCGCTCAAATCTCGGCCAAGGAGGTTCAGCTCGGCGCGATGCGCACCTTTGCCGCCGAAGCCAATCCGGAGTTGCAGAGAACGCAGCAGGAGCTCGAGGCGCTCAGGCGCGAGCTTGCTCGCATCGAAGGCTCGTCCTCGGTTGCTGCCGTCGGTAGAGGGGATGCATCGGGCGGCAGCGGCCTCGACAACCTCGGTCGTCTGCGCGATGTGAAGTACTACGAATTTCTGTATGAGTTGCTCGCCAAACAGTACGAACTCGCCAAGATAGACGAGGCCAAGGATGCCACCGTAATTCAGGTGATGGACAAGGCGATCGAGCCCGATCGCAAATCCAAGCCAAGGCGGTCGCTGATCGTAATGCTTTTCACGTTCGTGGCTCTGTTTGCATCTATGCTCTGGGTTTTAATCCACGAGGTAATAGTTAGGGCAAAGACGGACCCTCGACAAGCTTCTCGACTCGAATCTCTGACACGCTACCTGCGCTGGAAATAACGGATGGACCGAGTGCCGAATATCACCAACTACAACTCGCTGCTCTATAAACGTTGCGTATCCCTTTTCAGGTAGTTCGCACCGTCCGTAGGTGAATTACGAAGTTGCGATCAATCGTTACCTAACAAATCGCACTCCGAATTCGCAAGCTACATACGGAGATTGCCTTCATTAGGGCGTTGGCTCACGGCTCCTAATGTTTAGAAAGCTCATCAATCCTTTTTGGGCAATTCTTGAATATCTTTGGCATCCGCTGTTGTTTTTGGCGGTTACGCCATATTTTCTCAGATATTTAGGCGCAGAACAATTTGGGTTGTGGATGCTGCTTGTCGCTTGGGTAAATTTTGGTGCTGTATTGAACGTGGGTACGGGCGCCGCCGCGATAAGAAAGGTCTCATCCAGCTTGGGAAAGGGGAACATAGCTGAGTTACGCATCGCAGTCTCTGGTTCTTTGGCAGTGGCGCTCTTAGGCGGCTGTTGCATGGCCTTGGTCATCCTAGCGGTCTTTTGGCTGGGGGGAGACATCTTCTTCGGAAGGATGGGTGACCGGAACATGTTCCACCTGACGGGCACCTTCGCCGCCCTGCTTGGTTGGGTTGAGCAAGTGGACAATGTTTTTGCCTCTTCACTAAAAGGGGCAGAGCGATTCGGAATCACTGCGTTTGCGGAAATTTTAAGTAAGACACTTCAGATTATCGGTGTAATCATTGCTATCGAGTTCGGATGGGGCTTGGGAGGTATATATATAGCGCTATTGATCACCTCTCTTGTACGCCTAGCAACGAAAACATACATCGCTTGGCACGTCTTGGATCTCCAATCGCTAAGGCCGGCCTTTCGCGGCTCGGGTCGATTGCTCCAGTATTCTAAATGGGGTTGGGTCCAGGGCATGGGAGGAATGTTGTTTGGAGTCGCTGACAGAATTCTAGTTGGGTCTCTTCTCGGCGCAGTGAATCTTGCACATTATTCCGTCGCTTCTATGCTTTCACAACCAATTCACTCGCTTGTGGCAGCAGGGCTTAGCGTAACATTTCCCATAGTAAGTCGTAGGCATGCGAGTGATCCGAAATTTTCACTGCGCAATACAACAGTGCAAACCATTCTTGTCAATTTGGCTATGACCGGATCCCTTTGCCTGTTTCTGTGGGTATTCGGGGAGCGAATCCTCCTTCTCTGGTTGAGCGGAACGATTCCTGCCGAAGTCCTCGAAACATTTCGCTACCTCGTTATTGCGTACTTCATTCTATCGGTCAATATCGCACCACATTTCATCTTACTGGGCTTGGGGAAAATACGGTTTGTCGCGATTGCTAATCTTGTCGCAGGATTTTCTTCGTTGTTTGCAATGGTGTTAGCTATACAAGAGTTGGGACTTGTCGGTGCTGGGGTAGCACGCGTCGTTTACGGGATCATCATCTGTTGTAACTTTGTGCCATTGAGTCACGAGATTTGGAGAAGATACCGTGGTATTTCTGAAAGCGATGTTAATGGAGGAGTCTAGGCTTCTCTAATGGCCACAATACCATTATCGATCTCTCTGTTATCAATCCAGAAGCAGCTGAGTTCAGCCATGCGTGCCGGCATTCGCTCACCCCGGGACGGCGAAGTATGAATCATAATCGTAGAATTGCATTAGTACTTCTTTCCCTCAGTGTTGCCGCCATCATGATTTGGAGCCAGTACTGGAGTGGAATGGTGAAGTCGGCAATAAAGCGAGCTACTCGTCGTCTACTCGCAGGTGACGAGTGGTTCAAATCTCCTGGAACATGCCACACTCAGATTTAAAGCGAATCTAGGACGTTACCGATATGGCTACCGTGAATCCAATAGACCTTTACCAGTTGCGGTATAACAATCAAAGTCAGGATGGTGAAGATGGAATAATCGAAAAACTGATTGAACTGGAAGGAATTGATAAAGGGTTTTTCTGCGAATTCGGAGCTTGGGATGGTCGCTATCTTAGCAACTGTTATAACTTAATTAAGAAAGGCTGGTCTGGGTGTTTCATAGAAGGCGATTCCCTTAGATATAAGAATTTGCTCAAAAATGTTCCCCAAAGCGAAATCATTAAGATAAATGCGTGGGTTACTGCCGCCGGTGAGAATTCTCTTGACAACCTCCTGCAGCGACACAAAGTGAGTTACGTGGATTTGTTATCGATCGATATTGATGGTGACGATTTATTGGTTTGGAAAGGGGTCAAGAAGTTCGTCCCCAAGATCGTTATAGTTGAATATAACCCTACTATTCCATCGGACGTTCTTTATGTAAATCCTCCTGGATGTAACCACGGTAACTCGATGCTTGCCGTGTTAGATTACGCAAGATCGGCTGGGTATTCCCTGATCGAAGGCACGGACACCAATCTCATGTTTGTTCGCTCCGAGTCGCGAACTGTTGAGCTAATAGAGAAAAAAAATCTAGCTGATATAGCACAACAGACGAAACACAAAAGATATTTTTTTGCTTATGATGGCACTCTCTTAGTGCACACACGCCTTTCCGGTCCAAGAGTTCTGGAAATACTTCTAGTTCCGTGGTCTTACCCACCCGTAATTTTTCCCCAACCGATTCCAAAAATGCTGAGAGGGTATGCTCCGAACAAGACCAAGGGACTTAGTCGATTTTTTTTCTCGATCCTTACCACTGTCCTGCTTCGCCCGATCGCTTTTTTTCGAACTATTAGCGTATATCTTAAGGCTTATCGAAACAGAGGAAAGGTCTAGGAAATTTCGTCCGCTCTCTTTGATCTGTCTCGGTTCTTTGGGTCCCATTTGGTTAATGCCCTTTCGTAAAATGGCTTACGAATCGTGATTGAATGTCATGACGGAACCCTTCTTCTGGTTGCTTTTACTTGTGAACCTAATGTTGGTAGCGAGTACGAGGTAGGCTGGCGTTGGTCGATTAGCGCGGCGAAAGTATTTCGTTCGGTCGTCGTGTTCACGAGACGGGCTAGCTTAAATCGTATTCCAGGGGAGCCAGCTAGCTTTAAAGGTTGGCCGGCGCGTCGCCTAGATAACATTCTTTTTGTAGGAATTGATCTGCCATTCGCTGATCGGTTAAGCGGGCATACACTAATGCGCACGCATTATGTACTTTGGCAGTTACTTTTACTCGGGTTCTTGAGAATCGCTTATATACCAACAAAAATCATTCATCATGTCACGTTCGTGGCTGTGTGGATGCCGCCGTTGGAAGCGTTTGTAGAGGCGCCTTTCATTTGGGGTCCTATAGGTACGAACAAACCAATCCCTCGTTGGTACGCTTTCGCACGACGTTCCCCCTGGTTTAGACGTTTGGTTACTCTTTGGTGGCCAAAGGTTAGTATTATTGGGAGGTTCGCTCAAAAAAAAGCTATACGCTTACTTCCGATAAACGCGCACGTTCAGTCATTGCTTTCACGGCGCGGGAAAGCGAAATCCAAGATCACACCCGCCATAAGAATATCGAATCACCTAATGGAGCTCACTCCCACGTCACTATCGCCGAGAAGCCGTCGAGTGGTATTCGTCGGGCGCGCCATTGACGTTAAGTTGCCTTTTCTAGCAAATGACGTTGGGCGCCGCATTCTTGAGCTAGATAAATCGGCAGAATTCTGGATGGTTGGCGAACGATTGACCAGAATAATTCCCGGCCCGTATCCGGATCGGATGCGGGTATTGGAGTTCATACCCCAAAGAAGGGTTTGGGACATCATGCTCCAGTCAATGGTGATGTTGTTCCCGTCGGTCGAGGGTTCCGGGTTTGTTGTGTTAGAGGCTATGGCGCTTGGGCTTCCGGTTGTGTGTCTTGAGGGTACGGGGCCTGCTTCATTTATCGGGACAAGCGGCGGAATTGCGTGCCCATCTGGTCCCACCTATGAGTTGGTTCAGCGCGAACTCGAGCGGGCTGTGTTAAGTCTGCTGTCAGACGGAGCGCTTTGGCACGGACTAAGCGCTGGGGCACGTGCACGGGCCCGCGAATTTACGTGGGAGGACTTCCCGAAGTTTCTCTACAACCTCTATCACGAGGTAATTCTTGAAACTTCCTAGGATTTCTATCGTTACGCCCTCTTTCAACCAGGCCGAGTACCTCGAGGAGACGATCTTGAGCGTACTCAATCAAGGGTATCCGAACATTGAGTACATTGTTATCGACGGAGGGTCCACTGACGGGTCGGTCGAAATAATCAGGAAATATGAGAAACAGTTGTCTTATTGGATCGCCGAATCTGATCGTGGTCAGTCCGACGCCCTGGTGAAAGGATTCAAGCACGCAACGGGAGAAATTTTCGCATGGCTGTGCTCGGATGATCTTTACAAACCCGGAGCATTGTGGGTTGCTACCGGAGCGTTTTTGAATGTTCCGGCGTTAGACGTATTTTATGGCGATACGGAGTATCTGTACCCGGATGGAACTACGCGTCGAAAAAATCGTGTGGCGTACGAGTATTCGATCATGCGCTACTTTAATCTTATCGCGCAGCCTTCGTCTTTTTTTTCCAGGGTGTCATACGAGCGTGCGGGAGGGCTCGACCCTTCGTTGCGATACGCCATGGACTATGATTTGTTTTTGCGAATGGGAAGCGAAGCGCGCTGCGTTAACGTTCCATTGGTACTGAGCTCCTATCGATTGCATTCGGGAAGCAAGACGGTATCTCAGGCTGAGCGGTTTTCGGCGGAATGGAGGTCGGCGCGCGAAAAGGCATTAGGTCGACGGGTTAACGCGTTTGATGCGCTGATTGGTTACTGGTATATGGGGCGTGTCGCTTGGAAGTACTGGACTGAACGCAAGGAGTGTAAGCTTTGGTACGACAATTCGAAGTATCGGATCCGCGTCCCCTTGAGCTCCTTGCCGCGATAGTTTTCTCCGGCGTTTTCTTGTTGGCAGTCGTCGGGGATAGATTCGGGACGGCTGATATCGATCCTTCGCCTCTGCGCGGTCTGCACATCGCAGACGTGCTGTTTCCGATGGCTTGTTGGATTGTCCTGACGAGACTTCACGTAGCGATACGTGCGTTAGGTCGTCCCCTTTTCATCGCAGGTCTCGCTTGGGTATTTTTTTCGGCGACCGCCGGTTTATCCGGCTATCTGGCCACTGGGCTTTTTGCCGGCTCTGAAGTACTGGCGGGGATGGCGTTTGCTCTGAAGGAAATGGAATTTGTTGCTTTTTTGTTTGTTTCTGCGATCGTTGGATATCTTCGGCCCGTCCTGTTTACGAGAGTCCTGCTGACGGCCGGAGTCACATTATTTATTTGGCTGATAATCGAATTAAATGCCCCGAGCGGGTATTACTTGGTAGGTCTTCCGTTCGAGCACGGCGCTTCCCAAGCTGGGTCGGTGTTCGCGCTCTTGGGTACAGCGCTGATAGTCCTCCCGATGACAGCGGGTTTGACCCGGGGAGGGTACTTTTGTCAGGTGCTCGGTGTAGCCCTGCTAGCGGGCTCTGTGTTTTCGCTTTCTCGGTCTGCGATCCTTGGGGTAGCACTTTCCGCGATCGTAATAATCGCGGGATATCGTCTGAGAATTCTCTTCCCATTGATATTGACATTGGTATTACTTATCGTCATGGGATCTCTGCTAGCGTCCTCGTCGGGAGATTCACTGAGAGACCTCGTTTATTTACGCTGGACGGACGTAGACCTCCACGCGGGTTATCGCTTAGATAAGTGGGAAGATCTCCTTGGGTTTCTCGTGGAGAATCCGCTGCTCCTCCCGTTCGGTGCCGGATTGGGATCGCCAAATTATTTGGTACTTGGACGTGATTTAGGATTACTGTTGGCTGTTGATAGTGCGTTCGTGCGTCGATTGTTCGAGGTCGGCATTATTGGTTCATTCGTATTTGCGACCTTTCTTGTAGTTATGTGTCGTGTCACTACCTCCCGTGGATCTCAGTTTGCGGTAATGTCCCTGCTTGCAATTATGCTCGGAAGTGGTGTCACGTTAGAGTCATTCCAGGTGAGCCAAACAGCATTGCTGTTTTATGGACTTGCTGGTGCTTTTATCGGGTCCGCGCGGCGTCGCGAGGAGGTACAGACAAGATTGTTGGGCGCGCGCTCCCAAGGTTTGAAAGAACACTGACTGTGAAGATTGAAAAGATTCTTGGTTACGATGTCGCTGTTGCCAGCGTAAAAGAATGCGTCGAGGAGATAAGCCGTTGGATCGAGCATCGATCGAATCCCAGGTACTGTGTGTGTGCCAATCCACATTCCATCGAGTTAGCCCTAAATGACGATCTGTTTTCCCAAGCAATGCGGTCCGCTGACCTAGTCATCCCCGATGGGATTGGGGTGGTTTGGGCCTCCAGGTTGTTGGGAGGGGGGATCACAGAACGGGTCACGGGTAGCGATGTATTTGAGGGGGTTTGCTCGTCGCTTAACCGTCGAGGTGGCTACAAAATGTTTTTCCTCGGGTCTACTGTCGAAACGCTTCAAGATATCAACGCAAGAATGTGTCAGCGCTTTCCGAGTCTTGAAGTGGTTGGATTTTATTCGCCACCATTTAGGGACGAATTTGGTGATACTGTGAATGCGCAAATGGTCGAAGCAGTTAATTTGGCCCAACCAGATGTCCTCTGGGTTGGCATGACCGCTCCCAAGCAAGAAAAATGGATTTTTCGGAATTTAGCCAAGCTTGAAGTACCAGCTATCTGCGCTGTTGGTGCGGTCTTTGATTTCTTAACTGGCCGAGTCTATCGCGCTCCGCGAGCTCTTCGACAGCTAGGGTTGGAGTGGCTGCCGCGTTTGATCCAGGAACCTCGACGAATGTGGAGAAGAAATTTCGTTTCGAATCCGAAATTCGTCTTCAAGGTAATCAACAGCCGCTTTAAATTAGCTAGCCGTCATGATTGACGCCGGTGCCGCGTGGGCCGAGCAGGCGACGTGCATACGTGGCCGGCATTCTGCCGGTAAAAATGCTGACGGTCTATCCAGCACGCGACCCGCTGCGCGTTAAGCCCCGCTGCGGCTCGAGAAAAGCAGCCAGCGATAAAGCGATATGTATGCGGCGCAAAAAAAGAGTGACGCCGCCACGAGCCA
>Ga0137379_10003281_pt1 | contig 15115 bp, 12 predicted proteins | sample SagtaG_18_FD_104812 | JGI IMG/M metagenome (GOLD analysis project Ga0137379, IMG submission 104812) | Vadose zone soil microbial communities from Sagehorn Ranch, Mendocino, California, USA - Sage2_L_80_16 metaG | ecosystem: Environmental > Terrestrial > Soil > Vadose zone | place: USA...
ATCCGACTCCTGCTTGACGATGGTAAATTCGATCCTTCCCTCGATTTTCATTTGGAGGTCGCTCCTTATACCGCGCCGCTACGCCACGAAGAAACGGGACCAGATTCCGCGCTCCGCTACGAATTATGTTCGGGGCAGTCACGTGCGTATGTGTCATGTCCCGGGCTCCGCTATCAAGCGACCGCAACATCGGCGATCTGAATCCGGACGCCGGACGAGCAAACACGCGTGATCTGGACGGTGGTCGCCCGACGACCCGGCGAAGCGTTGGGAAGATCAACCCACCGAAGGTCGTGTAGTCGAAGCAATAGTGCGAGGTCTGGCCAAAACTAAAGTAGCTTCGCGCTCAGATGAATTTCCGTCCCGGCGAGTGCCTTCGATACGGGACAGTTCTGCTTGGCATCAAGTGCATACCTTTGAAATGTCGCGTCGTCGATGCCGGGAACGTCGGCTTCCGTCTCAAGCTCAATCTGGATGATAGAGAACGCCTCGCCAACTTTTTCCAGTTTCACTTTCGCGCCGGTGTGGATACGTGCCGGCGTGATGCCTGCGCGAGAAAGTTGCGCAGTTAGCGCCATCGTGAAGCAACCAGCGTGAGCTGCACCTATCAACTCTTCCGGATTGGTCGCCGATTGTCCTTCTTCAAATCGAGACTTAAAAGAGTATGGACCATCGAACGCGCCGCTACCGACTTTCAGCCTCCCGCTGCCTTCGGCCAGATTTCCCTTCCATTCCGCTTCTGCTTTGCGTATCGGCATAAATCTCCTTTCAGATGTTGGTCCATAATCTTTGCAAATCAGGCGGACGGTGCCAGCCACAGGGAAGCATTCCGCACATATGTCTTTATGTCGCCAAGCCTCTGAGGGTGTTTTCTGATTTCGTCGCTGGGTGGTTCTGCGACAAAACTTGGGCAGCCTTTCGAGGTGTCCCAGTTATAGTCAACTAAGTGATGAAAGCTGGAATCGGCGATGGCTCGCCCCAGCGTATTGCTGTGGCCATCAGTCACCCTTTCAAACGCAACGACCAAGTTGAAAGGCCGATGCGTCACTTGGCTTACGCCGGTCGCAATCACCCGCGCGTCCTCTTCTCCTTCTGGAACACCGACACCGCCTTCGTGCGGGTGTGCGGGAAAATACTCAATCACGCCGGAAGCGGAGTTAGGATTGCGCAGCAGTTCGTGGATTGGCTCGACCGCAGTGATGCGCTGGTAGCCCCCGTTGCTGCCAGAATGATAATTCGGCCACAAGATCGTTTTCGTATCCCGATCATCGCGCGCGTGGCGGGACTCGTCCGGATCCGGATGTTTAGTGTGAAAGAAATGCGCGCGGCCCACGCCTCCCAAGGTACAAAGCGACGATCCCAAATCCTGATGATCGCGCGTCGTGAGAATTCCGCCCCCTCTCTGGCGAAAACGAGTGATGCCCTGACAATCGGCCACCGTTAATCCATCGCCTGCGTCCACCGCGAAGAGCCATAGTTCATCGAAATCAGTCTCGTCGAGCCTGCTTAACACCTGATCGTTGCCGTCGGCGTTGATTTCGCGATTGCGTGAGGTTACCTCGCAGAGCAGGCTATCTCGATCGTCGGTGATTGAACTCAAATGTTCGCGTAGCAGAGAAAAGCGATCGATATTCCAATCATCCTCGGCTGGCCCAATCGTCGTTTGCAATAGGATCCGAACTTGTCTGCTCATAAGCTTGTCTACCTTCAATCGTCTTTGTCATAGCATTGTTGGGTCACCGCAGACCAGCTACGCAAGCTGTGGCTGCATCCGCGGCAAGCTACTGTACTTCTCAATCATACGTGAAATCGACTCTTTGCTGGTCGCACCAATCACGCGGTCAACTTCCTTTCCGTCGCTGAAGAGAATCAAGGTCGGAATGCCTCTGATTCCGTAGGCTTCGGCGGTAGCTGGATTATCATCCACATTCAGCTTTACGACTGTGGCGCTCTCCGAGTACTGTTCGGCGATCGCCTCAACCGTCGGCGCCAGCATTCGGCAAGGGCCGCACCATGCAGCCCAAAAATCAACCAGCACCGGTTTTTCGGATTGCAGGACTTCCCGCTCAAAAGAATTGTCGGTTACGTCTTTAACTCTTTCGCTCATTTCTTTATAACCCCTTGACTGGATTGCTATTCATTTTGTCTATGTCTGAGATACTACTTGTTTGGACCACTCTGAGACTCCTCAGGTATTACCTCGAGGCTCAATTTCTCCGTGCCCCTGATGACCACCAGAGACGATTTGTGTCCGATGCGATCCTCTGACAACAGCTTATGAAGATCATCGATGCCGGCAGTCGGGTGATCGTCCAAGCCAATAATGATGTCTCCTTCGCGCACTCCCCCTTTTCTTGCCGGGCTGTTACCTTCGAAAGATACAATTAGGATTCCGCTCTCAACGGCAAGGTTATAGTAGCGCACGATTCGGCGTGGAAGCGGAACGTTCTGTCCAGCCAGGCCTATATAGCTGCGACTGACTTTACCGTCGCGAATGAGACGGCTGGCAACGAACTTGGCTGTATCGATCGAAGTAGCAAAGGAGATCCCCTGAGCCGGCAGAATCATCGCCGTGTTGACGCCGATCACTTCTCCGCGTGAGTTAACCAGTGGCCCACCCGAATTGCCGGGATTGAGCGCGGCATCAGTCTGAATCACAGCGTCCATTAATCGGCCCGACTGCGCGCGCAGCGAGCGCCCCAGCGCGCTTACCACTCCGGCAGTGACGCTGTATTGAAAGCCATACGGATTCCCGATGGCCACCACCAGTTGCCCCACCCGAATCTTTTGCGACTCACCCAGATGGGCGGGCACCAAATTGGGAGCATTAATTCTGATTACTGCCAGATCAGTGTCCGGATCGTCTCCGATCAAATCCGCCTGGTACTTGCGACCGTCTGAGACGGTGACCTCGATTTTCTTGGCACTGTGGACAACGTGACTATTCGTCAGAATGAAGCCGTCGGGGGTGAAGATGAAACCTGAGCCGCTGGCCCGAGCTTCCTGCGGCAATCGTGGAGCGTTTCCTCTTCTGCTCCTAATGGGTTGCTGGACCTCGATATAGACAACCGACGGGCTGACTTTCTCCGCTGCGGCGATCACCGCGCGGGAATACGCGTCCATGAGGTCTTCGCCCGGTTCCGAGGGAACCAAATGATCCCTTGTAGTCCGTGCGTCCTCAGACTCAAACCGTTCGCCGTTGAGTAATTCCATTCCCTTCTGCATGTTGATCAAACTCCTAAACGAATTTGTTGGGCGGTTAGAAACGATTCGAAATTTGTTCCTCCCTGATTTAGGCCGCCGAAAAAAGAGCAGCCGCTTCTCCAGCAGTCAATTCTTTGTTGTAAACAGCAGTCGCGGGCTGTTGGCTACGACCTCCTTCATGCAAGAAACCCGTATCGACGGCCGCAAATCCGATCTCTTCAATCAAGCGCGCGACGATCTCTTTCGCCTCCGAGTCGTCTCCGGCGATGAAAATCGCGCGTCTCCGCTCGAGCGGCGCACTCGTGTCGCCTCGAGTCGCCAGATGTTCAGACCAAATGGTGTTAAAGCCTTTGACCAATCGCGCGCCCTTCAAGTGCGAGGCCAGCAGTTCGCTCGAAGTAGTCTCGTCATTGTCGAGTTCAGCGAATTTTCCATCGCGCTGCGGATAGTAGTTCCCGGCGTCGATTACGACCTTGCCCTTAAGAGCATCTGCAGGGAGCGTTCTGAATTTGCCGAACGGAATGGCAACCAGCACCACATCGCCGAACCGCGCCGTGTCCTCAATCGTCGTTGCTCTCGCGTTTCCACCTAGCTCTGCAACGAGCGCTTCCAGGCCTTGGCCGCCACGCGAGTTACTGAGCGCGACTTCATGCCCGGCGTGCACGAATAGCCGCGCCACGTTCGCCCCTATGTTTCCCGAACCAATGATTCCTATTCTCATCTCCGTCTATCCCTTCTTTAGTTGTCAGGGTGCATTGCCGAACAGTTCCGCGAATCCGTGCGTAGCTTCTTCGGACTTCTTTCCGTGCAATTCTCTTATCCATCTGTTGACGACTGTGACCGCATCTCGCTTTGTATTTTCACGATAGCCCCGGGCACTGGTTGGTCTCTTAACTGAGCCAACCGTTTGCGATTCGTCGCGCTCCGCACGCTTGATGATCTTGATTTGTTTGCCGCTAAGCATCGGTACTCCTCTCCATTTCAACTCCAGGCTGGCTCATGCCGCCGTCTGCAACAATCTCCGCTCCCAGCGGGAAGGAAGAGTCAGTACCGGCGAGGAAGAGCGCGGTCCAGGCCATCTCTTCGGTTCGCCCGAACCGTGTGGCTAGATTCACCGCTGAGAATCGCTCAGTGTTGACACCCGCCGCCAAGAGCTTTATACAATTGGACCAGCGACAATAGTTCGTTACGCTTCGTCTGAGTCAGACTCAACTCGGCATTAAACAGATCCCGATCTGCATCCAGAGCGTTGAGCAGGGTATCGACACCTCCCTCGTATCTCAGATAAGCAAGCCGGGATCGGTCCAGCAACGTTGTCACCAGGAGTTCCTGCTGCGTGCGAATCTCCTTCACTTTGCGATATTGGACTAATGCATTCGACACATCACGAAATGCTGTCTGAATTGTTTGCTGATACTGAACCAGTGCCAAATCCTGTTGAGCTTTCGCGAATTTCACATTCGATTTAAGCCGGCCCGCTGTAAATATCGGTTGGGAGATCTGCGGAATGAAACTCCAGGCGCTGCTTGGGCCGGTGAACAGATTCGAGAGCTGATTGCTTTGAAAGCCCAGCAGGCCCGTCAAACTGATCCGAGGGAAATATGCGGCTTTGGCGGCATAGACAAGCGCGTGCTGAGCCACCAGGTTCTCCTCTGCGGCGCGAATGTCCGGGCGTCGCTCAAGCAATGAAGATGGCAAGCCTGGGGGCACCGCCGGTAGTTCTTGTTGCTGAGTTAGAGACTGACCGCGCGCAATCGATCCCGGGTTATTGCCCAGGAGCAAACTAATCTGATTCTCGGTTTGCTCGATCTCTCGTTCAGTATCCGGAATCGTCTCGGACGCCTGATAAACCAGTTCTTCAGCTTGACGGACATCCAACATTGTCGCCACGCCACCTTGCTGGCGTAGCTTGATGAGCCTTAGCGAGTCTTCTCGAGTAGCGAGGGTACGCTTGTCAATATCCAGTTCGCTGTCGAGCTCGAGCAGACTGAAATATCCCGTTGCGACATCACCCACAACCGTCGTCATTACCGCTTTGCGGTCCTCCTCAGAAGCTTGCAACTCCGCACGCGCCGCTTTAGTTTGCTGGCGCAAGCGTCCCCAAACGTCCAGCTCAAAGGTAAGGAGACTCAGGAAAACACTGCCAATACTGCGTGTTCGACCGCCTTGCCCCGAAGCACCCACGGATCCGTTTCGAGACGCTCGCGCTGTAGTAAGATCGGCACTACCCTCAAACTGAGGAAACTGATCAGATCGTGCGAGACCCAGATTGGCGCGCGCAGCATTGATTCGCGCGACCGCCGCGCGCAGATCGTAGTTCTGGATCATTGCTGTCCTGACCAGCTTTTGTAGCTCTTCGTCCTTGAAGACTTCAAACCATTTGAGGTCGCCGATAGAAGTCTGATCAGTTGGAGCGACGGTGTCGCTGCCGCGAAATGCGTCAGGCGCTTTGACGGCCGGACGCTCGTATCGCTTTTGGCCGGCCACCTTGCCTGCCATCAAACTAACGACGATCACGACAATTATGAATCGCTTTGTCATCGCTTCCTTCAAGCCAAACCATTAATCCCCCGCCGCAGGCTCCGGCGTCGGCAAACTGATTTCGGGCGTGGCTTTCCTGCTAAGCCTCATCGTGAACTTTTCCACCAGATAGAAGGTCGCCGGGATAATGAAAATCGCGATGGAGGTGGCGGCCAGCATTCCAACGATCACGACCGTGCCCAGGATGCGCCGCGAGGCCGCGCCCGCGCCCGAAGCAATCCATAACGGTGCCGACCCGAAGATGAATGCGAAAGAAGTCATCAGAATTGGCCGCAGGCGCAAACGCGCCCCTTCGAGCGCTGCGTCAATCAAGTCGCGACCCTTTTCCAATTCCGCCTTGGCAAACTCGACGATTAGAATCGCGTTCTTCGCCGCGAGACCAATCAGAACGATTAGTCCGATCTGGGCATAGACGTCGAGGTCGTAGCCGCGCAGCCAGAGGCCGAGGAACGCGCCAAAGATCGCGATCGGTATTGTAAGCAGAACCGAGAATGGCAGAGACCAACTCTCGTACAGGGCGGCCAGGATCAGGAACACAAATACCAGCGAAAGTGCGAATACAGTTGTCGTTGTTCCTGAGGCCTTCCTCTCCTGATAAGAGAGGTCTGCCCAGTCGTAACCAATTTCGGCCGGAAGTGCCTGCTTTGCCACGTCTTCGAGAGCAGCCATGGCTTGCCCTGAGCTGTAGCCGGGCGCGGCAGATCCAATCACCTGTGCCGCACGATAAACATTGAAGCGGTTGGTATACTCGGGACCAGAGATTCTACGCGTCGTTACGAGCGACGAAAGCGGAACCATGTTGCCATCGTTGTTGCGCACGTAATACTGTTCGATGTCGCGGTCGCTGAGACGCTCTTCGCCCTCCGCCTGTAGGAAGACTCGCCATTGTCTGCCGAAGCGGTTGAACTGATTCAGGAAGAGGCCGCCCAGGTAGGCTTGCATAGTCTGATATACGTCGGCCACAGCAACTCCCTGCTTCAGCACCTTGTCCCGATCTACGTCCGCGTAAATCTGGGGCGCCGTCGCCGAGAACTGGGAGCCGACCCCGGCGAGCTCCGGGCGTTGGCGGGCCGCGGCGAGAAATTTTTGCAGATTCTGATCGAGCAGCTCGACCGGTCCGCCACTTCGATCCTGGAGCCAGAACGAAAATCCTCCCGAGTTTCCAAGGCCCGGAATCGCCGGGGGACTAAAAGCAAACGCCATCGCCTCGGGGACTTCGCTTGCCAGCCTGGCGTTAACGCTCTTCAGAATTTCCTGGGCTGTCTGCTTGCGCTCGCTCCAGGGCTGCAGCGAGATAAAGCAAAAACCGTTGTAGCTCGCCGAGACTCGATTCAACAGACTGAATCCGTTGATGCTGGTGACGAACTGCACGCCCTCCGTTTGCTTTAGAATCGTCTCGACTTTGCGCGAGACCTGATCCGTTCGCTCCAGCGACGCCGCAGGCGGAAGCTGAATGTTGAGAAAAAGAAAACCATAGTCCTCTTCGGGAAGAAAGCTGGTCGGCAGCCTGTTCCCGAAGAAACCATCGACGGCCGCAAATCCCACCAGAATTACCACAGCGATCAATGCCTTGCGGATTAGTCCACGGCTTAAGCTGACATAACCACGCGTGGCCTTCGCAAACCAGCGATTGAACGCGCCGAAGGGCCGAGCGAGCAGGCCGCGCGCTTCTTTGCGTGGCCGCAGCATCATCGCCGCCAGCGCCGGCGACAACGTCAACGCGTTGAAGGCCGAAATGACAACAGAGACAGCGATCGTGACAGCGAACTGTTTGTTCAAGCGCCCTTGAATTCCGCTGACCAACGCAACCGGGATAAAGACTGAGGCCAGGATGAGCGCGATGCTGATGACAGGCCCTGAAACTTCCTCCATCGCCCTGAGCGTCGCGTCGCGCGGGCTCATGCCTTCCTCGATGTGATGCTCGACCGCTTCTACGACGACGATCGCATCATCTACGACCAATCCAATTGCCAGCACGAGAGCGAAAAGCGATAGCGTATTGATCGAGAAGCCGAGTAGCGGGAAGACAGCGAACGTACCGATCAGCGACACGGGCACCGCGATCATCGGGATCAGCGTCGCGCGCCAGTTTTGCAAAAAGATATAGACCACAAGGATGACCAGGACGATCGCAATCAGTAACGTCTGAATGATCTCACTGATGCCTTCCGTGACCGAGCGGGTGGTATCGAGCCCAATCGCGTAATCGAAATCGGCGGGAAACCGCTGCTTCAGATCCGCCATCGTCTTCTTGACACCGTCGGCCACCGCCAGCGCGTTCGAGCCGGGCGCCTGAAACACGGCGATGATCCCCGCAGGCTGGCCGGTGAAGCGAGCGATCTGCTGATAGTTCTGCGCGCCGAGCTCAATCCGCGCTACGTCTTTGAGCCGCACGACTGAGCCGTCCGGATTTGAACGCACCACTACCTGACCGAACTCTTCCGGAGTCTGAAGCCGTCCCTGCGCGCGCAGCGTGTAAGTCATCTCCTTTCCCTTCGGCGCGGGTTCAGCCCCAACCTGGCCGGCGGGATTAACGGTGCTCTGTTGCTGAACCGCGCGCGCAAGATCGGGATCGGTCAACCCAAGCTTGGCAAGCAGATCAGGTTTGACCCAGATGCGCATCGCATAATCGCTGGCGCCGAACAGGCGGACCTCACCCACGCCAGGAACCCGATAGAGTGCGTCGTTGATGTTTATGTTCGCGTAGTTCGCAAGAAAAAGTGAATCGTGAGTTTGATGCGGCGAATAGATTGCAAATGCCAGGGTAGGTATTCCCGTTGACTTGCGCATGTTCAGACCAAACTGATTCACGTCGGCCGGAAGGTTTGGCTGCGCCTGGGCCACGCGGTTTTGTACGTTGACCTGGTCGATGTTGGGATTCGTGTCGATGTCGAAAGTAACGGTAAGCGTCATCGTACCGTCGTTCGCATTCGTCGATTGCATGTAGAGCATGTTGTCAACACCGCTCATCTGTTGTTCCAGCGGCGTCGCTACTGACTGCTCGATCGTCACGGCATCGGCCCCCGTGTACGTCGTGTTGACGATAATCTGCGGCGGTACGATTTCCGGAAACTGGGCCACTGGCAGCCCCGCCATTGCAACGAGTCCGCCGATGACCGTAACGATGGCGATGACCATCGCTACAATCGGCCGATTAATGAAAAGCTTGGATATCATTGACTGGTCCTTATGAAAGCCTGCGGAGCAGGCGACAGCATAAAGCCTGGGGTGGAGCGCCTGCGGAACCCCAGGTACGAAGCCCCGAAAGCGGATAAGCCCGTGGAACGGGCGTCAGCCGTTTCGTTAAGCTCATTCGTCTCGTTAACATCGATTGCTCCCGCTCCGCTCTGCCGCCCGCTCTCGCGGGCTGACGTTCTCTTTTCCAACCGGTCCCTGGGGTTTCGCTGCGCTCCACCCCAGGCATTATGCTGCCACCCGCTTCGCGGGTTAATTGCTCGTCAGCTTGCCTGTGTATGGCTTCGGATTTACCACCGCGCCTGGTCTGATCTTTTGTGCCCCTTCCACAACTACGGACTCGCCGGCTTTCAATCCGTCTTCGATAATCCACATTGAGCCGGTGCGGTCGCCAACTTTGACCGCGCGCATTTCAATCTTGTTATCGCCGCCTACCACGGCGACCTGATAACTACCCTGCAACTCACTGACGGCGCGCTGCGGAACAAGCAAGGCGCCGGTTTTCGTTGAGGTCGCAGCGCGGACCCGACCGTACTGTCCCGGCCGAAGCACGTTTCCCGGATTAGGGAATATTCCGGCCAAACGGATCGCTCCGGTCTTTGGATCGACTTGGCGGTCCGCAAAGAAGAAACTTCCTCTTTCTGGATAGCTGGCGCCGTCGGCGAGGATTAATTCAAGCTCGATCTGAGCCACGCTTCCTCCCTGTTGCGCTTCAATCAGGTTGCGCTTGGTGAAATTCAAATACTGCTGCTCGCTGAGGGTGAAAAAAACCTTGATCGGATCGACGGTCGAAACCGTGGTCAGCGGAGCACTCGTAGTGCTGATCAAGTTTCCGACCTGCGCCTGAGCAATGCCGGCAATTCCATCGATGGGCGAGATGATCCGAGTGAAACCTAAATTAAGCTCTGCCGTCATCACCGTTGCTTTGGCGTTTTCAATTTGACCCTTTGCCGTCGCAATCGCCGCTTTCGCCGTTCCAATTTGAGCGTTGGCTGCGCGAAGTTGCGCGCGCGCCGTTTCGACTCCGGCCCTGGCCGCCTCGACTTGAGCTTTAGCAACGACGTTGGCCTGCACGGCATTGTCGAGATCCTGCTGCGTGACCGCTTTCTGCTCAGCCAGTGGTGCGTACTTGTTTACATCGAGCTGAGTCTTAATCTGATTGGCCTGTGCCTGGGCAAGCTGCGCCTGCGATTGCAGGATCTGACTGTTGGCCTGCGCGACTTGCGCCTCTGCCTGCGTAACCTGGGAGTTGGCCTGCTCAAGTTGGCCTTGAAACTGCGCCACCTGGCCTTTGGCCTGGTCCAGCGCCGCTTGAAATGGCCGCGGATCGATCTCAAACAACAACTGCCCCTTCCGCACAAAGGAGCCCTCTTTGTAGTCTTGGCGCAGCAGATATCCTGTCACCTGTGCCTTGATATCCGCGTTCACCATTCCATCAGTCGTCCCAATCCATTCGCTGTAGACGGGAACGTCCCGCTGTTCGACCCTGGCTACCTCGACATCGAGTGGTCGCGGCGCGGCCTGGATCGCCTTGCTCGATCGTCCGGCAACAATGAGAGAGGCAAGGATCACAACGATCGCGCCAATGATCGTCGAGATTAATACTTTGTGTTTCGGCCAAATCCTTTGTAGTCCCGTTGACATAGAAACCTTATCACCCCTCACTCTTGTTTCAATTTCGGAAGTTGCCTTCTGCTTTCGTAGATCCAATCAGATTTGCGCCATTCCACCGTCGACAAACAGCTCAATACCGGTGATAAAACTGCTGTCATCCGACGCCAGAAACAAGGCGGCTTTCGCGATCTCGTCAGGTTGGCCCATCCGGCCAAGCGGCACCGCCGAAGCCAGGTTCGTTTTGAGCTGACCAAGTTCTTCTTTGGTGGCCGCCAGATTGTTAAGAATCGGAGTATCGATCGGACCGGGACTGATAGCGTTAACGCGAATTCCGCGCGACTTGAGATCGACCGTCCAGCCGCGGGCAAACGAACGCACTGCCGCCTTGGTGGCGCTGTAAACACTGAAAGCTTCGATCCCCTTGGAACCGGCAACTGAAGCGTTCAGAATTATCGAACCACCATCCTGAAAGAGCGGCAGAGCCTTTTGCACGGTGAAAAGCAAACCTTTCACGTTGATGCTGAACGTTTTCTCAAACTGTTCTTCCGTGATTTCGCCGAGCGGGGCGAATTCACCGCCGCCGGCATTGGCGAACAATACGTCAATGCGCGGTTCGTGTTGCTTCACCCGGGCGTACAATCGATCGATATCTTCGAGATTCGACACGTCGCCCTGAACGCCGATGGCATTCTTTCCGATCTGCTTAACTGCGGCATCAAGCTCGTTCTGACGGCGACCAGTGATGAATACCTTTGCCCCTTCCGACGCAAACATCTGTGCTGCTGCCAGGCCGATTCCGCTGCTGCCCCCCGTGATCACTGCGACTTTTCCTTCTAGCTTGCTCATATCTGCTGGTTCCTCTTCCTGCTGGTTAAATGAAAATCACAAAGAGTGGGCGGACTTGCGCCAGGAGACCCACATCACCCTCAAGCCCACCCACTCTCGCTCACAGGCCTGCCCCCCTCGATCCCGGCCTGTGTTTGGGACTGACGGCTTTTCCCGTCAACCTTCATTGCTACGACAACACACTTCATGTGGACGGGTACCCGCAACAGCCTTGCCACACCAGCGCCGGACTGGCTGCCGAGCGTTTACTCTCTATTTTATTAACAGTTGTATGAGCTGGGAGTTAGTACTTAGCTAATGAACACTACCGCAGTTTGTGACGATATGCGGCCAGGTGACGAGCTATGGTCACACCGATTGTGGCTGCGGGCGAGTAATGCCGAGCTTGCGCATTCGGTGATTGAGAGTAGTGCGGTTCAGCCCGAGACGCGAAGCGGCGCCGGTAGGACCGCCAATCACCCAATTTGATTCGCCAAGGATACGAAGAATGTGATCGCGCTCAACTTCTTCAAGCGTTGTCGATCCGTTTATATGATTTGCCACTTTGCCCGAATGCTTCAGCTCGGCAAGCGGTATCTCGAGACTGGAACCGCGCGACAGGATCACACCGCGCTCGACAAGGTTTTGCAATTCCCGGATGTTTCCCGGCCAGTGATAGCTCGTCAGCGCGGCCATCGTCTCTTTCGGAATGCTCTCGATTCGCCTGTTCATCTGCTGAGCGAACTTGTGTGCAAAGAAGTGAACCAGCAGAGGAATATCTTCGGGCCGCTCCCGCAGCGGCGGTACGATAATCGGAAAAACATTTAAACGATAATAGAGGTCGCTGCGAAATTTCTTTTCGGCGACTAGTTCGGCGAGATCACTATTGGTAGCAGCCACGACACGAACCGATACCCGAAGCGTGCGCGAGCTGCCTAATCGCTCGAATTCCTGCTCCTGCAGTACCCGAAGAAGTTTCGATTGCAGCTCGAGCGGGATGTCCTCGACCTCATCAAGAAAAATGGTCCCCTGGTTCGCCAGCTCGAATCGTCCGACGCGTCGATCAATCGCGCCGGTAAAAGCGCCCTTCTCGTGACCAAAGAACTCGCTTTCAAGCAAACCGGTCGGAATCGCGGCGCAATTCACCTTGACCAAAGTTCGTTCGCGGCGCTGGCTCAAATTGTGAATGGCGTGGGCGATCAGTTCTTTGCCAGTGCCGGTTTCACCATAGATCAGTACTGTCGATTCAGTAGCTGCAACCGTTTCGACGTCCTGCAAAACGCGCTTAAGCGCCGGGCTGTTGCCAATGATCTCTTCGAAGTTGTATTCCGTGCGGATCTCTTCTTCCAGGTACAGCTTTTCTTCTTCCAGCTTGTTTTTCAGCGTTTCGATCTCGCGATAGGCGAGCGCATTCTCGACCGCAATCGCCACTTGCTTGGCGACTTGACCGAACAGTTCGGCGTCCTCCTGAGAAAAGGCGTTTTCACGCAGGCTCTTGATGCTCAGGACACCAAGCGCCCGATCGCGAAAAAGGAGCGGCGCCGTGCAACCGGATTTAAGACCAGAACTGATCATGCGAGCGTCCCCAGTCTGGCGGTAATCGCTCAAGACAGGTTCACGCGTGGTAAAGGCCAAACCCGCTGGTGTCCCTTCGAGTGGAATGATTTCCCCTGCCGCGCACGGTTCCTCGTGAGCCGGAAAGTCCAGGGCTGTCAGGCGAAGTTGCTTGAGCGACTCGTCGTAAAGCGCCAGCGCTGCCGCATCGTGAGGCATTACCGTGTTCAGACAATGAGAGATGGCCGATAACAACTCCCGCAGGTTGAGATTGGAGACCAGTGTGTTGTTGATCTCCAATAGCAGTTGGGAACGATCACGTTCACGGGCGAGTTTATGCTGATGAAATTGGGCCTCGACGGCCACTGCAATCTGCGCGACTACCAGCTTTGCGAATTCGAGATCGAGTCGATCATAGGCGCCGGCCATCGGACTCCAGAAAGTCATAACGCCCAGTCGCTCGTGTGCGGTAGTCATCGGCAGGCTGCAAACTGCCTTAACCGGATGGTTAAGCAGGGTCTTGGCGACGGGAAAGCGGTTTTCCAATTCGAGATCGCGAACGACAACGGGTTCCTGATGCTGCCAAACCCAGCCGGCGATTGAACCCTCCATCGGGACCTCAGTTGGTGCTTGCCACTGGGTGGGGTCGCAGGTTTCCAGAAGATGCAACCGCATGACGTTTCGAGATATGTCGTGGAGCAAGACGCCAAGGTGGCTAAAATCAAAAAGATTCTGCAGGCGGCAAGCAAGGTCGTGGAACAGTTCGGGTAACTCGCGATGTGAAGCTATTGCTTTCGAGAGCTCAAGCAGCGTTAGATATTTCTTCGTTTGTTCGTCGGCGACAGCAGCCTGACCGGTAGTGGTATTCACGTCTTCCTTCCCCCTGGACTAGACAGCGGAGCACAGCAATTTCTGACCAGAGTCTTTTTCAGCTTGGCTTAGAGCATACTTGACCGAATATCTTCGAGCAACTGTCCAGTGCGGTGACGATAGCTGGTCAGATGGCGAGATACGGTCACCCAGCCTTACGGAGTCTTGGCCTGTCAACCGGAATTTGGCCATCGATATGGCCTTTGCGGTATGGCAAGCCAGTTGCGACACTACGTCTGCGGTAAAGGAGTAGGCTGTGCTAAGGATTACTACTCGGATTGACTCAGGGGCGACTCGGCTCGTGGTTGAAGGAAGGCTTGCAGGCGCCTGCGTCAGCGAACTCGAGAGATGTTGGCGAGTAAGTACGTCTAAGGAATCGCCAGAGGCGATTCTCGTTGACCTGAGCAGCGTCACTTTTGTTGATGCGTCCGGTAAACAACTCCTGGCGCATATGCATGGGCAGGGGATCAAACTCGTGGCTTCGGGATTGCTGTCGAGGTGTCTCATTGAAGAGATCGCCGTGCAGGCGCTTAGAGGAACGTGGCCGGATTCTTCAAGTAGTCAACCGAATCAATAGCTGTCGACTTCGACGACAGCTTTCGCAAACGCCTGCGGAGCTTCCTGAGGCAGATTGTGCCCGACGCCGCCCTTTGAATAAGCAGGTGGGTTTAAAGCTCGGAATCAGCGAGATCACAGTGAAGGCCCACCGAGGCAAGATGATGCAAAAGATGAAGGCCGACTCTCTCGCCGACTTGGTGAAAATGGCTGTGAGACTCCGCCTCGCACCTGCGAGGAACCCATGGCACGTTTTACCGGAGCACTGATTCACGTTTTACCAGAGCACTGATAAAAGTAACGAGCAGTACTGCAGCGCCCACTGGCGGCATTCAAGACCTCCACCATCTCGCACGCTAATCAGAGAGCCGGTCTTGAGATTCCAGTTACGAATCTCAAACGGGTGCCAGTTTGATCTTCTGGCTTGCCCAGCCTAATTCGACTAGAATGAGACGCTTTATCCATTTGCAGTTGCGGTTCTGAATAGCACCTTCCGCTGGACCACCGAAGTGACCATTCCTTTCGGGCTGCCGCAGTGATTTTGGAGTGCGGTGACTTCTCACCGCTTTGATTGAGTCAGGTTGCGCTCAGGAGAGATCGAGGAAATCCGGTAACCGCAAAAGGAAAAGCCGCGACAAGCGCAGCACTCCAAACATGAAACGATGCCCCCAATGCAATCGCCTCGAGTGAGACGACACGCGCCAACCTTCGCTACAAAAATGAAACGATGCCCCCAATGCAATCGCGTTGAGAGTGA
>Ga0137379_10003298_pt1 | contig 15095 bp, 9 predicted proteins | sample SagtaG_18_FD_104812 | JGI IMG/M metagenome (GOLD analysis project Ga0137379, IMG submission 104812) | Vadose zone soil microbial communities from Sagehorn Ranch, Mendocino, California, USA - Sage2_L_80_16 metaG | ecosystem: Environmental > Terrestrial > Soil > Vadose zone | place: USA...
ACGCCTTCACCTTCCGAATTGCTCGGGGAATGTAGTCCAACACGTAGTCGTCGAACTTCAGGTGCTTATCTTCGGGACCGGGCACTCCCCAGTCCAGGAGATACACGTCGTAACCTCGGTCGACCATGTATTCGACAAAGCTATGTCCCGGACGCAGATCCATGATTGTAGGGCGGTTCATAAGGGCGAAGATGAGGAGCAGCGGTATCGGGTGTCGCTCTTTGGGTGGCACGACAGGAATATACCGGTAGAGCCTGGCTTTGTTGAGGGTCCAGATTAGTTCTTTTGGCGTCTGACCAATCGAAGCCTTAGTGGTCATCAGGCGGTTGAAAGTTCTGAGCTTCTGCTCCAGGACGGACCAGTCGTTGGACAATTCCGCAGCTCCTGCCATATCGACCTCTAGGATTTTTTGTTCTTCGCTGAGTGCGACTTTGCCTCTGCCGCAGGGGGCCGCCGTCCCGTTGTCGATACACCGGAAGGCGGTGTTCGTGCGACAGAGAACAGCTCCACGATCCGATCCAGCTTGGCATCCAGATCATCAAGTCGCATTTCAAAATCGGTGAATCGCTCTGCCAAGGCCATTACTTGCTGGCGCGAAGGAAGAGAGAACTGTTCGAGCGCCATAATCATTGCTTTGTCCAATGCCTCGCGAAAAGGTGCGGACAAAGTCAGATAGTTGTTGAGCATGGCGCCAGTCGCCTGCGCATATTGTTCGGTGTTCACTGCGTCGATCATCACCTTCGACATGCCTTCGACATAGGTGTCTCTCATCTTGCGAAAGGCTTCGAATGGATCGACGGCAGTCGCATCCTGATATGCAGCCATGTCCACCCCCGGCTACTTGCACACAAAGCATATACCCGATCGGGGCGGATGTTGCCACTGGGCAGTGATCATTCTCTGTCCCCAGGGCACCCCCATCCGCCCCGCTTCCGGTTCTACGTCATGGCGGATTAGTGCAGGGCCGGTTCCGCAACCAAATCGAGAAGCTCCTTTTGAGCATCGACTACGATGTCCATTCCGCGCTCCATTGAATCGGCTGCAGTGCCTATCGGGGTTCCTGCATAACCAAGTTGCTGCTTGGCGGACGCGAAAGCTGCCTTGGCCTGCTTGGCCGTGTAGTCAATTGCGGTCTTCTGGGCTGCGACGGAGTGTTCAATGGCTTCCTTGGCCCTCTTCTTGCCTTCCTCCATTGTGTCCGTCGCCTTCACTGACCGCTCCTTCACCAGCTTGGCGAACGTCTGCGTCTGCTCCACCATAAGATCGATTGCGCCCTTCTGAGTTTCAGCAAACCGATCAAAGGCGGTAGTTGCCAGATCGAGCATTAAAACGCCTGGCACAGGTAGTGTGAACTTCTTCCAAGTACTTACGACTTCCGCGTTGTACCCAACGGCAATCTCCAGACCCTTCTTCTGAATCTCGGCTAAACGCTCAATGCCGCTGGTGTATAGCTCGGTCATCGACTCCATTGCATCGACCTTGACCCCCTCCGCAGCAGTCACCGGTCTATTCGCTTCCTTCGTCTCCATATCGATCTCCATCTGCGCTCTGCGCTGCGATTTATGCTGCAATGCAGCATACATCTATGCTGCGCTGCTTCCGATCAGATGTCAAGGGGTAGAATTGAGAAATTATGGCGCAGAAGCCCGTCGTTATTAGGAAGTACGAGAACCGGCGCCTTTATGACACAACCAACAGCCGCTATGTGAACCTTGAAGAAGTGGCGCAGTTGCTGCAGCAGGGGAACGATGTTCAGGTCATTGATGCCTCGTCAGGCGAGGACATCACGCGGCTGATCCTGACCCAGATCATCGTTGAAGATGCCAAGACACCGGAATCCAGCTTTCCGCTCGATCTCCTGCGCCAAATGGTCGTTGCATCGGGCCGGGCAAGCCAGGAGAGTGCATTGCAGTACATGAAGGCCATGCTCGAGATTTATCAAAACGCCTATCGCGCGATGCCCAATCCTTTGAGCCCCTTTGACTTCATGCAGAATATTCGCACAGCTACAGAAGAAAACCCGGCATCCGCAAAACGTCCCACGTCCTCTGGTAATAATACGGAGTCTCGGCAGCCGGACATCAAACAGCGTGAACCCGACGACGCAGGGGAATTAAAGAACCGTATTGCAGACCTCGAGAAGCTCGTCTCTAAACTCGTTCCCCCGAAGACGGCGAGAAAGCGGAAGTAATTTGAATGGAGTTTCCGAAGGCTCGGATTTTTCGAGGTTGAATCCGGGCCGATTCTCGTGCAGGTCACATCCCGTAGCTGGAAGAAACGACGATTACTCGGCCCGGCATTCAGCACGGCGAATCTTCCGTTGCCCAGCGCGGTGCAATCGCGTTATCGCCGTCACAAAGGATCGCAATCACATTGTCCTTGTCGATTCTCAACGGCTTTCCGACCCTTGGCGGCCAGGAAAGTTCACCACCCCAAAAACCTCGACAATGATGAACAACATTCACTTTTCGAGAACAGAGCCAGTCGCAGCCGGGACGCGTACGAAAGAGAATCCTCGGCCGCTCATGCGGAAGTCTCAGCCGGACTCGCGACGCTAGCTAATCGGAGGAAGCTCCCGACGGATCACGATTATGCGGATTCGACCCTCGAATATCAGGCTGATCAATCGTCGCTCAAACTTGCCCCGACTACGGCAGGCTCTGCCCTCAACAAGAGGCAAAAGCAACGGAAACAGCAAAAACAACCTCACAGATGCGCAGCAATTGGCAGGGTCACTCCACTTCAGGCCGGTTTGTGGTTCCGGAATAGCTGCGCTTCGATCGAAGCGCCTTCTCCAGGTGCGGTCTCCAAGCGGAACCTGCCTCCCGATCGCTCGATCCTTTCCCGCATGCCTCTCAGCCCGAAATGGTGACCCTTGAGTTCCTTTGCATCGGCATCGAAGCCGCAGCCGTCGTCGACGACCCGCAGCGTCAACTGGTTTGGACCGTAAGCGAGAGTCACATCGACGCGGGTAGGGCTGCCGTGGAGAAGGGCGTTGAAGACGGCTTCGCGCGCCACCATCAGCAGGTCGTGCGCGATCGGATGGCTCAAGGCGAATGGACTTCCCGTGACACAGTATTGGACAGGAGTGTTGAGTTCCCGGCTGACATGCTCCGTCATGGTTTTGATCTTCTCGTCGATATCGTTGATGTAACTGTTCGACTGGCGAAGGTTCCAAATGGCCTCGCGTGCCTCGTTGATGGTAGCGCGCAATTGCGTCCGGGCAAATTCGATAATTCCGGCACGGTTGCCGGTTCCTTCCATCGATAACGCTTCGATCAGGGCAGAAACCCCGGTGCAGCCCTGGATTACTGTGTCATGCATTTCGCGTGCGAGCCGACTGCGTTCTTCGAGAACGGCTTCAAATTTTGAGCGCACCTGCCGCATGCGGTAGCGATAGGCAGCGAAGATGGCCAGAGCAATGAGCAGCAGGCATGCGGCGGTAAACCACCATGTTCGATAAAAGTGCGGCTTCTGGATTACTTCCATCGAAGCTTCGCTGATAAGGTCCGGATTGCCGACTTCAAACACCTGGACTCGGAATCGGTATGTGCCCGGTGACAGATTTGTGTAATCTGCCGTGCGCACGGAGGTCGCGGCGTTCCAGCCCTCGTCAAACCCGTCGAGCCGATAACGGAAACGCAAGCCATCCTGAGAACGCAGCCGGATTGGCGCGAAGCTGAAAGCGAGGCGGCTGTTGTCGGGAGCGAGCACAATCGGACTCCCTGAGGCGGAAGACCGGCCATAGGCGAGACTCGCCTGTAGCTGGAGTGGCGGAGGCGGCAGCAGCGAGCGCTGCAGTGGAACGATGTGAATTGGACCGCGGCTGCTGGGGAACCAGACGTCACCTTCGGCGGTGATGCAGCCTGAGGACTGCGTGCCGCCATAGATCTCGGTATTGCCTTCCATTTCGAAGATGGAGTGGAACGTCAGTGCGAGGTGGCGAACGAGTGAGTCGGCCTGCGCATCAAGATCGTGACGATTCAACAACGAAATCCCGTTTGGGCCGCTCATCCAGAAATGTCCCTCATTGTCCTCCAGAATTTGATAGATGGCATTGCTGGCTAACCCGTCATCGACAGTGAAGTGCGTCATCTTTCCATCGCGCAGGCGATAAAGGCCGTTGTCGCGTGTCCCAAACCATAAGGCACGGTCCGAATCCTCGTGGATGGCCCAGACCTTCATTTGAGCAAGCGGCGCTATGGCCGGGTCCGTAAGGAATGCATTTCCATGCAGATGGCTCACGCCATGGTCGGTGCCAACCCACAGATCTCCGCTGTGATCGATCAGCAACGCGCGGGTACTTGGATATGCAAGTCCGTCCGCGACCAAGTAGTAGTGGGTGATTAGTCTACCTCGCTCAGTCAGGAGGTGATTGAGACCTCCGTCAGTGGCCACCCATAGGCTTCCATCACGGGCCTGTGCAATCGCGCGGACGTAGTTGTTCGCCAAGGAAGAAAAATGCATGGTTTGGCCGTTCGCAATCCGATAGAGGCCGTCCCCGTCTGTTCCGGCCCAGAGTGTACCGGTGCGGTCGCGAAACACGTTGCGGACATGTACGCCGTTGATTCCCGGCAGGACTTGCGGAACAATTACTCCCTCTTTGAGGTGGAAGAGTTGTGCGGACGCAATCCAAAAACTGCCGTCATGATCCTGATAGGTGGTTCCAAAATCGGAGTCATTCTGCGTCGGGAATGGAAGAATGCTTACCGGAGAGCGAGTCAGGCGCAGCATTCCTGTCTGCGTTCCCACCCAGAAATTCTTCTCACCGTCATAGAGGAAATTCAACACGGTGTTGCTGGGCAATTGGGCAGGCGCAGTAATGTGGGTCAACTTCCCGCCATTGCGCTGGAAGACTCCCTGGCCAATGGTGCCGATCCACAGCACTCCGTCGGGCGTTTGCCGCAGCGCACGGACAGTGCTGGTAATCCCCTTAACCGGATGGAAGTGATCCTCATCTGGCCCCATCGCATTCAGACCGGACACCGTGCCGACCCACATGGTTCCATCCTGTGTCTGGGTGATGGACTTCACCATGTTCTGTGTCAATTCCGGGCCGAGGGAATATATTCGCGCGATCATGCGGTCGATGCAGATCAGCGGGAATCCACCGGCCCATACCCGGCCGGAACGATCCTGGTAGATGGAGTGGACCGACACGGCAGGAATGGCCGAGGTGTTATCGACTCGGACAAAGCGGTCTCCTTTGAACTGCATGAGGCTGTTGTCGGTGCCCGCCCAGATGACTCCATCCGAGTCTTGAAATAATGCGCGAACAAAATCGTTTGTGAGACCCTCACGCGTGGTCCACGAGCGAAATTGGCCGTGGTCATAGCGGACTACTCCTCCGCCTTCAGTTCCAATCCACAATGCGCCATCGCGCGAAACCATCAGGCAAAAGATGCTGTTTTCGTGTAGTTGGGGTGTGTTCTGCCGACCCCAGCGCGTGAAATTGACCCCGTCGAACCGGACCAGACCTCCGGTAATTCCGATCCAAAGATAGCCGTCAGACGTCTGCGCAAATGCCTGCACCGTCTGTTCGGGCAGCGCTTCAAAAGCCTGCCACACATGGCGCGTGTATCCCGCAAAGCCCTGAGCGCAAAGAGCGCCGCACGCGGTGGCCCAGAGTACCAGCCAAACAGCAAGTCTTCGAAACGTGGTCGGCATCGCGGCGCTCAGTATATCGCCCTGTGTACTCCTTAACCCAATTCCACTCCGGAACCATGGCTGCTGGATCCAACACTGTCTGAAAGCGAAGTTCGGAATTCGTTCCATTCCGACTTTTGTCGGATTTATATAGAGAGGTGCAGCGAATAGAGTTATCTTTTCGCTCGTGATGCCGCAATGATCACGGGGGAGCAGTGCGGACTAAGTGGGGCAATTTTTGACGATCTTCCGATTCATATCGAGCGGGGAGGCCAGGCACTCCCCACGGTTCTCATTAAGGATTCTGATGGGCGCGAGTGTGTGCTTCTGGCTCTTGCACGTGATTCCTGCTTTTGCGCAAAGCAGCACGTTGATCCGCATCGACGCCAGTCAGTCCTACACAGAACCGGGACCGGCGCGCTATGACGGTGGTACGGCGAAAGCGCCTTCGGGGAGCACGCTCAAGGTGAATAGCCGTTATCTCATGCGCGATGGAAGGCCCTGGCTTCCCGTTGTGGGGGAATTCCACTATTCGCGCTATCCGGAATCACGCTGGGAAGAAGAGATCCTCAAGATGAAGACGGCCGGCATTGACGTCGTGGCCGCGTACGTCATCTGGATTCATCACGAGGAGATCGAAGGACAATTCGACTGGACTGGGCAGCGGAATCTCCGTGCGTTTGCGCAGCTTTGTGCAAAGCATGGAATGTACCTCGAGCCGCGTATTGGGCCATGGGATCACGGCGAAGTGCGCAACGGCGGATTTCCGGACTGGCTACTCAACAAGGGCCGGAACCGAGTCAACGATCCTGTCTATCTCTCGTACGTACGCACGTGGTATGGGCAGGTCTCCCAGCAGCTCAAAGGATTGCTCTGGAAAGATGGCGGGCCAGTCATGGGGATTCAACTGGAGAACGAGTACGGCTATCGCGGTCCCGGAGCCGGCGAAGAGCACATCCTGGAACTGAAGCGGATTGCCCGGGAGAACGGCCTCGATGTGCCGTTCTATTTCGTGACCGGATGGGACCAGGCCGTGGTGCCAGAGGGTGAAGTCCTCCCCGTCTACGGCGGTTATCCCGATGCGCCGTGGGACGGTTCGCTGACCAAACTGGCTCCGTCCGAGGTGTATGGTTTCCGCTTCCACAGCCGTGTTGCGTCGAACATGGGGGCGATTGGCGGAAATAAGAAAGAAAGAGCTGCGGACAACTCAGCACAGATGCAGGTGCCATACCTCACTGCGGAAATCGGTGGCGGACTGCAAGACACCTATCACCGGCGCGTGGTGATTCAGCCGGACGACATTGCTGCGATGTATCCCGTGATGCTGGGTTCCGGTGTGAATCTCTACGGCACATACATGTTTCAGGGCGGAGAGAACCCGGACGGAAAACTTACGACGCTGCAGGAATCGCAGGCAACCGGTTATCCGAACGACGTGTCGATCAAGTCATACGATTTTCAGGCGCCGCTGGGCGAATTTGGCGATGAACGTGCCAGCTTTCGCGAGATGAAGGTCTTTCAGTATTTCCTGAATGACTTCGGCGCGTACCTTGCTCCGATGATTGTCCACGCTCCCGACCAGGTGCCGGCGAATCCGGCGGACCTTTCGATTGCTCGCGCAGCGGTGCGGTCGCGCGGGGATTCAGGCTTCATCTTCTTCAACAACTACGCCCGGAACTACTCGATGCCGGTGCGGAGAGCGGCGCAGTTTGAAATCCGCCTGCCGGGCGGCACCACCCTGCGAGTTCCGCGTAAGCCGGTCGACCTTCCATCGGGAAGCTATTTCATCTGGCCATTCAATTTCCATGCGGGCAGAGTCACGATTCGCTATAGCACCGCGCAACTGTTCACGCGAGTTGAGAACAAAGGTGCAGTCACGTTTTACATGACGGCAATTCCCGGCATTCCAGTGGAAGTTGCCATGGACTCAAGTACCCTTCATTCCGTCGAAGCATCGAGCGGCGAAACCATCCGTGAATCCGGCATGACGCTCATCTCGGGGTTGAAGCCTGGCGCCGAGTCCTTCATTGATGTAGTCATGCCGGACGGCAAGAAGACCCGCTTCGTTGTTCTCACGCATCAAGAGGCTGAGAATGCCTGGAAGGTGCGCCTGCGAACAGACCCTGCACGCGATCGTCGGTGCAACCATCTACTCATTACCGCGCAGGATATCTTTGCTGATACCGACAGCCGACCAAGCCAGATATGGCTGCGCTCTCGCGGAAGCTCGAGATTCGATTTCAGCATTACCCCGCCGATCGCCATACCGCCGCAGGCGAGTCTGCCGGTGTCTCGGGAGCAAACAAGTCCGCAAGTGGTTCGCTTTACCGCAGAGGCAAGCGAGCGGAAGCTGGAGCCGAGATTCATCCAGGTTCAAGCTGCGGGCGAAGCGCCGCCGGTAGTGATTGGCCCGGCCCCGTCCTGGCGTTCGAATGGGGTTGCGCAGGCACCCGGCGAAGGTGACCTGCCAGCTGCGGCTCATTGGTCGATCACGCTTCCACCCAATGCGCTCGACGGGCTCAACGATTTGTATCTTCAAGCGAAGTATCGGGGAGATGTTGCCCGCCTGCATGGGGGGAACAAGCTGCTCACCGACAACTTCTTCAACGGCCAAACATGGGACATCGGCTTGCGCAGATTCATCGAGTCAGGCCATATATCCTTTGACCTGAGTCTATTGCCGTTGCGCAAGGACGCACCCGTGTATTTCGAACTCGCCAGCCGGCTCGAATTCGGGCCCAACGGTCAGATTGGCGAACTGGATGATCTGCGCCTTGTGCCGGAGTACCAGCTCGTCCTCACCGATACCCGCCGCTAAGTGCAGGGCATGCCCGCGACTGAAGTCGCTTCGACTGCTTCAGAGGAGGGCATTTGCATTGCCTGGGGACCTCTTCGCGTGTAGGCGTGCACTTTTCCAAATCAACCACTTGAGAGCTCGAGATAAATTATTGTCGTCGAATCGGACTAAAGTCGGATTCATGTCGCATAGACGCCGGAATACTATGCGATGCGACGATCAGGAGAGTTCGAATCGTGTATAGACAGGCGGTCTTTTCGGAGCCGGGACTCGCCGATCGATGATGACGAGTGTTGAAGGCCAGAGATTTGGGAGTGCCAGAGAAAGGTATCAAATGAAGCAGACTGTCCGCAGAATTGCAACCGGCATGGCGATCGCTGTGTTCCTGGTATTTGGAAACACCACAGCCAGAGCACAGAGCAATGCCGCCACCCTGACCGGTACCGTCGTCGACCCCACCGGTGCGGTCATTCGGGACGCAAAGATCACCATTACCGACGAGGCATCGGGTGTGACGCACACAACCCGCAGCGACGATCGCGGCGCTTTCTCGCTGGTTGGAATTCCAGTTGCGACTTATGACGTGCAGGTTTCGGCGCCCGGGTTCAACAGTCTGCTACGCAAGGGGGTCGCCGTTCACATCAACGATCAGCTTGAGCTGAAGGGGATCGCACTCACAGTGGCGGCTGCAAACGCCTCCGTGGTTGTCATTGCGGAAGGGGCCGAGATGACCCCGACCACGTCCGGTGAGGTCAGCTATACGATCACCGACACCCAGATGCACAACATGAACATCCAGGGGCGCAGTGCCATTGAGTTACTGGGCCTGATCCCCGGCTCCGGGAATACGGGCAATTTCAACGGAACCTACAATGGCGCATCTGCTGGTTTCACCCAAAATGCCAGCGCGTTCACGGTGAACGGCAACCGCTTCGACCAGGTCGCCATTGTGAGTGATGGCGCATCGGTTTCCGATCTGAATACGGCCGGCGCCGCCGCCGTGACGCCGAATGTGGACATGATCGCTGAGCTGAAGGTGCAGTCTGCAGCCTATTCTGCGGCTGAACCGAACGGCCCGATCGTTGTTTCGACCGAGACCAAGTCCGGCGGCCGCGAAGTGCACGGCCTGGCGCAGCTAACGGAGCGCCACCATGCCATGAACGCGTCCGACTGGCAGCAGAAGCACAACGGCCTGTCTGCACCGCAGACCTCGCTGTTCTACCCGGCTTTCCAACTTGGCGGCCCGCTGAAGATTCCGCACGCGCAGAGCCTGCAGGGCAAGCTCTTCTACTTCGCTGCGACTGAGCTCTCGCAACAGCATGTCGACCTGCTACCTCGCTCGTCGGTCGTTCCCACTGCAGCGATGCGCACGGGGGACTTCAGCGATTCTGCCTACCGGAGCGGCCTTTCGAACGCGAGCAACAACTGGCTGAACTGGATGGTCGCCGGCAATCCGTGCGACAAGATCTGGCAGCAATGCAGCAACAGCTCATCGGGCGCATGGGGGCAGATTGATGCGAGCGCAATCGATCCGGGCGGCAAGATTCTGCTCGGCGCGCTGCCTCTGCCCAATGTCGATCCCGCGACGCATGGCGGCTTCAACCTCATTACCGATTACACCGTGTCGCAACCGCGCAATCAGGAAATCCTCAAGGTTGACTACGCTGCCAGCGACAACGTCCATGCGTACGTTCGTTTCAATCACGAGAACGAAAGCGTTCCTTCGCCGTACGGCCCGTGGAACATGTGGAACCAGACGCCGTATCCGGTTCCTCAGACCCAGAAGAACGCTTCAAATTCGGTGAACATGACGCTAACGAACGTGCTCAGTTCCTCGCTGACCAACGAAGCCTCGCTCGGCTACACACGCTTTGCCCTTCACACAGTCATCGGCAACGCCGCGGCCGTCTCCCGAACGGCTCTCAACTACCCGTACGCAAATCTCTATTCAACGAGCAACGACTTCTTGCCCAACGTCTCCTTTGAGAAGAACGTGGGAGGCATGTACATCGGCGGCGGCGAGACGCCGCCGTATCTCGGCGCGCAAAATAACTACACCTTCAGCGAAGGTCTGACCAAGCTTAAAGGCGTCCATCTGATTAAGGTAGGCTTCTTCTGGCAGATGGCGCGGTTTAACAACCGCACTACCGGCAACGACAACGGAGCAGTTACGACGCAGAACTACACCACGGTCACCGGGAACGATTGGGCCGACCTGCTGCTTGGATATACCTCGAACTACAGCCAATCAAGCTCGAACATCGAAGCTTCGATGCAGGACAACCGGTTCGATTTTTATGCGCAAGACACGTGGAAGGTGAACAACCATTTCACGGCCAACTATGGTTTGCGCGTAAACCACATCGGCTCGTGGTACGATCGCGGCGGCAACATCGCGATCTTCAATCCGTCGGCTTACGTGGCGACATCGAACTACACGGACTACACGGGCTTGCAGTCTCACAAGACGAATTCCTCGGTGCCGCTTTCCGGCTCCAAGCCGCTTGGTTTGCAGTTAGCCCCATCTCTGGGATTTGCCTACGACCTAGCCGGCAATGGCATTACCGTTGTTCGCGGAGGGTTCGGTACGAACTACTACACCGATCCCGGCATCAACGCCTACTCGGCCATCATGGCGCCTCCAAACTTCAAAGTCGTGAATCTGTGGGCAGGATCGTCGCCCTACACGCTGAGTGGACTTTCGGAGCTCGATATTTCTTCCACCCTGCCGACTGTCTGGGGAACAGCAGATCCGAACGAGCATCACGCGCCTGTCACCTACTCCTGGAACATGGCCGTTTCCCATCTTTTCTGGGGCGGCAACAAGGTGGAAGCCAACTATGTTGGCAACTCCAGCCACAACCTTGTTGGTTATGGAATTCTCAACGCGGTGCCCGAGGGCAGTGAAACGGGCCCATGGTACGGAACCTGGTATGACCAGCAGGTTCGGCCGTACAAGAATTACGGCGACATTTCCATCCACCGGCACAACTTGAACTCCAATTACAACGCCGCGCAGTTGACGGTTACCCGTCAAAAGGGCTGGCTGAACTACTGGGGAAGCTACACCTTCGGCAAGACGCTCGCCTACAACGCGGAAGATGCGTTCGACATGAAGCGCTGGTACGGTCCTGCGCCTTTCGATCGCAGCCAGATCCTCAGCTTCTCTTACTACCTGAATCTGCCGTATATCCACATGTCTCATCTCGGAAATCGCAAACTCGCGAACTCGTTGGTGAACGGCTGGCATTTTTCGGGCATCTTCCAGGCCATGACCGGCGGTCCCATCGGCAACAACTTCGGCTCTGAGTACGCGGTCAACCAAAACACTATCGGCATCTGGGGTCCGGGCAACTACGGCGCCTTCGCAACGGGTACTCCGGACGAAGTCGCCGTGCCCAAGCTGACCTGCGACCCGCGCAAGGGACTGGGTAAAGACCAATATTTCAATCCCAAGTGCTTCGCTGGACCGACCCTTCTGTCGAATGGAACGTATCGCTTGCCATACATCCATGGACCAGCGTTCATCAACGACTCGACCGGCGTTTTCAAGTCCTTTTCGCTCTCCGAGAAACGTAGCCTTGAGGTCCGCGCCGAGGTTTTCGATCTGTTCAATCACCCCTGGAACTGGTTCAAACCCTACGATCCAAACATGTACATGGGCTTTGACAGCGACGGCAATATGATAAGCACCAATCCCGCCGGAGCAGCGGATAACAAGACCGGCCACCGGGAAGTCTCGCTCTCTGCGAAGTTCTACTTCTAGGGCGGCACGGAAAGTTGTTCTGATCGGACCAATGTCAGGTGGCATTCCCAGCGAGTGCCATCTGACCGCCAAGGCAGGTTCGGGAATTCGCACATCGAATGGATAACTCACCTGGCAATAAGGGGGCTGCGAGCGCTCTTGTTGGCAGAACCTCTATGAGGCAGGAATTGAGATCGCACATTTTAGTGACTCTTCTTGTGGCATTTTGCCTGGGCTTCGGCATTTCCAGTCCGCTGCATGCGCAGAGTTATGCGATCGGCGCTGACGTTTCTTTCTTGGCGAAGTGCGAGCAGGATGGTGTGGTGTTCAAAGAGGCAGGTCAGCCGAAGGACGTGCTCATCCTGTTGCGCGAGCACCACTATAACTGGGTACGGCTGCGAGTGTTTCACGATCCATCAATGAGTGCGGACAGACTGCCCAATGATCTTCCATATACGCTTGCACTTGCGAAGCGAGCCAAAGGTCTGGGTTTTCGTTTGTTACTCGATCTGCACTATTCCGATTCGTGGGCTGATCCGGAGAAACAATTTCCTCCCGCAGCATGGTCCAAACTGAAGCACCAACAACTTGTGCAGCAGGTCTTCGACTATACCCGCGACGTGATCTCCGCGTTTACACAGGCTGGCGTCATGCCTGAGATGGTGCAGGTGGGCAATGAGATCACATATGGGATGCTGTGGCCGGATGGAAAGCTTCCAGACAACTGGGAGAATCTTGCCGATCTCTTAAAGGCGGGAATCAGTGGTGTGGATGCCGGGCGCGGTTCCCAGCCCAAGCCCCGCATCATGATCCATATCGAACGCGGCGGCGACTATGATGCTGCCGTTTCTTTCTTCGACAACCTGATCGCACATCGCGTTCCGTTCGACATTATGGGATTGTCTTACTACCCGTTCTGGCACGGGAATCTCACCAAGTTTCGCGACAACCTGCACGACCTTGCACTGCGCTATCGGCACCCCATCGTGATAGTCGAAACTGCCTATAATTGGAATCCAGGGAGCTTCGGAAACAAGAAGGGAGAATTCTCTGAAAGCGGAGAAGGTCAGAAGGCATTCCTGATGGCGGTCGACGAAGCGGTGCGCGCGATTCCCAACGGGCTGGGCCAGGGCGTTTTCTGGTGGGAGCCGGCCGCAGAAGACACGCTTCGTGGGCGCAGCTTTTTTGACGAAGAAGGCAACGTTCTTCCGGTGATTTCAGCCTTCGATCGAGCCCCTGCTCGTTAGGGCAGCCGGCTTGCACATATAGATCCGCTGCAGGAATGGATTAAAGGATTGCGATGGAAAAGCACGAGACATTAAAAGAAGTCAGCAGGATCAAGGTCCTGGTTGTGGATGACCATCCGATCATGCGCTTTGGAATCGCGACAATTATCGATGCGACTCCGGACATGATGACCATTGCCCAGGCAGGCAGCGGCGAAGAAGCCATCGAGCTCCACGAAGAACACGCCCCTGATATCACGCTCATGGATCTTCGTTTGCCCGGCATGAGCGGCGTGGACGCTATCCGCGCCATTATGGCTCGCCATCGCAACGCCAAGTTTGTCGTCCTCACCACCTACGAGGGAGACGAGGACATCCATCAGGCATTAGAGGCGGGAGCACGCAGTTATATTATCAAGGGAATGCCGCACGATGCTCTGGTGAGCGCGCTTCGCCGCGTTCATGCGGGCGGAAGATTCCTTCCGGCGCCTGTATCACGCGCTCTGTCTTCACGCACTCCAAATTCGGATCTCAGTTCACGCGAACGCGAAGTGTTGAAGCTCATCGTGAAGGGCAGAAGCAACAGGGAGATTGCGAACGACCTGGGCATCACGGAATCCACCGTGAAATGCCATGTGGGAGTCATCTTGATGCGTCTGAACGTCACCGATCGAACCCAGGCTGCGATCGCTGCACTGCAGCGCGGATTGGTCCACCTCTAAGAGTCTGTCGAGGATAGCATATCCGTTCTTCAGGTTAACTGCGATTGGCGGTGATCAGGGGGCTCGAGGCGATCGCGCCGATGGTGCAGGTTTACAGTTGAGGCGGCGGATGGGAGCCGGGACGGGCTCTGATTGCTCTTCAGGGCGCTTGCGGTGTCCATCCGGAGCCGAACAGCTTCCACAGGTTGGAAATCAGGCACACCAGTTTCCACTCGCAGCGGACGTTGTTCAAATCGCGCAAGCGGAAGCGCCGGGAGCATCGTTGCTCCTCGATCTGTCCGAAGACCGGTTCGACTATCTCAGTCCGCCGGCACACTACTCGCCGATGTTTCGGCTCAAACTAAAGGGAACACTTCCGGGTTGCCGCCTGCACTAGCCCTGAGACTGGTGCGACGTCTCTCGGTAATCGCCGTGTCGTTCCGCGACTGGCTGGGAAGATCACCGCTAATTCGGAAGGTCGCAACGATCAACTAAGATTGCCAGCCACCGCCAAGTGCACTGTAAAGCTGGACAAGCGTTAGGCCTTCGCTTTGTTGAGCATTGACCAAGTTCAACTGGGCCGCAAAGAGGGTTGAATCGGTGGTCAACACTTCGAGATACCCTGTGGAACCGCCTTGATATCTAAGACGAGCCAAGCGTGTCGCGTCCTTGGCGGCTTCTACGACCTTCTCCTGCTGCTCACGGTAAGCTCGCTGCTTGTTGAGCGCGATCAGAGCGTTGGAGACATCGCGAAATGCTCCGGCGATTGTCTTTTGATAACTGAGCGCCATCTCTTTTTGAGTTTCTTGCGAGAGCTGAAGCTGTCCGCGAAGCTTGCCGCCTTCAAAGAGAGGCTGAGTCAGCGTGCCGATGCCATAAATGGTTTTTCCAGCGGGATCAAAGATGCTGGAAAGGTTGTCGCCACCGACGCCGCCTGAGGCACTGATCGACAGATTCGGAAAGAACTGTGCGCGAGCGAC
>Ga0137379_10003301_pt1 | contig 15091 bp, 13 predicted proteins | sample SagtaG_18_FD_104812 | JGI IMG/M metagenome (GOLD analysis project Ga0137379, IMG submission 104812) | Vadose zone soil microbial communities from Sagehorn Ranch, Mendocino, California, USA - Sage2_L_80_16 metaG | ecosystem: Environmental > Terrestrial > Soil > Vadose zone | place: USA...
CGACGTCGACATCGTCTTCGCTCCCGACGGGATCGAGGGCTTCGGGGATGCCTGGCGGCGCCGCGTCGAGGTGGAGGGCTTCCCGGTCTGCCACATCGACGACATCATCGCCAGCAAGGCCGCGGCAAACCGGGTGAAAGACCGTGAGTCGCTACCCCGGCTTCGCTCCTTCCGCGAGTACTGGCTGCGCCACCGGCACCCCTGAAGCGCGGGATTCCCGGCCCCCTAGGCGGTCGCGCTCCCCGGGGCCCGGCCGCGCCGCACCAGGGGCCGCACGAGCGCCATCAGGATGAGCACCAGGCCGAAGGTGCAGACCATGGCCGCGCCCGTGGGCAGGTCCAGCTTCACCGAAAGGTAGATGCCGAGAGCCGAGACCACGGTCCCCATCGTCCAGCCGATGGCCAGGCGCGCGCCGATGCGGTCGGCGTAGAGCATGGCCGCCACCGAGGGCACGATCAGGTAGCAGAAGACGAGCAGCACCCCCGCGATCAGGACCGAGGAGGTGACGACGAAGCCGAAGGAGGCGTAGAAGAGGAAGTCCCAGAAGCGCACGCGCAGGCCCTCGGCCTCCGCCTGCGCGTGGTTCAGGGAGATGGTCAGGAACGGCCGGCGGAAGACGTAGTGGAAGAGGCCGATCGCCGCGTAGAGCCCCGCCGTCTTCTCCACCTCCGGCCAGGAGACGGCCAGGATGTTCCCCACCAGCATGTCCTTGAGGTGCTCGCTCTCCGAGGTGGATTGGCTCATGGCCAGGATGGTGGCCGCCGAAGCCACCGCATAGGTGATGCCGATGATGGCCTCCTGGGGGATGCGCGCGTGCCGCACCTGCACCGTCGAGAAGATGGCGGCGCCGATGAAGGTGAACAGCAGCCCGGTCCAGTAGACCCAGGGCCCGTGGGGGTCCTGCCCGGTGAAGGGCAGCAGGATCGCGATCGTGGAGCCCAGGGCGGCGATCTGCGCGAGGGAGAGGTCCACGAAGATGACCCCGCGCTCGATCACGTGGACGCCCAGGTAGGCGTGGATCCCGGTGAGGATGAGGCTGGCCGCAAAGGGGGCGGCGAGGAACTGAAGGATGGTCCAGTCCGTGCTGCTCATCGCGCCCCCACCTCCTTGATCGCGCTCGCCAGCAGGCCAAGATCGTAGTCGAAGAGCTTGATGTAGTCGGTGACTTCCTTGACCCCGCCCACCGAGGGTGACATCACGAGCACCTTCGCCCCCGTTTCCCGAGCCACCGATTGAGGCGTCTTGAGGTCGAAGTACGGCTCCACGAGCAGGATCTTGACCCCGAGCCGCTTCATCTCCTGGATGAGGTCGAGGGTGTGGGAGGGGGTGGGCGGGATGCCGGGCCGCGGCTCCACGTATCCCACGACCTGGAGAGAGAAGCGCTCGCAGAAGTTCGGCCAGGAGTTGTGGTAGGTCACGATCTTCAGGCCCCTGTAGGGGGTGATGAGGGCGTCCCAGCGCTTCTCGGCCTCCGCCAGGCGCTTGTCGAAGTCGTCGTAGCGGCTCCCGAAGTAGGCGGCATCGCCCGCGCTCAGGCGCGAGAGCTTGTCGGCGATGACCCGGGCGATGCGCCGGCCGTTCGCGGGATCCAGCCAGTAGTGAGGGTTCCCCAGGGGGTGCACGTCGCCCATGGCCCGGGTGATCTGGCCGGTGGGGATCTCCAGGATGCGCGCGGTGAGCGAAGCGTCGAGGTAGCCGTCGGCCCCCGGCTGGACCTTCGCGTTCCGGCTCTGCTGGATGAGGGGCGGGAGCCAGCCGATCTCCATCTCGCGCCCCACCGCCACCAGCAGGTCCGCGGAGTGGAGCTTCAGGATGAAGCTGGGCTTGGCCTCGACGTAGTGCGGGTCCTGATAGCCCCGGGCGAGGGCCTCGACCTTGACCCGGTCGCCGCCCACCTCGCGGGCGAGGGCGGCCAGGTCCTCGGTGGTGGCCACCACGTTGACCGCGGCCTCGAGGGGGAGGGCGACGAGGAGGAGGACCGGAAGCAGAGGGATGCCGACGAGTCGCATGGCGGGCCTCAGAAGGTGTGGGCGCCGTGGGCGCCGATGGAGAACAGGAACTGGAAGAGGAACTCGTTGGCGGTGCGCCCTTCTCCGAAGCGGGTGTGACGGTACTGGCCGCGGATCTGGCTGAACTCGCTCGGCCACCAGGTCAGGAGCAGCGACTCGCCCGTGTCGCGGACGCTCGCGTCCTCCGCCCGCTCGGACCAGTCCCACCGCCCACCCGCGAACCAGCGCCGGGCGAACTGGTACTCGAGCCCCACGTAGGTGCCGAAGGCGTTGGCGGTGCCGGTCGCCTGCCCGCGCCGGCTCCACACGAGCTCGGAGCGGGCGATGAACCGCTGGTAGATGGCCCGGCGCAGGGGCCGGAAGCGGAAGGTCGCGTCCACCCCGAAGAGTCGGGTGGTCTCTCGCGGACCCGAGTCGTTGTGGCCGTAGGCGATCGAGCCGCCCAGGTCGAGGTTGGTGCTCTCGGTCAGGTCGCGGTAGGCGCGCAGGTGGCCGACGTAGGCGAGGTCGGCCCGTTTCTCCCCCTTGAACACGCTCGAGTCGCCCCGGTAGACCTGGCCCGTGGCCTCCAGGAACGCGAACGAGTTCGGGATGAGCCGCGAGAGCGAGATCCCAGCGTCGGCCAGCCCGTCCTCGCCCCCCAGCAGGTTGTTCGTGACCAGCGGACGGTCGACCCAGGGCATGACGTGGTTGTGCATGCCGTTCACCTTGCCGAAGGCGTCCCGCATCTTTCCCACCTTCACCAGCAAGCCCGCGGGCGCGGTGGGGAAGGTGATGAACGCCTCCTCGACGCCGACCTCGTCGGGGCCGAAGGTCAGGAAGAAATCGGCGCGGGCATACGGGTCCACCACCGCCTGGAACGCCAGCTCGGACTCGTGCATCTGGAGGGAGGGCTCGCCACCCCCCGGCGACCGGCCGATCGCGCCCAGGAAGTCGCCGATGGCCGCGATGTCGGGATTGAAAGCCTTGGAGGCGGCGGCGCCCCCGCCATAGAGGGGCAGGGCGCCGGCCGGTCCCCCGGCGCCTTGCGCGCCCGCGGGGACCGCCGCTTCCACCGGCACGGTCGGGACCGGAGGCGGAGCGGGAGTGGCCTCGGGGGCCGCCGGCATTGCCTGCAGGGCATCGAGGCGAGCCTCCAGCGCGGTCACGGCTTTCCGGAGCTGCTGCAGCTCCTCACGGAGACTGTCGACCTCCGCGGAACTGGCGGTCGTCTGGGCCAGCGCCGGGCGGCCGGAGGCACACATCAGGGCGAGGCCGATCAAGGGAACAGCGGCAATACGCATAGCTGACACTCCTCGAAACAGAGGAAGGGAACGATTGCGGCGCGAGGCCGGAAGACCTCGGGCCCGTCGTTTGAGGACGGATCAGCGGCTGGGCGGGGCGCGACCGGGCGAGGGGACGACGACGTGTCGAGGGGACGCCTGCCGCCCCGGGCTCTCGATCGAGCCCGCGTCCGCGAGGCGCGGGGCGGTGAGCCCCGCGGGCTCCGCGGCCCGGGGCGCCGGGGGATGGGCGAGGCAGGCCTGGCAGTGGACGGGAGACCGCCGATGGCAGGCCAGGTCGTGGTGAAGGAGGGGGCTAGCGACGAGGACCGTCAGGTAGAGGCCGAGGGCGAACCGGCCCGCAGCCCGGTGGAGACGACCGCGCGTCGGGAGGAGGGTCAAGAGCAGGTGCGTGGCTCCTCAGGCACGAATCGAACCGAAGGGTAGCCTACCACGCGATGCGTCGGCGGGGGGGTCTGGCTCTGGAGCTGCCTCGGCTATTCCGTGCGCAGCGCCGTCATCGGATCCACGCCTGCGGCCCGGCGGGCGGGGACGTAGCAGGCCGCCCAGCCGACCAGGATCAGGACGCCGGCCGTCACGGCCATCGTCGCGGGGTCGGTGGGGTCCACCTCGAAGAGGATCTCCCGGAGCCAGCGCGTCAGGCCCACCGCTCCGTAGGCGCCGATGATCAGCCCGAGCAGGACGGACGTCGATCCGGCGCGCACGACCAGGCGCACGAGGTCGGTCGCGGAGGCCCCGAGGGCGGCCCGCACGCCCAGCTCCAGGGTGCGCTGGGCGGTCACGTAGGAGAGCACCCCGTAGACGCCCAGGGCGGCCATCGACAGGGCGAGCCCGGCGAAGGCCGCGATCAGGATCGTCCGCAGGCGGTTCTGGCCGAGCGAGTCCGACTTGATCTCCTCCAGGGTCCGGGGGTTGGGCAGGGCCTGGTTCCGGTTGACGGCCCAGATGGCCCGCCGGATGGAGGCGATGAGGGCCTGGGGATCGCCGGCGCCCCGGGCCAGCAGGCTCACGCCCACGATCGGGCTCTGCGCGTAGCTCACGTAGACGCCGGCGCTCGTGTCGTCCAGGCTGCTGACCTTCTCGTCGGCGACCACCCCGACGACTTCCCAGGGCACTTCGGGGCCCAGCTCGCGCTTGCCGGTCACGATCCGCTCGATCATGACGTGCTGTCCGATCGGATCCTTGGTCGAGAGGAAACGGCGGACGAACGTCTCGTTGGCGACGAGCACGGGCGCCGCCCCCTGGGCGTCCGCCTCGGAGAGGCCGCGGCCCTTTCGCAGCTTCATGCCGAGCGCGCGGAAATACCCGGGGGTGACGATCTTGAAGTAACAGGCGGGGCGACGGGAGGGCTCCGTCGCCCTCCCCTCGATGCGGAAGGGCATGCCGAAGCCCCAGCCCTGCAGGGGCAGGGCGGAGGTCAGGGCCACCTCCTGCACGCCGGGCACCGCCCGCACCGCTTCGATGGCCTCGCCGAGATAGCCGGTCAGGCGGTCGCCGTCGGTGTCCTTCTCCATCTGCAGCAGGAAGCCCATGGTCACGACGCTCGTGGCGTCGAAGCCGGCATCCACGCTGGTCAGCCGGGCGAAGCTGCGGATGAGCAGCCCCGCTCCGGAGACGAGGACGAAGGCAAGGGCCACCTGCGCGACCACCAGCCCGTTGCGGAGCCGGGCCTTGCGCAGGCCGACGGAACCGCTCCGGCCCCCCTCCTTGAGCGCCTCGATGGGATCGCACCGCGAGGCCTGAAGGGCCGGGGCCAGCCCGAAGAGGACCGTGGTGAGGATCGTGAGCAGGGCCAGGAATCCGGCGACGCGCGGGTCGATGCCCACTTCGGCCTGGGCGGGCAGCGAGAAGGGCGGGAGCTGCGAGCGGATGCCGCGGAACAGCGCCACTCCCAGGGCGAGGCCGACGAGGCCACCGGCGCAGGAGAGGAGCAGGCTCTCCGTGAGGAGCTGGCGGACGAGGCGCCAGCGGCCCGCGCCGAGAGCGACCCTGATGCTGGTCTCGCGCGTGCGCTCGGTGGCCCGGGCCAGCAGGAGGTTCGCGAGATTGGCGCAGCCGATGAGCAGCACCGCCCCCACCGCGGCCATCAGGACGACGAGCGACGTCCGGAGCTGAGGGCCCACCACGCGGTCCAGCAGGCGGTCGACGGTGGCCCCCCAGTCCTTCTTGATCGCGGGATACTGCTCGGCGATGGCGCCGGCGATGCGGCTCATCTCCGCCTGCGCCTGCTCGAGGCTGACCCCAGGCTTGAGCCGCGCGATCGCGCTCATGTAGTGGAAGTTGCGCACGGCGTCGCGGGGGAAGGCGAGCGGCATGTAGCCGTCGCTCCAGCGCCGATCGAACTCGCCCGCCGGGAGCACGCCGACGACGGTGTGCCGCTCGCCATCCAGGACGACCTCGCGGCCCACCAGGCCGGGATCCCCGCCGAACTCCGATCGCCAGGCCCGCTGGCTGAGCACGATCACGTGGTCGTTGCCGAGCTGATCCTCGCCCGGGACGAAGAGGCGCCCCCGGGCCGGGCGCACGCCGAGGACGTCGAAGTAGGGCGCGCTCACCAGGTTCAGCCGGAGCTGGCGGGGCTCGCCCGCGGCGGACGACATGGTCACGATCTTGCCGGTCTGCGCGGCCATGGCGGTGAAGGACGTCGCCTGCCTCTGCCAGTCCTGGAAGTTCAGCGCCGAGATGCCGTTGCGCGTGCCGCCGGGCGGCTTCTCCCAGAGCTGCACCAGCCGTTCGGGCTCGGGATAGGGGAGGGGCTTGAGCAGCACCCCATCCAGGAAGCTGAATATCGCGGCGTTGGCCCCCAGGCTCAGCCCGATGGTGAGGACGGCCACGGCCGTGAAGGCGGGACTCTTGCGCAGGCTGCGAACCGCGAGGCGCACGTCGGCCCAGAGCATGCCCCTAAGACGCCGCGGGGGGAGAAAGGGTTCCCCCGTTCTTTCCGCTTCTCGGGGGAGGATGAGATCATGCGCCGTGTTTGCCCTTGCGCTTCTCCTCATCACGGGCTCGGCACCCGCCGTCGACCGGGAAACCGCCATGTCCGCGCTCCTGAAGGGGCTGGTCGCCGACGGCGAGCCGGGGCTCGCGGTGCTCGTGCGAAAGAACGGCCGAACGATCTTCGAGCGCGGGGCGGGCGTGCGCGAGCTCCGCACCCTGCAGCCGATCGACGCCCGCACGCGCTTCCGGCTCGCCTCGGTGACCAAGCAGATGACGGCGGCCGTGATCATGCTGCTCGTTCACGAAGGCCGGGTGCGCTACGAGGACACGCTGACCGGGGCCCTTCCGGGGTTCCCCCCTTATGGAAGCGGCGTGACCATCCGCCACCTGCTGACCCACACGTCCGGTCTGCCCGACTACGAGCAGCTCATGGAAAACGCGGAGAAGGACAAGGGACCGATCTGGACCCCCGAGCGCCAGATCGGTGACGCCGAAGTCCTGGACCTGCTCGAGAAGGAGACGCGCGGCCTCTTCACGCCGGGGACGAGCTGGGCCTACAGCAACTCCGGCTACGTCGTCCTCGGGCTCGTCGCGGAGCGGGCCGGGGGCAGGCCCTTCGGCGACGTCCTGCGCGACCGGATCTTCGCGCCCCTCGGCATGACCCGCACCCTCGCCTACGAGAAGGGCCGGAACGAGGTCGACGACCGGGCCTACGGCCACACGAAGGAGCCCGCGGGCTTCCGTGAGACCGACCAGAGCTCGACCTCCGCCACCCTCGGCGACGGCGGCGTCTATTCGTGCCTGGAGGACCTCGCGAAGTGGGACGACGGGTTGCGGACGCACGCGCTCCTGTCCGAGGCGGAGATGGCACCCGCCCTCACGCCGGTGCGGCTGGCCGACGGTTCCGAGCCGCGCTGGCCCCAGGGTGAGCAGGGCGGCGACAACCTCTTCCCGGGCCGCCCGGTCGCGTACGGATTCGGCTGGTTCCTGGACCCGTGGCAGGGACGGAAGCGCGCCTGGCATCACGGCGAGACCATGGGCTTCCGCTCGATCGTCGAGCGCTTCCCGGCGGACGGCGTGACCGTCGTGATCCTCGCGAACCGCGGCGACCTTGACCTCGAGTCGCTCGCCCACAAGATCGCCGAGGCCGAGCTCGGCCGCCGCTGAGGGTTGAAGCGTAGGAGGAAGGACCCATGGAAAAGACCGCCCCCAAAGCCAGGACCATCATCTATTGGATCGTCACCTCGCTCTTCTGCCTGCAGATGAGCTTCACCGCCTACGCGCAACTGCGCCTGCCGCAGGTGGCGGAGGCGTTCACCCACCTCGGCTTCCCCGACTACTTCCGGGTGGAGCTCTCGTGGGCCAAGCTCCTCGGCGTGGTCCTGATCCTGGCGCCGGTGCCGGCACGGCTCAAGGAGTGGGCCTACGCCGGCTTCGCCATCGACCTCGCCTCGGCGGTCATCGCCCACCTCGCGGTGGGCGATGGCCCGGAGGCGTGGGGCTGGGCGGCGGGCACCGGCGTGCTCTGGGGGCTCTCGTACTTCTTCTGGCGCCGCCTGCCGGCGAGCGCCTGGCCGTGCGCCGCCGGCGGTTGAAGTCGTAGGGCTTTCAGGCGCGAGAGTTGGAGCTAAACATGAAAAGACCCGTCGCGGTGGAATCTGCCTCGGCACTGATCGACGAGAAGATCAAGGCACTTGGGGACTGGCGCGGGAAGACGCTCGCGAAAGTGCGCAAAATCATGCACGAGGCAGACCCTGAGATCGTCGAAGAGTGGAAGTGGGGGACTCCCGTCTGGTCCCACGGCGGCCTCGTCTGCACGGGAGAGACCTACAAGAAGGTCGTCAAGATGACATTTTCCAAAGGAGCTGCCTTGAAGGACCCTTGAAGGATCTCCTCCGCGCTGCAGTGGCGCTCAATCTCAAGGGCAAGAACAAGGCGAAGCCCCGGCGAGCGAGCAGCAAGCGGGCCCGCTAGTTTCATCGCAGGTCCCCGGGTCGCCGCGACGACGAGCGGTGCATCAACGGTAGCCGAAGAGGGGCGGGAACATGACAACCACCAGTGCCGCCCATACGGCGTACACGGGCAGATAGGCGATCTGCCATCGCTCCAACGTGGCAAACGAGCCCCGGTGACGCAGAAAGCGTGCATAGAGCCACGCCGTCCACGCCAGGTTGACGAGCAGAATGAGATTCTCGCCAAGGGCCGCCACTCGGTTGGGAGTGAAGCCGAACTCGGATATGCGGGCTGCGATCGCCCCGAGCGCCACGCCATCGACCACGAGCGCGCTGACCACGAGCAGGAGCTGCAGGCCGTCGAAGAAGTCGGGCGGTGCCTGCGGATCGCGCGCGGAGGCCGCATAGAGCACCAGCCCGACGACCAGCACCAGCAGCAAATCGAAGCCGATCAGTACCCCCCGCTCCACGTTGATGGGGCTGCCTGTCCACGCCATGGTGCCCAGAAACACCAGCAGCAGGACGGTGAACAACGGTGTGAACAGCCGGGTCAGCACCGGTGCCATGTTCTCGATGACGCTCTGCTTCGCCTCCACGAGCCAGGAACCGATGATGACCGCTCCCGCCGCCCCGCACGGGACCAGCCAGCCCCCGACGAACCACTCGGCGTTCGTCCCGATGGACTTGAACATCATCACCGTAAAGCCGATCAGGACGCCCCCGCCGAGTGCGATGAGCACGTAGTAGATCGCCAGCTCGCCCGAGAACCGCACGAAGTCCATGCGCCGCCCGTCGGCGAACCAGCGGCCTCGGACGTACGCGAAGCCGACGACCAGCCACAGGGCGATCGGTAGGTGCAGAGCGGTCAGCCTCTCGGTATCGCTGGCCGTGCCGAAGGGGAAGATGTTGGCGCAAACAGCCGCGGCCGCGAAGGGCAGCGCGAGCCAGAGTGCGCTCTTCACGCCAGACCTGCGCTTCCAGATGAAGTAGACCATCAGCAGCGGCAAGACGAACAGGCTGGCATTCCGGAAGTAGAACATCTCGGCGCCACCGTCCGGCCGAAGACCGAACAGCGCCGGCACCTTGACGGCCAGCGCCGCGGCCACGGCAAGGCCCAGGACGACGAGCATCTCGGGTTGCCCGGTGTGCGCCGATTCATCGGCAGCGCCCGGGCCTATCACCAACTGCTTCCACAGCCGGTCGGAATGCTCGCATGCGAACTCGCGCGACAGCGCATCGAGGCTGCCGATGCGCTTGACCGCGACCAGGAAGGCCTCTTCTCCGGCCAGGCCCGCCTCGGTCAGCGCCGTCAGCTGGTCGCGCAGATGCGCCTCGAGCTCCTCGACGTCGGAACCGTGAAAGGCCTGGCGGCGGCGCAGATACTCCCGCCACTGCGCGATCTGGTCCTCGAGGGGCTGATCGGCGAAGGTCGTCATGCTGTGCACGCCCGCATCCAGATGCCCCGAAGGGTACTGTCTACGGCTTGCCATTGCTGCCGCTGCGCGGCCAGCTGCGCCCGGCCTTCTCGAGTGATCCGGTAGTACTTGCGCCTGCGGCCGTTTTCGGACGCGGACCACTTCGCCGCGACAAGACCCTGACGCTCGAGCCGGTGCAGCACGGGATAGAGCATCCCGTCGGTCCACTGCAGGTGCCCGCCTGACAACTCGGCCACTCGCTTGATGATGGCGTAGCCGTAACTGTCGCCTTCGGCAAGGATGGCGAGCACGAGCGGGGTGGCGGACGCAGCAACCAAGTCCTTGCCCATGTCCATACGTAGAAGCCTTATACATTGATGTTCTATGTATGTCAAGCGGAGGTCAATCGCTGGACCTTGTGGTCGGCTCCTCAGGTAGGATTCACTCGCCACTTGCGAGGGCGCCAGGGCCCAGGCGATTCGGTTTGAGTTTGGGGGGCTTGGTAACATGTGCCCTAGTCGGGCCTCGTGGAGGAGCCAAATGATCGATCTCAGCAGACGTGAATTCATGAAGACTGGGCTTGCCGCGGGAGCGCTTGCGGTATCTGGCGGTCTGCCGCTGATGGCACAGCAGCGCCCCACGGCAACCGACTTCGTGACCCTGGGAAGGTCCGGGGTGAAAGTCACGCGTTTGGCGTTTGGCACGGGGAGCTTCAGCGGCCAGGTGCAGCGCGATCTCGGACAGGAGGGGTTCACGCACCTGGTGCGCCATGCCTACGATCGCGGCATCCGCTTCTTCGAGACCGCCGAATCCTACGGTGAGATGCACAAGATGCTGGGCATCGCTCTCAAGGGTATCCCGCGGGAGAGCTATCAACTGATGTCCAAGCTGACCACTCGCGACGGTGTGAGCCCGCAAAAGAAGGTCGACGAGTTGCGCACGCTGGCGAACACGGAGTACTTCGACATCATGTTGCTGCACTGGCAACACACCGCGACCTGGCCCGCCGACACCCGCCACTGGCAGGACGCGATCTTGGAAGCCGAATCGCAGAAGGCTGTGGTGAGCCACGGCGCGTCGGTCCACGGCCTCCCGGCGCTGCGACGGGTCCCCGGGAATGAATGGCTCAACGTTGCCATGATCCGGGTGAATCACAAGGGCAAGAGCATGGACGCCGAGGACTACGCCACCCAGGGGTTAGGGAATGTGTCCGAGGTCGTCGAGCACGTGAAGAAGGTTCGGAACGAAGGAATGGGCGTAATCTCGATGAAGCTCGTCGGCGAGGGCACATTCAACCGCGAGGACCGGCAGCAGGCGATGAGGTTTGCGTTCAGGCAGGTTGGCGTCGATTGCGTGACGGTCGGCTACAAGAGCACGGGCGAGATCGACGAGGCGATTGAGAATCTGAACATGGCGCTTGCGTAGGCGCGTGGAAACGCCTGGCTCTCAACCCAGCCGACTCCAACCTGGCCGATCCTGACGCGAAGGGCAATCAGCTGACCTAAGAGGGCTGACACTCTGATCGCGCAGACGTGCGATGTCAGGGAAAGAGGCTACCTCGCGAGCGGATGCGCACGAAAGAACGCCCAACTCTGGCGCGTGGCGTCCACGCCGCGGCTCGTGGGCCCGGCGAACCATTCCGGCATCGGCCCGCCGCCGGGCCAGGTGTGGCCGCCTCCATGGATGGTGTAGAGCACCACGTTCGCGTCGTCCGCGCAGCCCGTGTACTCGAGGCGGGTGACGTCAGCCGCGACCCGGGATTCGACCGGGCTTCCCGCGCACCGGTTCCGGCGCGCCCAGGTCGCCGTAAACACGGGGATGGACGGGAAGACATGATCGCGAGCCACCCAGGACGTGCCGCCGTGATACGGGGTGAACCGGTCGTCCGTCCCGTGGAACGCGATCATGGGCACCGCTCTTTGGTCCTTGCACGCGCTCCACGGCAGGAACTGGGCGGACGCGACCAGCCCGACCGCCGCGATGCGATCGGACATCGTGCAGGAGAGGAGGAAAGCCATGCCTCCCCCATTGGAGAGGCCGTCGGCATAGATTCTCGTCGGGTCGATGCTGTAGGACGACCTCAGGGTGTCGATCAGCTCGGCGATGAAGCGGACGTCCCTCGCGGACCGGTCTCCGCCTGCGGCACCCACGTGCCAGGCACGCGGCCCTCCGCCGCCGGCGCCTGACGGGTACACCACGAGGAGCCCCTGTTCATCGGCCACCGCGTTCCACTGGCTCATCTCCATTTGAGCGGCCCCCCACAGGCCCCCGCCGTGCATGCTGATCACGAGCGGCGCGGGCCGGGCGGGGTCGTAGCTCTTCGGGACGTAGAGCCGATACGTGCGCTTCTCACCCGAGGACACGAAGCCGCCGTTGTCCCGGTTCTGGGCGTAGAAGGAGACGCACGTGACCACGGTCAGCGCCCCGGGCGCGGCGAGGAGGACGAGTACCGCGTGCAGGGCCGGTCGCGGGCTGCCGACGCTCCTCGGGGCGGGGGGCACCGTTCCGCGATGCCGGTTCGACGCCAGGGCCAGGAGGACGGCGGACGGCCGCACCAGAGGCACGGCCAGGATGGCCAGCTGTACCAGGAAGAAGTGCCCGATGTGCGGCGTGTCGAGGATCCAGGCGAGCACGCCGGAGAGCGCGAGCACGACGGCGAGCCAGGCGGCGGCGCCGGCCACCAGCGCGCGGTCTCCGAGCAGCCGGTCGCGATGGAGGCGGGTAGCGACCCAGGCCGCGGCGCCCATCTTGAAGAAGACCGGGACGGCGGGGATCCAGGGCAGGGCGTTCCACAGGAAGATCTCCGCGTCCCGGCTGACGCTGAGGAGGTGGGCGACGAGCCCGATCAGGACGAGCGACGACAGCCGGATGAGCACGCTCGACTTGATGAGCGGCTCGCGGCCGGTCAGGCCGATGGCCACCCCCTGCACGAGCTGCTTCCACGTGGTGGCCAGTAGTCCGAGGAGACCGAGCGGCGCCAGGACCACCGCGCGGGGCACTCCGAAAAACTCGGTTAACCCACGGGCCCTTTCCATCACGACCGGCCAACTGCCGGACACCGTGAGTCCCAGCAGGACCGCGATGAGGACCAGGAGCCAGGCGAAGAGCGTGCTCGCCAGCGCCATCCGCAGCTTGGCGGCGACGATGGCCGCGGTGCTCAGGGGCCGCGTGGCCACGAACGGCGTCAGGCCGTAGGCGTTGCTCGCGTCCGGGTTCGACCGCCCGACCGTCACCGCCACGAAGGCGGCCAGGAAAGGCGGCGTCAGCAGCAGGACGACGAGAGCGCTGATGGTCAGGACGGGCGGCTCGTGGCGGACGATGTACAAGACGAGGACCTCGAACGGAACGAGGATGGCGACCCAAGCGGGCAGCGACCGCCCGTGCTGCCGCCACTCGAACCACATCTGCGCGCGGGCGGCGGACGCAAAGCATCTGGTCCGGCGGGGAAGGACGTCGGCGATCCGGCCGAGCCGCGAGAACACACCCCGCCAATCGGGGGTCTCGCCGCAACGGGCCCGGCCCACGGCGTACCGGGCGGTGAGGTACGCGAGGGGGACCAGTGGCGCCAGGATCAGGATCATGAGGGACTCCCGGACCTGTAACTCCATGGCCGTGAAGACGACGGCGTCGATCGTGCTCAGCCACAGGACGGCCACGATCATGCGCAGGCCGGGCAGGCCGTAGGGCATCCAGGCAAACGCCTGCAGCCAAGCGACGAACGCCGCGGCGAAGAGCGCGGGCCAGATCAGGGGTGCGGGGACCCCGGACGGCCACAGTGCGACGAGGGCCACCGCCACCCAGAGTCCCGCCATGGTGACGGTGCCGTAGAGCATCGGCCAGCCGGCGAGCGCGGCCGTCGACACGGGCAGGGTGAACATGCGCGCGGGATAGAGCGAGTGGCGCGCGGTCAGGTCCCCGGCCAGGCCGTAGCTGAACACGGCCAGGAAGTACATGAAGGCGAACGCCAGGGGCACGTTCACCGTCAAAGCGAAAGTCATGGACCGCAGCGGGTGGATGAGGGAGCGCGGGCCGAGGATCAGGAACTGGAAGGTGGCCAGGACGACGAAGTAGAGGCCGAGCGTAATCAGCCCCCAGCGGAGGCGTTGGCGAAATTCCCAGGCGAAGGCAGCGGCGGCCGAACGCATCGCCTTAGGCGTCCGGCTCGGACGCCGCGTGGATGCCGACGTGGGCGAAGAAGAGCTCGTCGAGGGTGGGCGCGCGCTCGGCCAAGATCTGGGCGCCCCCGCCGGCCAGGGCGGCCCGCAGCTCGCCCGATCCGTCGCGGCAGACCGCCGTCCAGTCCTGGCCGGAACCGTCCCAGCGCAGCACGCCCGCGACCGCGGGGGGCCGGGGCCGCGATTCCGGAAAGCGGACGGTGACGCAGCGATGAGACTGCTTCATGGCGTCCAGGGGCGCGCTCAGGGCGACCTTGCCGTGGCTGATCATCGTGACGTGATCGGCGACCTGCTCGACTTCATCCAGCAGGTGCGAGGAAAAGAGCACGGTGCGGCCTTCGTGGGCGATGGTGCGGATGACGGCGCCGAGGATGTCGCGGCGGACGATGGGATCGAGGCCGGACGACGGCTCGTCGAGCACCAGCAGCTCGGGGCGGTACGCGAGCGCCACGAGGAGCCCGGCCCGCGCCTTCTGCCCCTTGGATAGGGTCTTGATCGTGGCCGCGGGGTCGAGCGCGAACGTCTGCCGCAGCTCCTCCGCGTACGCGTCGTCCCAGCCGGGATAGAGCGCGCGCGAGTAGCGGATCAGCTCGTCGACGGTCATCCAGCGGGGGAGGTCGTTCTCCTCTGAGAGATAGCCGATCCGCGACAGGACGGCGACGGGCTCGGCGACGGGGTCGAGGCCGAAGACGCGCACGGAGCCGCTGTCTGGCCGCAGCAGGCCCAGGACGTGCCTGATGAGCGTCGTCTTGCCCGCCCCGTTCGCGCCGACGAGGCCGTAGACCGCCCCGCGGGGGACGGACACGCTCACCGAGGCCAGTGCCGTCCTGGCACCGAACCGGCGCGTCAGCTCCGAGAGGTCGATGACGGGCTCGCTCACCCTCGACGCTCCTCAGACGGGCGGGTCATGGGTGCCTATTAAGCACAACTCGCTCGACGGTTACAGTCGGCTACGAACCCGCGGGCTGGCGGGTCACAACCTCCGCTTCGATATGGCTGGGCGAGATTTGAGCCGACGGCGGCGCGAGGTCGTTGTCGGATCAGGGGTGGGGTTGGCTCCTCAGGTAGGATTCGAACCGAGAAAAAGCCTACCACGCCATCCGACTCGGACACACTCGATCCTTATCTGGGGCGAGGTTAGCGGGCAGTCGCTTCGGCGGGGCTCAGCTTGATTCGCACTGAGAAGAGGGACAGTTGAGGGACAGTCAGGCGCGCGCCATCTCGCGGACGCTCAGGACCTCGTGCTCCGTCGCCTCACGGACGGCCGAGGCGGGAACCGAGACGACGGCGATCGTCTGGCCGGTCGCAGCGAACACCTCG